>Ga0207648_10002096_pt1 | contig 21725 bp, 18 predicted proteins | sample KBSMisM32_FD_184310 | JGI IMG/M metagenome (GOLD analysis project Ga0207648, IMG submission 184310) | Miscanthus rhizosphere microbial communities from Kellogg Biological Station, Michigan, USA - KBS Miscanthus M3-2 (SPAdes) (version 2) | ecosystem: Host-associated > Plants > Roots >...
GGTCCCGTTCACCAAAGTTGATCGGACCGTCCATTGCTTGCATACCCTGTTGTATAAGCCAGTGTTTGGCAACATCAAACAGCATATCGGCTGCACGCTGATCGTTGATGCAATCAAAAAAACCGATGCCGCCAACCGGAACATCATCGCCTTTGTTCCTGTATTTTTTATTGGTAAAGGCAGCGATGCGACCGATCAGTTCGTTGTTATCATTTCTTAATAACCATCGAATTGCCTTTCCCTGGCGAAAGGTTTTATTTTTTGCGGTATCAAATACATCATTTACATCTTTATCCAATGGCCGGATATAATTGGGGTCTTTTTTATTAATAATTGTGTTGACGGCGATAAAATCTTTTTCATCCTGTGCCGTTTTTACTTCTTTTAATTGCATCGTCAATTGAACTATTGGTTAATTTATTTTTAAGAAGCCGTAAAAATAATTCCAGTGAGCAAGATAGTGAATCGGGAAAAATCTTCTTTTGAAAGAATGTATCATAATCTTTAATCAGTCGCTCACCTGACACAATTATAATAGGAGAGAACAGGTTCCTGTGGAATGTAATCCATGTTTATTCTTTTGCAAAAAAGTCGCAAACTGCCTGCTTATAGACGTAAATGGCCCGGGTCGCCAATGACTAGGGGCTTTAATTTTGCACAACACTCCACAAATAAAAACAACTATGAGCAAGATCAACGACACGCTCGCTAAGCTTGAATTCGCGCAGATCGGATGGGTAATACCGGATATTAACGTCACGGTAAAATTTCTGGAAAAATCTTTAGGGGTGAGCTTCCCCGAACCCTACCGTTATAATGCAGAGGATTTAAACATAAAATATTATGGTAAAGTTGTGCCTGGTGATGGGCTGACAACTCAAACTTACAATGGCGGCTCTTTCATCGAACTCATTCAGCCGCTTTCCGGTCAAAGTGTGTTCCATGACTACCTGGCTAAAAATCCCGCAGGCGGAGTACAGCACCTCGCCTTTAAATTACCAGTGAGTGGATTTGATCAGGTTGTTAATGATCTGATTCAGCAAGGTTATTCATTGATCGGCGAAGTAGACCATCCGATAGCACGAATGAAATTCTTCGACACCTATAAAACAATGGGTGTTGCAACAGAGATCATGGGTATTACACCGGAGGGAACAGAAGCCATCGAAAAAATGAAGACAGGAAAACAGTGAGAAAAATCGAAAATGCGAAAATGAATATAAGATTGTTGTCGTTATAATTTTCCACATTTGCTCTGTCGAAATATGCTTCCGGAACTGACAGACGCGTCACCAGTGATAGATATACCACCCTACCTGATTTTCCGGTCAAAAACGACCTTTTTCTTTTTTCCATTCACCTTTCCCCCCTTACCTTTGCGGCCTGAAAATAACCCTTCCTCATATACTATTTTATGGCAAACGCTGGTAAAGTAAAACAGATAATCGGAGCCGTTGTAGACGTGCAGTTCGACGGCAAACTTCCTGAGATTTATAACGCACTGGAACTGAAAAAAGAAAATGGTGAAACGTTGGTACTCGAAGTACAGCAGCACCTTGGTGAAGACAGCGTGCGTTGTATAGCCATGGATGGTACCGAAGGTCTTGTTCGCGGAACCAATGTATATGATACCGGGAAAGCCATCGCCATGCCAACGGGTGAAGCAATCAAGGGCCGGTTATTTAACGTAACAGGTGACCCGATTGACGGTTTACCGGCTGTATCAAAAGAAGGGGGCCGGCCGATCCACGCAAAACCGCCCGCTTTTGAAAACCTGAGCACTTCTGCTGAAATACTTTTTACCGGTATAAAGGTTATTGATTTGATTGAACCATACGCGAAAGGTGGTAAGATTGGTTTGTTTGGTGGCGCCGGTGTGGGTAAAACCGTATTGATCCAGGAGTTGATTAATAATATTGCGAAAGCATATTCCGGTTTATCTGTGTTTGCCGGTGTTGGTGAACGTACCCGTGAGGGAAATGACCTGATGCGTGAAATGATCGAAGCAGGAATCATGAAATACGGCGATGCTTTCAAACATAGTATGGAAAATGGTGGATGGGACCTGAGCAAGGTGAATATGAAAGAGCTGGCTGAATCAAAGGCAACCTTTGTGTTCGGACAGATGAATGAACCTCCCGGTGCCCGTGCCCGTGTCGCATTGAGTGGATTGACAATCGCTGAATATTATCGTGACGGTGATGGACAGGGTAAAGGACGTGACATTTTGTTTTTCGTAGATAATATCTTCCGTTTTACACAGGCTGGTTCCGAAGTATCGGCCCTGTTGGGACGTATGCCTTCCGCCGTAGGTTATCAGCCGACTTTGGCAACGGAAATGGGTATCATGCAGGAAAGAATCACTTCTACAAAGAACGGTTCTATTACTTCTGTACAAGCTGTATATGTACCGGCAGATGACTTAACTGATCCGGCTCCTGCTACAACCTTTGCCCACCTGGATGCGACAACGGTACTGAGCCGAAAGATCGCCGACCTTGGTATCTATCCTGCGGTTGACCCGCTGGATTCTACGTCGCGTATCCTTACACCGAAGATTGTGGGTGAAGCACATTATAACTGTGCTGACCGTGTGAAATCAATGCTGCAGCGTTATAAAGAATTGCAGGATATCATTGCGATTCTTGGTTTGGATGAGTTGAGTGATGAGGATAAAATGACGGTGGCCCGTGCAAGAAAGGTTCAGCGTTTCTTATCACAACCATTCCATGTTGCAGAAGCATTTACCGGTCTGAAAGGTGTACTTGTTCCGATTGAAGAAACGATCCGTGGTTTCTCTATGATTATGGATGGTGAAGTAGATGAATATCCTGAAGCAGCATTTAACCTTGTAGGTTCGATTGATGACGCGATAGAGAAAGGGAAGAAGTTGCAGGCCCAGGCGCAGGGATAAGTGGATATAAATTGAAAGTTGACTATTTAATGTTCGACTTTCAACATTCAACGTATAACATTCAACTTTCAACATTGAACTTAGAGATATTAACTCCTGAAAAAAAACTATACAGCGGCGAAGTGTACGGCGTGCAAATGCCGGGCATCAGTGGTTCATTTGAAGTGTTGGATAGACATGCGCCATTGATCAGTGCTTTAAAAGCTGGACGCATAAAAGTTTTAAAAGACAAACAAAATCACATTGCTACTTTTGAAATTCAGGGTGGATTTGTAGAAGTTCTGAATAACCGGGTTACAGTTCTTGTTGAAGGTGCTTCCGAAACCTCCGCCTGATACCTGGTTCCTTCTTTCGCAACATTTTTGCAGATTATTATAATTTCTCACGCAGGTTTATTTTCTTTGTGGGTGTAGTTATTTTAATAACCACATACTTTTTATAACTAAAACTAATCCTTATGAAACCGGGAATCTATCTCTTTGCTATTCTCACTATTATTACCTGCAGCAGTTGCCACCGTTATTACTATAAACCCAATGCGGTAAACACGCCATTGTTTACAGACGGAGGGCAAGGACACATTAACCTTGCCGGCAGTATTGGAGGAGGAAATAAAGATTATGATGGCAATACTTATTTTTTTGATGCGCAGGGTTCTGTATCACCGGTAAATCACCTGGGGATTATTGCAAACTATAGCACCTATTCCTATCATGCAGACGATCCAGACGCTACCAATGGTAATGTAAATGCCCGCGCACATTTATTAGAAGCCGGCGTTGGAGGTTATTATGCAAAAGGGAAAAAATTTAAGATGGTGGCCGATGGATATGTAGGATATGGAGGCGGGCTGATCAACAGCGATGTGAATATGCGGGTGCGTCGTTTTTTTGTGCAGCCGGGAATTGGTGTACGGTCTCCGGGCTTTGATGCGGCATTTAACTTGCGGATCAGCAATGTAAAATATTCAGACTTTGATGCGAAAGGTCACGATAATGAATACCTGACCCAAAAAAATCTGATCAACAGCGAAGGCCGCAGAATTGATGATAAGAATTATACTTTCCTTGAACCGTCATTTACAATCAGGGCAGGTTACAAGTTTGCCAAAGTGCAATTACAAATGGTGCTGGCGCAGGAACTAACACCTGTGGAATGGAATTACAATGCCGCCCGGTTTTCCGCCGGATTTTATTTCAGCATTGAAGATGCAATACAGGGTGCCAAAAGCAAATAACACTTCAATCCTACATAAGTCTAATTCATACTAAAAAGAAACCTCTGCAAATCGCAGAGGTTTCTTTCAAAAATGTATTACTACTATTATCCTTTTACTACAAGTGTGTTCGCCATTTTATCATGCAGCGTTTGTTTTTTCTCATCCCATATCATTATAAGATAACCAATGAAGATAATTAACGCCGAAAGCAATTTTCCAAAATGCCTTCCCGTTGCCTGTGCAAAAGAAATGCGTTCGCCCTCCATGTTCGTAACTTTTAATCCTAATGCCTTCTTTCCAATCGTAGCCTGGTTTGGGCCGGATTCAAGAAGGGCCCCATATAGCCACCCGATTATTAAACCGGTAACATCACTTGTGGTTTGGCCAAAAAGAAAACGAATAACAAGATTTACCCCGATTAAGATCAGGCCGTCGATAAACGCTGCACCGAATCTTTCCCAGAAGCCTGCATAAATAATAGGTTCTGATTGAAAAAGATCAGTGGAAGCCGGTGGTTGAGGCTGGTAGTCCATGATTTTTTTCTTTCAAGAAAGTAAATTTTCCTGAAGAAAAAAAATGCACCGCGCACGCAAACGATACTTGCTGATAATCTGCATTTTAGATTAAACGCTAGTTCTCTTGCCACACGAAAGATTAACAGGAAATACTGAATTTGTTAATAATTAAAGGCATTAGTTTTGTTAACAAAACTATAGGGAAAACCGATTAAACAGGAGCAACGTAGTTAAGTCTATGTTAGCCCTTCTCAGACCTCTGCTTACGGGCATTTCTAAACCTAATAAACTACATTTTACTATGAAGAGAGGCATTTCGTTTCTTATCGCTTCTGCATCTGTTCTCGCTATACTTTCAGGATGCAGTAAAGAACCTTTGAACAACCTGACAGACGATGAAAGCAGGATTTACATTACAAATCACGACAGCACTGTAAACTTTAAATCGTATCAAACCTTTACCATCGCCGATTCGGTGGCGATTGTTGAAAATAACCAGGCAACCGGCAAAGACCAAACGGACTTCGATGCTCAGTTTATCGCGTCGGTTAAAAACGCAATGACGGCACTGGGGTATACATATGTTGCCAAAAGCAGTAATCCCGACCTGGCATTAGCAGTTACCATTATCAGCAACAACTACTCCGGTATTATTGATTACAGTGATTATGGCGGCTATTACGGTGGATACTGGGATCCTTATTACTGGGGTTATCCCGGCTACTCTTATTATTATCCAAGTTATTACGGCGTGTACAGCGTCAATGAAACGGCACTTGCGGTGGATATGTTTGATCTGAAAGATGCAGCCACGAATAACCAGCTGAAAAATGTGTGGACAGCATTGATACGCGGCGAAGGTATTTTTAATACCGGGAAAGTAGACAACCAGGTACAGACGATTTTCGGTCAGTCACAGTACCTGAAAATAAATTAGTTGAATCAAAGTAAAGAGCAGAATTTATGAAAACGATCAAAATAATTTCACTATTAGCAATAAGCGCTTTTTTTATTTTACCGGCTCATGCACAAAAGGGAGTTGGAAAAATTGATGTCAGTTATTCAGCCGCTTATCCTACCGGTTCATTTAAAGATTTTGTGAGCGATGGGTCTTATCGCGGCGTGGATATAAAAATCTTATTTGGGATAAATGATAAATTGTCTGTGGGTTTTGGAACAGGGTTCCAGGATTTCTACCAGAAGTATCCAAGACAGGTGTATAAATTACCCGATGGCAGCGATGTTTCCGCAGTGGTAAGTAATTCTCTTCAAACTGTGCCGTTGCTGGCGCGCGCCGAATATAATTTCATCCCTCAAAACAGGGTACAACCTTTTGTTGCCGCAGGCGTAGGTGGCGACCTTGTGTTATATCGTCAATACCTCGGAGAGTTTGGTGACAGTAAAAATAAATTTGCCTTCCAGGCGCAACCGGAAGCGGGTGTATTTTTTCCGTTCAGAGCCGGCGGGCTTACCGGCATTAAGGTAAGTGGTTATTATAATATCATTCCCTTTAACTATAACGGTATGGGTAACCTGAATAATTTCGGATTCAAAGTAGGTATCAGTTTCCCTACCCGCAGTTATTAATGTGTTAGTGCGTTCAAAATTCCTTTGTAAAATCAGCCCCGCATTGCGGGGCTTTTTTTGTATTTTGTTTTTTATTAAATAGTAACCGGGATAAATTTTAGTTTCAAAAAAATAAGCAAATGAAAATTTTCAACATTTTTTTCTGTTTTGTTTTTGTTGTCTTCGCGGCGCTGCAATACAATGATCCCGATCCTTATGTATGGGTTCCGATTTATTTATATGCTGCCGTGTTATGCTGGCTGGCATTCAGAAATAAATTTTATCCAGGGGCATACTGGCTCGGTATAATTGTATATGCTGCATATGCCGTGTATAAAATATTTGACCGCAACGGACTGCTCGATTGGATTGAAGTGCACCATGCAGAAAATATTGCGGAAACTATGAAAGCCGAAAAGCCCTGGATAGAAGAATCGAGGGAATTTTTTGGTTTATTGATCCTTATCGGCGTTTTAGTTATTGATTTAATTTATGCAAAGAAAAAACGCCGCAGCTAATCCAAAAAATATAATCAACCCTGGTTTGCGTTTACATTATGGTTTTGTCGCTGCTATCAATACCCAATCATCATAGCCCTTGTCATTTCTAAACGAAGGTGGTTTAATATAACTGATACCTTTATTCGGAAAAGTTTTTGGTATTGTTTTGTACGCTCCCGTTGACGGATCGAACCATTTTATTACAACTGGTTTTTTGAACCGGTTCATATTGATACCTACTGTTCGATAAGAGGGCATATAAAGTATAGCCAATGTACTGTCAGGCGTAAATGCTGCCGTAGCATAATCTTCTCCTCCCGGATATTGTGTTGAATTAAACGTTCCGCGACCGGTGATAAATAAGGAATGCGCCCAATCTCCCTTCATGTTATACCACGGAATTGACTGAACAAAAGTTTGAAATATTTTCATGCTCTCACTGCCCGGGTCATTCAGTGCCTGCATAAATTTTTTATTTACCTGGTACATATCGCGATGCCCGAAAATTTCGCCCGATGCGCCGGCCAGTAGTGACCAATACGCCTGCCGCCTGATGATCTGCGCTGTAGTATATCGTTCTTTTTCATAAGCGCTTTCTATCAGGATGCAAGGCATGCCATATTTGTTGAGCATCTCTTCGTACAACATGGTATAAACATGTTTGAATTGCCAGATTGTATCCATTTCCATTGCCGGAAAATAAGTGTACGCAGAGCTCAATGTATGCCACTTCGCACCTTGAAAGCGTTCCCCTGACGACTTACCCGGATGCGCATGATAGGTATGCAAATGTGTTGTATCAACCGAAGCAATTCCCTCGGCTAATGCGATCGATTCGGGAACAGGGTTATGATCGCCGCCGCTCAGCCAGATAATGTTGGGTAAATGCTTATAACGCTGCGCAAACCATTCGCCATATTTCCTGCATTTTGCTACACCATCCTTGTATTGCTGAATAACTTCCAGCCAGTCATCGCCACAACAACCCAGGAATAAAGGCGCTGCAAGCACAGCTATGTTTAATTGATTGCATAATTCAAGTAAACTATCAAGATGCCGGAAATATTTTTCATTGGGTTTTGTTACATCATCGTCATCGAAGGCAACTTCTCCCCAGGTTAATCCATTTGTTTCATTTACAAAAGACTTACTGTTGGCCGCAACCTGGATCGCAATCGCATTGAATTTTTTTGCCTTTAACCCCAATAAAAAGTTTTTTGCGTCATAGTATGATATGGCAAAGGGCAATCGCCAAACGGAAGATCCATTCAAAAAAACAGCTTGCCCGGATTGGTCCACAATGTATTTTTTATTTGCGCTCGCCTTTAGTGGAAATTTTATTTCCTGCGCCTGTAGCAGGCCGGGAAATAAAAAAATAAAAAGAATAAACTTTTTCATTGTAAGAACAATCGAATAACTGTTTTGGAAATGCGTATACAAAATAAGCATTTCAACAAATACCGATGCATATAATGTGCTGATTTCATTCCGTAAAAAAAAGAGGTATTCAAACTGAATACCTCCTTCATCTCCCGGAGATTATTTTTTACGCAGCTATTTGTTGCTAAACTGTAATCCCGCTACGCCCGCCTGTCCGATTTCTTTCGCATCTTTTGGCTTGCTGATCACATATATTTTATGAAATGCATTATCTGTTACAGCATCTATCGCCACGTGCACTGTTCCCTGCTGTGTTTTCTTATCAGACGGTGGTGTTAAACTTCCTTTGCCCAATGTTTTGCCATCAGGAGCATCAAGTTTTATTTCAAAATCGAAACCATAAGCCGGCGGCTGCTGCCAGCCGGCAAAAATGTTGATTGCCTTAATGCCTGTTAAATCAATACTGTCTATCTTAAACCATCCTTCTCCCAATGGAATGATCATATAATTAAGTCCATTAAACCCGATTGAAGTATATCCTTTCATCTCTTCTTTACCTGTAAATAATACGGAGTTACTTCGCAATGCAATCGAGTTTCTTCCGGTAAGCGCTTTTATGTTCGTTCCGCCTTTATCGGTGTAGCTTGCGGTTAAAATAAGCGCCGTGTTTGGTTTCTTTTGTTCGGGCGTTATGCTGCCGCTTTGCGGCAATGATTTTTTCACTGCTTCTTTGTTCGAAAGAGAAAGCACCCATTGCACAATCTGGCTTACATCGCCTTCCGGCAAAGTCGGATGCGCGGCCATCGCCACTTCACCCCAGACACCTCCGCCACCTTTTACAATTTTTTGCGCGAGATAGCTGGCTGCATTCGGATCTTTTGCATATTTCTGCGATACCTGTACAAACGAAGGCCCGATAGATGTTTCTGCTTCCTTATGGCAACTCTTACAATCGAGTGATAACATAATGTTTTTACCGCTTATCGTTGCTTCACCCTGCTGGTGACCCATGGTTGATCCGGCTCTATCAAAACCTTCCAGGTATTCAACCGATACAAACAGATTGGCAGGATCAATCTTTGATGTATCATTTTTATCCGTCACACTTACGGAATACTGGAATGGTAACCCCGGTACATAAAATGATTTGTTACCGCCGTTTACCTGTATACTGACAACTGGTGTTTCATTACCTGCATACACATCGATTGCATTGCTTACCGCAGAATCACCCTGTGTGTCCTTTACCGTTACACTTATTTTATAATCGCCTGCTTTGTCAAACGTATAATCCAATTCAGGTGTATCCGTCTCTTTGGTTATTTTGTTGCCAAGGTTCCAGGTGTATTTCATTTTTTCATTTTCAGGATCTGCTGCGTTTACTTTTGCTTTTACGGCAAAGGGTAATGATCCGGTTGTTTTATCTACATCGATGGAAGCGATTTTTGGCGGACGATTGCCACTTATATAATCAATACGCGATAAACCCGCATCAGGATTTTTTGCAAACCATCCTGAGCCATATTCCAATAAATACAACTTGCCATCCGGCCCCGTTTCCATATCAATACAATTATGGAGTTTGGTATGTTCCATAAAAGGTTCCATCACATCAAAATCCCCATTGGGTAACATGGTAACTGCTTTCATCCATCCACGTATCCAATCATAAATAATTAATTTACCATTATAATAGTCCGGTAATCTTGTTTCTTTGGGAAACATGTCTGTGTAATACACCGGGCCAGCCATTGCGTTACGGCCACCGGTACCTACTTCCGGAAAATCGTGTGATGCACCATATGGGTACCAGATGAATGCCGGTTGTGCCGGTGGTAATTCTTTTAAACCGGTATTGTTTCTCGAATTGTTAACCGGTTTAGAAGGATCGTAGGCCGCACCGCTTTCTCCGTTTTCATAATTGTAAGCACGATACGCATAGTTATTCCCTACAAACAAAGGCCAACCAAAATAACCAGCCTTGCGCGCCTGGTTCACTTCATCATAGCCACGGGGACCTCTTGTATCAAGACTATCCTCAGATGCATCCGGTCCCACTTCACCCCAATAGAGATTGCTGTTTTTCTGATCCACTGAAATACGATATGGATTTCGGTTACCCATCACGTATATCTCCGGCCGCGTGTTCGCTTCGCCTTTTGGAAAGAGGTTATTATCCGGTATTTCATAGGTACCATCATCTTTTGGACGAATCCGGATAATTTTTCCGCGCAGATCATTTGTGTTGGAAGATGACCTTCTTGCATCATATTGCTGATGACCCGGTATATCATTCATTGGTCCAAACCCGCTGTTCACATATTTTACCTGGGGCTCATTGAAGGGAGTAGAATTGTCACCAGTAGATAAGTACAATAATCCATCATGTCCGAAAGCAATTGAACCGCCCGTATGACAACAAATATTGCGTTGTGATTTTACTTCGAGGATTACTTTTTCTGTCTTATTATCAATTGTATCATTGACGAACGTAAACCTGGACAAACGATTTACAGCACTATCTGCCGGACTATAATACATATACACCCAGTTGTTTTTTGCATAATTAGGATCTTTCGTCAGGCCAAGCAATCCTTCTTCTGCGTTTACACCCGGTGTAGTTGTTTTCCAATAAACATTCAAAAAGCCTGCTTGCTTTAATTTCTTCGTATCATTTTTATACAACAAAATCTCACCGCGGCGCTGTACAACCAGGACATCAAAATTGGGAAGGATGGTCATTTCAGTAGGCTCAAAAAATTCTGCCTGTACCAATGATGTTTTAACAAAGCGATCTTCGTCCGGCGGGTATTGTGATTTTGCTTTTGCATAATCTAATTCATTGTTGTCGCCGATGGCATACTGAATACCACCAAGAATATGTTTCAGGTAATTTGGTTCGGTATAAGAAGCTTCCGTGTGACCAAGTTCAGTATAAAATGCACGACCGCCGTCATACTCATGATACCATGCCATCGGGTGAAAAGCGCCATTCGTACCACCCTTATAGCTCGATTCATCGATGGTAACAAGCACATGAATGTCAGGGTTTATTTTTTTGAAATTATATAACTCATCTTTTCGCTGCCATAATGTATCCTGGAAAAAACTCGTGGCCGCATGCGTTTTGTCTTTTATAATAAACTTTGCGTCCTGTTGTTCCGGGTGACCATTAAAGTATGCCCCAACGAGGCGACCATACCATCCCCAATCATATTCAGTATCCGTTGCCGCATGGATACCCATAAAACCGCCGCCGGATTGTATGAATCGTTCAAACGCCACCTGTTGATTATAAGTCAATACATCACCGGTCGTGCTGAGAAATATGACTGCGGAATATTTTTTTAATGAGTCTTCATTAAAATAGTCTGCATTGGTCGTTGAGTCCACATCAAAACCATTTTCATCGCCCAATTTTTTAATAGCGGCGATGCCATTGGGAATAGATGAATGATGGAAATCTGCAGTTTTACCAAATACAAGAACACGTGGTTTTCCACTTCTTTTTTTGCTGCACGAATTAAAACAAATCACGGTAATGACTGCGAAAAAAAATAAAACAAATTTTTTCATTTGGCCTGTTTAAAAGTGAAGTCAATAGGGAATAAATATAAATCGGAATACTCATACGACAGAAATAAAAATGAAGAGTGGATTTCGTATGATTATTACTTGCGCCTGATCATTTGAATACGTTCAGACCGGACGGTTCAGGACACATTCAATGATCACTTTAATTAAGCTGGGGATCAATCGGAAAATTGATCATCATTTCATAATCGCCGCCGAGTTGCCGCAGCGATTCTTTCCATATCTCGAGATAATCTTTATGAAAAACAATTTTACGTGTTGCCTTCACAGTGAGCCACGATTTTTCATTTAATTCACTAGTGAGCTGACCACCGCTCCACCCGGAATAGCCGATATAAAAGCGGATCTTGTTCGGGTCAATCTCATCTTTTTTGATCATTTCGACAACCTTGTCAAAATCGCCGCCCCAAAAAACGCCTTTCATTACTTCGAGTCCACCGGGAATTTCATTGGGATACTGGTGCAGGAAATGAATGGTATCCACCTGTACCGGACCTCCATAAAACAGGGGAAGAGCTCTTCCTTCCAATTCAGGAATCAGTTCATCCAATGTGTTTTCGTATTTGCGGTTCAGCACAAATCCAAAACTACCTTCGTCCTGGTGTTCACATAGGAATACAACAGTTCGCAAGAAGTTAGGATCCTTAAGGAATGGATCAGCAATTAACAATATACCTGCTCCCGGGTCTATCATAGTTCAATTTACACGTAAATTTTATTTTACCCAACACCTGTGGGTATTTACACCATCACCGGGTACTCACTTTTCTAAACCTCTGTTAAAATGTCGCCGGTAAAACGGTTTGATTATAATGCATGACAATCTCCTTTTACCTTTGCAGACATTTCTGAAACTGAAAAACACATTATCTTTCGGCCTGTAAATTCTCACTGTGAAGAAAATTTTCCCTGTTATAATTATACTGATTAGTCTTTCACTCATAGGGATCATTATTATTCAGCTTTCGTGGATCAGTAATATGGTGCTGCTGCGCGTGGAGCAGGTAAAGCACAATGTGGTTGATGCAACAAGGGATGTCGCCGAAGAATTAGCGAAACATAAAGCAAGCTATACCAGCACCGCCGGCAAATTGTTTCCCGGGCTGCATACTGAAGATTTTTCCATTGATGTGCTGAAACCTATAACAGTCGGCCAGCGATTTAATACCGCTGAAATAGCACAAAAGATCCACAAGGCGTTTTTAAAAAATGACCTGAAAAATGTTCCGTTTGAATTTGGTTTAGCAGCGCTGGGTACACCAAACTATCCCGCCCGCATGGAGCGGCAGTCAAAAGATTTTGTTGCACTTTACAACGATAGTATACGCAACTATTCTTATAGCATGCCGTTGATCGCACCCAGCGGTTCGCCGGCTGAAAACCTTTCTTCCGATGAGGTAATAATCGTTGTCGTTCCCGATTACAAGGATATAGTTTTGAAATCACTGAGCTGGAATATTGCAACGGCGATCATTTTTACTATTATAATTATAACTGCGTTTTACCTTACGATCCGCACAATGCTGCGGCAAAAAAAGATGAGTGAGATAAAGAATGACTTTATCAACAATATGACGCATGAATTCAAGACACCGCTTGCAACGATATCATTGGCTGTTGATGCACTTAAGAATGAAAAAGTGATGAGCAACCCCGATAAAATGACTTATTTCAGTTCGATCATAAAAGAAGAGAATCAGCGGATGAACCGGCAGGTGGAAACAATTTTGAAAGCGGCATTGATGGAAAAGCAGGAAGTGCAACTGATGCTTCGCCCGTTACATGTACACCAGGTAATAAAAGAAGTGACCGGGAATTTTATATTACAGCTGGAAGATAAAAAAGGAAAGGCGGACATTGAATTGAAAGCAGAGAATGATTTAATAGATGCGGATGAAGTTCATCTTTCTAATCTTATCAATAATCTTATAGACAACTCCATTAAATATTCAAAAGATAATGTGCCGCCGGAAATCCGCATCATCACAACTTCTGATGAAAAGAAAATTTACATCCGGCTGGAAGATAACGGTATTGGCATGGGCCGCGAAACCGTGAAGCGCATCTTCGAAAAATTCTACCGGGCGCACACCGGCAATATTCACAATGTAAAAGGATTTGGTCTCGGGCTTAGTTATGTAAAAACAATGGTGGAAGCCCATGGCGGCGAGATAAAAGTTGATAGCACCTTAGGAAAAGGAAGTGCGTTCAATATTGAGTTGCCGCTGAAGAAAGCATGAGACGTGCAAGCAAACTACCAGCTATAATCAACAATACCCCGGTGCAAACGAACTTCTGAGGAATGGCTATGGTAGACTTTTAATCATTTGATTCGTCAAACCACAGTAAACTGCCATCTCCATAACTAAGAAATCGAAAACCGTTTTGCAAAGCGTAATCATAAACTTTTCTCCAATCACTACCAATCAAGGCCGCAACCAACAATAGCAAAGTAGATTGGGGCTGATGAAAGTTTGTAATCAATGCTTTTGCAACTTTCGGTTTATATCCTGGTGCAATAATGATTTTAGTTTTTGCAATCAATCTATCCAGGTTGTTTTCATTCATCCAATTAAATAAAAACTGAAAAGCATCTTTTGACGGAATTTTCAGTTGTTGTGATTCATAAGCTTCCCATTGATCAAGCTGCAGTAGTTCTGGGGAACTGCTGATTGCCAACTGCCGGCCACCCACTGCTAATTTCACTCCCAGCCAATACAAACTTTCAATAGTTCTCAATGACGTGGTGCCTGCCGCAACGATAGTGGTATCAATATCTTTTAAAAGTTGTTCTATTGTTTGTTTTGATACATCAATGAACTCTGAATGCATCTCGTGCTCCTGCATTGTTTCGGCTTTTACAGGCTTAAAGGTGCCGGCTCCGACGTGCAACGTAACAAAAGCTGTATCAATATTTTTTTTCTTCAAACAATCAAATACATGTGTTGTAAAATGCAAACCCGCAGTAGGTGCCGCTACTGATCCGTCGGTATGGGCATAAATCGTTTGATAACGTTCCGCATCGGAAGTTTCTGCATTGCGTTTAATGTAAGGCGGTAAGGGAATAGCACCGGCATGATGTAATATTTCTGCAAAACTTAATGATGATGGTTGCCAGGATAATTCAATGGTAAATGTATCTGCCCTTTTATCTACATATTTTGCTGCAAGCAGAATATCATTTGCCGTTGTATGTATTTTCTTCTCCAGTACTTGTCCGTGCTTCCATTTTGAAGCGCCTCCGATCAAACATTGCCATAACACTTTTCCCTGTTGCATCATCCCGGTTGTGATATCTGTGTATTGCTCATGCGGCTCCAGGCAAAATATTTCAATCATTCCGCCTGAAGATTTTTGAAAAAGCAATCTTGCTTCTACCACTTTGGTATCATTGAAAACCAGTAAAGAATTCTCCGGGATGTGATCACTGATATTTTTATAAATATCTTCTTCGATATTTCCATCTTTATAAATCAGCAAACGGGAAGAATCTCTCTCTGTAAGTGGATATTTTGCTATTCTATCTTCGGGAAGAGAATAGGTAAAATCGTTTATTGAAAGTTTTCGGGGATCTGTCATGACACAACCAACTGTTGTATTTTATTGATTAACGGAACAAAGAGGATGCGGATGTAACGGATGATTAAAGATAACATCCGTCTTTATCTGTCCTATCCGTATTATCCGTGTGCTATGGTTTTAACGAAGCGCTTTTGGTACAACCAATTTTAATCCGCTCCAGATATCACTTACCGCACAAACTTTTATATCTACCAATTCATTTTTCAATGCATAGTTTCTTACAGTATCTTCAGTAATATCTGTGGGAATTTTTGCTGCCTTCTTATACCACGAAACCCAGATAATAACTTCTTTATTTTGTTTTATCACCGGCTTTAGTTTTTTCATTTCAGACTCAAACTCTTTTTCATTTTTCACAAATAGGTGAATGAGGTCCGGTGTCTCATTCTTCTTACACAATTGTTCACTGATATCTGTTTCCAGTAAATCATAATAATCGTCCGGGCTGTTTACCAGCAATATTTTCATCAAAGGCTTTATGCCCAGCTTGTTTAACAATGGTGTGCCTGAGTAACCACTTGTTGACATCGGTGTATATCTGTTTATCGCGGTGCGTCGGCAAAGGTGCTACATTAAACCCGGATAGAGGGATTTTGGAAAGTCGTTTTCATGTTGATTTTGTGGTTGAACCCATAATGTCTGTTCGGAAAAGTAAACCTGGGAAAACCGCAAAATCCACAAATCCGGTCACTTGTACACCGCAATTCACAGGATATCCACACTCTTTTCGGAGGTATATTTTTTGATTGAAGCCAAATCCTTTCCTATGGCGGATTTCCGCCGAAAATTTACTGTGGAAAAAATAAATTCATAATAATTTGGTTCTAAAGTGGGAAAAAGTGTTATTTTGTGTCAATTTACATACGATTGATACAATTTATTGATAATGACAGGCCTAATTGGCGAATTCGAATCCACTTTAGACGCGAAGAACCGCTTTCTGCTCCCGGTGCAGGTGAAAAGACAGCTGCCACCGGACCAGGCGAACTTCTTTGTTATCAACAAGGGCTTTGAAGGATGTCTTAGTCTGTACCCTCTTAAAACCTGGGAGCCATTAATAGAACGTATCAGCAAACTGAGTGATTTTGATCCGAAAGCAAGAGAGTTTCGCCGCTTCTTTTTGAACGGCGCCACACCGGTGGAACCGGATAGTGCGGGAAGAATTTTGCTCTCGGCAAATCTGAAAGAACATGCGGGCCTGCAAAAAGATATTGTGCTGGTGGGTGTAGGCGAAAAATTCGAAATCTGGGATAGTAATAAGTACAAAAAGCTCTTTGAATCATTATCGGAGGAGACATTCAGCAACCTGGCTAAGGAGATAATGGACAAAACCGAAAATCGCGGCGACAATCAGAAATGACAAATGAAATGAACGAAAGGAAAAAATATTCCCGTTCCGACATTTCAAATCAGCAGCCTGGTGAAAGCGTCTATCATGTTCCCGTATTGCTTAATGAAACAATTGATGGATTAAACATAAAGGCCGATGGCATTTATGTTGATTGCACATTTGGTGGGGGCGGACATTCAAAAGCGATATTGGAAAAATTGGGCACGGGCGGTAAGCTCGTCGCGTTTGACCAGGACGAAGATGCAATCAAAAATTTGCCGGCAGATGAGCGAATCCTTTTTGTACCGCAAAATTTCCGGCACCTGTTACGGTTCCTGCGACTGAATAATATTTCTGCTGTTGATGGAATACTCGCGGATCTTGGCGTAAGCAGTCACCAGTTTGATGAAGCGGCACGCGGATTTTCTACGCGTTTTGAAGGTGACCTGGATATGCGTATGGATCAGCGCCAAAGTCTAACTGCTTTTGATGTTGTAAAATCCTATTCGGAAGAACGGTTGCATAAAATCTTCGAACAGTATGGTGAGGTAACGAATGCAAAAACATTGGCAAAGACGATTGTGCAGGTTCGCAATTCGGTATCGCTGAAGACAACGGAAGCGTTTATGAATGCACTCCACGGAATTGTAAAAGGAAATCCAAAGAAGTACTATGCCCAGGTTTTCCAGGCGTTGCGTATCGAAGTAAATGATGAGTTAGGTGCTCTGAAAGAATTGCTGGAACAGGCTGCAGGAGTTTTAAAACCCACTGGCCGGATAGCCATCATCACGTTTCATTCCCTTGAGGATAGATTGGTAAAGAATTTTTTCCGTCGCGGTTCATTCGATGAGCCGGAAGAGAACCCGTTTATCAATACCCGAACGGAAAATGTATTCAGCATTGTAACAAAGAAACCTATACTGCCTGCGGCAGAAGAAATAAAACGAAACTCACGATCGGCAAGCGCAAAGCTCAGAATAGCAGAACGAAAATAGCATAGGCGACAGCGTTAGTTCTTATACAACATTCAACCAACGATAATATTGATTTTATTTTTTTAGCAAGCTGTAGTTTTTCAATGAGGCTTGGGTTGCGACGCTCCGTTCAGGGTTCCGTCCGCTATTCAGCTGTTTAAAAACCGGCTTTACGTTACCAATTCAATCATCCGTAATTAAAGTCTATGAAAAAATCTATATCCATTGAAGCGGCCCGGGGCATGCGTGCTGCGGTTTGGGCGAACTTAATCAACCGTGGCACTCATTCCGGGCAACAATGAAAATGACAAAAACAAATGCACGACGAACAAGATAATATTCAACAGGAGGCAAAGACGGAACCGGTAATTCGTGGCTGGAAACGGTTATTGAATTATCAATCCATTGTGAGACAGATTCCGTTCTTTCTTTTTCTTACAGCCCTGGCTGTATTGTATATATATAATGGTCATTACGCGGATAAAACAATACGAAACATAAATAAAACAACAAAAGAAGTAAAGGAGCTGCAATACGAATACAAAACAGTGAAAAGTGAAGTGATGTTTCGCAGCCAGCAGAGTGAACTGGTAAAAGCGGTGGAACCGTTGGGTTTAAAGGAAATTACCACAACACCGGTAATGCTGAAAGATAGCGTTTCGAATTAGAAAGGCAATTGCGAAAGAAACAGGATTGGCTTTGTGCTCTTTGTGTCTTAGCGGGAAACAATATTCAAAACTAGAAATTACAAGACCCTGGATATACGTCGCGACATATTATGGAGAGTGTACCTGAGCTTTATCGGTGTAGCCGCATTAAGCTGTCTTGTACTTGGTCGCGCATTTTATATCCAGCGTTTCCAGGGCAGCTACTGGCGCAGCATGAGTGATAGCATGCATCAGCGTTTTGTGGAAATAGATGCGGAGCGTGGTACTATTTACAGTGAAGATGGACAAATGCTCAGTACATCGTTGCCGCAGTTCAACATTTACCTTGATTTCATGGCCGATGGATTGCGGGATAAAGGAGGTAAAGTATTTAAAGAAAATATTGATTCTTTTTCTGTTGCTGTTGCCGGGTTATTGGCAGATAAAAGCGCTGCAGAATATAAAAAGGAATTCAAAGACGCATATAGAAAAAAAGAACGGTACCATCTTTTAAAGAAGAAACTAAGTTTCGAAGAGTTTAAAATCTTTCGCGAGTTTCCATTGGTAAGATTGGGTAAAAATAAAAGCGGCGTAATAACGGAAGTAAAAACGTTTCGCAAGAACCCGTACGCTATGATGGCTAAAAGAACGATCGGCTTGTATAGGGAAAATGCACAGGTAATCGGTCTTGAAAGAACATACGACACCCTTTTAAGAGGTAAGAAAGGAAAAAAACTGGTACGGTATATAACCGGTGGTGTTCCGGTGCCGGTAGAAGGATATGAAATAGATCCTGAAAATGGAAAGGATGTAATGACGACAATCGATGTCAACATCCAGGACATTGCCGAAACATCGCTGATGAAGCAAATGACGCTGACCGAATCGCAATACGGAACCTGCATTGTGATGGAAACAAAAACGGGGAAGATAAAAGCCATTGCGAATCTCGGGCGCAGACCGGATGGGTCTTATGATGAAGATTATAACTATGCGATGCTGACAACCGAGCCGGGTTCAACGATCAAGCTGGCTACATTATTAAGTGTATTAAGTGAAGGGAAAACAACGATAAATGACATGGTGGAAGTGGGTAGTGCAGGAAGAGCGTTTGTGGGTGTACGTGATGTAAATGAAGCGGAGCGGATGCCGAAGCCCGTGATGTCCGTAAGAGAATGTTTTGCACATAGTTCGAATGTGGGTATGAGTAAAATCGCTTTTAAAACATTTGCTACGCAGCCGGATAAATATCTCAGTTACCTGCATAAGCTCAGGATGGACACAGTAACCGGGATAGACCTGATGGGTGAGGACAGGCCGAGATTGCCAAAGATTAAACGAAACAATGAAGGACTGCATGCGATGGTTACCGCCAGTTTTGGCTATGCAATCGAAGTAAGCCCGCTGCAGACATTGACATTGTACAATGCAATTGCCAACAATGGTAAGATGATGAGACCCTACCTGGTAAACAGCATTCAGAGCAATGGAATTGTATTAAAGCAAAAAGAGCCGAAAGTGATTGCGGAACAGATCGTTACTCCGGAGATCGTGAAGATGGCAAGGGAATGTATGGAATCGGTAGTAAAAGAAGGAACAGGCAAGCCGGCTTTTAAAGACATGCCTTTTGCGGTAGCAGGAAAAACCGGAACTGCGCATGTGGCTGACGGTAATATTAAATATGGCGATGGTATATACCAGGCAACATTTGTTGGTTACTTTCCGGCACAGGCGCCTCAATATAGTTGCATCGTCGTAGTGCGTTCCAAACCACATGCGGCCTTACACTATGGCGGTACACTTGCAGCGCCGGTGTTCAGGGAAATAGCGACCAAACTTTATGCAATGTATATCGAGAAGAAAATGGAGGCTGATTACACGGCGGTAAAAGATAGTTCAGCTTATTTCTATGCAGGCTATTCAACCGATATAAAAAATGTATATAAAACGCTGAATGTTTCTTATGCAGATTCGGCAACAAAGGATAGCTGGAGCAATGTATATGCGGCCAATTATCAGCCGATGCTGCGGCCAAATAACGTACGCAAACAGGTAATGCCGAATGTGAAAGGCATGGGAATAAAAGATGCATTGTACCTGTTGGAAAATATGGGACTGAAGGTGCAGATAAAAGGTCGTGGAAAAGTAATAACGCAGTCCATTGCACCCGGAACAGCGTTGGTAAAGAGTAACATGGTAACACTGGAGCTGGCAAGTTAATAACGGAGCGTTGACACTACTGAAGGACATATTATATAAGGTGGCCATCAGGTCGGTAGCGGGTAATACGGGAATCGAGATAAGTGACGTGCAGCTTGATTCGAGGAAAGTTGGAAAAGGATGTTTGTTTATCGCGGTAAAAGGTGTTGCAGCAGACGGGCATAAGTTCATTGAAAAAGCAGTTGAGGCGGGTGCGGCAGCAGTGATATGTGAAGCGCTTCCGGTAAATACGCGGGATGGTGTGACGTACGTGCAGGTAGATAACAGTGCAGTTGCAGCCGGATTAATTGCGCATAATTTTTTCGGACAGCCGTCAGATAAATTAAAGCTGGTGGGCGTAACGGGTACAAACGGAAAAACAACAATTGCTACATTATTATATAAGCTCTTTACATCATTGGGATATAAATGCGGATTGCTGAGTACGGTGGAGAATAAGATTGGTGATAAGGTAATTGAAGCGACACATACCACACCGGATGCTGTAAGTCTGAATGCATTGCTGAAACAAATGGCAGATGAGGGATGTACACACGCTTTCATGGAAGCAAGCTCTCATGCTATACATCAGCATCGCATAACAGGGCTGCATTTTGCAGGCGCCATTTTCAGCAATATCACACACGATCACCTGGATTATCACAAAACATTTGATGAATATATCCGGGTGAAGAAATCGTTTTTTGATTCGCTTTCATCAGATGCATTTGCGATCAGCAACGCAGATGATAAGCGGGGAATGGTGATGTTGCAGAATACAAATGGGCGGAAGTATTACTACAGTTTGCGGACGCTGGCCGATTTCAAAGGAAAGATTCTTGAAAATGGTCTGAACGGATTGGTGATGACTGTAAACGATGTGGAAGTACACTTCCGGTTGATCGGTGAATTCAATGCATATAACCTGCTGGCTGTTTACGGAGCGGCGGTGTGTATGAATGAAGACAAACAGGAAGTACTGAGAAATCTGAGTGTATTGACGGGAGCAGAAGGAAGATTTGACTACAGTGTATCGCCGAAACAAAAAATAATCGCTATCGTGGATTATGCGCATACGCCGGATGCATTACTGAATGTGCTGGCAACAATAAAAAAGCTGCGCAAGGGACACGAACAGATTATTACAGTAGTGGGATGCGGAGGTGATAGAGATAAAACGAAGCGACCTGTCATGGCAGAAGTGGCTTGTGAGCATAGCGATAAAGTGATACTGACCAGCGATAATCCAAGAAGCGAAGATCCTGCGGAAATAATAAAAGATATGGAAGCCGGGTTGGGAACAGC
>Ga0207648_10002098_pt1 | contig 21717 bp, 19 predicted proteins | sample KBSMisM32_FD_184310 | JGI IMG/M metagenome (GOLD analysis project Ga0207648, IMG submission 184310) | Miscanthus rhizosphere microbial communities from Kellogg Biological Station, Michigan, USA - KBS Miscanthus M3-2 (SPAdes) (version 2) | ecosystem: Host-associated > Plants > Roots >...
AGAAAAGATTGAAGTCAGCCGTCGGCAGACGGTGAAGTTTAAAGAAATGATGAGCTTATAATGCCAACCCAATATACATGCGTCTCACTCCGGTAGTTATTTCCCTTTTTCTTTTTTTTCAAACCGCGGCCCAGACAACATCCGCGATTTCCGTTGCGGAAGTCAGCCGGATAGAGAAAACACTTGCGGCTGATAATATGCAGGGGCGGAAGGTGTTCACACCGGGTATAGAAAAAGCGGCTGCATTCATCGAACAGGAATTCAGGAAGGCTGGTCTGAAGCCACTGTCCGGCAGCAGGAACTTCAGGCAGCGATTTACCATGGTCGATCCGCTTTCCACCTCTGTGACGGTAAACCTGGACGGCTCCAACCTCCCTGCAGACCATATCGTTGTCCTTTCCGGCGATTCTTCTTTTGACGTCACCCCTTCCAGTAATTATCAGAAGATTATTATCAAAAAAGGGATGAACTACAAATCGATCGAATATAAATTTTTAAACGCTGACCGGAATACGCTGATTATTGTAGATACTTCATTTGCCAGATACTTCGCAAGGCTGGCACGTTTTCATATGCCCCAGTTTGCCGGAGCCGCCAACCGGATCTTCCTGCTTACTTCGCAGGATCCTCAGCAATATTTTATTCATGTCAGGCAGACCCTGAAAAAGCAGGAGCTTTCAAATATTGCAGGAATGATACCCGGTAAATCGAAGCCGGGTGAATATGTTGTTTTTTCCGCGCACTATGATCACCTGGGCGTTGGAAGGCCCGATGCATCCGGAGATTCGCTTTATAACGGGGCAAATGACGATGCTTCGGGAACCACTGCTGTCATCACGCTCGCTCAGCATTTTTCGAAACTGAAAAGCAACCAGCGCACGCTGGTCTTTGTCGCTTTTACAGCAGAAGAGATCGGGGAATTTGGTTCTGAATATTTTTCTGACCAGATAAACCCTGAAAAAGTGGTGGCGATGCTTAATGTTGAAATGATCGGTACAGAAAGTAAATGGGGATCAAACTCCGCCTATGTTACAGGTTACGATAAATCCGACCTGGGCGCGATCCTCATGAAAAATCTGAGCGGAAGTCCGTTTAAATTCTACCCCGACCCTTATCCCCAGCTAATGCTCTTCCTGCGCTCTGACAATGCCACACTGGCACGAAAAGGGGTTCCGGCCCATACGATTTCTACTTCCAAGATGGATGCTGAAAAACTCTATCACACACCGGGCGACTCGTTCGAATCGCTGGACATGAAGAATATGACGGAAATTATCCGGGCAATTGCCATCAGTTCCGGTTCCATTGTTTCAGGGAAAGATACACCCCGGCGGGTTCAGTCAGAAACTGCTTTTTAGGGCTGGAAAAATTTGATTAACTCCTTTAATAGCCGGATTTATTGTTCGCCTATTTGGATGGTATGACCGTCACCTGGCCGTAGTAAGATATCGGCTGACGACTGCTGCTTGCGATCCGTACGGTTGTGTACCCTGACGATCCAATGGAAAGATTTATCTTATTTGCCTTGGGCTCATTGGCCGGCGTTATCGTTATCTCCCATCCGCCTTTCTTTGTGCTGTCTGCACTATAAGTGAAATCCCTGGAAGTGAAATCCACCGACAGGTTTTGAGAGCCATAGTCGCTCGTAAAAGAACGTCCGTAATAAGGCAGGTAGACAACCAGTTCATCATTATTCAATCGAAGGAAATACCCTCCGGTAAGCTGAATAGTTCTTCCTTTCATGGAAGTGGCACTATTGGCTTGGAAATAATACTTTTTGGATTCGATAAGTGATCTGAACTGTTCCAGCGCTGCTTTTTTCTTTTGATCCGCTTCCGACTGTGCGCGTACCTGCATGACTGTAAATAGCAGGGCCGGCAGGAGGGTCCGGCATAATTTTAGAAAAGACATAATCTTGTTTTTATAAAATTACCAAAAGAGATTAAAATTTTCTCTGCACTCTGTCCATGGCTGCTTCGATCTCGGGAAGATTGAGATTGCCAAGACTTCCTTCATGTACATGATGAAGGGGTCGGGACTGGTCAAAGGAAAACTGCCCATTCGCAATACGGGCTCCGATGGTTTTATATGCTTCACGAAAAGGCATTCCTCCGTTAACCAGTTCGTTAACCGCCTCTACACTAAACAGGTATTTATACTTTTCGTCTTTCAGTATATCTTTTGTAATTCTCACCTGTGAAAGCATGCCGGACATCATATCCATGCAGGCTTTCAGTTCCTCCAGGGCGGGGAAGAGGATTTCTTTGGTGAGCTGCATATCCCGGTGATATCCGGAAGGAAGGTTATTGATCAGCAGGGTTAGTTCATTGGGAACTGATTGTATCCGGTTGCACTTGGCCCGTATCAGTTCAAAAACATCCGGATTTTTCTTGTGCGGCATGATACTGCTCCCGGTGGTCAATTCATCGGGAAAGGAAATAAATCCGAAATTCTGGCTCATGTAGAGACAACAGTCCATCGCCAGCCGGGACAGGGTGGAGGCTACGGAAGCGATTCCGAAAGAAACCAGCTTTTCTGTTTTACCACGGCTCATTTGGGCATAGACCACGTTATAGTGAAGGTCGGCGAACCCCAACAGTTCAGTAGTCATTTTCCGGTTCAGCGGCAGGGATGAACCATACCCCGCACCACTTCCAAGCGGATTTTTATTTACAACCTGATAAGCACCTGCCAGCATCTCCATATCATCGGTCAGACTCTCGGCATAGGCACCGAACCACAGGCCGAAAGAAGAGGGCATCGCGATTTGCAGGTGTGTGTAGCCAGGCAGGAGATCATTCTTATGCTTTTCACTTAGTTTAAGCAGAAGGTCAAAAAGCGATCGTATGCGCATCCGGATTACCTGAATTTCAGACCTCAGATAAAGTTTGATATCCACGGCCACCTGGTCATTGCGGCTGCGGCCGCTGTGAATTTTTTTACCTGCTTCGCCGATCCTGTTGGTAAGGAGCAGTTCAATCTGTGAATGAATATCTTCTATCCCCGGTTCCATTTTGAATCTTCCTTCCTTTATTTCTGTCCGGATGTTTTCAAGTTCTTTGACGATCAAAGCTGCTTCCTTTTTTTCCAGCATTCCCACGGATTCAAGCATTTTTACATGCGCAATGGATCCTTCAACATCGAAGGGCGCCAGGACCATATCGAATTCGGGATCGCGGCCTACTGTAAAGGTTTCCACTTTTTGATTGGCTTCTGATCCTGGTTTGTCCCAAAGTTTCATGTACTTGTCTTGACATCCGGCCCGCGGCCGGATGATTTATTACGTGAAAAATAATTCGATTCCCTTTCAGCTTCCATTCCGCTTATCCATTAACCTTTAGAAATCCGTCCAGCAGCCGGATATACGTTTCGATCCCGTCTCTTATTTCGTCGGTATAAATATACTCATCCGCCGTATGACTTCTCGCAGAATCCCCCGGTCCCATCTTAAGGGCCGGAAAGGGCATAAGGGCTTTGTCGGATGTGGTGGGTGAGCCATAGTAGCCCCTGCCCAGACGGACACCCGCCTGTACAAGGGGGTGTTCCAGAGGAATGGATGTCGACTTCATGCGGGTCGTTCTCGGCTTGAAGCTGCTTTTCAGGTTTTGCTTCAGGTCTTCCAGAATCTCTTCAAACGTATAAAGTTCATTAACCCTCACATCGATCACATATTTGCACTGGGCTGGGACCACATTATGCTGCTTATTTTCAGTTTCTATAACGGTAACGCTCATGCGCGATTCTCCCAGCAGCGCACTGACCTTAGGAAAACGTCTGTTTCGTATCCACTCAATATCTTCCAGTGCTTTATACAGCGCATTTTCCCCCTCGTTGCGCGCGGCGTGACCCGGCCGGCCGGAAGCGGTGCAGTCAATGACCATCAGTCCCCGCTCGGCTACGGCCATTTCGAGCTGGGTGGGCTCACCCACAATGCCGAAATCAATCTGCCCGAGGTAAGGAAGAACCAGCTCAATTCCATTGACGCCGCTGATTTCTTCTTCTGCACTGGCGGCAAAAACAATATTATGTACCGGATCGGCGGCTTCATAGTAGTACAGAAAAACAGCGATCAGGCTTACCAGGCATCCTCCCGCATCGTTGCTTCCGAGACCGAAAAGCTTCCCGTCCTTCATGAACGGCGTGAACGGATCCATGCTGTACGCTTTGTTTGGCTTTACCGTATCATGATGGGAATTCAGCAGGATACTTTTTTTTGAAGAATGATAATGTTTATTCCTTGCGTACACATTGTTCCCAACTCTTGAAAAGGGGACGCCATGCTTTTCAAAGAAAGCGCAAAGCAGGTCCGCTGTATCATTTTCCTCCTTTGAAAAAGAAGGCGTCGCGATCAGTTCCCTGAGCAGCGCGATGGATTCTTCCTGCAGTTCTTCAATTCGTTTCTTATTCATGGCTGATGGTTGTACCCGACTCTCCGGTCAGTAATTGGTCCAGGGCCTCGGCCTTTCCTATGATAACCCGGTGAACGCCCTGGCCGAGGGCAGTAAATGCATTTTCCAGTTTCGGAATCATGCCGGCAAATATTTTTTTTGATTCCTTCAGATGTTGGAAATGAGCGGGCGCCAGTTTTTTGATAAGACTGTTTTCATCCTCCACATCCAGCAGCACACCGGTCTTTTCAAATCCGTAGACCAGGGTTACTTCATAAGCGGCGCTCATGGCCCTGGCAATTTCCTGGGCAATGGTATCGGCATTGGTATTCAGCAGCTGGTTTTTTCCGTCATGCGTAATGGGAGCCACTACGAGGGCAAGATTCCTGTCAAGCAGGGATGAAAACCATTCGACATTGACCTTATCTATGTCTCCGGCAAAACCATAGTCCAGTCCCGATTTCACTCTTTTATGGGCACGTATGCTGTCACCATCCGCCCCACAGAATCCTGCCGCGGAGCAGCCCAGCGATTGAAGCCCGGCAACAATATTTTTATTGATATAACCCGCGTAAACCATGGTCACGACCTTCAGGGTCTCCGTGTCGGTGATCCGGCGTCCTTCTACCATCTGCTGTGGTATATGCATGCTTTCCGCGATCTGGGTGGCCATCCTGCCACCTCCGTGCACGAGAATTTTTTTATGCGGAAGTCTTGCAAATTTTTTCAGGAAGTCTTCGAGCCCTGCTGTATCGTCGACAATCTGTCCCCCGATTTTTACGACCAGAAGTTTTTCCATGGTCATGATTTGAGGATTTCGCTCAATACTGCCTGAGCAGCCCAGACGCGGTTACCGGCCTGGAGCGTTACAATGCTCTGGGGTCCGTCCAGCACTTCATCGCTCAGCTCAACATTTCTCCTCACCGGAAGACAATGCATTACTTTGGCCTGGTTTGTCTGTGCCAGTTTGGCATTTGTAAGCATCCATTCGGGATCGTTGGTATACATTTTCCCATAGTCGTTAAACGTACTCCAGTTTTTTACATATACGAAATCGGCTCCTCTCAGTGCTTCGTCCTGATCGTGGATGATCCGGGCTCCGCGTGTAAACTTCGGATCAAGTTCATAATCTTCAGGGTGCGTGATCACAAATTCTGCCTTGCCCCAGCCATTGACCCATTGGGAAAAGCTGTTGGCCACACATTGCGGAAGAGGTTTTACGTGGGGCGCCCAGGTAAGAACAATTTTCGGCTTCCGGTTTTGCGCGGCAGCAGGCAGGCTTTCCGTAATGGTGATGATGTCGGTCAGGCTCTGCAGGGGATGCAGCGTAGCGCTCTCCAAACTCACCACAGGGATGCCGGCATAACGGACAAATTGTGAAATATACAGTTCACTGTAATCGTCTTCGCGATTTTTGAGGGAAGGAAAGGTGCGGATACAAAGAATATCAAAATATTTTCCCAGAACCGGTGCCGCATCCTTGATATGCTCAACCGTACTACCGCTCATGATTGCTTCCTCTTCAAATTCCAATGCCCATCCTTCCTTATCCACATTGAAAACCAGGGGTTCTAGTCCCAGGTTCAGGGCAGCGATCTGTGTGCTGAATCGGGTCCGCAGGCTGGGATTCAGAAAAAGGAGACCGATTTTTTTTCCTTTTCCAAGCAGTTTGTCCTTATCGGGATCCTTCTTATAGAGAAGTGCTTTTTGGATTAAGGCATCCAGGTCGGAGACATCAGCAAAAGAGATAAAATTTTTCATGTATGTTGGGCGATGGGAGAAGTGGATGTCATCTGCTGAATCTCCTCCTGCAGGGATTCCAGAAATTCCTCAGCTTCTTTTTTTCTCAGCGCCAGCGAAGGCAGGAGGCGGATGGTATTGGGTTTGGATTCACCCGTAAATACCTGCTGGTTACCCAGAAGGTTTTTTCTCAGTTCACGGAGTTCACCCTCCACGTCAAATCCGATCATGAGCCCCTTTCCGCGGACATTGTGCAGTCCTTCAATATTTTTTAATTCGCTTAAAAGAAAATCGCCGGTAGACTTCGCATTTTCCATCAGGTTTTCTTCCTCCATCACCTCCAGCACAGCCAGCGCCGCGGCACAGGCCAGATGATTGCCTCCGAACGTAGTGCCGAGCATTCCGTATTTCGGTTTAAACATGGGGGAAATCAGGATACCGGCGACCGGGAAACCATTACCCATGCCCTTGGCCATACTGTAAATGTCGGCGGCGACACCCGCATGGTCCTGAGAGAAAAATAACCCTGTTCTTCCATATCCGCACTGCACACTGTCGGCAATAAATACCGAGCCATGAGTGGTACAGAGTGTCCTGATTTTTCGCAGGAATTCCGTAGTGGCCACTTGTATTCCGCCCACACCCTGGATACCTTCAACGATCACCGCAGCCACTTCATCTCCCTGCATGGAAAAATATTTCTCAAGAGCCTCTTCATCGTTGAAGGGCAGGAAAACCACATTGGATGTCTGGTTCACCGGTGCGACAATCGCCGGGTTGTCGGTGGCTGCAACGGCCAGGGAAGTCCTGCCGTGAAAAGAACGGCTGAATGCAATTATTTTTTTTCTTCCGGTATGAAAAGAAGCCAGTTTCAGTGCGTTTTCGTTGGCTTCAGCACCTGAATTGCAGAGGAAAAGCTGGTAATCTGTTTTCCCGGAAATTTTTCCCAGTTTTTCGGCGAGCTCTTCCTGCAGCGGGATCCTGATGGAATTCGAATAAAAGCCCACCTGATTCAGCTGATCGGTGATGCGTGCGACATAATGCGGATGGGTATGCCCGATAGAAATGACGGCATGTCCGCCATACATGTCCAGGTATTGTCTGCCCAGGTCATCCCAAAGATAGGATCCCCTGGCCCGGACAATGCATATGTCGTTTATCGGATAAACATCAAATAGTTTCATTTTTTAATTTTTCGGTGACTACCGGTTCAGAAATAATTTGCCTTTAGCCTCAGGCCTTCCTGTTCTTCCATCCCAAACATCAGATTCATATTTTGAACCGCCTGGCCGCTGGCGCCCTTGAGCAGGTTGTCGATGGCCGAATGAACTACCAGGAGACCATCCTGCTTTTCAAGATGAATCAGGCACTTATTGGTATTGACGACCTGTTTCAAAAATATCGGATTACCCGTGACGATGGTGAAAGGATGATCCTTATAAAATTCCTCATAGAGTTCCACCAGTTCAGGCAGACTGCGGTCTGATCTCAACTGGGAGCTTATGAAAATTCCCCTCGTAAAATCACCGCGCCATGGCACAAAATGCAGGTGGTCATTTCCGAGTGTATGCTGAAGCTGGTTTAACGACTGGTTGATCTCTGCCAGGTGCTGGTGGGTCAGTGTTTTGTATGCCTGAATATTATTGGCGCGCCAGGAAAAATGCGAGGTGGCATTCAGGCCCTGTCCGGCGCCGGTGGATCCCGTAATACCCGTGGTATATACTTCGGTTACCCATCCCTGTTGTGCCAGCGGAAGTAAACCCAGTTCAATAGCTGTTGCGAAGCATCCGGGGTTGGCAATATTTACCGCTCCGCGGATTTTTTCGCGGTTCAGTTCGGGTAGGCCGTAAACGAATGCCTCTCCGTTTCCCTCTCTCCGGCTGGTGGCATTCAGCCTGAAATCCTGTGATAGGTCGATCAGACGGATATTTCCCGGGAGCGGATTTTCCTGAAGCCATTTTCTGGCTTCCCCATGGCCGACGCAGAGAAAAATCAGGTCAACATTCGTATTAACGGATTCGGAAAACAGGATTTCGGTCTCTCCGGCGAGATCCTGGTGAACGGCATGAAGCGGCTTTCCTGCATTGCTCCTGCTCTGCACAAAATCCAGGCTGACCTCAGGATGATGCAGCAGGATGCGGATCAGTTCGCCTCCTGTATAACCTGCGCCTCCTGTTATGCCAACCCTGATTTTTTCCATCTTTAATTTCTTTTCTCGTTGATCTGGTGAAATATGGCCGTCTGGTTACCGAATATTTTTGCAAATCCCTTTACGTCCTCGCCGCTCCATCCGCTGTTCATTTCTCCATAGGCACCGAACCGGCTGCTCATCAGGTCGTGCGGACTTTCTATTCCCGTGACGGTAAACCTGTAGGGTTCCAGCGTAAGGTGAACGGTGCCCGTTACGGTGGACTGGGTGTCTTCAAGAAATTTTTCGATGTTCCGCATGGTCGGATCGAGCATCTGGCCTTCGTGAAGCCAGTTGCCGTACCAGGCGCTCAGCTGATCCTTCCAGTATAGCTGCCATTTGGTAAGCGTATGCTTTTCCAGCAGGTGATGGGCCTTTATGATGATTAAGGGCGCGGCGGCTTCAAAACCCACACGACCCTTGATTCCGATAATCGTATCTCCCACATGTATGTCGCGCCCAATGGCGTATGGCTGGGCGACCGACTGCAGATACTGGATCGCCCGCACCGGATTGTCAAAATGCTGATCGTCCACAGAACGGAGCTCACCCTTCTCAAAGCCGAGGCTCATTGTCCTGGTTCCGCTTTCGGAGAGCGGCGTTGGCCAGGCATTTTCCGGCAGGTAATCTTTTGAGTTCAACGTTTCCCGGCCGCCCACCGAAGTGCCCCACAGACCTTTGTTAATACTGTACCTGGCTTTTTCAAAATTCATTTCCACGCCATTCTCCCTCAGATACTGAATCTCCTCCTCACGGCTGAGCTTCAGGTCTCGAATGGGTGTAAGAATGGTGGCCTGGGGAACCATGCCGGTGAAAACCATGTCAAATCTCACCTGGTCGTTACCTGCGCCCGTGCTGCCATGGGCTACATAAGAGGCACCGGTTTCTTCAACATATTTTGCTACGGCAATGGCCTGGACCATCCTTTCGGCGCTTACGCTGAGGGGATAGGTGGAATTTTTGAGGACATTCCCGAAGATCAGATAGCGTATACAGGACTGATAATATTCATCTGTCACGTCAACTGACCTGAAGGAGGCTACTCCAAGCGATTTGGCCCTTTTCTTTATGGACTCCAGTTCGTCCTTACTGAATCCACCGGTATTAACAGTAAGGGCATGCACTTCCAGCCCCCTGTTTTTCCGGAGGTAAACTGCACAATAGGTGGTATCCAGCCCGCCGCTGTAAGCAAGAACGACTTTGTTATTTTCTTTAGACATGGGCTATTTGGCGAGTTTTTCTTTTTTGAATCTCACCGGCCTAAGAAACCTCAGGTCGGCAAGCAGCATATCCACTTTTTCTTTTTTGAGCAGGTTTTTCAGAAGACCCCATTGTTTGATTTTCATGAACCGTTCGTAGAGTTTGCTGTGCTGCACAAAATCCTCTTTTGTGGCTTCCTGCGGTTTCTGATCCTCTGGATTATAAAGCATGGCAGTACACATGCAGTTCTTTCTTTCCTTGCTCATCAGGATCTCGTAATTGACGCAGCTTTTGCATCCTGCCCAGAAGGCTTCATCCTGAGTCAGCTCTGAATACGTGACGGGCTCATAGCCCAGTTCGGAATTGATTTTCATAACGGCCAAACCGGTCGTGAGACCAAAAATTTTGGCGTGGGGGTACAACTTACGGCTCAGGTCGAAAATCTTTTTCTTGATCTTCTTGGCAAGGCCGCTTTTACGGAAAGACGGTGCAACGATCAGTCCCGAATTGGCTACATATTCACCGTGACTCCAGGTTTCGATATAACAAAATCCGGCCCAGATGCCATTGTCGGTAAAAGCAATGACGGACTTCCCTTCCCGCATCTTATCCCGGATATAGTCCGGGCTTCTTTTGGCAATCCCGGTTCCCCGCGCTTTGGCGGAGGATTCCATCTCATCGCAAATGATTTGTGCAAAATCCTGATGAGAGGAGTCTGCGATCTGTATGATGAACCTTTGTTCTTGTTCCATGGCGTAAAAAACGTGAGATAAATGAATGCAGTAACGGTGTTACTGATGTACTAACCGGCTGGTTACGGACATAGATTCTGAATGAATACTATGGATGGGAAAATCAACGTCGTACCCAAAAGGGAATGGGACGAACAGAAAAAGCAACGCAGGGACGCGCTACAAAAAACCCACGACTGATGACGTGCAATATCACTCCGGAGAAGAGGGATATGGTGGAGTTTTTTTTCATTTCACTAAGGATGGTTTGTCTGGTATTTTTTTAACCATACAAAGTAACAGCTTTTCCACAACTTTCTCCATTTTTTTTGGATTTGCCGGGTTGAATTAACAGTTATTTTCTCCCGTAGAATCCTGTCGTGGAGGGGCTTTCAGCCGGTCAGGCGTTGGAAGCAGAGACAGAATGAAGCGCGCTGGCCATTTCTGAAAGGAGGCTGGGGTCTTTTTCAATGGCATTGCCTACAACGATCAGGTCGGCACCGGCCCGGGCATTCAGATAAACTTTTTCAGGGTCCTGGATGCCACCGCCCACCAGAAGCGGCACTTCAATCACAGAGGAGACGCGCTCGATCATGTCTGTACTGATGGGCCTGCGTGCGCCACTGCCTGCATCCATGTAAATGAGTTTCATTCCCAGCATTTCTCCCGCCATGGCTGTGCAGATGGCTATCTCACTCTTATCGGCGGGAATGGGCTGGGCATTGCTGATATAGGAAACGGTAGTGGGAGCGCCCCCGTCGATGAGCATATATCCTGTGGAAATAATTTCGAGCCCGCTGTTCCTTACAAAAGGCGCAGAAACGACGTGCTGGCCAATCAGCAGTTCGGGGTTTCTTCCGGAAATGAGTGAAAGGTAGAGGAGGGCATCGGCATAGGCCGTTACCTGGGAGGGTGTTCCGGGAAAAAGGATAACAGGAATTTTACATTGGTTCCTGATCTGCCGGACGATAAGGTCCAGCTGGTCACTGATCACCAGGCTGCCGCCGACCAGGAGATAGTCCACATGGCTCCTGACGGCCAGTCCGATAAGTTCTTCCAGTTTAACCGTATCCACTTTATCCGGATCGATGAGCAGGGCAAATGATTTTCGACCGGTTTTTTTCTTGGCCTGCAGGGAAGTGTAAAGGGCGTCCTTCATGTGGTTGATTACCTTACAAATGTGCGAAAACTTTCCTGCTTTTCGAAATGTTGTACTTATTGGGGCAGGTAATCGATTGCATGGTTTTTTCCAAAATTATTTTTACCGAAAAAGTCGAATAAACTGTGCATAAATCCGAATAACGACTACCAGCCTGCACTACAGGATTTATCAACCGTTTTTTTCCACAGCTGTGGAAAAGGAGCAGGAGGAAAATTGGAAATGAAAAAATACTTTCGAATCCTACTTAACGATTTGTTAATAGCCGACAATTCCTAACTAAAGTAATTCCATTATATGTCAACTCAATCGCAATCCGCGGCCGGTTTGCAGTTTTCCCGCCGCTATACCCGTGACGACGTTTCTGTTTTCGATCAGTTTGAATATGATTATAGAACATCGGTTATCCGCAATCCCAGTGGTGAGATCGTTTTTGAGATGACCAATTGCGAAGTGCCGAGGGGATGGAGCCAGATAGCCACGGATATTCTGGCACAGAAATATTTCCGAAAGGCAGGTGTTCCGCAGGCTGATGGCAGCCTGGGACGCGAAACCTCAGTAAAGCAGGTCGCGCACCGCATGGCAAACTGCTGGAAAGTATGGGGTGTCCGTTATGGCTATTTCGCCACCGAAAAGGACGCAAACATATTTTATGAGGAGCTGGTGTATTCCATCCTTAACCAGGCCTGTGTGCCCAATAGTCCGCAGTGGTTTAATACCGGATTGTTTGAAAGCTATGGCATATCCGGCAAGCCGCAGGGGCATTATTTTGTCGACCAGGCCGACGGGCAGCTTAAAAAGTCAACATCTGCTTACGAGCGTCCCCAGCCGCATGCCTGCTTTATCTTAAGTGTGGAAGACGACCTGGTAAACGACGGAGGGATTATGGATCTCTGGGTAAGGGAAGCGCGCATTTTTAAGTATGGCTCCGGTGTGGGCACCAATTTTTCCAATATACGAGGTGAAGGGGAGAAGCTCAGCGGAGGTGGCACATCGAGCGGCCTCATGAGTTTCCTGAAAATCGGAGACCGGGCAGCCGGAGCGATCAAATCCGGGGGAACAACCCGCCGGGCAGCGAAGATGGTCTGCCTTGATCTGGACCATCCCGAAATAATGGGCTTTATCAACTGGAAAGTGGAAGAAGAAAAGAAAGTCGGCGCGCTGATTGCTGCCGGTTATGCAAGCGACTATGAAGGCGAGGCATACCGGACTGTCAGCGGTCAGAATTCAAATAATTCTGTTAGGATCCCGAATTCATTTTTTGAAAAGCTGGAGAATGGAGAAGACTGGGAGCTGAAGGCAAGAAGTGACGGAAGGGTTATGAAAAAAATTCCTGCCAGGGAAGTCTGGAACCAGATTTCGTACGCTGCATGGCGTTGTGCTGACCCGGGTACCCAATACGACACCACCATAAATGAGTGGCATACCTGCCCCCATGGTGGCCGCATCCGGGCCTCCAACCCCTGCTCCGAGTACATGTTTCTGGACAATACCGCTTGCAATCTTGCTTCGGTAAACCTCCGCAGGTTCTATGATGAAACCACAAATATCATCGACGTGGAAGGGTTTGAGTACACCTGCCGTTTGTGGACGGCTGTGTTGGAAATTTCCGTCCTGATGGCTCAGTTTCCTTCCAAAGAAGTAGCCCAGTTATCTTATGATTACCGCACCCTGGGCCTTGGCTATGCCAATCTGGGTTCTATGCTCATGGTTATGGGAATTCCTTACGACAGCGAAGAAGCCCGCGGAATCGCCGGAGCCCTCAGCGCCATCATGACCGGAATTTCCTACAAAACCAGCGCGGAGCTCGCCCGGGTTATGGGGCCGTTTCCAAAATTTGAAGAAAACCGGGAAGCCATGCTACGGGTCATGCGCAATCACCGGCTTGCTGCTTATGACGCGGACGAATATGAAAGCCTGGAGATCAAACCTCAGGGGATTAAGGCCAAATATTGTCCGGACTACCTGTTGAAATCCGCTACCAAGGCCTGGGACGATGCCGTACAGCTCGGTGAGAAATACGGCTACCGGAATGCCCAGGCAACTGTTATTGCCCCTACGGGCACGATTGGTCTTGTCATGGACTGCGACACCACCGGAGTCGAACCGGATTTTGCACTAGTAAAATTCAAGAAACTCTCCGGAGGCGGTTACTTTAAAATCATCAATCAATCCGTACCCGCAGCCCTGAAGAATCTGGGGTATGCCGACAGGGAAATCGATTCCATTATTAAATATGCGGTAGGTGCCGGGACCTTTGCCGGCGCTCCGCATATCAATCATGTTACCCTCAGCGAAAAAGGATTTCTTTCAGAAGAAATCAAAAAAATTGATGCTGCCGTGGCGACTGCGTTTGAAATCGGATTTGTTTTCAACGTGTACACACTGGGAGAAGAATGTTTGCGGAGGCTCGGATTTCAACCCGAACAATACTTCAACTTCGAATGGAATCTGCTGGAAGCCATCGGATTCAGCGACGAACAGATCGGTGAGGCCAATGATTATATCTGCGGTACGATGACAGTTGAAGGAGCACCCTATCTGAAAGATGAAGACTTACCCGTTTTCGATTGTGCCAACAAATGCGGGAAGATCGGCGAGAGATATATACATGCACATGGCCATATCCGTATGATGAGTGCTGTGCAACCCTTTATCAGTGGTGCGATTTCGAAAACCATCAACCTCCCCAACGAGGCAACGATTGAAGAGATTTCAGATTCATATTTGCTGAGCTGGAAGCTCGCACTGAAAGCCTGCGCACTTTACCGCGACGGTTCCAAACTTTCCCAGCCACTCAGCAATAAATCAGACAAGAAGAAAAAGACGGAAGCACCTGAGGAATCCAAAGAATCCATTCTCAACCAGCCACAGCCCGGAGTGGAACCACATATAGTGGACATGAGCCAGCTCACTGTGCGCGAATTGCTGGAAGAAGTACAAAAAAGGGTGCAGTCTTCTCCGGATACAAAATTGAAAAGGGAGCTGGCGACGATTGTAGAGCGGCGTACCCTGCCTGCCAAGAGGAGGGGATTTACCCAGAAAGCCAAGATTAACGGTCAGGTGATGTTCCTCAGAACCGGAGAATATTCCGATGGAGCACTGGGCGAAATTTTTATCGACATGGCCAAAGAAGGTGCAACCATGCGCAGCATGCTTAACTGTTTCGCCATAGCAATTTCCATTGGACTGCAATACGGCGTTCCCCTGGAGGAGTTTGTTGAAAAATTTGTTTTCACCCGGTTCGAGCCGGCCGGCATGGTGGAACATCCGAATATCAAAACTACTACCAGCATCGTAGATTTTATTTTCCGTGCTCTCGCCTATGAATACCTAGGCAGAACCGACCTGGTACATGTGCTCGACAAGCCGGAAGTGATGAATACGGGAACTGCCGACTGGGATAGACCCGCGGTAGCCGAACCGGAAAAAAAAATGCCTGAAATGAGCGAGGTGAGAGTCGTGTCGAAACCTTCGGTAAGCCTTTCCAATCCGGTTAAACCTTCAGTGGCGAAAACCGTAAAAACGGAGGCTGGTCTGGATGCGGTAAATGCAGCGGCTAAAAGCATGCAAAGCGATGCCCCGGCCTGCAATACCTGCGGACATATCACCATCCGCAGCGGTACCTGTTACAAATGCCTGAACTGCGGGAACAGCATGGGCTGCAGTTAGGTCTCAAGATACTTTGGACGGTTTTACTTAACCAGGTCCCCTTATTTCCATAAGGGGATCTTTTTATTTATAGGAAGAGCTCTCATACTTCACAAGCAGGCCCTGCCCGTCACTAACATTTCCCGGAACGGGAAACATTCCCCCTCTTTGGCAGGAAAATTGGATAAGTAACAGCAATTTTCAGTACCCTGGGATCGTTAATTGTAAACCTCAATTGAAAACCATGAAAAAAATCCTTGCCCTGGCTTTGCTCTTAAGCTTGTTGTATTCCTGTAATCGCGCGGTTACGCCTTACGAGGCAGCTTCACATCACTACTCCCGCTGCCGGGATATGAAGTAAAATTCTTCACTACCTCTTTCCATCAATCAGGGTGCTTCTTAGTACATTGTGAAAGCAATGGACTTAATGAGAAAACTCTGGTTGATTTTTTATTTTATTCCATTGGGCCGGCTCTGGGCGCAGGCACCGGTCAGCGCGCCGGTCGTATCCGGCCCCATGCTCGGTCAGGTCGAACTCCGGACCGCCGCTGTATGGATTCAGGTTTCACCTCAGGTGAAATCAGTCGCCATGGAATACTGGAAGGCCGGTCAGCAGCAAACGCGTTTTTCTGCAACCTATAATGGTATTCTTGGCCGTGAGTTCAACCCGGTCTGGATGGAGATTGGCGGACTTGACATCAATACGCGTTATGAATATCAGTTTGAAATTGACCACGTAAAATCGGAGATCCGGGGATCTTTCACCACCAAAGACCTTTGGCAATGGAGGAAACTCGCGCCCTCATTCAGTTTTCTTACCGGCAGTTGCTCGTATTTTAATGAGAGCATTTATGACCGGCCCGGCAAACCCTATGGGGGAGATTCTGTGATCTATGAAACGATGGCCAGAGACAGTGCGGCTTTTATGCTCTGGCTGGGTGATAACTGGTATTCGAGGGAGGTAGACTATTACAGTCCCTGGGGTCTCTGGTACCGTGCTTCCCACGACCGTGCTGAACCAGTCCTGAAAAGTCTTCTCAAAGCTATGCCTCAATATGCCATCTGGGATGACCACGATTTTGGTCCTGATAATTCGGGAGCATCCTATGGCCTTAAGGAAACATCACGTCAGGTTTTTAAGAGTTACTGGTCCAGCCCTTTTTATGGTGAAGACGGCAAGGGAATTTATTCCCAGATCTCATATAGTGATATGGACCTTTTTCTCACCGACGACCGCTATTTCCGTTCTGCAGATGATATGGAGGACAGCGTCGGTGGAAAACCTAACGCTGATAAACACTTCTTCGGCCAGAAACAACTCGAATGGCTGGAAGATGCGCTGATACAAAGCCGTGCGGCGTTTAAAGTGATTGTGGCAGGCAGCCAGGTTATAAACCCCATGAGCTATGATGAAGGTTTTTACAGATACAGCTTTGAATATAATCAGCTGATGGACTTCTTAAACCGGAATTCGGTGAATGGCGTGATATTCTTAAGCGGCGACAGGCACCATAGTGAAATCAATAAACTGGTGCGGCCGGGCAACTATGATCTGTATGATATTACAGTATCCCCTTTCACCAGCGGTGTTTCCAAAGTGAGGGGCGCGGAATTAAACAGTCCGACAAGAGTTCCCGGCAGCCTTGTGGAACAAAAAAATTATGCCCGGATTTCAGTTCTGGATGATAAGGGTGAAAGAATCCTGCAGGTGGTTTTCAAGGATATGAACGGCAAATCACTTTTTCAATGGAGTATTTCACTGAAACAACTGATGACGCAAAAACACTAAGGCTGACTGAATAAAATTGAGGTCAAAGGATGATCATTCATTTTACATATGATAAAAAACAGGTGCTTAGTGCGCTCAGACATCATTTTATCTCGAGACCTGAAATAAAGATCCTGCTGATCGTAGTAAACATTTTTACCATCCTCAGCGCCGTCCTGTTTTATTTGCACAAAATCCAGCCCATATCATTTCTCCTTTTTTCTTTGCTGTGGTTCCTGCTGCTGATCAGTTTCTGGTACCTGCTGCCCATCAGTATTTATCGGAAATCCATGACTTTTAAAGATCAGTTCAGCATGGACATCAATGAAAATGAAGTGGTCTTGAAAACGGGACGCGGATCACGGGCCTGGGACTGGAATGAGTTCAGCAGTTTTCTTGAGACGCCTTATTTTTTTCATCTTTATTTCACCAGCAGGGCGTTTTTTCTGGTGCCCAAGGAAGCGTTTCAGGACCTGGAATCGCTTCAGGAGACCAGGAGCCTGCTTCGAAGAAAACTAAAAAAATAAATTCAAAAAAGGATGATCAGGTACTTATCCAATCCCTGGCCTTGGTGGGCATCCGGACTCGCTATCGCGGGCATCATGGCGATACTTATATTTTCCGGGAAAACATTTGGGTTTTCGGCCAACCTTTCCAACATCTGTTCTATGGCCGGGCTGGGAAAAAGGATTTCCTTTTTTCGATTCGACTGGAAAGCCCAGCGATGGAATCTCTGGTTCCTCATAGGATCCGTAGCGGGAGGTTATATTGCCGCACACTATCTTTCCTCTGCTGAACCGCTGAATCTTTCCGCTGCTGCCGTGAGATCACTTGATAAACTCAATATTCCCTTTGATGGCAGAATGGAACCCGGTTCTATATTCAACTGGAATTTCTTATTGAGCGGAAAAGGGCTGATCCTGTTCCTGGGTGGCGGATTTCTAATCGGCTTCGGCACGCGTTATGCGGGAGGATGCACATCCGGTCACGCCATATCCGGACTTTCCAATCTGCAACTCCCGTCGCTGATTGCGGTTATAGGATTTTTCATCGGCGGATTGTTTATTACATGGTTGATTTTTCCACTTTTTTTCAGATGATTTATGAAAACTGTCAAATACCTTCTTACCGGAATTATTTTTGGCATTATCATGACAAAATCTGAAGCGGTTTCCTGGTACCGCATCCAGGAAATGTTCCGGTTTCAGTCTTTTTTCATGTATGGCATTATAGGCACTGCACTTATTACAGGCATCATCCTCGTAGCCCTGATAAAAAAATTCAGGCTGAAGGATACGGAGGGAGTTCCGATATCATTCAGCCCGAAGGATGGTCATTGGAAAAAATACCTTTTTGGCGGTATTATTTTCGGCATGGGATGGGCTTTTACCGGTGCCTGTCCGGGTCCCGTATTTGTGCTGCTGGGCCAGGGTTATTCCGTTATGATCGTGGTAATCCTGGGTGCGCTGGCAGGCACTGCTGTATACGGCCTCATCCAGGACCGTCTTCCACAATAAATGAAATTGCTATTGTTTGCTGATCACGGCGATCATGCGGTCGGCTTCCGGCTGCTGGAAATTGGTCTGCCCGCCGTCGCATGTAAGGATGTACCAAATGCCTTCCTTATACATGTCTACCCTCTTGATGGTGTAATCCTTGAATTCTGCCACGTCGCCGGTATTTCCGCTCTTAAGCGCCGCCAGTCCCTTCTGAAAATATCTCAGCTGTTCGATGTCCTTGAACCGAAGGGTGGTCATTATGACGGAATTCATGTATTCCTGTGTTCTGAACTGAAGTACGTAGGTCGTATCTGTCGGCTTGGTAATCCGCTGCAGACTGATAGGCCATGTACCCTGTCTGACGTACAGGAGGTTGGTAGTTGCGTTATTTACAATCTTGAACTGGGCCTTCATAAAGAGAGGCGAAAGCATAAAAATCAGAAACAGTTTTTTCATAACGTGCATTTGGATTTTTTATAACGTTTAAAAAGCGTCGGTATTTTAATCCGGGCCTTACCTTTTTTATAATTTTTTTATAATGTTAATCAGTCTGTTAGCCTGGGCGTCCTGAAAATTTGTAATGGCATCTCCATATGTGAGGATATACCAGATTCCTTCTCTGTTTGTACTGACTTTTTTTATGGAGTAGTGGGCAAATTCTGCAGTCTCTCCGTTAGCTCCTTTTTTTAGTACTGAAAGGCCCTGTTGGAAATAGTGAAGCTGTTCAAGGTTTTCAAATTCGAGTGTTTTTGTATCAACGCCATTGAGCAGGTGCTGGTTTCGGAACTGAAGATAGTAGCAGGTGTCCGTTTCGCTGATCGTCCTCTTGAATGTGATTGGCCAGGGTGCAAGCCTTACTTCATACGTGTCTGTAATCCACGGATAGGCATGTGTGTGAGTGCCGGTTCCAAATGTGGGAAGGAACAAGGGTAACAATAAAAGAATTTTCATGGGTCGTATTGGTACTACAAGATAAAATATTCGGGGATTTTATGCAATGCACCAAGATTTTTTTCTTTTTATCCAACTGTTAACGCGGTTTAACAGTTACTTCCATCTCCTTCGCAAGTCTTTGCCTTTTAACGAGTTGATCTTTATAGGTCAAGTTTTAACTTTTGCCTGTTATTATTATATGGAGTTCTTACTGGCTGAAATAAAAAAGAAAAGTACCGGTTGCTGACAGCAGAATCCGGAAAATCCGGTGCCTGCCCTGGATCCGGCTCACCCGCCAAGAACGGGCGGAGGTGCAGGCTGACAGACGGGGTTTGAATTTATATCAAACGGACCACAGCCTGTGGTCCGTTTTTTTATTGGATGAAATATGTTCAGTGGAAAATGAATATTGAAAATTATCCTGGCCTAAACAGAGGAGGTAAAATTCCTGATCAGGCGTATACTTCGTCAGTAGAAAGAGGCATCCTCAAAACAAACTTCGTTTGCTTTTCGTCCGACTCCACTTCGATCTGACCAGCGTGCGCCCTGGCGATTTCTGAAGCGATATAAAGGCCGAGACCCAGCCCCTGTTGTCCGGGTCGTTTATCCATACCGCGGGCAAAGGGAAGAAATAATCTCTGGAGAATATGGTCCGGTATTTTTTCACCCGTATTGCTAACCGAAATAATGAGCTCGTTTTCCCTGTTGAAAGCCTCGACAATCACAGGCTCTTCAGGATCTCCATAGCTTACTGCATTGCTAATCAGATTGGAAAAAAGCTGGGAGATCCGTCCTTCATCGCAATAAACAGGTTCTTCCAGGCGAATGTCTACATTGATCCTGCGGTCTGGGTTGGACGTCAGCTGTTCATCTACCACATGGCGTAGTGCATCTCCGAGTGATGAAGAGTGATTTCTGTTTAAGGCAATGCCACCTCCCATTTTACCACGCGCAAAATCAAGAATATTTTTAATCAGCCCGTTCATCCTGTGGGCGCTTTTTCTGATAATATTAACGAGCGAAAGGGATTCGTCATCGAGTTTGCCCTCCGAAGAAAGCATTTCGGAGCTGAAAGTGATAGCGCTAAGCGGATTGCGAAGATCATGACCCAGGATCGAAATGAACTGGTCGCGCAGATGGCCTGTTTGTTCTTCTTCCCTCAGCCTTGATTGCGCAGCCATGAGCTGTTCTTCACTTTGCATATGGAAGGAAATGAGATCGCAAAAGAGATTAAACATACCGATAATCTCCGGTGTCTTTAATTTATTGGGTTTCGGGTCAATGGCGCAAAGCGTTCCAAAAAACCGGCCGTCTTTGCGAAAGATTGGCATGGAAATGTAACTCTGGAATCCATACGTTTTGGGGGTATGATGCTGACAGTATATTTTGTCTTCAGCCACATTCTCAATGATCACTGCTTTGTGCGATTGCCGGATTTCATTGCAAATGGTTGTTTCCAATGGCAATTCACCACCGGGCTTAAGGCCGAAATTTATCTCATCCCTTACACTGCAGGCTACCCAGTTTTCATCGGTTACACGGGCCACGGCAACGAACCCCATACGTGTAGACTTGCATACAACGTCCAGCAGGGAAGGAATAACCGGAATCTTTTGAATGAGTTTAAGATCGTCCTGAATCATTGCACAATTCATTTAACTTAAAAAAAGACGGATAGGATTCAGATGGTCGCAGACGAGCCGCAGAGGCTGTCTAAGATATTTCATTCCGCACTCTTATGAAACAAAATGAGAGAAAAATTTTCCTTCAGGGCTTTGTTTTTTATTGATTTACATTTTCTTAACCATTCAAGGGATACCGGAAGCCATTTTGAAAATTTCACTTAAGATGCAGGTAACGATCTGAAACAGGATTTGATGTGTGGAAGCTACATATCATGTCAGAAAACAGTGGAATTCAGCAGGAAGTAGTGGCCTCGCCAGGAATCGAACCTGGATCTGGAGCTTCGGAAACTCTTATACTATCCATTGTACTACGAGGCCTATTTGATCAGTCCGGGCACATTGCTGCTGAATATTTTTATCGCAATGGCGAGCAATATTACGCCAAAAAATTTACGTATCGCCACCATTCCGCCTGGTCCGAGTATCCGTTCAATAAGATCAAGTGACTTTAACACGATATAGACAATCACAAGGTTAATCAGGATGGCCGCCAGCAGAAGGCTTTGGCTATAGTTGGCTTTCAGGGATATGATGGTTGTAAGTGTCCCCGACCCTGCGATCAGGGGGAAAGCTATGGGCACTATCAGCGAAGATTTTGATTCTTTATCACTTTTGAAAAATTCAATGCCCAATATCATCTCCAGCCCCAGTATGAATATCACAATGGATCCGGCCACAGCGAAAGAATGAGTCTCCACTCCGAGGATATGCAATAAAAGTTCGCCCAGATAAAGAAAAACGATCATCAATCCCCCGGATACCAGGGTCGCCTTCA
>Ga0207648_10002099_pt1 | contig 21711 bp, 14 predicted proteins | sample KBSMisM32_FD_184310 | JGI IMG/M metagenome (GOLD analysis project Ga0207648, IMG submission 184310) | Miscanthus rhizosphere microbial communities from Kellogg Biological Station, Michigan, USA - KBS Miscanthus M3-2 (SPAdes) (version 2) | ecosystem: Host-associated > Plants > Roots >...
GGCCCAGCTCGGCCTCCTGCTCTCGGTGGTCAAGGCGGCGCTGGGGCGCGAGCTCTCACCCGAGGAGGACGCCGGCCTGCGCGTGGCACTCGAGGCGGTAAACGAGGAGGCCGGCGGCGGCGACCCGACGCTGCCGATGGTGGTCGACGCGCTGCTTCGCCCCCGCGCGGCGATGGTGGCGGGCGTCAGCTCCTCGGGCGCCGGGGAGTTCGCGGCGGCGAACCGCGAGAGCGCGCTGGCGCTGCAGCGCCTTTGCGAGGGCGACCTGCGCGGCATGTTCGACGGGCCGACCTCGCCCGGCATCGACCTCGGCGCGCCGGTCGTGATCTTGGACCTGAGCGCGGTGCAGGACTCCGCCGCGCTCGGGGTGCTGATGACCTGTGCGGCGGCCTGGCAGCAGGCGATCCTCCTGGACCGAAAGCGCGCCTCGAAGCGAAGCGGGCAGCCGATGGGAAAGACGATCGTCGTCGTCGAGGAGGTGTGGCGCGTCGCCGGCAACCTCGGCGTCGCCGAGTGGCTTCAGGCGAACTTCAAGCTCTGCCGGGCTCTCGGCATCCAGAACATCCTCTCGCTGCACAAGCTGACCGACTTCGGCGCCTCGGGCGCAGCGGGATCGCGCGAGGCGCAGATCGTCCAGGGGCTGGCCGCCGATGCGGGCTGCGTCGTCGTCTACCAGCAATCGCCCGACCAGCGGCCGGTCCTGCGCGGTGATCTCGCCCTGAGCGAGACCGAGACCGAGCTGACGATGGGCCTTCGCCTCGGCGAGGCGCTCTGGGTGATGGGGCCGCACTCGGCACTCGTCGCCCAGCGCATGTCGGCCCTCGAGCGGGACTTCACCTTCACTGACGAGCAGATGGGCGTGCTCGAGGCGCAGGGGGAAAGATGAGCGAGGAGGTGCGCTTCGGTTGGATCGTCGGCGCGATCGGCGCCGCGGCGCTCGCCTGGCTGTGGCTGGCGGGCGCCCTCTCGGCGGCGCTCTTCGGCGCCGGCTGGACGCCGGTCGGCCTCGAAGGGCTGCTGATCAGCGCCCTGCGGCTCCCCTCCCACCTCGGCGACCCGCGCCTGGCCTGGCCGCGCGGCGCCCGCGCCGCGCTGCCGGGCGCGGCGGGCTTTTATGTGACCGCAGCGGTGATCGGCGTGCTCGGCGTGCTCGCGACGCAGCGGGCTTGGCAAGCGGGCAAGCGCTTCGGCGTCGACGACATGCTCGCGGGCCAGTCGCGACGACCGCCGAGCGCGCGGATGGCGAGCGCGCGCGACCTGCAAAGGCTCCGTGTGCCCTCGCCCCAGCCGCGCCGGCTCACCCTGGGGCGCTCGGGCCGGACGCTCCTCGCCGGCGAGGAGCGCCAGTCAGTGATCGTCTTCGCCCCCACCGAGACGTTCAAGACGACGGGCTTTGTGATCCCCGCCCTGCTCGAGTGGGAGGGGCCGGTGCTCGTCACCTCGGTCAAGGGCGATCTGCTCGAGCCGACGCTCGCTCGCCGCCAGGATCTCGGCCAAGTCAGGGTCTTCGACCCCACGCGAAAGACCGACACGAGCAGGGTGGAGCGGGCGCGGGCGACGCCGCTGTGGGGGGCGAGCAGCTGGGACGGGGCGATGCGCGTCGCTCACTGGCTGATGGAGGCCGCGCGGGTGAGCGAGACGGGCGGCCTGCAGGAGGCCCACTTCTGGTTTGCCACTGCAGAGAAACTAGTGGCGCCGCTGCTCTTCGCCGGGGCGAGCAAGGGACTGCCGATCAGCAACGTCAGTCGCTGGATCGAGGAAGGCCCCGAGGCCAACGGCAGCGAGGTCAACGGGCTGCTCGAGGAGGCCGGCGAGGAGAGGGCGATGCGGGCTTGGCGGGCAGTCTTCGGCCGCGACCCGCGCCAGCGCTCCTCGATCTACATGACCGCCGACCTCGCGATGCGGGTCTTCGCCGATCCGGTCGTCGCCGAGGAGACCTCCGGCGCCGACTACAGCCCTGGGATGCTCCTCGACGGCAGGGCCAACACGCTCTATCTCTGCGCACCCCGCCACGAGCAACGCCGCCTGCGCCCGCTCTTCTCGATGATCGTGCAGGAGCTGCTCGCGGTGGTGGAGGACCTCCACGCCGAGAAGGGCAAGGCGCTCGACCCTCCGCTGCTCCTGTTGCTCGACGAGGCGGCGAACATCGCCCCGGTCCCCGACCTGGCCGAGGTCGCCTCCACCGCCGCGGGTCAGGGCGTGCAGCTGCTCTCGGTCTTCCAGGACGTCGCCCAGGTCGCCAGCCGCTACGGGCGCCAGTCCTCGACGATCGTCAACAACCACGCAGCGAAGATCGTCGGCTCGGGGATCTCAGATCCCCAGACGGTCGACTACTTCAGCCGCATCGTCGGCACGGGGGCCTTCGAGCAGCGCTCGCGCACGAGCGGCGAGCGGGGACGACGCTCGCGCACCGACGGCGAGACCTATCGCGAGCTGGCGCCGGCGAGCGTCCTGCGCCAGGCAGAGCCCGGCACTGGACTCCTGATCTACAAACATTTGCCTCCAACGAAAATCCAATTGAGGCCGTGGTTCCGCGAGCCGACACTAAGAGCACTCCAAGCATCGCCAGGGAGCTCGAAGCGAGGGGGTGGAGCGTGAGCGCTGGCCGGAGGGAGCGGATCTACGAAGCGCAAATGCCCCTTGTCGCCGAGCCTGAGGCCGAGACGACTCCCGCCCCGGAGAGCTGGGCGCTCGGCGAGGACACCGTGCCGGTCCGCGGGGAGACAGAGCGGGTCCTCGCCGAAGACCGGGAGGAGCGCCTACGGGTCGTACTCGAGCGACGGCGCCCGCCGCTCCCGCGCCTCTCGGCCAAGCGTCTCGCTGCCGGCCTCGCCGTTCTCGGGGCGCTCTGCCTCCTCGCCTTCGCCGTCCTCGGCGGAGGCGGCAACGCCCCCGCCCCGACGGCAAGCAACCCCTTCCCCACTCATGCCAGGCAGCCGAGCCTGCAAGGAGAACTTCGTCAGACAGAGGCGAGGCGACGCCGCCGGGCGGCCACACGAGCAAAGCATCGGGCCGCCCGGCGAGCGGCAGCGCGTGCCCGCGCGGTGCGCCGCGCGACAAAGACCGAGCAACAAGCCAACACAGAAGGCGCAGGAGGAGACCTCGCAACGCCCATCCCACAGGGCAGCGAACCCTCGCCTCCTCTACCCGCGCCCCCACCCACCACGGAACCGACCACGAGCACTTCCGACAGCCCAAGCCAAGTTCAACGCGAGTTCGGCTTTGAACGTTGAGGCGGGCAGTCGGAAGAGAAGGAGATGAGCGAGATGGAAAGAGCAAGGAAGCAAGGGCAACAGCGCTTCGGGGCCAAGGCTGTCCTGCTGATGACGACACTGTCCCTGGCCGGCATGCTGGTGCCTGCACAGACAAGCGCAACGCCGGCCCGCTACATCTATGAGGTCTGCGACTCCGCGCTGCCGGGCGGCGGCACCCCGGGAGTGAAATTCACCGTCAATCCCGGCGTCGCCTTCAGCGGATCGAATACCTGCGCCCAGCCGGGCGGCTCGCTTTCGATCGCAGAGACAGGGCACGTCAGCGCCACCTACAGCTTCTGGAACGTGCCGATCGACGCGCCGCCCGGCGGCAAAGTCGAATCGGTCGGTATGTCGGCGCAGCTCTGCGGCGCCGGTCCCGGGACCAAGGCATTCGTCTTCGAACAGGGTTGGCCGACCAACTGCAGCGGCGAATCGCAGCGGATCTTCCACAACAACGCGCTCTTTTTCGGCGGTCTTTGGATCTATCTCGGCTGCGACGGCAACTACGCCCCCGGCTGCGAAGCCGGGCCGACGATCTCCGCGCGCTACCTGGCGGCCACCGAGGTCGACCCCGTCGCGCCCCAGCTCTTCAAACTGCGCGGGTCGCTGCTCGCCGGAGGCATCGTGCGGGGCGAAGGGGAACTCGCCGTCGACGCCACCGACAAAGGCGGCGGGCTCAGCTCTGTCTCGGTCTCGGTCAACGGCCTTCCCGCCGCTCAGCCGGCGGTCGGCAACTGCAATCTCGTGCAGGTGAAAAACCCGAGCGTGGTCGGCATAGTCGCCGCGAGCGTCACGCCCTGCCCGACCAGCCTCGAAGGCAACTGGACGCTCAACACAGCGCTCCCTCCCTTCCACGAAGGCTCCAACACGGTCGAAGTCTGCGCGGCGGACTACTCGAGCATCGGCGAACCGAACAAGACCTGCACCCCAGCCCAGATGGTTCAGGTCGACAACTCCTGCGCCGAATCGGCGGTCGTCGGCGGCCAGGTGCTGAGCGCTCAGTTCAGCGAAACCCACGGCGAATCAGTGACCGTCCCCTACAACCACACAGCGAAGCTGACCGGAGAACTCTCCGACAACGGCGGGGACGCGATCAGCGGGGCGACGATCTGCGTACAGGCGCAGACGCTCGAAGGCTCAGACGGGCTGGCGCCGATCGGCACGGCGACGACCGACGCCAAGGGGCACTTCACCTATGTCGTGCCACCAGGCCCGAATCGGCAGATCCTTGTCGGCTACCGCCACAACGCCTTCCAGGTGGCCCGCTCGGTCCGCTACTACGCGCACACCAAGCCGACGTTGAAGCTCCATCCGCGCAAGGTGCGAGCGGGAGGCCGCATCCGCCTGCGAGGCACGGTGCCCGGCCCGAACGCGGGCGGGCGCGTGGTCGTCCTGCAAGCCAGCGCCCTGCACTCCAAGCGCTGGTTCACGTTCCGCCGAGCGACGGCAAGCCCCGCGGGCGTCTTTCATGCCCGCTACCGCTTCGACGCGACGACGCGGTCGACGACCTATCGCATCCGCGCGGTCGTGCCGAAACAAAGCGGATATCCCTGGGAGGTAGGCCACAGCAAGCCAGCACGGGTGCGGGTGCGCGTCGGCTAGGCCGCCTCGCCGTTCCAGAGGGGCTGTGGCGCTACTTCAAGCAGAGCGCCACAGCCTCACCTTCGGCGGTGCCACCGGAGTTGCTGGTGATGCGCCCAGTGACTCCGTTGGTCGAGGGACTGACGAAGGGCAGGGCCTGCAGGAAGGCGACTTCGCGATTGCCCGGATTGATGAAGGCAAAACCCGCGCCCAGCAGCCTTTCTCCGGTCCCGCATAGAGCCGTTTCGGTATTGGAAGCCGTCCAAGTGCCGTTTTCGGCGACCGCGTCCAGATCTTTGATCGGCACCACGTGGACCGTCTCGGCGCCCAACGCGCCACCGTAGATTGAGCCGGGGGCAATGGCGCTAGCCGTAACCGAATCGTCCATTAGAGCGCTCTGGCCCACTGCGGCCGTGGCAAGCGCCTTGGCCGTCACTGCCCCCTTGGCCAGGTTCCTGGCCGTCACAGCTCCCTTCGCGAGGGCCTTCGTGTGGACAGCGCCCTTGGCGAGCGCCTTGGCGGTGACTGCCCCAGGCGCGATGTCGCCCTTGTGCACGAGCGTCCCGCCGGAGGTGGCGTCCGCGCTACCAGAGAGCGAGACGATCAGCGCAATCAAGCTAAATAGCGCTGCGATCGCCCCCAAGATGGTTCCCCAACTCCATTGCCGTACATCGGACCCCGTCATATGCCCTCCTCGATCGCGGCTGCGGGCTCAAAGGCCCGAGAGGGGATTGTAGAAGGCGCAACAAGGATCCGCTGATGCCCGATGTACAAATGTCCTCTCGTCGTTCCGAGGCTCCTTAGATACCTCGCACGACTCAAGACGATGTCCTTGTGGGTTATCAATTATCAATCGTCGGCGGCTCTCGTTCTCCTTCATGAACATCATCAAAGGAGGCACTACTCGACGAGCCACTTAGCCTCACTTCATTACGACATCCACTTCCAGAAAGCCCGCTTGAGCGATACAGCAAACCGCCGTCCAGTCAATGCAAGTCGTTTTCGGCCCGGAAATCCAACAGCCAGATTACCCGTCCAATGACGCACCGCATTTCCCCTGCGCCGATACGTGGCCATCCCGGTGAATGGCTTCGGTAGAGACACAGTCGCCAGTGACAATCTTGATCCATACGAAAACGCCCCCGGGCCAGCTATCACATTTGCAAACCGTCTAATAGATATTTCCCCACGTCTTTCCGTAACACTAACGTCAACATGTACCGGACCCCGGAGGTGATTCTTTACTACCATCAACTGAACGCTATCCGCAGTACTGGTGTTTCTAACGTCGAGCTCCGCCCCTGGTAGAGACGGAAACCCCGTGACTCCTTCCGCGCCTGGACATATCAAGTTAAGGAATTCGAGAAGTTCTGGAACGGCGGTGCTCGCCTCGGCAGTCGTATACCCATTCTCGCCAACAAACCTAAACACTCCGGTGTAAGTGCCGGCCTCCGTAGTGACTTTATCGCCGCAGTTTGAAAGCCAAGTCTGTGGGGCATCGCGCGGTTCGAAGGTCATAGCGATTTCTCCCAATGCACCCAAATTAGCGACAATCGATGTAGACGTAACCTGAGCAGGAGCTTCGTAGATCACGCCTTGCCGCTTTCTCAAAGCCTCAAGAATTATCCATCCATGATCTTGATCTTGGCTGGTGCCGCTCAGAACCTTCACTGTATATCCATTGCTGCCACCCACTTTGAAACCGCCAGGAGGTGCGAGGCTTTCGCTAGTCGCTCCCGATATCTGTACAACACGCGAACGAGTCGACAGCAACCCATGCGCCATTGACTGATTCGCGGTCGATAGCGAGAACGTCATCAACGCGATAGCAGCTACAAACAGCTGGTAGTTTATACGTAGCATCTCGCTATCAGGATAGCATGCGCCACCACTACAAGGTGAAAGAGATTTGTCAAATCTGCGTAGTCGGTTCTGTACCGCACCACGTCAACTACCATCCCAATTCACTAAGCCTTGATTTGTTTCATGCACACGATGGCCGCGATGGATTACATACTCTTGAGTTGTCATGAGGGTATGCGTGTCCGGAGCCAAACATTCGCACGGTGATCCACCGGTCTTTTGTAACGTCCACCGGACCCGCGTGTCCACTCACATGAAACTCGACTTGTGATGTGATGTGGTACCCGTCACCATATTTCTGATATTTTGGCCCTACCCATTCACAGAGGTCCCTTTCAATACTTATGGTCGGAGCCGACGAGTTGGGACACTGTGGTTCGCGTTTGCTCTGCCAGGCAGCTTTCTGATTGTAGTAGAAAAAGCCCTTGATCGTTTGGGAATATGCCGAACAGCCTGCGGCAACAGCTGGGCACCCCTTGAAACCGTATTTCTTACGATAAGTATTGTAGTCAGGTACAGGGCCGAGGCCTTCTACCGATGCATATGCATCTTCATCAGTGATCGTACTTACCGGTTCAGGTGACCCCACCGTGAGTTCCGTAATCGTGCTGGATTCGAGCAATTCAATCAGTTCACTTTCGCTGAGTTCGCCCGGAGGTTTCCCTTCGATAATTGGTTCTTGATAGCCGGTTTCAAGTGCTGAGCCGGCTACAACTGGATAGACAAAGTGACCGCTTTTATGGTGAACGATCAGAGAGATCGTGCTGCCCGAGACGGCCAGTGTTGTTGGAACAGTTGCATTAAGGGCATCGTGAGCCCGTTCCGTACTAATCAACATTGCCTGGGTCCCGTCTGGATAGAAGACTCCGGCGTCTTTTTCATCGATTAGTTTGAGCGTTTGACCGTCGTAAAGTTCGACTCTCCATGAATATATTTCTGGTGCAGAGATATCACGAATACTCTGAAATACAAGCATACCGTCGTATATCGGTCGAAGTACCGTATCAACGGACCCAGTCGTATTCGGCGCCACGGCAATTGCATCGTCGGCACCGAGCGTTAGGCTGCTGCCTTCGTCCATTTTAGTGGGCTCGATGTGAAAGCTATCTTCATCGTTTTCCACAGTAAAGCCGTCTGTGGGATCTGTCGTCATAGTTGATGTGACCGCAGTGCCATTGCTCTGCAAAATTGAACCCTGAGCTTCTAGACCCGCTCTATAACCTTCTTCGATCTCTGCAGGATCGACGACTTCGGCCGTTGGTGCAACGTCAGACGATTCGCTGGTTGTGTCGGAAGCGTCAAGAGTTTCGATGGCTTCTATAGTTGAAACTTTTCCGCTCGGGTCGACATTGATCGTCCAGTTCTGTTTGGCTGCGTTACCGGCTCCATCGGTTGCTATGACTTCCGCCTCGTGCGCCCCGCCTGCGTAGCTCGCCATATTGGGTGATTTCGTGATCGACTCGCCGCAGCCGCCTTCAGGACATCCTTGGCTTTCCGAGGCGATCGTGCTGCCGTCGATCTTGACGGCGAGCGACGTGACGCCGCCGCCCTGATCGGTCGCCGATGCGGTCAGGCCGTAGCTTTTCTGTTCCACCCAACCTTCGGGCGCGGTGGTGAGGCCTCCGCTGAGTTCAATCCCAGGTTTGGTCGTGTCGCGCTGGACCCCGACGCCCAGCGTCTGCGTCGTGCTACGGCCAAGGCCGTCGGTGGCCTTCACTTTGACGACGTGTTCGCCAACCGAATAGCTCGGCGATTCGAGCATCCATTCGGAACCCACCGGACAGCTGGTGCCGATGCAGCTGGCTTTGTCGGAGTCGACCTGTTTGCCGTCGATCGTCACTTCGCTGGCGATTTCGGAGTTGGCGCTTGCGTAGCTCCACTTCTGGATCCGGCCGTTGAAGCCATCGGTGACCCAGAGGTAGCCCTTCGGGTCGGCGAGGATCCCCGAGGGCCAGCTGAAGATGAACTGGCCCGGTTCCGAGCCCCTGGAGCCGAACTGGGCGACGTATTTGCCGTTGTGGTTGAACTCCTCGACGCGGCTGTTGTATTCGTCGACGACCCAGACGTTGCCGCGTTCGTCGATGTCGAGGCCGCCCGGTTGTTTGAACTTGCCGGCGGTCGAGCCTTCGCTGCCGAACTGCATCACGAGGCTTCCTTCGGGCGTGAACTCCAGGACGCGGTTGTTTTCGCGATCCGAGACCCAGAGGTTGCCGCCGACGCCGATCGCGATCCCGGTCGGGTATTTGAGCTGGCCTTCGGCCGTGCCTTTGGTGCCGAAGACTTTGATCCGTTCGCCGGCTTCGTTGTACTCCTCGAGGCGGCTGAAGTAGGAGTCGGTGACCCAGATGTGGCCTTTGTTGTCGACGGCGATGCCTTCGGCGCGGCGGCAGCTCGGGGGAGCTGTTTCGCTGTCTGAGAATTTGGCGAGGTATTTGCCGCTTTCGCTGAACTCCTCGACCCGGCAGTTGTCGCCGTCGGCGACCCAGATGTTGCCTTTGGAGTCGATCGCGATGTCGGTCGGGCGGTTGAGCTGCCCGTCGCCTGAGCCTTTGGAGCCGACGCTGCGCAGGTATTCGCCCCCTGGGCTGAACTGCTCCAGGCGGCTGTTTTCCAAGTCAGCGACCCAGAGGTTGCCCTGCAGGTCCTTGGCCATGCCGGCGGGCCCGTAGAGCTGGCCTTCGCCGCTGCCTGCGGAGCCGAAGGAGCCCGCGGCGCTCGGCACGAAGGACGGGATCTGCCAGCGCTCGATCCGGTCGTTTTCAGTGTCGGCGACGAGAATGTTGCCTTTGCCGTCGCTTGCGAGGCCCACCGAGTAGTAGGGCCAGCCGAAATCGAACTGGCCGGGGCCCTGGCCTTCGGAGCCGAACTGACTGAGGTATTCGCCGTGTTCGCCGAGCTCCTGCACGCGGTCGTTGCCGAGATCGGCGACCCAGACGTTGCCCTGGCTGTCGACGTCGATCCCGTCGGGGCGTTCGAACTGAAGCGGGGCCGAGCCTTCGGAGCCGAAGCGGTGAAGGAACTGGCCGGTTTCAGAGAACTCGACGACGTCGTTTTCGTAGCGATCGGCGACCCAGACTTCTCCGTTGGGGCCGACGGCTATTCCCGCCGGTTCGGAGAGTTCGCCTTTGTTGCCGGCGATCCTGATCGTTTCTCCCGCACTGTTCAGCTCGACGATGCGCACGCCGTGGGTGTCGGCGACCCAGACATTGTCTTTGGAATCGACGGCAATGCTTTCGGGTTCTTTGAACGATTTCCCACTGGCTGAGCTGAAGCTGGCGACGAATTCCTTTTTTTCGCTGAACTTGTCGATGCGGTTGTTGCCGGCGTCGGCGATCCAGAAGTTTCCTTTGGAATCGATCGCGATATCGGCGGGAGATCGGAATTTGCCTGCCGCTTCGCCGAAGGAACCGAACTTGGTCACGTATTCGCCGTTTTCTTTCAGCTTCTGGATTCGAGCGTTTTCGCGGTCGACGGCCCAGATGAAGCCTTTGGAATCGACCGCCATGCCCGCCGGAGCGTTGAACAGCCCAGAAGTCGTGCCAGAGCCGCCGAAGGACGTCGAGTAGGTCGAAGGCCCGAACTGGCCGGCTTCCGCCGACGCATTGACCTTCAGCTTGTAGCGGGGCCGAGTCGTGCCGATCGTGCTCTGTTCGGTCATCGTGCCCGAGAGCGAGACCGCAGGCGCAGGCGCAGGCTGTAGGAAGATCGTGAAATCTTCGAGCGCGATCTCTTCGACGGCGTCGATCGCCATGACTCGGACGGTGTGCGAGCCGGGCGCGAATTTGCTCGAATCGAGCGTCCATTCGTGGGAGATCGCGCAGTTCTTGGTCGTGCAGCCAGGCGAGAATTCATCGACGACTTTGCCATCGACTTCGACCACGGTTTTCGCTACGCCCGACTGCGGAGCCGCTTCCGTCCCGTCTGTGGCATTGATGTTGAGCGAGTAGCTGCCGAGCTTCGGCCCGACCCTGTTCTGTTCGGTGAGCGTGCCGGACAGGGCGAGCGTTGGAGATGTGTGATCGACCTTGACCTGGGTGAGCAGAACTTCTGCCGGGCTTCCTTCTAGGGCCTGGTTGGACTGATGTCCAGCTGGGTCCGAAGCGGCAATTTCCAAGTTATTGATGCCTTGCGGCAGTACGGAGGGATCGTATTTGACGGCAGGCCGACCCGAATCGGTCCATGACCAAGTGCGAGGACAAGGGCTACTGGCACCGCCCGAGCATCCCGCAAGCGTCGTCCAGCTATGGCCGGCTTTGTCACTGACGGTGACTGAGTAGACGCCAAGGCCCGGATCCATGAAACTAAACGGGATTGCACTCGTGGCTTGATTGTTGACCCACTGGGCGGGCGAACCAATGCTTCCGCCCTTTGGCTTGTCTTTGTCGTTGAGTTCAAGCGTGATGTAGCCGATGTAGAGTTCGCGGGCCGACGAGAGAGTGTGAGAATCGAGCGAAGAGAGCCCAAACCATGCCTCCTTGGCCCCGCTCTCGCCAGGAAATTTCCAGGTTTCGCCCATGTAGAGGTTGCCTTCGTTCCCTCCATGTGAGTACGAGCTGAGCCATTTTGCTCCTTCAGGCCAAACTAGGCCGGCCAGCACGTAAGGGCTCGCGTTGTTGTCTCCCCGGTGCCAGAATCCCGGACCGTAATAGGTCGCATAGGCGATATAGCTGGTTGGGCTATGGTTGAGCGTGTCCCAGTCTTCCTGCCAGCGCGGAACGAAGTAATGGAAACCGCCGGCCCATCCTGGTTGATCAGACCAACCCGCCGCAGCGTTGACCCAAAGACCTGGCCTGCCATCAGGGATGAAGCCGGAGCACTGTGAGGTGCAATTCGCTTTGTAGGCGTATGTAAACGGCGAAACGGGCGATCGTTCGCCGATCCAGTTTTCGAGCCCAGCGGTCGTGTTCCCACCCCAGGTGTAGGTCTCAAAGAGGGGGTCGACCAAGGCTGGGTAGGTCGTACTCGCATCGGGTGTCTCTTCGAGGATCAATGAACTGCCTGAAACCTGCAGATGAACGGGAACCGGATGGCCCGCCGCGTCGAGTGCGGTGGGCGCCGGGACAGTGACCAGCGTGTGATCGCCATCTAGGACTTCTGCGCCCCCACCGGAGGTGGCGACCAGTTCAGCGCCCGGGGGAAGAGAAAGCTGGTAGGTCTGCACGGTCGACGCTTCGGGTGTGCGGAGCTGCGTGAGCGTCTCCACCCCGGTTGGGGTCAGTGCCAAGGCGAGGTCCGAATCGGGGGAGATATTGGGGTAAAAGGCGATGCTTTCTTCGGTGGTGGACGCGCTGCGCCCCTGTGCGACTCCTTCAACTTCGATTCCGACTCCGGTTTCAGGAAGTTCGATTTCTTCACTCAGTTCAGATGGGAGTGCCGCTTCGACAAGTCCGTTCTCGGCTTCCAGGGCCGCGCCATTCGATTGGAGTTCAAGGCTGACCTGTTCCTCTTCCCCGGCTTCGTTGGGGGAGCGCAGCGGGATCGTTGACTCAAGCAGTGTGCCCTGGTCCTGAGCTTCACTGGATTCAGGTTGATCGCTAGGTGCAAGCACGGCGACATTGTTGGAGAGGAACTTCTCGACTTCAAGTTCTGCAAAGGGGCCCGCCATCCCTTGAAGGACCTGACCAAACGTGCCCTGCAGAAGCGCTAGCGCTTCTGCACGGTCTAGATTTGCATGCGGCAATTCAGAGGCAGCTTCGGGATCGGTCAGCGGGGGGACTTCGGCTTCGGGGGCTTGGCCTTCGACCACTTCCTGTGCCGTTTCAAATGGGGTCTGTGTCGAGGTGTCGGCAATAGCCCCCCCAACGCAGACCAGCAACACCGTGATGACTCCAGCAAGAAGGAGCATGCCTCTGCCGAAACGCAACGTGGACATAGAGAACCGGCTGAAGCTTCCTCGGATTGGTGAAGGCACAATTCCCCCCGCGCAGTTAGAAGACGATCAAGTGGCGCGGCAGTGTTCCAGATGGGAACGCATTTAGGCATCCACATTTTTCGGTCTTGTATTCTCTACCTTTGATTTGCAGGTAAAAGACCGCTTTATTCCTGTGATGACAATAAATTTCGCCCTCTCCACGGGCCCTCCCAGGGCCAATGTAAGGCACTTCAAGCATGATTTCGAGAGGACGTATAAGGCGCGCCCGCGAAGCGTGTAATCCTGCGGACGCCCCTATCGACTTAGAGAACGATCTCCGCTACCGGCCCCTTGATCGCCCGCACATGCTCCAGCTCTAGCGCTGCCTGAATGCGCTGCAACCGGAGCTCGGCTGCTTCGCGCGCGCGACTACTTGCCGGGTCGGTGTGGCGAGGGCCGAGCGGATCGCCGAGCCGAGAGAGGAGTCGCTGATCATGGCGGTAGGCGCAGATCAGGTCGACGCCTTCGTTCCAAAGCGCTGCTTTCACCGGATCATCAGGGCGCGGGCCGAGTGCTTCGACGATCATCTCCGAGGGTCTCAGTCGCTCGGCTGCGACTTCCCGACGCCGCAGCTGCAGGAGCCGGTCTTCCACCATTGCAAGCTCGCCGCGCTCGAGTGCGCTCAGCTCCGGCTCTCGCTGGGACTCGGCGAGGGTTTGCTCTATTAGTGGCTGGCGCTCTGCCTCCATCCTCGCGAGATGCTCCTGCGCCATCCGCTCCATGCTCTGGATGAGCGGGAGCTCCTCGGGCTCGGATCGCTCCGCGCCGAGTAGCGCCTCGTGCTTCTCGACCAAGCCGGCCAGCCGCTCCCTTGTCTCGGCGATCCGCCGATCGAGCATTTCCAACTGCTCCTGCGCCGCCGGGTGCGGCGATCGAGGATGCAGCCGTGCGAGCAATGCCTCGCGACGCCCGACCAACTCCAAAGCGTTCAGCGCTTCGACCCGCTTTCTGGCCGCCACCTCGACTGCCGCGTACTCGGCCGCGACCCGCTCTGAGCCGAAGCGCAGGTCGTAGAGAGGATCACCGATGTCGCGCTTCGCCGGCCCAAGGTCGGGATCGAGCAGCTCGCTGGCGGCGATGCCGTAAGCGGTGGTAGGACCGCGTGCTCGCGAGACGGCGACGACGAAGTCCTCGCGGGCGATGCCTGAGTCGAGTAGTGCGAAGGAGGTGTCGAAGGTCTTTGACTGCGTCGCGTAGGTGGTCAGGGCGTAGGCGTGCTGGATCGCCGGCTCGCCGCTCTCTGTGCGGCGCTCCAGGTAGCGGGGGCCGAGCACGACCGAGCGCTCACCGCCGCCGATCCGCTGCAGCATCACGTGCTCGCGGGCATCATCGACGCCGATTACCTGCCAGCGCTCGCGATTGGAGACCTCAGGGGAGTTGACGCGGGTGATGACCCGCTCGCCGACGGCGAAGTCGCGGCCGGCGACGGTGACGCTCGCCTCGCCGAGAAGGCCCTCGGCGACGAGGATCTGGCGCGCCCGCTCGTTCAGCTCGGCGACGTCGCGGATCCGCCGGGCGATCATCACCGCGTCTTCGCCGGCGCGGAAGGACTCGTGCCAGTCGAGCACGATCGCATCGAGCGCCTCCGGCAGGGTGTCGGCGATCACCAGCTGCTCCTTTGCCCGCAGCAGGTCGAGGGCGTCGGAGCCCCGGCCGTCGTGTGCGAGCTCGACGATGCGGCGGTCGACGGGGTCCCGCTGACGCCGGATCTCGGTGAGGACGGTGGGCGGCGTCTCGTTGGTCAGATGGCCGTAGATGCCGCCGGGGCCGACGGCGCCGATCTGGCGCGGATCGCCGATGCAAACGAGCTTGCCCCCGCAGCCCTCGACCACGTCGACGACAGCGGCGAACTGTGGTGTGGGCGTCGCCGACGCCTCGTCCATGACCACGACCGTTCCCGGAGGCAGAGGCGGGCGCCCCGAAGCGAGCGCCTCTTCGCAGCGGATCAGGAAGGCGGTGACCGACGTGGAGGGAATCTCGGCCTGGTCTTTCAACTCGCCCGAGGCGCTTCTGGCCGTGGCGATCCCGACTCCGTGGATGCCGGCCTCAGCCCAAGCCTCGCGCGCCGCGGCGAGGGCTGTGGTCTTGCCGGTCCCCGGCAGCGCCGCGACCGTCACGATCCGCTCGCCGCCCGTAGTGAGACGGCTGACCATCTGCGCCTGCTCGGCGCTCAGATAGCTGTGGCGAGCGAGCACCCCCTCGATTACCGCATCGTCGACCACGGGGGCTTTCGCGCTCGCGCCCCTGCGCGCGACCTCGAGCACTCGCTGCTCCATCTCCCAAAGGCGGGGCGTTGTGAAGTAGCTCGTCCCCAGGAGTCCCTCGCCGTGGTGGATCTCGATCACACGGCGGCTGGCGAGCAGTTCCCCGAGCACCGCCTCGAGCGATGCGGCATCGGCGCCCTCGCGCATCCGCCCCGCCAAGGCGCAGAGCACGTCCCGGCGATCGAAGTGAGAGTGGGTCGCCTCGAGATCGGCGAGGGCGGCGTCGATCTGCAGGGCGTTGAGCGGGCGCGGCTCGCGCTCGATCGCGCCGCTCACGAGCCGCGCGATCGACTCCTCGCTGAAGTCGAACTCGGCGGCGCGCGAGCGCCACTCGGCGCGCTGGGCGTCGTGGTCGATGTCTCGCTCCTTTGCCGGGCGGGTGCGGTAGGCGGCGACTTCGGCAGCGGTGGCTGAGCTCGCTCCACGCTCTGCCAGCGCTTCGACTATCTCGCCTCGGCGACGGCTGAAGTGCTCGATCAGCTCTCGGTCGACGCCGGCGATGTCCGCGTAGCCGTTGATGACCTCTTGCCACTCGAGGCCGAGTTCGCGGGTGATCGCGGCGCGAAGCGCCGCTTGGTAGACGTAGCCGGCGGGCTTTGCCTCGCGCAGGAGAGGCGAGCATCGCTTCGGGTTGGCAATGCTGAGCCAACGGCCGTCAGAGGCGGCCTGGGTCATGTTGGCGGTGACGACGTGGCTGTGGAGGGCCATGTCACCCGAGCGCGAGGAGCGGTGCAGGAAGCTCATCGAGATGAACCCGGCGCCGCGCTCGATCTCCTTGCCGCCGTGGCCGCGCTGCACGAAGCAGGCATGGCGCTCCAGGTAGGCAAGCGCATCGCCGACTGCCTGCTCGTGGGCACTCAAGAGCTTTGCCTGCAGCTCCTCGGAGCCGATCGCCCAGAGCAGGGAGACCGACTTGGGAGCGCTGAAGCGGATGTCATAGCCGAGGATCGGCTCCAGGCGGCGTTTCTTTCCGCTGGCGTCGATGTAGGTGCGGGGCGCGGGCCGGTTGACGAGCACCACGCCCGTCTTCGGGTGCTTGCCGGCCAGCAAAGCCGTGTATTCGGCGCGGTCGACCTCGCCCGAGAGGCCGAGATCGGCGGCCAGCTCGCCCATCCACTCGCCCGGCGCCTCGCCGGGCTTGGTGTAGTAGTCGTCGCCGCCTTCGGCGACCGCCTCGATCCAGTAATTGGCGTTTCCTTGGCCGATCTTCGTCACTCCGACCACGCCCCTGTTGTCAAGCGAGGCGGCCCGTTCCGTCGGGTGAACCCGGAGGGTTCGTAGTGTGTCGTGCTGTTGGGTGGTGGGCTGTAGGGGGGTTTGAGCTGGTCGATGATCCGCTCGGTGCCTGGGTGGTTCCTGAACTCTGGCTCTGCCTGGCCTGCTGATCTTGGCTCTGTGTGGCTGAGTCTTTGTCTTGGTGGCTTGGCTGGCTGTCTGGATCGTGGCTGGAGCTTCCAGCAAAGGGAGATGCGCGCGAGCGCACGCGAAACGCCGCGACGCCGAGGCGCGCGGTGGTCAAACGGCTAAGAGTCGATCAGCGCAGCTGCGCCGCCGCCCAGGCAGCCGCCGCCGCGAGGACTTCGCCGTGACAGGGCCTGGGCGCGCACCAGCAGCCCAGGGCCTTGTCGTCGAGCGCGGCGAGACGCTCAAGCGAGAGGCGCCCGGAGCGAATCTCGTCCCAGAGATGGACGCGATAGCGCTCGATCGCCTCCTCGACGGTGGGAACCACAATCACGCCGGAAACCCGGCTCGGCCGGTGCGAGAAGGGGTTGCCCCACTCGCCCGGCCTGCCGGTCTCGGGATCGCGTCCACGACCGACGTAGACGTCATAGGGCGCTCGCTTGCAGTGGACGACGGCCATCAGGCCGCCGCCCTCTCGCGCAGCTTCACGGGCTCTGTGACCAGGACCTCTTGCCGGGGAGCCTTGCGGCGCTCGGGGCCTAGGTCGCCGATCCCCTCGATCAGATCGCCTTGACCGAGGCCGAAGGCGCAACGCCTGGCCTCGTCGCCGCGAAGATAGAGGGAGACGCGAGGAGGAGAGCTGGCCGGGCCAGCCGCCCTGCCGAGAACGAGCAGGCGACAGACCGCCACGCCCTCGGTCGTCTGCGCGAACTCGGGCCTCCGCGCCAGCCGGCCCCTGACGAAGACCCGCATCACCTCGTCCTGCCGCTGTCCGCTTGCCTTGATCGCCATTTCAATCGCTCCTTTCCTGCCCGCTGGGCTCTTGCTCACTTGCCAGCCAAAAGGCGAGGGACATCCGGCCCCGCGCACCGAGCGAAGCGAGGGGAAGGGAGCGAAGCGACCTTGCGCGGGACGGTGCCCGAGCCAGGCTGTTGCAAGTGAGCAAGAGCTAGCGAGCGCGAGCTCATGGCGATGGCAAGGGGATACGCGCGGGATCGGTGCGGTGCTCGCGGGCAGGCGAGCGGATACCGTTCGCGCTCCGAATGAGGACTCGTGCCCGCTCAGCCCTGCTTGCGACGCTTGCCGTGACGCTCGTGCTCATCGTCTGCGCAGTCTGGGTCGCGCCGCTCCTGGCCTCACCGGCGAAGGGCCAGGTCGGCGGCCCGCCCACGCGCCGGCTCCCGCCGCCCCTGGGGCCGAAGGACACGCCAGCGCTTGTGATCGGTCGTGCCCGCCAACCCAAGGGCCACATGGAGATCGTCTCCTACGGCGCACGAGCACAAGCTGGCTCGCCGTCGCGACAGGAACTCTGCACCTGGATCGAGTTCGTGCCCGGCGAATCGATCTTCGCCAGCTGTGGGGAGATGGCGGAACTGCGCCAGGAAGAACGCTCAGTGAAGGTCGAACTCTTCGGCGGGGTGATCGAGCCGAAGTCCGAACGCAGTACCGAACTCGGCGGCCTTGTGGCGGCGAACGTCGTCTCGGTCAGGCTGCGCCCTCTCGGGCGCGGGCGGGCGAAGCCCTTCGACGCAAGGACCACGGTCACGCAGGTCCGGGGCGCGCTGCGGAAGAAGCTGAGACAACCGGCGCCGTTCGGCTACTTCGTCGCCCAGATCAAGGGACGGGTGCCCGCAGCGGAGATCGAAGTGCGCGCCTATGACGCGAGCGGGCACCTCATCGACTCGACCAGCGCGGGTGAAGCCTGATCGAGCAGAGCGTTGTCCCAGCATGCGTCTGCCCAAACTGAAAAGAGCCCGGCGTCTCCACCGGGCTCTTTTCTTGGCACACGGTGCGGAGCTTAGAACGGGATGTCGTCATCCCCGTTGCCCGCGCCGACGGCGGCCGGCTGCCGGTCCTCGTCGTGCGAGTCCGTCGCGCCGGCCTCCTCGTCTGCGTCCTTCGGCTTGCCGAGGAACTGGACGTGGTTGGCGACGATCTTCACCGCCTGACGTTTGCCGCTGCCGTCTTTGGCCTCCCACTCCTGCCAGTCCAGGCGCCCTTCGACGGCAACCGGGTTGCCCTTGGACAGGTAGTTGCAAACCGCCTCGGCACGACCGCCGAAGACCGTGACGTCGAGGTAGTTGGCCTTGTTCTCCCACTCGCCGGTCTGGGAGCTCTTGCGCCGGCCGTTGACGGCGACGCGCAGCTCGCAGACCGCCGTGCCGCCTCCGGTGTAGCGCAGCTCGGGGTCGCGGGTGAGGTTGCCGGTGATGACGACTACGTTGACGTTCTGCTGACTCATCTCGGGCCTCCTTGAAGAGGTGGTTGATTGACGAGCCCAGGTAGGGCGCGCGGCCGAACGTGCGGAACCGAGCCGCAGGCGAGGGGAACCCCCCTTGCGGGGGTTGAAGCGCGAGCGGCGCGTGCCATCCTGCGGTGAGGAAATCGGAGCGCCTCTGCAGGGGCTCGGGGTGTCACATAAGCGTTGTCAAACTTGGCGACCCAATCCGTCGGCCCCCGAGGCTGCGCTGCGGCTAGAGTGCGGTTTCCGATGCGCACAGCAGTACCGGAGGGCAGGGCGTGAGTGAGAACGGCTTCGTCGAGGGTGAGGAACGAACGCTCGACCTGGGTGCCTTGAAGTCCTCCGAGGACATCGCGCTCTACGCCTGCATCAATGACGCGATCACGAGGCGAACCGGCGAGGGCGCTCCTGAGTTGAAAGCGGCTTGAAGCCATCATGGCGCTCCTCAAGAAGACGAGGAATTTGGGGAGCTGGTGGACCGTCTTCGGACGCTGATCGACGCCGGGGAGGCCAAGGAGCTGGAGTGCCTCGTCGCCGAGGCCACCCGGGACGGCGAAGCGGGGAAAATGACGCGGCGACGGAGGGAGGGTCGTATCGAAATTCCCACCACGAGCGGAGGCCCGAACGCTCGAGCGCTAACCCTCCACGTCACCGTTCCCCAAGGACCCTGAGGCGACTTCCAGCTGAGCCGCGACTGGCACTCGGAGATGGTCGAAGAGGACTCCGCATCATCAACCGCCTCTTCGAAAAGCATCGTTCGCGGCTTGGCCGAGAGCTCCCGCGTGGAGGAGGAAGAACGGAAAGGGCGATAGCGGGGAGCCGTGCCTGCGAACCGATGCCGCAAGCCCCGCAAGCGGCTTCGCCTACGCGGCCGCTTGCGCGCGTTGCGGCTCGTCCTCGCCGACGCCAGCCAGCGCCGCGTCCTCGATCCGGCTAGCGAGGCGGTCGATCAGCACCGCGTAGCGCTCGATCTCCCCGCCCTCGCTCCAGCTCGTCACGTAGGGGACGGAGTAGCCAGCGGTGTCGAGGCCGACGCTTGAGCAGACGGTGTAGGCAACGCACTCGACCACTACCTCCTCCTCCGCATAGGTGAGCTTCGGATCCTCCTCCTGGCGCTCGCAGCGAACCAGGGCGTGGCTCAGCTCGTGGATCAGGGTCTTCAGCTCGGCGTTGGCCGAGATCCCGGCTTCGGCGGCGATCACGATCCGTTTCTCGGCCGGGGCGTAGTAACCGCGGCGCACCCCGTCGAGCTGCTCGAAGCTGACCGGCACGCCGATCGAGGCGGCGAGGTCGACCAGCGGCCCTTGCAGGTGGGCGAGATCGCTGCCCTCGACTGGGTAGATCGGCGGGTCGAGGTCGAGCGGCCCACCGGGGAACTCCGGCAAGGAGTCGACCTGGGATTGGTCGAAGACCGAGACGAGGCGAAAGAAGGTGCGCGGGCGCTGCTCGGGGTCCGCGCCGGCCTCCTTCCATTCGCGGAGCTTTTTCTTCGACGGCGGGCAGGGCGCCCAGATGCTGATCCCGCGCTCGCCCTTGCGGACGGCGTAGCCGAGTGAGAGCCAGCGGCGAAAGCCGGCGACGCGGGTTGCGCCCGGGCGCTGGAAGGCGATCAGGAGCTGGTTGTGGAGGCTGTAGGAGTGAAAGTGACGGCGGACGCTGAGCCAGCGCTGCCAGCCCTCGCTCGAGCGCAGCTCCTCGATCGCCTTTGCCATCAGCTCGCGCTGGGCGGCGCGCTTTGCGGCTCGCTCCTCCTCGCTCAGCTTGCGGCGTGAACGTTTCTTGGCCATGAGTGCCTCCTTGGCGTCTGGCCCGCTTCGCTTGACGGGCGATTCGCCGACCGACGCACGGCGAAGCCGTGCCACAATCGGGAGGCGTCGCCCGCGGCCGAGCCAAATGGGCGGGCGGCGCCGGCCGGGGCTCACGCCTCCAGCGCAAGCTGCTCTTGGTCGACTCGCTCCACGGCTAGCTCCAACTGGCGCTCGATCCGTAGCCGCTGAGCTCCTCCTCGCGGACCTTGGCGGCATCGCCGCGAAAGCGGGCGATGTCGTCCCGCACCGCACGGGCCTCGCGACGCCGGTCGGCCGGGCTCATACGCTTCACTCCAAGCAGACGCTCGATCTCGCGGCTCGCCTCGACTGAGGTCGCCGGATAGGCGAAGGTCTCGCCCCGGCCGAGCGCGAGGTCGCGCAGGTAGGCGAGCTGTTTGGGGGTTGGCGGGTTAGCTGTATGGGGCTGTGAGTCGGTCATGGCCCGGCCACAGCAGGCCGGGGGAGCCCGCGTAGGCGGGCGGAGGAGGCCTGCTATCCGGTGCCGGGCCAGACCTCCTCACAGCCAGGGAAGCCGGAGAGGAGCCCGACTCGCGGACCCCTCCCTGGCGTGGGACTACTTGCTGCTCTTGCGCGAACGGCGGCGCGGGCGCACCGACTTGATGTCGGCCGCGAGCAGCTTCCTCACCTCGTCCTCGGCGGCGAGGTAGCTGTAGGAGCGCTTGGACTGCGGCAGCTCCTCCTGGTCGGCGAGCAGCGCGGCGACCACCGCATCGCCGATCAGCTCATGAACCTCGTTGGCCGAGCGGGCGTCGGCGACCCGCTTGCGCAGGTACTCCGTGCACTGCTCGGGATCCGCGTAGCTGACCTTTTCCTTGCTCTCGCCGCTCGTTTTCAGCTGCTTGACCTCAACGTCCTGCAGCTGGGCGGTGACGAGGCGAAGGCCGGCGGCGGCGAGCTTCGGGTTGTCGGCGAGGATGATCTCGACGAGCGCCTTCGCCCTGGCGAGGGCGTGCTCCTTGCGGCTCGTGCCGCCTCTGCGCCCCAGCAGGTTGCGTTCCAGCTCCTGGTTGAGTGAGCGGGCCGCTTCCTTTCTCTGCTTGGCCTCCTCGCGCTCCTTGCGCCGGGCCTCTTTGATCTCCTCCTCCGAGGAGCCTGGGGCCTGACCGTTGCGACGGGCGCGCGACTCCTGGTCGCGCTTCGCCTGCTCGGCCGCCTGCGCCTCGATCCGCTCGACCGCGCGCTCGCAGAGGTCGGCGGCAAGGGTCTGGTCGGTGATGAACGGGACCACCGAGACCCATTCGCCGCGGTCGACCTTGTGCTCGATCAGGCACCCGGCGGCGCGAGCAGCGTCGACTTCGGCTTCGCCGAAGCGAAGCGTCACGAAGCCCGAGCTGTGGGGGTGAAGCGCCTGGTAGCGGTCGATTAG
>Ga0207648_10002101_pt1 | contig 21705 bp, 21 predicted proteins | sample KBSMisM32_FD_184310 | JGI IMG/M metagenome (GOLD analysis project Ga0207648, IMG submission 184310) | Miscanthus rhizosphere microbial communities from Kellogg Biological Station, Michigan, USA - KBS Miscanthus M3-2 (SPAdes) (version 2) | ecosystem: Host-associated > Plants > Roots >...
GGCCTGCCCGGCGCAAAGGTAGGTCTGAGCGCTGACGATCCGACGATTGCGCAGTTCCTGAAAAATTTTGGCTACGCCACGGGGCAGTTCGGCAAGAACCATCTCGGCGATCGCAACGAGCATCTTCCGACTGTCCACGGATTCGACGAGTTCTTCGGCAACCTCTATCACCTCAACGCAGAAGAGGAGCCTGAAAACCAGGACTATCCCAAGAATCCGGAATTCCGCAAGAGGTTCGGGCCGCGCGGCGTGCTTCGCTGCAAAGCGACCGACAAGGACGACCCCACCGTTGACGACCAGTTCGGGAAAGTGGGCAAACAGACTATCGAGAACACAGGTCCGCTGAACAAGAAACGGATGGAGACGGTCGACGAGGAGTTCCTGGCATCGGCCATCGACTTCATGGAGCGCAAGACCAAGGAAGGGAAGCCGTGGTTCTGCTACTTCAACACGACCCGGATGCACGTCTTCACGCATCTCAAACCGTCGTCGGCGGGAAAGACGGGGCTCGGTCTCTATCCTGACGGAATGGTGGAGCTCGATGGATACGTCGGGCAGCTACTCAAAAAGCTCGAGGATCTCGGCGTAGCGGACAACACGATCGTGGCGTTTACGACGGACAACGGTGCGGAGGTTTGTACCTGGCCCGACGGCGGTTCGACACCGTTCCGCGGCGAGAAGGCCACGAATTGGGAGGGCGGCTGGCGAGTGCCGTTCCTGATGCGATGGCCCGGGGTGATCAAACCCGGTCGTGTCATCAACGACATCTGTTCGCTCCAGGACATGATTCCGACGTTCGCCGCCGCGGCTGGCGAACCCGATCTCGTCGAGAAGGTGAAGAAGGGTTACGAAGCCGAGGGCAGAACGTTCAAAGTCCATCTCGACGGCGTCAACCTGCTGCCGTTCCTCAAAGGCGAGCAGGAGAAGTCTCCTCGCGAGGGATTCCTCTACTGGAGCGATGACGGCGAGTTGCTCGCGATCCGGGTCGGCGACTGGAAGGCGCACTTCTTCGAGCAGCGCGGCGAAGGAATCGGCGTCTGGCGCGAAGCGTTCTCCGAGCTGCGGTTTCCAAAACTCTTCAACCTTCGCGCAGACCCGTTCGAGAGTGACACCTCGCTGCTGTATGACAAGTGGAACGCGGACCGGATGTTCATGCTAATTCCAGCACAGGTAATCGTTGCGAAGTGGCTGGAATCCTTCAAGCAATTCCCGATTCGTCAGAGGCCAGCGAGCTTCAACCTCGATTCGGTGATGCAGAGTCTGATGCCGCACTCGTAAGGAGAATCTCAATCGCTGACGGAAGCGAGGTAGGCCGTGATCGATCCATCAGGCCATTCACGCACGACCAGTAATGCGTGGTTGTCTTCGATGGAGATCATCGGCCACTCGCGCGTCGGCGTCTGCTGCTGCCGGGCAACCATCTGGCGAAGGTTCTTGAGCTGACGACGCAGCTCCGGATCGAGGTCGAACCACATGGATATTGATCCAGCTGTGTTAGGCGAAGCGACCCAGTATCACAGAAATCTGGCGCCGGAAGATAGGTGGGGGACATGGACGAGCTGTTGACTCGCTTCTGGTCAGACGTCGTCGGCCGATTTCATGGTCCCTTCTCCTTCCGCTTCGTGCTGCAGCCGTTGATGGCGCTGGTCTTTGCGGCGCGTGATGGCATCGTTGACGCGCGTCAAGGACGGCCCCCGTACTTCTGGACGATCTTCACCAGGCCACGAGAACGGTGGGAACTGTTGCGCGAAGGAGGGAAGGCCGTCGCGCGCGTGATCGCTCTTGGCGTCCTCATGGACGTCGTATACCAGGTGCTGATCTTCCATCGCATCTATGCGCCGCAACTGATTGTCATCGTTCTGGCGCTCGCGTTCTTGCCCTATGTGGTCTTTCGCGGTCCGATCAATCGGATTGCGAGGGCCTGGATGACGAGAAGAGTCCGCTCGTAAGTCAGAAGCGGAGGTGACGGATATGGCGACACAAGAGGCGACTCCCGTTTCCGCACCGCCTCGCCCGCCGGCGGAGAACATGGTCTGGATCCCGGGCGGAACGTTTCTCATGGGTTCCGATCGCCACTATCCGGAGGAAGCCCCCGCGCACAAGGTGAAGGTGGCCGGCTTCTGGATCGGCGCGTACGCCGTCACGAATGCAGAGTTCGCTCGCTTCGTCGATGCGACCGGCTATGTGACGGTTGCCGAACGCCCAGCTGACCCCGCCGACTACCCTGGGGCACAGCCGGAGCTGCTCGTGCCGGCATCCGTGGTCTTCAAGAAGACGCGCGGCCCTGTCGACCTGAGCAATCCATACAACTGGTGGACCTATGTCGCGGGCGCCGACTGGCGTCATCCTCGAGGCTACGACAGCAGCATCGACAATCTTCTCGATCACCCCGTCGTTCATGTGGCATTCGAGGATGCAGAGGCGTACACCAGATGGCGAGGACACGAACTGCCGACTGAAGCCGAATGGGAATTTGCGGCGCGCGGCGGGCTCGAGGCCGCGGAGTTCACTTGGGGCGACGAGTACACGCCGAGCGGCAGACCGATGGCCAACACCTGGCAGGGCGAGTTCCCATGGCAGAACCGCGTCGAGGATGGCCATGAGTGGACCGCGCCCGTGGGGTCATTTGCGCCGAACGGATACGGTCTCTACGACATGGCCGGCAACGTCTGGGAATGGACGACCGACTGGTTTCAGGACCATACCCAAAATATCAAGAGCGCCTGCTGCACGATCGACAACCCTCGTGGCGGCGAGCGGGACCGGAGCTGCGACCCGAGAACGCCGACCATCAAGATTCCTCGCAAGGTGATGAAGGGCGGCTCGTTCTTGTGCGCGCCCAACTACTGCCGCAGGTACCGGCCGGCAGCGCGCATGCCGCAGCCGATCGACACCTCCACGTGTCACCTTGGCTTCCGCTGCGTCGTGCGAAGCGCATCGGTCGGAGGGTGAACCGATCCTCGATGGAAGCCGCGCTCTCGGCCTTCGGGCATTCGGTCGCGCTGGCAGTGGAGGCGATCGCGATCGTCATCATCGCGTTCGGCGCCGTGGAGGCCGTCGCCAAGATCACACGGACCATGCGGATGCCTCGCGCGACCGGCGTCGAGCGCCGAGCCGTGTGGCTCGACTTCGCGGGATGGCTGGTCGCGGCGCTCACGTTCCAACTCGCCGCCGACATCATCAGCACATCGTTTTCTCCGAGCTGGGATGAAGTGGGTCGACTTGGCGCCATCGCCGCGATTCGGATCTTTCTGAGTTACTTCCTCGACCGCGAAGTGGAGAACACACGCAGACTTCAGCACACCGGCGTCACCGATGCGCGGAGTCCTCGACCGATGCTGCGAGACGTTCGCCCACGGAAGGGGTGACACGCGTGGCAACGGCACCCAACAGACGAGTGACGTCGGAATCGCGGTCCGACGAGATTTCCGTCGAGCTGGCGGCGCGCCGCACAGGAATGTCGTTCCAACGCACGCGCATGAGCGCCGATCGAACGTTGATGTCGGTTATTCGGACATCGCTCTCGCTGATCGGCTTCGGGTTCACCATTTACCAGGTGTTCCAGAAGCTGCTCGAGGCGCAGGTGCTGAAAAGCAGCCAGGCGCCGCGGCACTTCGGTCAGGCACTTGTGTTTCTTGGCGTTGCGATGCTCGTCCTCGGGATCGGCTATCACATCGCCTTCATGATTGAGCTGCGCAGGAAACGCGAACAGCTGAAGCGTGATGGCCTCGTTCGCGCGGAAAGCGGGTTCCCGGCGTCGCTGACGCTGATCGTCGCAATCGTGCTGCTCGGTATCGGGATCCTGGCGGGCACGAGCATGACCCTTAGTGCAGGACCGTTCCGTTGAGAAGTCGTTTGGCGTGCGGCGTAGAATGGCACCGAGCCTATGTGCAGGAACATTCGAACGCTCTTCAATTTTGATCCGCCCGCGACTGACGAGGAGATTCGGGCGGCGTCGGTTCAGTTCGTCCGTAAGCTGTCCGGATTCACGCAGCCATCGAAGGCAAACGAGGCGGCCTTCAAGAGCGCTGTAGATGACGTTGCGGACGTTGCGCGACGATTGATCGATTCGCTGGTGACGACCGCGGCGCCGCGTGACAGGGAAGAGTGGGCGGCTCGCGCCAGGGCACGAGCCGCGGAACGTTTCGAAAAACACGCGGGCTAATGTCGATTCGCTAGTGGACGACGCGCGCCCCCCGTGGCGTCTTTTCCTGCTGCCGCTTCCAATCGTCCGGAAGGATTGACCAGAGCACCTGGTCCAGAAACTCGCCATCCCTGAGGAACGAATGGCGCAGGATGCCTTCGCGTTCTGCCCCCAGCTTTTTCATGGCTCCATTTCCACGCCCGTTGCAGAGGGCAGCGCGCGCTTCGAGGCGGTGGACGCCGAGTGCATCGAAGGCGAAGTCGAGGACGAGCGCTGCAGCCTCGGTGAAGACACCCGTTCCCCAGAATTCGGAACCGATCGCAAACCCCCAATCGGCGATCAGGAATGCCGGACTGAGGGCGCGGAGGTGAATGAGGCCGATTGGCGCATCGGCACCCACCGGCACGATGGCGAAACAGACGTACTGTCCGGCCGCGCGCTGCCGGTTCGTCCACGCGACGTAGCGCTCGAACCCTTCCACGGACGTGGGCGGCGGCGAAATAAATCGCGATACTTCTTCTGTGGACAGCAGTGAAAAGAGCGCTGTGGCATCACCAGCCCGCGGCTCGCGCAACATGACGCGTCGTCCGACGAGTTCGGGCAGGGTGAGTCGCCAGTCGATCGCTCGTTCGTCGCGAGAAGCGGCGGCCTCGGTCGTCTGATGTGTCGTTTCGATGGTGTCCGGTTTGTTCATGAGTACCGTCGCCTCTGCAGTTTGCTGGTCGAAAAGGTGGTCACCCAGATCGCGTTCGCGAGCGCCGCGCCAAGTGGCGGATCGACGTTGTGAGTCGGGTGCGCGTGGAGCGCAGCGGCGAGAAGCAACAGTCCGGTCGCGAGACTGGCGAACCCGTTGCGAGACAAGCTGAGCACGCAATGATCTTGAGCAAGCTGTCGGCCATGCTGAGCCGTTGGCGATGTAAGTGTCGGCGCGTGGGCGGCTTAGCGGTAAATAGAGGATCTGAGAGTTGCGACAAAACCCGTGCGGAGTGTTCAAGCCTCGCACATACGCCTGGTGGGCGCCGGGGCGTGTCCCGCTGATTTGCACCTTAAAACACGGAAACGATTCGTGTTCCATCTGCAAACGCCCGTCGCGGAATGGCACACGGCAATGTGCGCAAATTCGTGCGCGTTGACAATGTGTGTGATCACACGTAATATGCATTGGTGCCTTCGCCACTCCAGATTGAACTGAAACAGGCACGGGCTTTCAGGAGCCTGGAAGAGGAGGCTCACCTCAGCATCCAACGAACCGCGGCCCTGCTCGAGCACGCTTTCGAGGCCGCCCTGAAGCCGCACCGGATTACGGCGACGCAATACAACGTCCTTCGGATACTGCGCGGGTCGGAGCCGGACGGCCTTTGCCGACATGAAATTGGCGATCGACTCGTTCGGCAGGTCCCGGACGTCACGCGGCTTCTCGATCGCCTCGAAGATTCGAAACTCATCGTCCGGCAGCGGGGCGGCGAGGATCGGCGCTACGTGGTCACCCGGATTACCCGGAGCGGACTGCACTTGCTCGACCAGGTGCAACACCGGATTGACGAGATTCACCGCAATCAGCTCGGCCATCTCGATGAAGCACAGCTCCGGAAACTGATCTCCCTTCTCGCAGCGGTCCGTCATCGGGAATAATTTTTCCTTATTACGTGTTATCACATATATTGTTATGACAACCGAACTCACGAGCGTCGGCATCCAGGCACCCGGCTACCGGCTTCCGGGGCAAGCGCGGATCGGTCGCGTCCGACTACAGGTGAGCGACCTGACGCGGTCGGCTGCGTACTACACGGAAGTGCTGGGATTGACCGCGTCGGTCCGTGATGGCGGAATCGCGGTGCTGGCGACCGTCGACGGCATTCCGCTCGTCGAACTGCACGAACAAAAAGGAATTCGCTCGGTACCGCGGCACGGACGACTCGGGCTCTATCACTTCGCAATCCTTCTGCCCGATCGCCAGGCGCTCGGTCGCTTCGTGGCGCATCTGGCCCAAGTGGGCGCGTATGCAGGTTCAGCCGACCACCTCGTGAGCGAAGCGCTCTACCTCGCCGATCCTGACGGTCTCGGCATCGAGGTGTACGCGGATCGCCCGCGCGCACAGTGGAAGACCAACGGACGCGAGATCGCGATGGCCACCGAGCCGCTCGATCTGCGGGGGCTCGCCCGCGCTGGCGGTGGCAAGCCGTGGGTGGGCATGCCGGCCGGCACGACCATCGGCCACGTGCACTTTCACGTGGCGCGGCTCGCCGAAGCCGAGGCCTTCTATCACTCCGCCCTCGGCTTCGACAAGGTGGTCTGGAGTTATCCGGGCGCACTCTTTTTCTCGGTCGGCGGCTATCACCACCACGTCGGCACCAATACGTGGGCCGCCGACGCGCCGGTCGCCACCGCTCAGGATGCAAGGCTGATCGAGTGGGAGCTGCGGCTCCCGACAGCCACTGACATCGCGTCCGTCGCAGCGAGCGCTGGGCGTGCGGGATACGAGATTCATGAGGCGGGCAATGACCGCCTGATTACCGATCCATCGAGGATCACCGTTCGATTGACCACATAGGGAGCAAATCGTGACTACTGCCATTGCAACGATGACGACAACGTACAGCATTGATAAGGCTCATTCGGAAGTGACCTTCCAGGTTCGCCACCTCTTGACGAAGGTCCGCGGACGTTTCTCGGAGTTCAACGGCACCATCGAGTACGACGAGGAGAACCCCGAACGTTCACTGGTCGACGTGGAGGTGAAGGCAGCAAGCATCGACACGAATGAACCCGACCGCGACGCGCATCTCCGGTCGCCCGACTTCTTCGATGTCGAGAACACCCCGGTCCTCACGTTCCGCAGCACGGAGGTTCGCCGCCAGGCCGACGATCGATTTGCGGTGACTGGCGATCTCACGATTCACGGCGTGACGCGGCCCGTGACCCTCGAGACGGCCCTTCTGGGCACGGCGAAAGACCCGTGGGGCAACCAACGGATCGCATTCGAGGCGGAGGCGACAGTCAACCGGAAGGACTTCGGCCTGACATGGAATGCCGCACTCGAGACAGGCGGTTTCCTGGTGGGTGACGACGTGACAATCAGCCTGTCTGTGCAGGCGGTGCCGGCGCGCGTGTAACGCGCCGGCCACTGACATCAGACGGCTGCGGGAGCAGGCGAATCCGAGCCGGTATGCGCCCAGATCTGCTGGCACGACGTGCAACGGTAGTATTGGGCGCGCGAGGTTGCGTAAAGCGGCACCGCGACATCTGACTGACAAACCGGGCATGGCTCCGGCGTGTGCTCTGGTACCGGTGGGGGAGCGAACGTAAAGGGTGGCATATGTTCGATCCTTCGACTCCTCAGTCCGCGGTGTAGGCGGCGAGTGTCCACCCCGCGCCACGGAGTTCGGAGGCAATCATTGCGTGGCGCTGGAAAGCGCTCCACGCAGTCGTAAATGTTTCGGCGATGCCGAGTGCAGTTGGCGAGTGCGGCACAAGCGACAGCGTGAACCCGGTGCCGGGCTGCTGATCGACGCGGCATGTGAGCCGGTGATGACCACGCTGGAAAATCCAGCGGAGAAGTCGGCGATCGTGAACCTTCGATTCACTCATGCCGGCAGAGGTATCAATTTGGGTGCCAGCGAACCGTTGAGGTGGTTCTCACCTCAGCGGTTGGAGCGGCGCCTCCGTTCCGGGCGGCAACTCCTGTTCGAAGCCATTCATCACCATCGCTAACGTCGCGTAGGTACCACTAAGTGTGAGCAGATCCACCAACTGTTGCTCATTCAATACGCGCGCCGCGCGCGCATAGGTTGCGTCGGTGACCTTGTGCGTGGTCGAAATTTCCATGCAGAGGTCATAAACGGCTGCTTCGTCGGTCTTCATCGACGCGGGACGCCGGCCTGCTTTGAGATCGGTCAGGGTCGCCGCCGCGATCCCTTCCCGTAATGCAATCGGATAGTGCGCCAGCCACTCGACCTGCGACGTCCAGAGTCGTGCCTGGACGAGGATCGCGAACTCGTTGAGGCGCCGCGGTACCGACGTGTTGAATCGCAGGTAATCGAGCAGGGCGAACATCCGCGTTCCCAGTTCCGGGCTCCGCAGCAGCGCGTTGTACGGACCTCCAAGACCGACGCTCGATACCTTCAGAATGTCGTCAGCTAGCGGACGCTGCTGCGAGTTCAACTCATCGCGTGTGATCTGCGGCAGGCGCGCGGCGGTGTTCTTCGGCGCCGAACCCCTCGCTTGTGGAGGAGCGCTCGCACTCACTTCTTCGAGGCGGCTCACGCGAAGGAGCCGTACCGCACCACGCTCGACATAGTTGCGGGTGGTGAAGCTTCCTGTCACGCGTACGGTTGCATCGCTCCGTGCGCGGGCCATCAGCTCGCGCGGCAGCTCGACTTCGACTGAATGGTCGCCCGATGCGTCACGATATTCGAGCGTCCAGCCTGTGGTTTCACCGCCGATGGCGATCCGCCCACCGCGAAGCGTTCCGGTCAAAGTCACTTCCTGACCGGCCGCTTGCGCGAATGCGGTCAGTGGCAGGCCGAATGTGGTGAGGAGCAGCAACAGGGTTTTCATGGCTTTCCGCCTATACTGCTCGCGGTTGGCACGCATGTCGAGTCCATTTGTCGCCGCCGTCGTGCAGAGCTCACCCGTCGTGTTCGAAACGAAGGCGACGCTCGCCAAGGTCCGCGATCTCACTGCGGACGCTGCAAGCCGTGGCGCGCGGCTGGTCGTGTTCCCGGAAGCCTTCGTCTCCTCGTATCCGAAGGGACTCGACTTTGGCGCAAGAGTTGGTCTCCGGACGCCAGCAGGACGGGACGACTTCCGTCGCTACTTCGACAGCGCGATCGCCGTGCCCGGTCCTGCGACGGAGGAACTGGCCAGGACCGCGAAGGCACACAACGTCCACCTCGTGATTGGTGTGATCGAGCGCGACATCGGCACCTTGTACTGCACCGTGCTGTTTTTCGCTCCGGACGGCACGTTCCTCGGTAAGCATCGGAAGTTGATGCCGACGGCGATGGAACGACTGATTTGGGGATTCGGCGATGGATCAACGTTGCCGGTGTACGACACGCCACTTGGAAAGATCGGCGCGGTCATCTGCTGGGAAAACTACATGCCGCTGATGCGGATGGCGATGTACGCGAAGGGCGTTGAGTTGTACTGCGCGCCGACGGCCGACGATCGCGACACCTGGATGGCGACGATGCAGCATGTGGCGCTCGAAGGGCGTTGCTTCGTGCTGACCGCCTGCCAGCATCTGCGTCGCCGCGATTGTCCGGTCGACTACGCGGCCGTGCACGGCGACGCGCCGGATACCGTGATCATGCGCGGCGGAAGCGCCATCATCAGTCCGCTGGGGCAGGTTCTTGCCGGACCTGTCTTCGACCGCGAAATAATTCTCACCGCCGAAATCGACCTTTGCGAAATTGTTCGCGGCAAGTACGACTTCGACGTCGTCGGCCACTACGCGCGGCCCGACGTCTTCCGTTTGCACGTCAACGAAAAGCCGACTCCGCCCGTCGTCGCAGACTAGAATTCCTGACGCGGCGTTCAGGAACTCTTCAGAGTCAGCCCCGGCCGGGCTGCCATAAAATGCGATTCCGTCTCGATCCCATCACACGATGCTGCCGCGCTATCATTTCGCGCGTTCCGGAGGTCACACGATGCGGAGATTTCACTGGATGCTTCTCGCGACCCTCGCGCTCTTCCTGGGCGGCGTCGCCGCGAGCGCGCAACAAGGCCCGGGCTCTACAACAGACACCGAGTCGGTAGCCCCGTGCGAATTGCCGAATGCGCCGGCCATGAATACACCGGCCACCGATACGACCGGGCCCACGGCGATGGCGCCCAAGGGATACGTCAAGGACCTGATGAACTACATGATGATGCCGTCGGCATCGGGCGTCTGGAACGCCGTGGCGACCGTGACCGATCAGACCGGCGTGCACGAGTACCGGCCAAAGACCGACGATGACTGGAACAAGGTCATTGCGGCCGCGACCGAGCTTGCCGAGACACCGAATCTGTTGTCGATGGCGGGGCGCAGACGCTGCATCGGCGGCGCGATTCCGGCGGCCTTCATGAATGACTGGCGTCGCAAGGCACGCGAAGTTACGGAAGCAGCCAACATCGCGCTGATCGCCGCAAAGAAGCACGATGCGGACGCCCTCGCAGAGGCGGGTGAACGGATTGATGTTGCATGCGACGAGTGCCACGAGCGGTACCAGTTGCTCGACGACGATCCGGAAGACAACAACGACAAGGTGTGGGGCACGTGGAAGCCGAAGGCTGGCTCGAAAGCCAAGCCCGCGGTTCCGCCTGCGGCCACCGCCGCGGCGCCGGCGAAACCGGCCGCGGCGCCGAAGGGGTAGACCAGTAAGAAGGGGTAAGCCATGAAACAGACGCTGTTTTCGCTTTCAGCGGCTGCGGCCGTGACGCTGGTCGCCCTCGGGGCGACGTCAACGTCCATCGCCGGACAGGGAAGTACCGGGACGATCGTCGGCCACGTCCGCTACATGGGGCCGACGCCGGTTAATCCCGTCATTCGCATGGGTGCGGATCCGCGCTGCAACAAGCTGTACGCCGGCAAGCGCCCGACTTCGCCGACCTTCGTCGTCGGCGCGGACGGCGCATTCGCCAATGTGCTCGTGAACCTCGATGGATCATTTCCTGCCACGCCAGCGTCGACGATGCCCGCCGTCCTGGATCAGAAGGATTGTCAGTATGTGCCGCGCGTCATCGCCGCGCGCGTCGGGCAAGCGCTACAGGTGCGGAACGACGACCCAACGGAGCACAACGTGCACTCGGCATCGATGGCCGGCAACGACTTCAACACAACGCAGCCGATCAAGAGCATGCCGTTCGATTTCAAGCTCAAGGCCGGTGAGATTCTCCGCGTTCGGTGCGACAACCACACCTGGATGGCCGCCTACGTCGGCATCTTCGATCATCCATATTTCTCGGTAAGCGGAACCGACGGCGCATTCACAATCGCGAACGTGCCGGCGGGGAAGCAGACGGTCAAGGCGTGGCACGAGGTGATGGGAACCCAGACACAGATGGTTGACGTGCAGGCAGGAAAGACCACCACCGTCGACTTCACGTTCATGCCGGCGCAGAAGGCGGCGGCCGTGACGCCGGTGCGCGACATTGTGATCCCGGAAACCCTAACGGTGGCGAGCATCATCACCCGGTGATTTCCGGTGGAGGGAGATGGAGGGGCCGACCTTGAAGTCGGCCCCTCCTATCTAATCGGTCGAGAGGAGTTCGCGATGCGTGGACCTTGGGTGTTTCTGCTGCTCATCGTGATCGTCTCCGCGTCCGCGTCCGCACAGGTGCAGAGCCGTCCCTCCGATGCCCCCGTCGTGACCGCCGCGAACGAATCGTGGTACGTCAACGGCGAACCGCTCCAGTTCGCGGGCGACTTGTACTATCCAGCGGGTGCGACGGTCTTCTTCAACGGGAACACGATGGTCCGCTCCGGGAATTACAACGGAGTCCCGCTGTACACGGACACGACGATCGAGCCGTACAGCATCGTCTACGTTCCGATTCAGCGAGGGCTGGTGCGGCCGTACGAGCGTCTGCGACAGGGTACTCTGGCGGGCACTGTCGCGAGCCGCACGCCGTCATTCCCGGTTCGCATGACGCCTACGGCGCTCGGTCTCTTCGAGGCGTTGCCGCAAGCGGCTGTGGCACCAACCGCGCTGCCTGCACCGATTGGCGCGATCAGCGTCTACACGCCCGAGCCGGCGTCTGCGGCGGTCTTGCCAGTTGTTGCCCCGTTGGCGGTGACGACTTCGGCGAATGTGCCTCCGCAGACCAATACACAGTTCGGCCTCACGTTCACGACCATCGGACGTCCGACAAACAACGATGGAGTGTGGATTCAATATCTCGGGGAGAAGTGGGTCAGTTCCGGTCCCGCGGTGCCGATCACGCCCGAATCGTTCCGTGTCGTTGGCAGCTATAACGGGTTTCCGGTCTTTGCGCGCAAGGATGGAGCGGAGCAAGTCATTTACGTGCCCACGCGCGCCGGCCTCGCGGCACCCTATCGCCTAAAGCAGTAGCGACGGCAGCGCGAGAGGCGACTGCACAGGCGCCTCACGCGAGTCCCCTTCGTAGTAGACGCGCTCCAGAAACAATCCGGATGCCGGCGCCGTCAGTCGTGCCGGGAGATCCGAGCGGTCCGTCAGCATGGCGGCTATCGATGAAGCGGCCAAACCACCACGACCGACTTCCACCAACACGCCGACCAGGCGGCGCACCATTTTCCAGAGGAAGTGCGACCCTTCGATGTGAATGAGGATCAGATCTCCGTCCTCATAAATCTCGAACGTGTCCACCAGCACGTCGGTCGATTTCTCATCCGGCTCGTCATCTGAGAACGACTGGAAATCGTGGAAGCCGACAAACTGCGCGGCCGCCTCGCGCATTCGGTCGACGTCGAGATCGTCTCTGACCCACCAGACATATTGCTTTGCAAACGCGGTTCGGCGGCGCGCTACGTGATAGACGTAGCTACGCGCGCGTGCGTCGTGTCGTGCATGAAAGCGGTGACGCACCTTCTCTGCGCGAAGCACGTTGATATCGGACGGGAGCGCATCGTTGATGCGGCGCCGCAGCACATCAGGGGCGCCGGAGACGTCGATATCTAGGTGCGCGACCTGCGCCATCGCATGGACGCCGGCATCCGTGCGCCCGGAGCCATAGAGCTCGAAGTCCGCGAGGCCGGTGACGTCTCGAATCGCGCGCTCGAGTTCACCCTGAACGGTTCGCGCATTCTTCTGAATCTGCCATCCGCTGTAGCGAGTCCCGGCGTATTCGATTGTCAATTTCAGTCGCATGAGAAGTTTTGGGGATTTCGGGAAGTCGGCATTATCTCTGCAGACCTTGCGAGGAGCATCTGTCCGGCTCGAGCGTACGTCCGGCGGTGTCTAGTCGACGATGAGCGAAGTGCGCAGACGATATCCGGCAGGCGCGGAGATCCAGCCCGACGGTTCGACACATTTTCGAGTCTGGGCGCCCGAACCTCGGCAGATCCTGCTGCGGATCGAGCGCCGGGATGACACACCGCGCGATATAGCGCTCGACAAGGAAGTCGACGGCTACTACTCCGCGGTCGTTGCGGGCGCAGCCGCGGGAACCCGCTATCGATACGTGCTGGACGGCGATCCGTTGCCAGATCCGGCGTCACGGTTCCAGCCGGATGGTCCGTTTGGCCCGTCTGAAGTCATCGATCCCGGCCGGTTTTCGTGGGCCCGGCGATCACTTCGGAGCGTGGAGCTGGCGGGCCAGATCTTTTACGAAATGCATCCTGGAACCTTCACGCCGGAGGGCACCTGGCGATCGGCGATTGAAAAGCTGCCGCTGCTTGCCGAATCGGGCATCACAACAGTCGAGGTGATGCCAATCTCGGATTTTCCCGGGCGGTTCGGATGGGGCTACGACGGCGTCTTCCCGTACGCTCCGGCACATCAATACGGAACGCCCGACGACTTCCGCGCCTTCGTCGATCGCGCGCACGGGATCGGTCTCGGCGTGATCCTGGATGTCGTCTACAACCATCTGGGGCCTGACGGTTGTGTCTTTGGGCGCTACGCGAAGGCGTACTACTCGAAAACTTACGCGAACGAGTGGGGCGACCCGCTGAATTTCGACGACGCCGACGCCGGCCCGGTCAGGGACTACTTCGCGTCGAACGCGGCGTACTGGATTGACGAGTTCCGGCTCGACGGCCTGCGGCTTGACGCCACGCAGACCATCCACGATCGATCCGCGCGACACATCATCGCGGAGATTGGATGTCGCGCGAGATCGGCGGCGAACGGGAGGTCGATCATTCTCATCGCCGAAAGCGAGTCGCAGACGATGAAGCTGGTCAGGCCGATCGATCAGTCGGGCTATGGTCTCGATGCAGTCTGGAACGACGATTTTCATCACAGCGCCATTGTCGCCATCACCGGAAAACGAGAGGCGTATTACTCGGACCATCGCGGGACGCCGCAGGAGCTCATCTCCGCAGCCAGGCACGGATACCTGTTTCAGGGACAGCGGTATGCGTGGCAGCGGCAGCCGCGCGGCACCCGCACGGACGGCGTTCCGGGCGCCGCGTTTGTGACCTATATCGAGAACCATGATCAGATTGCGAATTCAGGGGACGGTTCGCGCGTGCGTTTTCAGACGTCGCCGGGGCGCTACAGGGCGATGACCGCGCTGATGCTGCTGATGCCGGGCACACCGATGCTCTTCCAGGGTCAGGAGTTCGGCGCAAGCGCACCCTTTCTGTACTTCGCCGATCACAACCCCGAGCTGGCGAAGGCCGTTCAAACGGGACGCATCGAGTTCATCAAGCAATTTCCGAGTCTTGCCTCGGTGTCCATACAGCAGCGCACGCCAGCACCGCACGACCCGCAGACCTTCGAGCGGTGCAAATTGAACTGGAAGGAGCGGGACGCGAACGGATCGTTCGTACGGCTGCATCGAGACCTTGTCGCGCTCCGACGTACCGACGTCGCCTTCCGCGCGCAAGACGCGAGCGCCCTCGATGGAGCCGTGCTCGGACCTGAACTCTTCGTGCTGCGATATTCGAGCGCCGCTCCTCAAGACGAGCGGCTGCTGCTCGTGAACTTCGGTCCGGACGTGGAGGCGGCGTCGTTCGCCGAACCACTCGTGGCGCCTCCGGACGGACACACGTGGCAGATTCGCTGGTCGAGCGGGGAGCCTGAGTACGGCGGTTACGGCACGCCGCCGGTGGTGAGCGATGCCGGGTGGCGTGTTCCCGCACATGCTGCCGTCGTGCTGCAGGCAAAGGCGCGGCAGAAGGAGCGCTAGATGGCAAGCCCCGCTGGAACGATGCCTTCGACGGTTGCCACCGAACGGCCCAGGAAACTCGTACGCGGGATTCATTGGGAAGCGACTGACGAAGGACGACGATCGCTCGCCGATCAAGAGTGGCTCGTTACCAACGGACTCGGCGGATATGCGTCAGGGACGTTGTCGGGAGCCCTCACGCGCCGCTATCACGGGTATCTGGTCGCGGCGCTGCCGACGCCATTCGGCCGCACTGTGATGCTGAATTACGTCTGGGAGCGGATCCGCTATGCGAACGGGCGTGTCGTTTCGCTGCACAACCTGGTCGACACGCCGGGCGGCAAGGAATTCGACGCGGCGCGGTGGCTTTCCTCATTCCGTCTCGAGGAGGGTCTCCCCGTGTGGACCTTCGATGTCGAGAACATCCGCATCGAAAAGCGCATCCTGATGCCGCATCTGCAGAACACCACCCACGTGAGCTATCGGCTGCTGTCGAGCGAGCCGGTGCGTCTCGAGCTTCGTCCGCTGGTGGCGTTCCGGCTGCATGAAGCGCCCGTGAATCATCCCGTCGCAGCGCCTTACGGGCTGTACGCGTTGGGCGATCGGTTCGAACTGACCCCGGGCGGCGACCTGCCGCCGCTCCGCATGTTCCTCTACGGCGCCGAGAAGGCATTCACCGTCCTGCCGGAAAAGTTCGACAACGCGGTGTACACGCTCGAGCAGAAACGCGGCTACGAGTGCTGCGGCGATCTCTGGACGCCGGGTTACTTCCGGTTTGAGCTTGGGCCCGACTCGCCGGGGACGCTGGTCGGTTCCACGGAATCGTGGGACACGATCGGCGCGCTCAATCCCATGGAGCTGCCAACGGCGGAACAGCATCGTCGCGCCCGCCTGATCGCCAACGCACATCGAGCAGCCACGCACGGTTTCGGCGCGGAGCTGGTGCTCGCGGCCGATCAGTTCATCATTACGCCTGCGGGACGCATCGAGGAGGCCGCGCGGGCACGCGCCTCGGGCGACGAGGTCCGAACGGTCATCGCCGGCTATCACTGGTTTACCGACTGGGGCCGCGACACGATGATCAGCCTCGAAGGACTGACGCTCTGCACGGGCCGCCAGCGCGAGGCGGGATACATCCTGCGCACCTTCGGCCACTACGTGCGCGACGGCCTGATACCGAACATGTTCCCGGAGGGAACCAAGGAAGGGCTCTATCACACCGCCGACGCGACCCTCTGGTTTTTCCACGCGATCCATCGCTATCTGCTCGCAACCGACGACCGTGCCACGCTGCGTCAGCTGATGCCGAAGCTGAAATCGATCTTCGAGCACCACATGAACGGGACCCGTTTCGGCATCGGCGTCGATCCGGCCGATGGACTTCTGCGGCAGGGACAGGAGGGTTATCAGCTGACGTGGATGGACGCGAAGGTGGATGACTGGGTCGTGACGCCGCGGCGGGGCAAAGCGGTCGAGATCAATGCACTTTGGTACAACGCGCTGTCGCTGTTTGCCGAGTGGTTGCGCGAGGAAGGCGATCCGATGGCCCCGCGGGTGGACCAGGCCGCGGCCCGGGCGCGCGAGTCATTCAACGCGCGATTCTGGTACGACGCCGGCGGATACCTGTACGACGTGATCGACGGCGAGCAGGGTGAAGATCCGGCGTGCCGCCCGAATCAGATCTTTGCGGTTTCACTCGACCACCCGGTTCTCGACGAGCGGCGGTGGCAACCCGTCTTCGACGTTGTCCGTGAGCGCCTTGTGACGCCCGTCGGTCTGCGGACGCTGGCTCCGGGACATCGCGACTACAAGGCGCAGTACTACGGCGATCTGCGCGCCCGTGACGCCGCCTACCATCAGGGAACCGTCTGGGCCTGGCTCGTCGGGCCGTATGTTGACGCATACCTACGCGTTCGTCCCGGCGATTTCACGGGTGCGCGCGAATGTCTCGCGGGCTTCGAACATCACCTGGGCGATGCCGGCATCGGCACGATCGCCGAGATTTTCGATGCGGAGGAGCCATTCATCGCGCGCGGCTGCATCGCGCAGGCGTGGAGTGTTGCGGAAGTTCTCCGTGCGTGGTTGAAGACGGAGCCGCGTTAACGCTGCTTCATGCGATCCAGCGTCTGGCCAAGGGCGCGGATCTCCTCACCGTACTTGGCCCAGTCACCGGCGCGCTGCGCATCAATCGCACGTTGATAGTGTGCCTGAGCCTCTTCCGCCAGCGTCGCGATCTGCGGTGAACCGCCAGCCGCAGGCACAGCGGCAATTGTGACTGGCGGCTGGGGCTGCACCGACGTCGAGGTCGTCGTGGTCGGCGGTACACGCAGCGGAGCAGCGCCGCCGCCGAAGAGCCGCGCCAGCGAAGCTTCGAGCGTCTGCTCCATGACGATCTGATCCTGGTACACGACGACGACACGCGTCAGCTCGGGAATCCGGCCGCCGGCGCCGCGCAGATAGAGCGGGCGCACGTAGATGAGAGATTCCTCGATCGGAATCACCATCAACGTCCCCCACGTCACCTGCGAGCCCTGCTGATTCCAGAGCGTAATCTGCGGCGAGATCATCTGATCCTGGTTGATGCGCGCGACGACCTGTCGCGGGCCGAACACCACCTTCTGCTTGGGAAACTCGAATACGCGGACTTCGCCGTAATGATCCGGGTCGCTGCGCGCGACGAGCCATGCCGCGAGGTTGTCCTTCCGGCGCGGCGTGAACGGCAGCATCTGGATGAATTCCGCGTCCCGTTCTCCCGGGAGACGCATGATCGTGTAGTACGGCTGCATCGCAGCCTGTGCTTCACCCGAATCGTCGATCGTCGGTACTTCCCACTGATCTTCCCGGTTGTAGAACACCGCCGGCTCGGTCATGTGATAGGTGGCGAAGACCGATGCCTGCAGCGCGAACAGGTCTTCCGGGTAGCGGATGTGCGATCGAAGCGTGGCAGGCATCTCGGCGAGCGGTTTGAACATGCCGGAGAAAACATTCGCGTACGTGGCCAGCACGGGATCCCTTGGATCCGTAGCATAGAACGTCGTCGTTCCGTGGTACGCCTCGATGACGATCTTCACGGAGTTCCGGATGTAGTTCACACCGCCCGCCGGTGTGGAATAGGGATAGCGGTTACTGGTCGTGTACGCGTCGTACATCCAGTACAGACGTCCGTCGGCAAGCACGAGATAGGGATCACGATCGAAGGTGAGAAACGGCGCGATCTCCTGCACGCGCTCCGCGATGTTGCGATGAAAGAGAATGCGGCTTTCACCGGAGATGTCATCGTTGAATGCGATTTGGTACGCGCCAAATCGCAGCGCAAACATGATCCGGCGACCGAGCGATTCGAGCGCGAGCCCGCCGCTCCCTGCGTACTGGGTGAAGACGTTCTCGTCGCCGCGCGGATAGTGAAACTCGCGGGTGCGCGTCCTGACGATGACGTAGTCGTTCGACAGCTCGCCGAAGTAGAGACTCGGCTCGGCAAGCGGCAGCTCCGGAATCGTTTCGGTCGGCAGGTTGCGGACGTAGAGCACCGGAAGTCCTTCGCTCGTCACCTGGTTGACCGGACCGAGCGTCAGCCCGTACCCGTGCGTGAAGGTGAGGCGCTCATTGACCCATGTGCGGTTCGGCAGGCTGTTCGAGTTCAGTTCGCGCGCCGAGAGCATCACCTGCTGCGGTCGTCCGTTGATGACGTACCGGTCGTTGTCAACGGACACGAAGTCGTAGTACGTGCGGATCTCCTGTAGCTGTCCGAACGTGTCGAGCAGCGGCTGATGATCCCAGAGCCGTACGTTCTGCAGCGTCGTTGCGTTCTTGGCGATATCGTCGCGCGTGAGGATCGCGTCGCCTGTCAGTCCGCGTTCCGCGACGCGATCGAGCGCGAACGCGCGACGCGTAGCATCGATGTTGTTGCGGATGAACGGCGACTCGCGCGCCTGCTCGTTCGGTGTCACGACGAACCGCTGCAGTACCGTGGCGTAAGCCTCGCCGCCCAGGCTGACGACGAGATAGAGCGCAATCGCAACCGGGATAGGCCAGTTACGCCGGGTGAGGCCATGCACGGCGGCAAGAACCGCGCCGAGTATCGATACGACCGTGAGGACCAGCGCGATCGGTATTCGCGCGTGCACATCGGCGTATGACGCTCCGTAAATGATGCCGGCTTGGTGTGCGAGAAGCTCGAAACGCCCCAGCCAGGCGCCGCCCGCAACGAGCAGGAAAAACACCGCCGCAAGCAGCGCAATGTGACGCCGCATCGTCGGCGTCATCGACAGGACCGAAAAGGGCCCGGTCAGAAACATCCCTGACAGCGCATAAATAGCTCCTGCGCCGAGCGCCGCCATGATGACGAGTGTTTGACCAATTCCGCGAACGAACTGCAGGAATGGAATCGAGAAGACGTAGAAACCGACGTCGTAGCCAAGAATCGGATCCTGCTGGCCGAACGGTACCGCGTTCCGCCACATCACCCACGTCTCCCACTGTGACGAGGCGTAGAGTCCGATCAGGCCGGCGAGGATCATCGCAATCGCCGATGCGATGGTTTGCAGCTGCTGCCGGCCTGGAAGGGCGACTTCGATCCCTTGCTGTGTGGTGAAGATAGGGCGACCTTCGCGCATCGACCCGAGTGCAAGCCGCAGGTTGAAGACCAGCCACAGCACCGCAACGACGAACGTGATGGTGAAGAGCGAGGCTTGACTCCGCACAATCGTCGTGAACACCTGCTGGTATCCGACTTCGCCGAACCACAGCCAGTCGGTATAGAAGCGAAGCAGCGACGGGCCGCCGAGGAACAGCAGCGCGAGAACGACGATGACGGTGAAGCGAAGAGAGACGCGCACGTCAGTGGTACTGCGCGCTGGCGCTATTGAGATCCGCGCGAATGTCGGCGGCGAGTGCGGCTGGCGCGAGGACGCGCGCCGACGCGCCCCAGCCGAGAATCCAGCTGCGGAGCGCCAGGTCGTTGCAGACCTCCAGCGTCAACACCACGCCGCCGTCGGCGCCTTCACGAAGTATCTGCGACGGGTGCCACACACGGGCCCGAACGTACGGCGTCACCCGCTTGTCGAAGGCGATTTCCACATGCGACGGCGGTCCCGTGTTCACCCCGAGCGAGTTGCCGAACACATCGTCCGGGATTGCGCGCGACGGCGTGAACGTCTGCTTCTCGAGGGACACCGACGCAATGCGGTCGACCGCGAAGGTGCGCACGTCCTCGTAGTCTGGCACGTAGGCCAGAAGATACAACCCGCCTTGCGCGAATGCCAGCCGATAAGGATGGATCAGGTAGTCCTTCATCCGGCCGCTCGAGACCGAATCGTACTTCATGCGCGCCACACGGTAGTGGAGTGTGGCTTCAAGCAGCCTTTCGACGATCGCCGGCGAGGATCCAGCGCCGCGGGCACGAGGGCCGGGTTTGGCGGCGAGGACGTGCGGCAATCGATCGAGAAACTGGCGCATGCGCGGCGACAGCATCTTCTCGAGCCGCGCGAAGGCGAGCGTCAGGTCGCGTTGAAACGGTGTGCCCGCGACCGCCTCGAGCATGTTCCGACTGAGGTAAAGGGCGCACAATTCCGCCAGCGTAAAGCCTGTTTCCAGCCCCTTGAGTACGTGGCCGTCGAGCCGCCAGCGTGCGCGTCCCTCGTCGTCTCGTTCGTCATAGAGCGGAAAGCCGGCTTCCTGCAGCGCTGCCAGATCGCGGCGAATCGTTCGCGTCGTCACAGCCAGGTCGTCGGCAAGCGCATCGATCGTGGCGCCATGGCGTGAGGATTCCAGTGCATGGAGCACTTTCCATTGGCGAATGACTTCCTGATTGCGCGGCACGGCCAGGACGATGGTAACAGCTAGACCTTCCCGCGCGACCGGCGGATTTCGCGGCGACGGCGACGATCAGGAGTTCCAGCGGCCTGCGTTGCCGCTCGATAGACGCGCTCCATGCGGCGCATCTCGATCTCTTCGGCTGTCGGCTTCGGGGTCACGTCGTCGTAGAGCACGCGCGCTTCGCCCTTCTTGACGTGTTGATCCAGAACAATCCGGACGGTGACGTCCTGGTGACGACCGAACGGACGGGTGATGCGGATGCGGTCGCCCTCGCGGACCGCGCGGTGGGACTTGGCGTGTTCGCCGTTGACCTCTACTTTGCCGCCCTCACACGCACGCTTGGCCTCCGAGCGCGTCTTGAATAGACAGGCGATATCCAGCCAGACGTCGAGGCGAACGCTGTCGTCCACTCAGATCAGAATTTCGATCTTCGCCTTCGCCCTCAACGCGTTGACGAACAACTCCGTCTGTGCGTGGCGGTTCTGCTGTGTGAGGAATTCCTCGATCTGTGCTTTGGCTTCCTCGAGTGGCACGACGCGCGTGTCCTGCCTGTCGGCGACCTTGATGATGTGGTAGCCGAACTGTGATTCGACGACCTCGCTCATCTCACCCGGCTTGAGCGCAAAGGCGGCCTGCTCGAACGGCGGGACCATCTGTCCCTGCTCGAAGTACCCGAGGTCGCCGCCGTTCGGCGCACTGCCAGGATCCTGGGAGTTGGCTTTGGCTGTCGCAGCGAAATCCTTTCCCGACTTCAGGTCCTTGAGCAGCGCGTCCGCTTTAGCCCTTGCCTGCTGCTTGGTTGCTGCGTCGGCGTTCTGCGGAATCCCGATTAGGATGTGGCTCGCGCGCACTCGAGGCCCCTGCTGAAACTTGTCCTGATTCTTTTGATAGAAGTCGGTGACGGCTTCCGGCTTCACGGCTACTTTGCTGGCGATCTCGCTTTCGAC
>Ga0207648_10002105_pt1 | contig 21687 bp, 19 predicted proteins | sample KBSMisM32_FD_184310 | JGI IMG/M metagenome (GOLD analysis project Ga0207648, IMG submission 184310) | Miscanthus rhizosphere microbial communities from Kellogg Biological Station, Michigan, USA - KBS Miscanthus M3-2 (SPAdes) (version 2) | ecosystem: Host-associated > Plants > Roots >...
ATCGTCGGGCTCGTGCACGGGCACGTGCGCGGGTTCCTCGACCGGCTCAAGGGGCGGACGGACGTCCAGCTCGTCGGCATCGCCGATCCGGACGCTACCCTGCGCGAGAGCTACCGCGAGCGTTACGGGCTGGCTCCCGGGATCTTCCACGCCACCACCGAGGCCATGCTCGAGGCCGCGCGCCCGCAAGCGGTCGCGATCTTCACGAGCACGTACGACCATCCGCAGGCGGTCGAGGCCTGCGCCGCCCGCGGCGTGCCCGCGATGATGGAGAAGCCGCTGGCCGTCTCCATGGCGCACGCGCGCCGTATCGCGGACGCGGCCCGGAAGGGAAACATCCAGGTCTTCGTGAACTACGAGACCACCTGGTACGCGAGCAACCGCGCCGTCTTCGATGCGGTGAAGGCGGGCCGCCTCGGACCCGTGCGCAAGATGGTCGCGCACGACGGGCATCGCGGCCCGAAGGAGATCGGAGTCCAACCCGAGTTCCTGGACTGGCTGACCGACCCTGTCCGCAACGGCGGGGGCGCCCTCACGGACTTCGGCTGCTACGGGGCGAACCTGTTCACGTGGCTCATGAACGACGCGCGTCCGCTCTCCGTGAGCGCGGTGGCGCAGACCTTCAAGCCCGACGTCTACCCGCGCGTCGACGACGAGGCCACCATCGTCGTGGCCTGGCCGGAGGCGGTGGGCATCATCCAGGCATCGTGGAACTGGCCCTTCGACCGCAAGGACCTCGAGGTCTACGGCCGGACGGGACAGGCGCTCACCGTGAAGCGTGAGGCCGTGCGCTTCCGCTTCGAGGGCAAGGACGAGAGCGAGGTCGCTTCGCCGTCCCTCGTGGCCCCCGAAGACGACCCGGTGCGCTATCTGGCCGCGGTCGCGCGCGGAGAGCTCCGTCCCACGGGCCTCTCTTCTCTCGAGAACAACCTCGTCGTCACCGAGATCCTCGATGCGGCGCGGGAATCGTCACGGACGGGCCGAACGGTGACGCTCCCCGCCCGCTAGACCGCGTCGGGTTGCAGACGGTAGCGGGTACGAGTAGCGTAGCCGCCACCAACCACTTTTGAGACGTGCGGTCCGGGAGACCTCCATCCCCCGCCGCAGAGAGAGGGGACCCATGGGCAGTGCACGACCCTGGTTCGTCCTCGCCGTCGCGCTCGTTCCCGCCGGGGCGAGCGCCGACAACCACTTCGCCGACATCATGGGCGCCGGCTCCGGGTCCGCGCAGAGCGCGCTCGGTGGGGTTCAGGTGACGGCGGCCTTTCTCCTGGGAAAAAGGCCGCCTGACTACCACGTTGCCCCGAAGCCTCGTCAGTGGAGCCTCCTCGCGGACGGGACGGCGTACTTCGTCGGCACCCACGAGGGTGAGGAGCTGAAGGAGTTCTCCTACGCGGCCGGCGTGCGTCGGACCCTCGCCAACAGGCTCCACGACAAGTACCTGCCGTTCGCGCACGCGACGTTCGGCGGCATCCACGGCGACCGCGGGGAGCTCAAGGGCACCCGCGCGGCCTTCGTCCTGGGCGGCGGTTGCGACTACCTCACGAAACGACATGAGAGCCCGGAACGCGGATACACCGTCCTGGGAGCGCGCGCACAGATGGAGTGGGTCTTTCCCGTGTCCGGCGACAGCCGTGACGTCTTTCCTCGTTTCTCCGTCGGGTTCGTGGTGAGGATAGGCGAGCGCTTCTTCGGTCCTCCCGCGACCGCCGCCACCGAGGGCCGCCATCTCTCTAGCCGCCGGTAGCCGTCTCGGCCCGTACGAGATCGTCGCCCTCCTCGGCGTGGGCGGCATGGGCCAGGTGTACCGGGCGCGGGACCCGCGCCTCCATCGGGAGGTGGCTCTCAAGGTGTTGCACCCCTCGGTCACCATCACGGCCGAGCACCTCGACCGGTTCAACCGCGAGGCGCGGGCCACGGGCGCCCTGAACCATCCGAACATCCGCGGCGTCTTCGACGCGGGAGTCGAGGGCGGCGTCCCCTACGTGATCTCCGAGCTCCTGGAAGGCGAGTCGCTGCGCGAGCGCCTCGACAAGGGACCGCTGCCCTATCGCAAGGCCCTCGAATACGGCATCCAGATCGCGCAGGCCCTGGGGGCCGCCCACGCCAGCGGCATCTACCATCGCGACGTCAAGCCCGCGAACATCTTCATCACGGACGACGGCCGCATCAAGCTCCTCGACTTCGGGCTGGCCAAGCTGACCGAGGGCGACGCGCACGCGGGATCACACGACGACACCGCGGACGCGAGCCGGCCCGGCGTGATCCGCGGCACCGCCGCCTACATGTCGCCGGAGCAGGCGCGTGGCCACCGCGTGGACCACCGGACGGACCTCTTCTCGCTGGGCACCGTCCTCTACGAGATGCTGACGGGCTCGCGCACGTTCCAGCGCGCTTCGACGGTCGAGACTCTTCACGCCGTCCTGCGCGAAGAGCCGGCCGACCCTGCGGAGCTCAACCCCGCGCTTCCTCCGGCGGCCGTCGTGACCGTGCGGCGCTGTCTCGAGAAGAACGTGGAGGAGCGTTTCCAGTCCGCGCGCGACCTCGCCTTCCAGCTCCAGCAGCTCCAGGAGACCACGGCCAAGGGCCGGCCCGTCGGGGACGACCGGGGAAGGACGATCCGCCGGGTGGCTCTCGGCCTCCTGGCCGCGGCCGCGTTCGCGGGGTTGACGGCCGTCATCGTGCGACTCGTCCAGGCACCCGCTCCGACCTTCGAGCGGCTGACCTTCCGGCGCGCCCGCGTCGGCGGGGCCCGCTTCGCCTCCGGCGGCCAGTCCGTGGTCTACAGCGCGAGCGGCGACGACAACGAGATGGAAGTCTGGCGGCTCGACCTCGCCGACAGTCCGCGCTCGCAATCGCTCGGATACCGGCGCGCCGACGTCCTGGCCACACGCAAGGGCGAGCTGGCCCTGTCCGCGGAGCCCCGCTTCGTCGGCGGCGAGCACGTGGTGGGACGGCTCGTGATCGCCTCCATCGTGGCCGGAGGTCCTCGTCACGAGCTCATGGAGGATGCGGAAGGCGCGGACTGGGATCCTTCGGGCGAGCGGCTGGCCGCCGTCTTCTCCACCGGAATGGGGGGCGAGGGCCGCCTCGAATATCCGATCGGCCGCCCTCTGTACACGGCGCGCTCGATCCGGTGCCCGCGCGTCTCCCGGGACGGCCAGCACGTCGCGTTCCTGGAAGACCGCAGCGGCGCGGGCATCGGCGGCCGCGTGGGCATCGTGGACCGGGAGGGCCGCTTCAAGGCGCTCACGGACGACTTCCGCAACGCGCGCGGCCTGGCCTGGTCCGCCGACGGCAGCGAGGTCTGGTTCACGGCCGGCGGCTGGCGCGCGAACCGCGCCCTGCGCGCGGTCTCGCTCCACGGCCGCGAGCGCGAGGTCTTCGCGTCGCCGTCGTCCCTGACCCTCTGGGACATCGCGTCCGATGGACGGGTCCTGCTCTCCCGCGAGGAGGAGACGCGCGGGGTGATGGGGCGGCCGCCGGGTGCGGCCGCCGAGCGTGACCTCTCGTACCACGACAGCTCGGGGCTGGCCAGCCTCTCTCCCGACGGCCGCTGGATCCTGATGGGCGACCAGTTCGGTCTCTACCTTCGCGCCACCGACGACGCGTCGCCCCTCACCGACCTCGGTCTCATGGAAGCGTACGGAGACGACGTGAACGACGCGCGCACCGTCGTGGCCACGGGGGCCGCCGGGAACCAGCTGCTGCTCCTGCCCTGGGGAACCAGCCAGCCGCGCACGCTGCCTGCGCACGGGATCTCCGCGTATTACGGCACCGTGCTGTTCCCGGACGGACGAAGGGTCCTGTTCAACGGCAGCATGGCCAGGCAGGAGATCCGCGCCTACGTGCAGAACGTCGACGGCGGCGCGCCGCAGCCACTGACGCCACCCGGGACCAAGGCATTGGCCATCTCCCCGGACAGCCAGTGGGTGGCGGCCACGCGCGCGGACCCCGGCATCTGGCTCTACCCGGTGACGGGTGCGGCGCCGCCGCGGCCCGTGCCCGGCTCGCAGGAGGACGATCGGCCGGCGGGCTGGAGCGCCGACGGCAAGGCCCTGTGGGTCTTCCGGCGCGACGCCGTGCCCGCGAGCGTGTTCCGCCTGGATCTGGCGAGCGGGCAGCGGCAGCTCTGGAAGACCCTGATTCCGCCCGACCCCGTGGGCGTGTATTCGATCATGCAGTTCAAGACGACGCCGGCCGGCGACGCGTACTTCTACGGGTACGCGCGCGTCCTCTCGCAGCTCTACATGGCGCGCGGCCTGCGCTGAGGTCGTCGGGCCGCCGGCCGTCCCCCCGGGATCAGAAGTCGAAGCGGAGGCCCAGCCGCAGCGCGCGCGGAGGCTGGACGGCGGAGGTCGTACGGTAGGAGGGGCCCCAGGTCACGTCCTCTTCCACCTCGATGCCGGTGCCCCGCAGGTTGAAGGCCTCGACGACCCCGGCCAGGCGCGTGCGGCCGAAGGTGAATCCCTTCTCGATGCGCGCGTCGATGGTCAGCACGTACGTGAAGCGCGAGTCGCCGTTGTAGATGCCCTTGACGGGCTCGGGTCCCTGGTTGAGGTCGAGGGGGATCACGAAGCGCGCGAAGTGCTGGCCGTCCTGGTAGCGGGCCACCGCCCCGAAGTGGAAGTCGTGAGGCGCATCGTAGGTGCCGGCGATCTTGATCGTGTAGCCGCGCTCGAAGAAGAGCCGCCCCTTGGACAACGTGGCCGCGTTCGGCAGCTCCAGCCGCTCGCCCACGAGGCCCAGGTCGTTTTCGGTGGCCAGGTAGCCGCGATAGGCGGAGGGGCCGGCCGTCTTCGACGCGGTGGCGCCGATGAGCATGCGCACGCGCCGCCCGATCCGTCCGTCGACCGAGATCTCCATGCCCTTGCCCGATCCCTGTTCGGGGTCGTTGGTGAGCAGGTAACGGTCGCGGCCGAAGCTCTCGACTTTCCGGTTGTAGATCGGCAGAAGCTGGAGGGTGGTGCCCCCGAAGATGTCGTCGCCGGGATCCGGGATGTACGTCACGTCGTAGGCGGAGGTGGGCGCTCCGTAGTTGACGGACGTGACGAGGTTCCGCTCGCGGCGGCTATACGCGAGGAAGCGGGCCTGGAACGTCCCGATCTGGGTCTCGATGCCGAGGAAGACCTCTTTCGAGCGCGTGGGCTGGAGGTCCGGATCGATGGTCGCGCGCGGCCCGCCCGGCCCCACCCGCGCCACCAGCAGCCCGCGCTCGTCCGGCTGGAACACGTTGTCCCGGTTCTGGTCGATCCACTGGTAGGCCGCGCCGTGGGGCGCGTTGGGATCGCCGTAGGCGAGCAGGTTCAGGGGCAGGCGGCTCTGGTACTCGGCGTAGCCTGCGAGAAGGCCGAGGCCCGGACGCTCCTTCGGCAGGGGCCGCACGCGCGCGACGATGCGCGGGGTCACGCCCGTCCACTCGATCTTGCCCTCCGAGTTCGCCGCGGAAGCATGCGAGGACTCGAAGCGCACTCCGGCATTGATGGAGAGCTGCCGATAACGGAAGTCGTCCATCGCGTAGGCAGAGATGTCCGTCCCCCGCCACGAGGTGGATCCCGTCCAGCCGTAGTCCCAGACCCGCGCGGGGAACCCGCCGACCGTTTCCGGCGTGAGGTGGATCTCCTCCGCGGGGTCCGTCTCCGATCGCGTCCGGGCCAGCGACGTGCCGACGCGCACGGCGTGGTTGCCGTTCGTGAACGCGTCGAACCATCCGCTGACGGCGGCCCGTCCACGCGTGCTGTCGGCGTTGAACTGCTGCTGCACGGGCCCGTCGGCCAGGCGCTCGACGTACCCGATGGCGGGCTCGGTCAGGTGCGGATCGAACGAGCCGCGTACGAGTCCGGCGGTCACGGACCACGGCCGCGATCCCTGGCGCTGCCACGTCGCCTGCGCCTGCAGGAAGTGATCGACCTGCTGCACGTTGCCCCCGCCGAAGCGGGCGCGGCCGGTGTAGGGATGGGACAGGCGCTGCCAGCCGCCCAGGAAACGTACCTCGTTGCGGGACGACGGCGTGTAGAGGAGATTGGCGAGCACGCCGGCCTCGCGTCCGTCCAGGGATCGGGGGTCGGAGCGCTCACGGCGGGCGCCGCTGGTGAGGTTCCCGGAGACGACGGCATTGAGGCGATCCGCGACCAGCGGCCCGTTCACGCTGAAGCGGGCGCTGGAGAACGAATCGAGGTGGGCGATGGCGGGCGCTCCCGTGCGGCGGGAGGCCTGCTGGAGCGAAGTGGGCGCGTTGCTGATCGCGATCGTCTTCCGCCACTGCGCGTTGGGCTGCAGCGGGACCATCCGTACTCCCGGGCCCGAGCCGCGGAGATCCGCGGGGGACAGGCCGGCCGAGATTTCGACTCCGGCCAGTGCCTCGGGAGCGGCGAAGAAGAGGGGCGTGCCCGTGCGATCCGGATCGGTGATGTCGAGCTCGCCGAGCTGCCACGTGGCCTGCGTCCAGGAGCTGCCGCGGACGCCCATGAGCCCGGCCTCGCCGACGTAGAGGCCGCTGCTCTCGATGCGGTCGAGGATGGCGGTGGACTCGATCGTCTCGAAGATCGACCACACGCCGTTGCTCATGGGCAGCGACGAGAGCAGGGCCGCGTCGAACGCTGGCCCGAGCGACCGCGGGGCTTCGGGGGACGGCGTCGCCGCCGGAGCCGGTGAAGCGACGGGTACGGGCGATGCGGCGGGCACGGGGGAGGGAGTGACGTCCTGGGCCGCGCCGGTCACCGCGATGGCCAGGATGAAGCAGGACAGAAGGACGGTTGACCTCAAACGGCCCTGCGCGCAGGCCGTCGCGCAAGATTCATGTATGCCCCCCTTGGCTACGAGTCGCCGGATTGTACTTGAACTTCCGGCAGGGCCCGGTCCGGTCGTGCCGCCCGTATGCGCCCCGTCACGCTCCGCGATGTCTCGTCCGCGTCATCCCCACGTCTTCCCCAGCCGGTGCGCCGTCAGCAGCAGGGGCACGATCCCCACCGCGCCCGCGAAGCCGCTGAGCCAGGCGCTCCTCCGCGAGAGAAGGCCGGCCTCGAACAGGCGCTTGTAGAGGTACACGCCCGCGGCGGGCACGATGAGCACCGCCGTCACCACTCCCGGCGTGTAGGCGCCGAGCAGCAGCGTCTGGCCGAGGTGCGTGAGGCTGTGCGCGGTGAACACGCCGAGAGCGGCCGCGTAGAAATACAGGGCGGGGCCGGGCCGCGGCCCGCGCGAGAAGAGGACGGTCGCGAGGAGGAGCACGGCCAGCTCCACCGCCACCGCGACCGCCACCTGGGCCGTCGTCGTGGGCAGGTTGTCGACGACCCGGCGCGCGGGCGCGCCGCTGTGCGCGATCCGCTCCAGGAGAGGGCGGTGCTCGGCGATCCAGCGCGGCATGGTGAGGATCTCTTCGCCGTCGTGGATCACGAAGGCCAGGGGGAGGAGCCAGACCGCCGCCCGCAGGGACTTCACGGCGAGGGATGTTACGCGAGCACCTCGTCCCGCTCACGCAGGGCCGTCATCTCCTCCGCCCGCGCGATCTCCAGGCCGTCCTCGAGCGCGGTGCGCAGGACCTCCGCCATGTGGTGCGCGGAATGGATCCGCGGGATGTACACGAACCCCGCGCCCTCCGCGTAGAGGGCGAGCGCGCCTTCGATGGTCTCGCTGGCCACCACGAGCGCGGCCTCCGGGCACTGCCGGCGGAGCTGGCGCAGCAGGCGCGCGTTGGATGTCCCCTTGAGGATGGAATCGGTGAGGGTGCAGACGATGATGCGCGCGTGATGCACGGCCGCATGGTGCAGGGTGTCCATGCTCGACACGTCGCCGTAGACGCAGCGGATGCCGCGGCGTTGGAGCTCCTCGAGCACCTGGGGATTGAAGTCCACCACCAGCATCTCGCGCAGCAGGGGATCGTCCGTGGACCCCCGCGCCTCCATCTCGAACTGATGCACGATCGAGCTCGCGTCGCGGTAGAACCCCAGGAACACGATGGCGGCGGATCCGGAAGCGTCGGGGGCGGCCTCCTCCTTCTCGGCGTCGCGGAGGCCCAGCTTGCGCGCGGCCGCGGCCAGCCGGGCCTGCAGCTCGTGGTTCATCGCGATCATGTAGGTCGAGGCCACCGACGTGATCACGAAGACGAAGGTGAGCACGGCGACCGTGCGCGCGTCGATGTGGCCGAGGGCCAGGCCCAGGGACGCGATCACGAGCGAGAACTCGCTCATCTGCGAGAGGTTGACGGCGGGCAGCAGGCTGGTGCGCAGCCCGCAGCGCGTCGCGTAGAGGATGGGGAAGACGGAGGCGAAGCGGGTGAGCACGAGGAAGAGCGACGTCCCGCCCGCCACCGCGAGCACCCACGGCGTGGGGGCGGGGATCTGCATGCCGAGGGCGACGAAGAAGAGGGTGACGAAGAAATCGCGGATGGTGATGACCTTCGCGATCACGTCGAGGTTGTAGGGGAACGTGGACATGCCGACCCCGGCGATGAGGGCGCCCATCTCTCGCGAGAGGCCGAGGGCGCTGGCCACGCCCGCCACCAGGAAGCACCAGGCGAGCGCGGTGACGAGCAGCAGCTCCGGCACCTTCGCGATGAACGCGAAGAGGGCGGGCAGCAGGTAGCGGCTGGCGGCCAGGCTCACCGCCACGAGCAGGAGGCCCTTGAACAGCGAGGCGACGAGGACGCCCGCCGAAGGGTGGAGCAGGGTGGGCTGCACGGCCAGCACGAGGATCGCCCAGACGTCCTGGAAGACGAGCACGCCCAGGGTGAGGCGGCCGGGCAGGGTCATGAGCTCGTGTTTGTCGTAGAGGAGCTTGACCACGATCATCGTGCTGCTGAGGGCGAGGGCCACCGCCGCGTAGGCGGCATCGAAGCGGCCGCCGCCCAGCGGCATCCCCATGGCGAGGGCGAAGCCGAGGCCGAGGGCGGCGCAGATCGGGAACTGAAGTGCGCCGGCCAGGACGAGCGACCGTCCCGCGCTCACCAGCTTCTGCAGGTCCATCTCGAGGCCGATGATGAAGAGCAGGAGGATGAGGCCGATCTCCGAGATGATCTCGATGCTCTCGCGGTCCTTCACGAGGCCGAAGCCCATGGCCGGCCCCACGACCACGCCCGCCACCAGGTAGCCGAGGATCAACGGCTGCCGCAGGGCGCGCGCGAGGAGCGCGGCCGCGGTGGCGGCGACGATGGCCATGCCGATGTCGCAAAGGATGTGGATGCCGTGCATCGGCGCGGGATGATAGCCGAGTCGCGCCTTGACGGGTCCGGCGGAGAGGACTAGTCTGCCGATTCCCTCTCACCCACTCGCGGAGGATCCCATGGCACCCAACGCAGACGCGTCGCGACGCGACTTCCTGAAGATCGCGGCCGGCGCCGCCGTCGTCGCGGCCGCGGCCGCACCCAGGGCCGCGGCCCAGGAGAAGCCGCCCATCGGATGCGGCGGCAAGGCGTCCGCGGACGCCAAGCGCGTCGGCATCGCCACCATCGGCCTCGGCGGGCAGGGCAACAGCGACACCAAGGCGATGCTCAAGACGCCGGGGGTCGAGCTGGTGGCCGTGGCCGACTGCTACGACGGCCGCCTCAAGCGCGCCAAGGAGGTCTACTGCGACTCCGTCGTCACGACGCGCGACTACAAGGAGATCCTCGCCCGCAAGGACGTGGACGCCGTCATCATCGGCACGCCCGATCACTGGCACTCGCGCATCGCGATCGAAGCCATGAACGCGGGCAAAGACGTCTACGTCGAGAAGCCGATGGTCCACGACGTGCTCGAGGGCCTGCAGGTGGTGGAGGCCCAGAAGAAGACGGGCCGCATCCTCCAGGTGGGCAGCCAGCGCGTGAGCAGCGTCGTGTACCACAAGGCGAAGGAGCTGCTGGCCGCGGGCGCGATCGGCGAGCTGAACATGGTCGAGGCCTACTGGAACCGCAACTCGCCCCTGGGAGCCTGGCAATACACGATCCCGCCCGACGCCTCGCCGCAGACCGTCGACTGGGACCGCTTCCTCGGCCCCGCGCCCAAGCGGCCGTTCGACGCCACGCGCTTCTTCCGCTGGCGCAACTACGACGACTACGGCACGGGCGTGGCCGGCGACCTCTTCGTCCACCTGTTCACCGGCATCCACTTCATCACGGGCTCCATGGGCCCGAACCGCGTCTTCTCGACGGGCGGCATCCGGTACTGGAAGGACGGACGCGACGCCTCCGACGTCCTGCTCGGCCTCTTCGACTATCCGAAGACGGCCGCCCATCCCGAGTTCACGCTGTCGCTGCGCGTGAACTTCGCGGCGGGCGCGGGCGGCGAGGACGCGTTCCGCTTCGTGGGGCCGGAGGGGATCATGAGCCTCGGCCGCGACGGGATCACCATCACGAAGCGCGATCCCGACAAGGAGCCCGGCTACACGATCGACACCTTCCCGAAGGCGATCCAGGACGCCTATCTCACGGAGTATCGGAAGAAGTACCCCGAGAGCAAGCCGCAGATGCGCACGGGCCGCGAGGAGAGGTTCCTGCCTCCGCCGGACTACAACGAGACGGACGCGCACACCGCGAACTTCGTGGACGCGGTGCGCACGCGCAGGCCCGTGGTGGAAGACGCCGTCTTCGGCTTGCGCGCGGCCGGTCCCGCCCTGCTGTGCAACGTGAGCCAGAAGGAGCGGCGTCCGATCTCGTGGAACCCGGAGACGATGCGGCAGGTCGAGACGTAATAAGTCAGGGGGGGCACTCACTCCTTACCACGTTGGGAGTTCGCGACCCGCCCTGAAACCCCCCTCGCAAGTCGCCGCCGCTACGCGACGCCGCCTTGCTCTGCGGTCGGCTTGCCCTTGTTCTACGGTCGGCTGTCCTTACGAATAGTCCGTAACCCGCCGCTCTACGCCCAGGGCTTCGGCCAGCTCCGTGACCAGGGGGATGGTGCGCCGGTAAGGCGTGTCCGGGTCCTCGCGGAACTCGCGCGTCTGGAGCAGCACGACGGGCTTGCCCGCGGACGCGGGGTCGCGCCGGTGGACCAGGACCTCGCAGCGGTAGCTGTGGTACGAAGAGCTGTTCTTCCCGCCGCTGTGGTGCGTGCGCACGCACTTCGCTTCGATCGCGGCCACGTCCGGGAGCGGGATCTCCGTGCGGCTGAAGAGTCCGCCGATGGAGATGCTCTGGCGGGCCCAGTCGATGGTGAGCCGGCGCGGCAAGGCCGCGGCCACGGCCAAGAGCGCGATGAGCCCGACGAACAGCCCGAACATCCCGACCCCCAGGGACGGCACGAAGCGTTCGAAGGCCGCCACCTCGGGCCGCCGTGACGCGGAGAGGACGTACAAGCCGGGTCCGAGGAGAAGACCCGCTATCGCGAACGGGAGGCACCCGACGGCGGCAAACCCCAGCGGCTTGCGGAGCTGGACCTGTCGGCCCGGCAGCCACTTCGCCACCGTGTGGTCGCTCGGGAACCCCGCGGGATCGAACGGCGGTACGCGCTCGTCGGCGGCGGCCGTGACGGCGGCCTTGCTGAACACGTCCGCGGCGTAGTTGGCGGCGCCCTCCAACCGCGGGATCCTCTCGTGGCCCGGTCCCATCGAGGGCGTGACGTCCAGCTCGATGTCGCGCGGGTCGGAGCGCACGACGCGCTGGTAGGAGAGCCCGCAGGCCGCGCCCAGCCGATACGCGAGGTCCGCGACCTCCTCCCGCCGGTCCACTCCCTCGACGTGGAGCTCCAGGACCCGCACCCGCGGCTTCCGCGAACCAACGTCGATGCGCAACCGGATCCGGACGTTGGGGTCGAAGACCTCGCCGGCGAGGTCCCGCGTCCGGGCGTCGATCCGCCGTCTCGTGACCGTCTCCAGGGACAGGCCCGCCAGCTCGGCGAGCGGCACCGCCTCACGCCGTTCCCGGCCGGTGAGGAGGCTGCGTTCCAGAAGCTCGACGATGCCGGCATCCCGGTCGGCGCGAAGCTGGCTGGGCATCCACGCTCGCCGCCGCACGACGCGAACGAGAGAAGTGACGACGGCGGCCCAGAACAGGGTGGTGAAGGCCGTGATGGCCAGATTCAAGGGGTCGCTGGAGAGTCCACGGAAGAGGGAGGCACCGAGGTACCAGGCGCTCGTCACGACGAAGGGAAGCAGGAAGGCGGCGATGCAGCCGAGGCCGGCCGCAGGAATGCGGGGAACCGTGCCTTCCAGCACGAGGATCCGGCCCGGCTCGTCGCGCGTGACCTTCAGGGTGCGCGAAGCCTACCGCAGCTACCAGCGCAGGACGAGCGGCAGGTCGGGGTCGAGATCGGCCTGCTGCCGGGCACGCCGCTCGTCGAAGGTGAGCGTCATGCCGTGGCGCGGCGAGGCCACGAACTGGACGAGGCCCATTTCCTCCACGAGGCGCGCGGCGTGGGAGCGAGGCATCGATCCGGGAATGCCGATCTCGACCGCGGTGAGACGACGAACGCCGAGCGCGTGATCGCGGGGCTGGGGCTGCATCTGGCCGGCGCCACGCGCGAAGCCGATGTAGAAGAATGCCGGCTCGCTCAGCGGCGTCCCCTCCGCGACGTCGATGGCGAGGTGGGGCGGAAGATACGACGGATGGTAGGCCCAGCTCGCGAAGGGCGGCGCCGCGTCCTCGCCGTGGTCGGGGCGAAGGATGATCGCGAACGGAGAGGCCTCCGCCCCGCGCGCCGACCAGCGCGACCACAGGCGAGTGGGCGCGGCGAGCTCCGACCGGGCCTCGCGCGCGTCTGCCACCCAGAACAGCTCGAGGTAGGCGTTCTCGAAGAAGAAGCGGCGGCTGGCCGTGCCCTGGCCCGGATGCGTGTTGGACGAGCCCTCGGACAGGCCGAGCCGCGCGAGCCGCTGCGCCTCCGGCGCGCCCTCGGCGCAGCAGACGAAGACGTGATCGAGCGCGTACGTCATGACCCGCCCGTCCCGACGTCGGCCCCGCGCCCGGCTCGCGCCGGCGGGGCGGAGGTGACCCGAACGGAATGGCTCTTCACGGCCAGCCAGACTCGCGATCCCGTCGCCAGCCCCAGATCGGCCACGGCGGCGGGCGTCAGCCGGGCCAGCCACTCCGGAAGCTCCGGCCGGATGGCGCAGCGGACGGCGGCATCGCCGGGCCCGCGCTCGATCCCGCGCACCACCGCCTCGTACACGTTGCGGGCGGAGAGGCCGCGCACGGGCTCCGTCGCGACGAGCACGTCTTCGGCGCGGATGGCGACGGTCACGGCCGAGCCCACCGGCCGCTCGGCCGCGATCGAGACGGACACCACGAGGCCGCCGGCCAGGCGCACGCGGGTCACCCCGCCCTCCGCGTCATGGCTCTCGATCTCGCCCGCGAGCAGGTTCTCGATGCCGGCCCGTGCCTCGCGCGAGAGCCCGGGCGTCGCGAGAAGCGCGAGGGGCGCGCCCTGCGCCTCCACGCGGCCGCTCTCGAGGAGGAGGACCTCGCCGGCCAGGGCGAGCGCCTCTCCGACGTTGTGGGTGACGTAGAGCATCGGCGTCGCCCATTCGTCCCGGACACGCAGGAGGTAGGGGACGATCCGATCGCGCAAGGAGACGTCCAGAGCGGCGAGCGGCTCGTCCAGGAGCAGGAGACGCGGCCGCGTGGCCAGGGCCCGTGCCAGCGCGACCCGTTGCTTCTCGCCGCCGGAGAGGCTCGCGGGATAACGCGCGCCGAGGGATCCGATCTCGAGCACGTCGATCGCGTGCCCGACCTCGTTCGACGCGCCGCGAGCCCCGAAGAGCACGTTCTCGCGCACGGTCAGGTGGGGGAAGAGGCCCGCGTCCTGGGGGACGTAGCCGACGCGGCGGTGCTGCGGAGGCAGGCGCCGTCCGGCCGCGGTGTCCACGAGGACGTCGTCGTCGATGGCGATCCGCCCCGACGCGACGGAACGCAGTCCCGCGATCGCGTCCAGCAGCGAGGTCTTGCCCGCTCCGGACGGACCCATGACGGCGGTCACGGGCGCTCTCAGGTCCGCCTCGATGCGGAGCGGGAACCGTGCCAGCGGCGTCTCGAAATCGAGGCGGATCATGCCGTCCGCCGCGCGCGGGCGCGCCCCACGATCTCCGCCGACCACAAGGCCGCGAACGCGAGCACCGCGGTCACGCCCGCGAGCACGCGTGCGCGGTCGTCGTGGCCGAGCTGCGCCTCGTGGAAGATGGCCAGGGCCAGCGTCTGCGTGCGGCCGGGGATGTTGCCGGCCAGCATCACGGTGGCCCCGAACTCGCCGAGCGCGCGTGCGAACGCGAGGACGGTGCCGGCGAGGACTCCGCGCCAGGCCAGGGGCAGCGTCACCCGGAAGAAGGCCTGCATGGGCCCGCAGCCGAGCGTCCGGGCCAGGCCGACGAGGCGCGGGTCCACCTCCTCGAACGCGGTGAGGGCAGACCGGACGAGCAGCGGGAACGACATCACCGAGGTGGCGATCACGACACCCTTCCAGTCGAACGCGATCTGGATGCCGGCGGCGGCCAGGGCGCGGCCCAGGGGGCTCACGCGCGCGAAGGCGTCGAGGAGGACCACGCCCACCGCCGTCGGCGGCAGGACGAGGGGCAACGAGAAGAGGGTGTCGAGCAGCGTCCGTCCCGGCCCGTGCCGCCGTGCGAGGAGCGCGGCCGCGGCCACCCCGAAGGGAAGGATCATGGCCGTCCCCAGCGCGGCGACGCGCAGCGTGAAGAGGACGACCGCCCACTCCTCCCGCGTCGGCACTACTTGCGGGCGAGGACGATGAACCCGTATTTCTCGTAGACCCGCGCCGCGCGCGTCGAGGTCAGCTCGGCCGCGAAAAGGCGGGCGGCGGCGGAGGCCCGGGCCAGGGGGGCCATCACGTACATGATCGCGGGACCGGCGGCCCGCGGCACTTCGAAGGCCACGGACACGCGGGACGAGATCGCGGCATCCGTCCGGTAGACGATCGCGGCAGGAACGTTCTCGGACTCGACGGCCGCCAGCGCCCCGCGCACGTTCAGGGTGGGCACGATGCGATCGGCGAGGCGGGACCAGAGCCCGATCGATTCCAGGTACTTCTTCGCATACACGCCGGCGGGCACGGCCTGCGGGTCGGCCAGGGCGAGCCGGTCGAAGCTCGCGATCTCGGAGGCCGCCTGCAGCCGCCGCGGCGTCTTCGCGGGCACGACCACCACCAGCGTGTTCGAGAGCACGTCCACGCGGTCGGCGCCCCGGACCAATCCCGCCTGCGTCACCACGTCCATCTGGGCCTGGTCGGCGGAGAAGAAGACGTCCGCGGGCGCCCCGGCCCGGACCTGGCGCGCGAGGTCGCTGGAGGCGCCGAAGTTGAAGACGACGTGGTGGCCGGAGGTGGACTCGAAGCCCTTGCCGATCGCCGAGAGGGCATCGGCGAGGCTGGCCGCGGCGAAGACGGTGACGTCGGCCGCGGACGCGCTGGCGGAGAACGCCATCCCCAGGGCGGCGGCGGCGAAGAGGCGGCGCGTCCAGCTCATCGCGAAGCCCGTGTCGGGCATGCCGGAGTATCGCTCAATACGGCGTGTCGCCGCCGTCGACGTTGATGGACTGGCCGCGGATGATCTGCGCGGCGTCGGACAGCAGGAACGCGACCACCCGGCCGACCTCGATGGGCTGGATGTGCCGGCCGAGCTGCGCGGGCACCATCTTCTGCACCAGCTCGCCCGCGTCGCCGCCGTGGCGGGCCGTGATCCACTCCGCGACGGCGCGGAGCATCGGCGTCTCGACCCCGCCCGGGCATACCGCGTTGACGTTGATCCGATGCGCGGCCCACTCCGCGGCCAGGGAGCGGGTCAGGTTGATGACGGCGGCCTTGCTCGCGTTGTAGCCGGCCATGTTGGGATAGCCGACCTTGCCCGCGTTGGAGGCCACGTTGACGATGGCGCCGCCTTCGCCCTGCACGATCAGCTGGCGGGCCACGATCTGGCAGCAGGCAAAGAGGCCGGAGACGTTCACGCGCATCTGCGCCTCCCACTCCGCGGCGGGAACGTCGAGGGCGGCGTCCATGCGCAGGATGCCGGCGTTGTTGACCCAGCCGTCGAGCCGCCCGAACGTGTGCGTCGCGAGCGCGATGGCGGAGGCGATGCTCTCGGGATCGGTCACGTCCAGGACCACGGGAAGACCGCGGCTCCCGCCCGTCTCGATGCGACGCGCCGTCTCCGCGACCGGATCCAGGGCGAGATCGCCGGCGACGACGTTCGCCCCCTCTTCCGCCACCGCTTCCGCGATGCCCCGGCCCATCCCTCCGCCCGCGCCGGTGACGACGATCGTGCGCCCCTCGAGCCGCACGGGACTCAGAAGCTCGGGCGGGTCAGGACCCCGCCGTCCACGGCCAGGCTGGCGCCCGTGATCCAGCGCGCGCCGGGCGAGGCCAGGAAGAGGCAGGCATCCGCGACGTCCTCCGCCGTGCCGAGCCGCTCCAGCGGGGCAGCGCGCTTCCAGCGCGCGACCCCGTCCGGCCAGGCCTCTTCGATGCCTTCGCGCCAGATGAGCCCCGGGGCCACCGCGTTCACGCGGATCCCCTGGCCAGCGAGCTCCTGGGCGGACGCGCGCGTGAGCATCAGCAGACCCGCCTTGGCCGCGTTGTAGTGGCTGTGGCCCGGGGCCGGGCTCTCCGCTTCGATCGACGTGATGTTCACGATCGCGCCCCCCGTTTCCTGCCGCGCCATTCGCCGCGCCGCCGCCTGCGTGCACAGGAAGGCCGTGCGGAGGTTGGTCGCCATCACCTCGTCCCACTGCGCGGCCGTCATCTCGAGGAGTCCGGCCACCGGGTACGTGCCCGCGTTGTTCACGAGCACGTCGAGGCGTCCCAGGGACGCGACGGCCGTGGCCATCAGACGCTCGACGTCGTCGGCCTGGGTCAGGTCACCCGCTACCGCGACCGCCTGGCCGCCGCGCTGGGTGATCTCGCGGACGAGCGCCTCCGCCGGTCCGGCGCTCTGACGGTAGTGGGCGACCACGGCCGCCCCCGCTTCCGCGAAGCGCGCGGCGATGCCCCGGCCCAGGCCGCCCCCGGCGCCGGTGACGAGAACGACCTTTCCCTTGAAGTCCAGCAGCGAGGCGACGCGCGGTGTCTCCATTGGCCCTCGGATCCGCCGCGCATCATAGCCCCGACACGCGCGCGGATCGGCGACCGGGGTGGCGCGCCGTTTGCACCAGTGTCTCGTGATCGGCGGAGCTCCGCCGAAGCGAGGAGGAGGCATGCCCGAGAAGGAGACGCTCGAACGCGCGGAAGAGGATCGGCGGGAAGGGAAGGCGCCGAGCACCCAGGCCGGCGAGTTCGTCCGCGAGGAGATCCATCACGTTCGCGAGGGCAAGCACGGTGCGCGGTCCGCGAAGCAGGCGATCGCCATCGGCCTGTCCAAGGCGCGCCGGGCCGGAGTGGCCCTGCCGCCGCCCGAACGGGGGAAGAAGAGCACCCGGCAGCAGGCGGCCCGTGACGTGCGCAAGGGCCGGACCCAACGCGGCCGCAAGCCGTCGCCGACTCGGGCCCGCGCCACCCGCGCGGCGCTCAAGAAGGAAGGACGGCGCGCGGCCTCAAGGACGGCGCTGTCGCGCCAGGCCCGGCGCAGCCGCTCCACGCCGCGGCGCTCCTCCCGAGGCCGCAAGAAATAGGGAAGTCTTCAAGCTTCTTGAAGCTTTCACGGATCAGGAACGGTCCCGGGCCCTGCCTCGTCCATCTCCATAGCCGGCAACGCCGAGGGGGATGGGCCGGGGGAGGGTGTCATGGGCGAGCAGCACGCGCTTTCCATGGGCTCGATGGGGCTCGGGACCGGATCGATCACGAACGAAGTCCTGGCCGTGGTCTCGCACGACCTCCGCAATCCCCTCAGCATCATCTCCGTCGGCGCTTCGCTCCTCGACGGCGGCCAGCACTCCGAGCGGGAGCGCGCGGAGATCCTCCGCGTCATCAAGAACGCTTCCGATCGCATGGAGCGGCTCCTCGCCGACCTGCTCGCCGTCGCGCGGCTCGATTGCGGCCAGTCGCTTCCCATGACTCCGGCCCCGATGGACCTCGCCTCGCTCCTCGAGGACGTCCGCGCGTCTTTCGAATGTCACGCGCACCGCAACGGGCGCCAGCTCGAGTGCCGGGTGAACGGGGCCTTGCCGACCGTCCACGCCGACCGCGACCGCATCCACCAGGTCCTCTCCAACCTCGTCGGCAACGCGCTCAAGTTCACGCCCCCGGGCGGGACGGTCACGATCGAGGCGGAGACCGTGCCCGGCGAGGTGCGCTGCGCCGTCCGCGACACCGGCCCCGGCCTCGGCGAGGAGGAGATGGACCGCCTCTTCGACCCGTTCTGGCAGGCGGAGAAGACCGCGCGTCTCGGCTACGGCCTCGGCCTCAAGATCGCGAAGTGCATCGTGGAAGCGCACGGAGGCGCGCTTTCGGTCGAGAGCGTCCTCGGGGACGGCACGAAGTTCTCCTTCACGCTTCCGGTGGCGAACGGCCACGCGCGGTAACCGCTCACTCGTGGCTCTGCGTCTCGCCCGCCTGGCCGATGCGCAGGGTCACGATCACCGAGCCGAGGTGGATCTCGTCGCCGTCGCGCAACGGCACCGGCTTCGTGACGCGCTCTCCGCGCAGGTAGGTGCCGTTGTGGCTGCCCAGGTCCTCGATCGTCGCCCCCTGCGCGGAAACGCGGATGGAGGCATGGCGTCGGGAGACGGTGGGGGAATCCATCCAGGCCACCGCGTCGGGCACTCGTCCGAGGATGTTTTCGCCGACGCGGAGCGCGACCTCCCGCCGCGCCCAGGAGATGCGGTACACGAGATCGCCCACGCGGAAGGGATCGCTCCCCGCGGAGGAGGCCGGGGCCGGACCGCAGAACGCGTAGCCGAAGCCGTGGACGGTGCGGATGAACTCGGACTTGCGGGGCCGCTCACCGAGCGCGGCCCGCAGCTCGGCCACGAGGCCGGCCAGGCTCGTCTCCGCGACGTGCGTCTTGCCCCAGATCCGGGCCTCGAGGTCGGCCTTGGCCACCGCCTCCGGGCGGGCCTCCAGGAGCGCGCCCAGGAGCTCGAAGGCTTTGGGGGTGAGGTGGATCGGCTCTTCGCCGCGGAAGAGCTGGCGCCGCCCTGGATCGAGCCGGAAGTCGCCAAAACGCGTGACCACCGCGTCCCGCCCCGGCTCTAGGTGCCTTCGGCGGTGTTCATCGCGCGCGCGAGGTAGAAGTCCTCGAGCACCTGTCGCACGTGCGGGTACGACGCGGTGATCTGGTCGAGGGTCGCGCGGTCGAGCTCCAGCATCTCGCAGTGCGTGGCCGCGGTGACGGTGGCGGAGCGCGCCTTGCCGGAGAGCACCGAGATCTCGCCGAAGAAATCACCGTCTTTCAGCCGGCGCATCAGGAGCTGGCCGCCCTGCGTCGTGTCGCGGACGAACGTCTTCACGGTGCCGGTCGTGATCACGTAGAGGCTGTCGCCGCGGTCGCCTTCGGTCAGCACGATGTCCCCGGGCTCGAAGGTGAGCAGGCGCAGGCCCTTGATGACCGCGACCAGCTCGTCGCGGCTGAAGCCGCTGAAGAGGGGCGTATCGACGAACGGGAGGGGCGGGGCGGCCTCCGCGGCCGCGGCCGGCGCCGGAGCGGCGGCCATCGGGCGTGTGAGCGCCTCCTGGATCACGTCCAGGATCTGGACCTCGACCTCCACGAGCGTGACCGCCTCGTCCTCGGGCGGTTCCGCGGATTGGACGACGGTCTCCGGCGGGGCTTCCGCGCTGTCGTCGTCCCGCGTCGACGGCACCCAGCTCGCGCCCTTCGCGGCCGCGATGCGCTCCTTGTCGCTGTAGATGCGCGGGGCCGCGAACTGCTCGGCGGAGAACGTGCTCGCGGCCCAGCTCGGCGGCTCGTAGCCGACGGCCTTCGCGCCCTGGGGGTCAAAGCCCGTCGTCCGCCGGTCCTTGGTCTTGATGAGGTCGGCGAGCTTGCCCTCGACGTCGGCGCGTCCCGGGTCGATCTTCTGGACCTTCTTGAGGAGGGCAATGCTCTTGGCGGCCTGGCCCTCGGCGGCGAGCGCGTCCGCCAGCTCGAGGAGCACGGGGGCCGCCTCCTTCTCGCGTCCGGCGAGGACCAGGGCATCGGCCAGCTTCATGCGCAGGCGCAGGTCGCCGCCGTGCTTCTGGAGGAGCTGACGGAGGGCCTCGATGGCCTGCGGATACTTGCGGCGCGCCATCAGCGCGTCCGCGTCCTTGGAGCCGCCCAGCCAGTCCAGCACCATGTTCGTTCCTCGCGTTCTCTCGCCCGCGATGATACTCCGCCCCGGGGCCGTCCTTGACGGAGGAAGGCCCCCGACGTAGGTTCTGCGCCCATAGAGCCCGCGGGTGCCGTGCGCCAGGACCTCGCCCTCGACGTGGAGGCGATCGCGCGCACGGTCGCGCTGTTGCGACAGCGCATCGACGAGCGCTTTCCCGAGTCGGGCCTCGGCCGCGTGTGCCGCGAGCTGGAGCGCATCACCGGCCAGACGCGGGAGAGAGCGGCCTGGATCGCCACTCCCATCCTGGGCCTGCGTGTCGGCGTGGCCGCCCTGGTGGCGGTCATCGCCGCCGGCCTCGTGGGCACCGTGATCTCGCTGCACCGCCCCAACCAGCCGATCGAGGTCTTCCAGTTCGTCCAGCTCCTGGAGTCCGGGATCAACGACGTCGTGCTCGTCGGCGCGGGCGTCTTCTTCCTCCTGACCCTCGAGACCCGGATCAAGCGGCGCCGGGCCCTCACCGCGATCCGCGAGCTGCGCGCGATCGCGCACATCATCGACATGCACCAGCTCACCAAGGACCCGGAGTGGGTCGTCACGCCCGGCGAGGCCTCGACGTTGCTGCCGGAGCGGGGAATGACCCGGTTCGAGCTGTCCCGCTACCTCGACTACTGCAGCGAGATGCTGTCGATCACGGGCAAGATCGCGGCCCTGTACATCCAGGATTTCGATGACGACGTGGCCCTGGCCGCCGTGAACGAGGTGGAGAACCTCACCACGGGGCTCTCGCGGAAGATCTGGCAGAAGCTGATGATCGTTTTCGCCATGGGCCCGGAGACCGGAATCGCCAAACGGACGGGCACGGAGACGGGCACGGGGAGCGGGACATGAAAATCTGGGAGCATCCGTTGGCCATCGTCGGGTTTGGAGTGGTCCTGCTCGTCGTCGGTGTGTACATGGGCGTGCAAGGGGAGCGCAGCCGCAATTGGCCGACCGCCCCGGGCATCATCACGGAGTCCGACGTGCAGTCGAACCGAAGCCTGACCGGCCGCCGTCGGCGCTCCTCATCGGCCCGCATCACCTATCAGTACCTCGTGAACGGAAAGAGCTACAACAACGATGTGGTCTCGTACGGCATGGGGCTCTTCGAGAACGAGTACACGCTGGTGCGCCTCCATCCCCAGGGTTCGAGGGTCGACGTGCACTACGACCCCGGGAATCCGGCCCGCGCGGTCCTCGACCCGGGGGCCGGTCTTGTTTCCTTGCTCGCCGTGCTCGCGGGCGTGGGTTGTTTCAGCTACGCGTTCTGGCGGGCACGGATGGCCTAGACGATTGGTGAAAATTCCTTCGCGGGGCACTTGGTCCACGAAGCCCTCGCCCGCGTGAGCGGCGGACGACTCGTTCCAGAACGGGTCGCTTCAACCGTTACTTGACCTGTCGCTGAGCGACTAGGCGCGCATCACCCCCGGGAACTTCGACGGGCTCGCCGTGTACCCGGGAAACACCTTCGCGAGATCGCGGTCGCCCAGATGCCGCGTGAGCACTTCACCCAGCAGGTCCCGGAAGTCGGTGGTGACGGCGAGATCGCGCGC
>Ga0207648_10002109_pt1 | contig 21654 bp, 19 predicted proteins | sample KBSMisM32_FD_184310 | JGI IMG/M metagenome (GOLD analysis project Ga0207648, IMG submission 184310) | Miscanthus rhizosphere microbial communities from Kellogg Biological Station, Michigan, USA - KBS Miscanthus M3-2 (SPAdes) (version 2) | ecosystem: Host-associated > Plants > Roots >...
AAACAATGAATCTCAACCGATTATTCACTCCGTTGTCGAGTGCATTCTGTTTTGCGATCTTCAGTGCCGCTTCCGACACGTCGAGGGCCACGCAAGAAGCGTCCGTCCGTTCGCACAACAACGTCACTGCTATGCACCCTGAACCTGTCCCCACGTCACAAATGTGTGAGGCTTCACCAGTCAATTCCAACGCTGACTCTACAAGCAATTCGGTCTCAGGACGGGGAATCAAAACTGCCGGAGTAACTATGAACTCTCGACCATAGAAGTCTTGCCGTCCGGTGATGTACTGGAGCGGTTCGCCCAGTGCTCTTCGCCGAATCCAGTTGCTAAACCTTTGAAACTCTTCGACAGCGAGGTGATCTTCAGCGTGACTGATCAGAAAGGTTCGATCCTTATCGATCACATGAGCGAGAAGAGACCCAGCTTCACGACGCGGCTCGGGAATTCCAGCCTTCCGCAATATCTGCGACGCTTCAAGTATCGCTTGCGCGATGGAAAGTGTGTTGACAGCTTTTGAGTTCATACAACTGAGCCTATAATGGCGCCGACAACGATAACCGAATAGATGAATCGAATCGACTAAACCTTCCCCCATTTTCCGGAAGCAGGTGTCGATTGAATATATCTCTAAGATACTTAGAACGAGTCTCGTTCCTCCCGTGAACGTCATGAACCTCCGAACATCAGTTCGGGGGTTCTGGCGTTATTAGGGGCCAGAGTTTAACAACGTTGGCAGAGGGGTGATCATCGTGGGAACGCTATCCAAGAGTTTATTGTTATTTTCGTTGAACTGGCTTGACGCTCAATTGACTCTCGTTTGGATCAAGGCGAACGTCGCCACTGAAGGCAACGCCCTGATGGCTCGCGTTCTCGAACATGGCGAAATTCCCTTTATCGGCGTGAAGCTCCTCATCGGCGCGTTTGCTGCTTACATCCTTTATCGTTGCGCTCATTTGCCAATTGCCAAACATGGTATGACGCTGGTGCTCACTATCTACTGTGGTTTGATGTTAGTTCACGCTGCGACTGCCTGTGCCGCGCTCGGTTGGCGTGGTCCTGAAGGTGTGGTTGGTTACGTTGGTCATCTGCCCCAGGTCTTGTTCGGTCTTTTTTCCTGAGTTTTCAGAAAAACGAAACTCTCAGGCCTTCCCAAGCGAAGTATTAATAGCTCCGTCGCTAAATAGAACTTGGTCTTTGTCCCTTGCGGGGCGAAGGCGTTCAGTTCTAAATTTGTCGTTGCCAAGACCCGCTAAAAGTTGTTTAGGCACAACGAACATTTGTGGCTGAGGCATCTTAGAACCAGGCATTAAATTGCCGTACATCATTGTCAGAGAGGGAAGAGGTTTTATGTATAGACTTTCCGCACGCCAAATTTTATTGATCGCCATCATTTCGGGTTTGTGCGCGGCTGGAGCGGTCGCGGTTTTCGACCGATTCTCAAATCGCCTACAGCCTTCGCAGGCCGCACTCTCGGAAGCAGCACCGGCCGGAATTACTGATCCGGCGGTGGCAACCGATGAACAGAACAACATCGAGGTCTACAAAACGTTGAGCCCCGGAGTCGTGTTTATTCACTCGACATCATACTCCCGCGACTGGCTCGGCTTTGTTGAACCTCAGGAAGGTTCCGGTTCTGGTTCGATACTTGACCAACAAGGAAACATACTGACCAACTATCACGTGATTGAAGGCGCCCAGAAGCTCTCGGTAAGTATGGGCGGACAGAAAGACTACGCTGCTACAATCGTTGGTGGCGATCCGGATACGGATCTAGCCGTGATTCGTTTGATTGAAAAGCCGGCAGGTCCGCTTACTGTCTTACCATTGGGTGATTCCGACAAACTGGTGGTCGGCCAAAAGGTTTTGGCAATTGGAAATCCATTCGGCCTGGACCGAACCTTGACCACTGGAGTCATCAGTGGATTGCAGCGGCCGATTAGAGCGCGCAACAATCGCCTCATCGAAGGTGCCATTCAGACCGATGCTTCAATTAACCCGGGCAATTCAGGTGGGCCATTACTTGATTCGCATGGCCGAATGATTGGAATTAACTCTCAGATACTTTCACCCTCTGGTAGTTCAGCCGGTGTTGGTTTCGCGGTTCCAGTGAGCATTGCCAAACGAATCGTTCCGCAACTCCTCGAAGCCGGTAAAGTTCGTCGTCCGAAACTCGGCATCAGTACACGTGATGTGGAAGGAATCAAGAGCCAGGTTGAGTTGCCCGTATCAGATGGAGTGCTCATCGTCCAGGTGGCGCGCGGTACTGGAGCTGCGAATGCGGGTCTCCGTGGTTTGCAGCAAATGGAGAATGGCGACGTTGAGCTAGGCGACATTATTCTCGGCATCGACGGCGATAAAGTGGGCAATTCCGACGACTTGTTCCGCGTACTCGATAAACATCAAATAGGTCAGACTGTTCAAGTTCAGATTTTGCGTGATGGAAAGAGGATGAGCGTTCCAGTGAGGTTGATGGATTCGCCAGACTCTCGCAGGTAGTAGGCTTTAAAATCCTACGAAAGAGGACGTCGTTCTTTGTGCCTGGTATTTGGTGCTTTCGACTTTGTTCAGGAGTAATTTGTCTTCATGCCGAACAAAGCGGGAACTTCATGATCAGTGCACAAAGTACGCGTCGTTGGGGAAATGCATCAGACCACCCATTTCTTCAACCTCGGCTACGGCTGGCTGTGCAAGCACTGTAGCGCCGAGGACACTGAACGCAGACAACACGCTCACCATCATCACCACTCCGGTGAACGTCCAGCGCAGGCCCCCGCTCTTGCTAAATGGAGCGATGAACTACACCACGGATTGACATGTCCTCGGTGTGGCATTGAAGAACTCATGCGAAATACATTTCATTAACATTCAGCGCCCCTTTTTACCAAGCCTTTACTCTCCAAACTTCGCCTGATAGTCACGCAGGCTTCGGGATATCACTTCCATTGCTTCGGTCCGGTCATATACGTGAGCAATTTCAACCTTCCTCGGAGCCTCTTCCGGCAACTGCTTGTAGCTTAGAAAGTAATGTTTAAGCCGGTCGACCAGGCCTTGCGGAACATCGGCTACGTTCTCGATTCTTCCGTATGCAAGGTCGGATTCCAGTACCGCGATGATTTTGTCGTCAGCCTGTTGACCATCGATCATTCTCAAACCGCCAATCGGACGAGCGCTGAGAAAAAAGCTTCCGTGCGCGAATGTTTTTTCCGACAACACACAGATGTCCATCGGATCGCCATCTCCGTCGACCTTTTCCAACCCCGTCCGCTCAGCACAAAGCGCCCCCACTTCCACGCCGCAAAAGGTTTGGGGAATGAATCCGTAAAGTGACGGACACATCGACGAAAAGCGCTGGGGGCGATCAACCTTCAAATGTCCGGATGCCTTATCAAGTTCGTACTTAACAGCGTCAGTCGGAACGATTTCGATATAGGCGTTGACCAACTCTGGTGCCTTAACGCCCGGTGTCACGCCGTGCCATGGATGTGCTTGAAAGAAATGTTTTGGCGGATTATTTGACACCGGTTTCCTCCTGCCGCTGGACTTGTTTGTGGGATTCAGCTCGATGATAAAATGCGAGTCGAACTAAAACAATGAATGTCCGATAAACTTCAGTTTGTCATTGACCTTGCTTAACACGCCTCCAACGATATCGACAAACCAAAGGTAATCGAACCTCCAGATCATGGCAGCCAGCGTAGAAATCACAGCCAAGCCTGTCGCAAGCGCAATCTCTTTGCGTTGGATCATTAGTGCGCGCGACGACCTCGTTTGGTTTATCGGTTCGGTGCTCTCCAGCTACCTGCTGTTGTTTCTTTACGTCAAAGGTTTTGTCTCGCTCCTGGTCATGGCGGCGACTTGGGCGATTCTCATCGACGCGCCGCATGTGTTTGGCACTTTCTCCAGGACCTATTTCGATCGCACCGAAAGGAAGAACCGAGCACGCTTGTTGTGGGGATCGTTGCTCTTCTTTGCGGTAGGTCCGCTATTGGTTTGGGCCGGAGCTGGATTCGTTTTCTTTTTCGTTGCGGCTCTTTGGGCCTACTACCACCTTGTGAAGCAACACTATGGCTTTATGGTTCTTTACAAGAAGAAGAACGGTGACCTGGCAAAAGTTGACAATGCACTTGACCGCCTTTTCTTACTGTTTGCGTTCAACTATCCATTCATCGAATTCATCGCTCGAGATCCGGAGGCAATGGCGCGAGTACCTGCGGCTTTAAGAGGCGGCGTCGACGGCTTGTCAACGATCTTGTTAATCGCGACCGTCGTGCTTGGCTTTGCCTGGTTGGCACGACAGGTTCAACGCGCACTGGTTGGCGAGCCGCTTAACGTCCCGAAGTATCTGCTATTGGCCGCCGCGATTCCTATGCATTGGATTGTTCTCTTAACGCCAATGCCTCACAAACCAATCGCGATCGTTGCGATACTCACCATCTATCACAACCTCCAATATCATCGACTTATCTGGTTTCATAACAAGAAGTACAACCGCATGGCCGTCAGTCGAACACAGGACAGCAACTCCCTTGGCTCCGACTCTGATCAAGTCAACTATGGTGCGGCATCAGTCATCAGTCGTCACATCGCTTATTACATCGGTTTCGGAATATTGTTCGGCATCATCTACCAGGGTCCCCGTCAGCTTCTCGGTTACCTTAGTTTCCAGAACGCCACCGCCGGCGCTACTGCTCAGCCCCTCATGATCCAACTGGGCATCTCGTTTCTATGGGGTTACGCCTTCATCCACTACTATCTCGACTCAAAGATTTGGCGTGTGCGGCGGGATGCGAGTGTTGGGAAGGCGTTGAATATGTAGTCGGGGAGCTTTGTGTTTTGTACCTGGTGACTTTGTTTGTTTGAGCGGTCCGTACTTAATTAAGCGAGCGGTCCAGCTAGCGAACAAAGTACTAAGCACAAGAGACGAGGAGTTAAAGGCTGAAACCCCCAACATGGCCAACTACCAATTCACCACCGTCTGGAAAGTCCCGGCGTCTCAACAACAAGTCTGGGATCTAATCTTCAACTCGGATCGATGGCCGGATTGGTGGCGAGGTGTGGAAAAGGTGGAGAAGCTGAAAGACGGCGATTCAAGCCATGTCGGCGCACTTATGCGTTACACGTGGAAGAGTAAGCTTCCATATCGATTGATCTTCCAAATGGAAACCACACGGGTTGAGCCAATCTCAATCATCGAAGGACGCGCAATCGGTGAACTCCAGGGGCAAGGACGTTGGACGCTCTCACACGACGATGGCGTCACCACCGCGCGTTACGATTGGAAAGTTGAAACCACGAAAGCGTGGATGAATCTACTTGCTCCCGTTGCACGACCGTTTTTTAGTTGGAATCACGACGTCGTTATGGGTTGGGGTGGCGAGGGATTGGCGAACCAGTTGGGGGTTAGTTTGGTCGAGTCTTCAAACAAGTAGCGTTATGTTGGCTTCAAATAAAAAGTCGTAATACCACCAACGGCAGTTGGTGGACGCTTCAAGTCCAACCTACTCAGAGCACGCTAACAAATGCGGCGCTTTGCGCGGAGTCGACGCAGACGCTGCGAGGTTTGGGTAGTCCTCCGCGCGAAGCGCCAGGATCTTGAACGTGCTTTGTGTAGGTTGGACTTGAACCATCCACCCACTGCCGTGGATGGTGTTGACCGCTGGTCACTAACTGGTGCTCAGATCCGCAAGTCCTGCACCTTCATTTTCAAACAAAGGATTCACGTAGAGGTCGCTGCCTTGTTTACAGCCAACGCAGACTAGTCGTATTCCAATGAGACGTTGGCCGTCGTACATGAATCGCTCTCGCTTTGGTGGCGTATCAGAATTGTAAGGACGCGCGCCACATCTGCAATTGTAGTTCTGCAACACCGACTCCATCTGTTCTTTTGCAGTAAGACGCAATGCAGTTTCTGGCGAAGTACCGGGCCGAGCTTGCATTTCTTTCACGAATTGCGTCCGTCTTCGTCGCCGGAGACGACTGCGAAGCGCCCAAATACCAATTCCTGCCAGTGGCACTAGAACCACAAGTGACGTCATCGCAACCGCCAGGCTTGACGGCGGCGAACTCGTTACGGCAACAGTCGCTCTACCACGGTCCAAGTCGTAACCAACGACAGACTGAGCCTGATCGAGGATTTCAAAGTGTCGTTGCAGCTTTTCAACCGGCACCGAATCTGCAAATGTCTTTAACGAATAGTCCATGCTCAACTGACTTCCAACTCTTGTATAGCTGTACTCGAAGCGGAGTGCGTCGTCAGTAAGCACGTCGCTCGTCTCAGGAAAATCGAATCCAGCGCCAAGATTGATCAGAATGGTTTGTTTGATTGAGAGTGGATACTCAACCTCGAGCGGAGCAGTGCGCTGCGACACCCGCGGCTTTCGCAGTTCGTTATAAATTCTGTCAGCCACAAAGCTATGCCGGTTGTCTTTCCACAACTCTGTGATCAGGTATTTCTCCTTGATAACGATCGTATTGGTCTTTTGGTCATCCTCAATGATTGGTAGACCGTTGGCGGTGATCGACGGTGTGTTGTCAGCATAGTAATTCAAATGGCTTTTGCTGAGATCGGCTGGAGAGAGTGACGACAACGAGTAGCGCATCTGGTCGGCCTCCATGCCGTGGTAGGTTTTGGTTACCTCGAGCGAGACGGCGGAACGTGAGCTTTCGCCGTTGTAGGTTTCCACGATCTCGATTGAGCCCGCGCCACTCGCGGGCGTCGGAATATTTTCCAAACCGTTAATACCATCGCGTAACACAAGTCCTCGTTCGTATGAGGGATCGTAATAACCATCCAACCCGCCCCGCTGATAACTGATCGTTGGATCCAACCAATACGTCTTGCCGTTGATCCTGGCCCGCACAATGACGTGATCGAATGCAAACGGCGTGGGCTGCCACGAGTCGAGCTTCGCTCGCACGCTCGTGTTGACCAGGGCGGGCGCGGCGTCTATGCCCATCACACTAAGAATTGAGCTAAGCAGCAGCGACTTGTCTTTACAATCGCCAAATCTACGGGCAAAAACTTTTTCCGGAACCGTCGGCTGATGGGAATATCGTCCCAGCTCAATGCCGAGATATCTGATTTCATCCTGGACGAATCTCAATGCCGCCGCCGTCCGTTGCTCCGGTACTTCTGAAGTTTTTTTCCACTCCTCGATTTTTGCGCGCAGTTCAGAATTGTTCAGCGGTGAGTTCTGGTAAAACGGGAGCGCCCAATTTACAACCTCAGCCCAACTTTGAAACTCGCTCAGATTGATTCGCGGGTAAGGATTGAACCAGTTCGGAGTTGAGTCGTCGCTTGGTACACCACTCACGTCCTTCGCATACCACAAATACTCCGTATCGTCGCCAATGACTTGTTTAGTCGGCTGGAGTTCCGTGTTGTCGTTCTTGATGGCGAGCAAACGCTTCGACGGGTAGAGAACCCGGAAGAACTTTTCTTTGATCGGTTCGTTGTCGGCGAGATAAACGATGTCTGTGAAACGTCCGCCCAGAACCGGATTCTCGCCGGTGATCGTGTAGGCATACTCAACAACATCGCCGACCCGCACGTCGTTGACGAAGATCACGGCGGCCGAGGTCCCATTGTAGAGTTGCTGATCCAGATCCGGTTCCTCTTGAATCATCTTGATCTCAGATGGTTTCAACGCATCGATAACCGAGCCGCCGCGAAGAACGCGCACGAAGTGAATGGCGAGTTGTTGATATGAAGGCTCGAAGTAGAAACGAAGTTGCGAGAGGTCTTCCAGGCCGGCGGTGTTATCGACTCTTTGGTAGTAGTGGTAGTAGCGTTCGACGGAACTTCCTACCTTAGTTTGTTCATCATCGAGTATACGCGTCGAGCGGGTCCCTGCTTCCGGACTGACCGACGTAGGATCGGTTGCAGGCACAACTTTTCGCACCCACAACGCCGGGGCTTTGATAGTGAAGGTGTCTTTCGCAACGACAATTGCCGACACAGATAGCAAGACTGCCCAGCAAATGACGACGCGAAAAAACCAGGAGGAGAAAAAAGACTGCACGACTACAACCTCGATGTGATGAAGTGACTGAGGAAGGCAACACAAGCAAGAAGTGCTAACCCAAATCCTGGAGGCTCATGTTTGAACCAATTCGAGAATAATACGAAGGTCGGGTTGTGGTCTAGGGTTGCGCGATCCGTTTGGGTAAGAACATTCAACTACCCGTTGGACGCCTCAGGTGGAAAGAACAAGCTGGGAAGTGTGGCAAGGGTAGAATTGGACGCCTCCACTAATTGATCCCCAGCGCACCCCCGCTGACATTCATTTGGACCAGCTAAGGAATTTGTATGGTTACTCAGCGGGGGCGCGCTAACTATTACTATGGCGAGACGTCCTAGTTTCCGCTTGCCACCCTTCCTAGCTTGTTCGACCCACTGAGGCGTCCCCTTGCCCCTTACCAGCTTGTTCGCCAAGCCTAGTCTTCGCCGTGCTCGTCACCGTTGTAGTGCATTACTGTCGATTCCTCATCGACTATAGTTTCGAGATGTACTGGCCGGCCCCAGAGTGTATGCACATGTTCCAGCGCTTTGCGCGCGTATCGCATGTCCAGCTCGGTACCTTCGTAGCGGTGTTTTAGGTAGAGCTCACGGTTGCCGTTGTAATCGCCATCGACGACTTCCAGGTAAGGAAATCCAAAGTTGGTCATGTTGGACACCAGCTGATCGCGCACTTTCTCCCAGCGCTTTTCAGTGATCGTCCACTCTTCCTCTTCGACGAGTTCAAATACAAACAGGTCGAGTTCTTCGCATAGCTCTTCGGTGAGGTAGTTTCGCAGAAAAGATACGTCGTTCTCGAGTTCGCGCACTTCAAAGATTTTCGCGACTCCTTCGTTACCTCTGCGGCCAAAATCCTTCTGTTCTTCAATCGAGGGATTGTTCCAACGTCGCTCGATGTCTTCGTAGATCTTGTAGCCGAGGTAGTAAGGGTTGAGTTGACCTTTATGAGGCGAGACGACGCCCGAATGAAGGTTAGCAAACTCAATGTGTTCGTTATCATTGAGGTCGAGCTCGCGCATGATTCGAGCATGCCAGATGCTCGCCCAGCCTTCGTTCATGATCTTTGTCTGCATCTGTGGAACGAAATACTCCATCTCGTCGTGAACCATCGCGACTGCATCGCGCTGCCACGCCGCCAGGGTTGGCGAGTTTTTCATGAGATAGAAAAGGAGATCCTTCTCCGGAAGACGTTCCCTGACAGGTCTCTCGTTTTCGTTCGCCTGATCGCCTCTATTTAGTTCACGTGTTTCTCGTTCATTTTTGTCCAACAGCCACAGGTCATCGTAAGGCCCATCCTTGTGTTGATGCTCGGCACGTCGCTTTTCTTCGGCGGCCGAGATTTCTCGCTTGATGAAGAAATACGGGTCGATGTGTTCTTCGATGGCCAGCACTGCGTCCAGGAAGCGCTCGACGTTTTTTCGCCCGTACTTAAACTCATACTCCATCATGCGTTGAGCATGGGTGGAAACACTTTCAACCATGCGGCGATTGGTTTTAGAGAAGTAAGTGTTGTTTTTAAAGAAGTCGACATGCCCGAGCACGTGGGCAATCACCATTTTGTTTTGTACTGGACTATTCGTTTCGAGCAAAAAGCCGTAGGCCGGGTTCGTATTGATGACAACTTCGTAAATCTTCGACAAACCGAAGTCGTACATCGTCTTCATTCGTTGATAGGCTTTACCAAAAGTCCAATGCGAGTAGCGACCGGGCAGAGCGTATGAACCAACTTCATACATCACTGGCGCCGGGACGATTTCAAAGTTGGTAGGATAAGGATCCAGGCCAAAGCCCCGGGCGACTTCCCAAATTTGATCGACAGCGACTTCGAGATCTCTTATTTCCAGGTCGAGCATAATTATGGTGTCTCTACTCCCCGTCTCCCAAAAAACTCCTTCAGCGCCGGGTACACATCCTCCTTGTCGTCGATCCGCACGCCCACAAAGTGTTCCTTGTTTTGCAATCGGTCGCTAAAGATCGAAAGGAGAGCGCCTGACGAACGGCGATAACTCGAGGATCCCTCTTCGCCAATCTCGCCGTAACCAAACAGGTTGCAGATCTTGATCAACTCGTCTGCAAGTTTCACGGCTTCTTCGTTGTCAGAGTAGTAGTTGTCGCCGTCGGAAAAGTGAAAAGGGTAGATATTCCAGTCTTCAGGTCGATAGCGCTGCTTGATGATGTCGAGCGCGAGTTGATATGCGGACGACACGACGGTGCCACCCGACTCGCCTTGAGTGAAAAACTGTTCTTCCGTGACTTCCTTTGCTTCGGTGTGATGGGAGATGAACACGATGTCGACGTTGTCGTACTTCGTTCTCAGAAACCGCACCATCCAGAAGTAGAAACTGCGGGCGATGTATTTTTTGAACTCGCCCATCGAGCCGGAAACGTCGATCATCGCGATGACGACGGCATTCGACTCGTAGCGCATTACTTCTTCCCACGTCTTGAAACGCAGATCTTCCTTCTTTATGTCGCCAAATCGCGCGTTACCTTCGCGCGCGTTGCGACGGATGTTCTCAAGAATCATGCGACGCTTATCGAGGTTGGCGATTACACCGGTGCGCCGGATCTCGTTGAATTGAGTCTTGCGCGACTGGACCGCTTTCTTGGCTTTTTCCTGGAGATAAGGCAGTTGAAGGTCTTCGAAAATTAGAGCGGCAATTTCGTCGATGTTTACTTCTGCTTCGTAATAATCAACACCTGCTTCCTGTCCAGGGGTACCCCCACCCGGACCCCCTCCCGATCCGGGCCGGCCTTCGCGACCTATTACATCGCCGACCCGAGTTTTGCCATCTCCCTGTCCAACGTGTTTACCTTTTTGCGAGTTGAAGCGGAACTTGTATTCGTCGAGAGCTTTGATAGGAACTTTGACGGTGCGTTTGCCATCCGAGAGGATGATGGCTTCGTTTGAAACGATCGAGCCGAGGTTTTTGCGGATAGCCTCTTTTACACGATCCTTGTGGCGCTCCTGATCGATGATGCCCTTGCGTTGGAGAGACCAGTCATTTCGCTGAATCGTCATAGAGCCTCAGTACATTGCCGGTTTCAGATTGCCAATTGCCGATTGAAACAACGGAAGTTCGCTCGTTTGGCTGTTTTCAAATCGGCGAACGGCAATCGGCAATTGGCATTGCAAACTCCGTCAAAACTTGCGTAAAGCTTTTCGGATATTCCTCGTGCGGTAAGTGACCGCAATTCAAAAAAACAATCAGTCGAGATCCGGCAATCTCGCCATGAAGTCGCTCACCGTCCGCCAGTGGGATCTCGGGATCGTTTTCGCCCCACATTAGCAACGTTGGCTGTCGGATTAGATGCGCATCGCGCGATATCCGTTCAGCATCCCAGCCTCGCACGGTTCGAATGATCGCACGTTGAGTCGACGAAGCTCTTAACGGTTGATGGCGTGCATCTACACGTCGTTCATCGAGCACCCATGAATGACGGTCGTAAACTCTCTTCATTCGCATTCGCAGCAAGCGTCTTGAGCCAATCAACAAAGGCGACACAACATCGCCAACAACAGGCGCGCCAAACACGCGCATCAATTTGAACTCGAGCGGTCGGTTGTTACTGACCGCGCCAACAAGAACAAGCCGCTCCACGCATTTTGGGAAGTCGAGTGCGCATGTCGCTGCGACCGCGCCACCATATGAGCTGCCAACCAATATCGCGCGTTTGATATGGAGCCGTTCAAGCAGCTGAGCTATCAGTCTGGCTTGTCCGCCAATCGTGTACTCGCCGTTACGCGGTTTGCCGGAATACCCGTAGCCCAACATGTCGGGAGCAATTACTCGAAACCCTGCCTTAGCCAGGTCCAGAAACACTTTGCTCCAAACCAGGGTAGAAGAAGCAAAACCGTGAAGCAGAACCATCACGGGCGCTGTTCGTTCACCCGCCTCCTGATAGTGAAGCCTCACATTGTCGATATCCACAAATCGCGAGTGCTCAGAATGAAAAACAACCTGGCGATTTTTTTGCCAATCAGCATCTCTTGGACGAGCTAAAAGTTTTGCTGTTACAGCCAATGTCGCAGCGGCCGTCGCCGTTCCGGCAATCCAGTAACGTTTCTTCATCGTTTGCTAATCATAACGCCCGCACTCCTTGAGGAGCACGGGCGATTCTTTGTAGGGGCGGCACTCCGTGGCCGCCCCTTGCTCCATCTGAATCAGCTTAGAGAGGGAGGCCACGGAGTGCCCCCCTACAAGCTACCGCGACAGCAGCGTCCCCACGTACGTCAACAATTCATTTGCACAAACCGGACAATAACCGTGGTCTCTGACTAGACGATCCACGACCTCGTTTATTCTCCGTAACTGATCCGGGTCCGGCGTCTTTGCCGACGTTGTAATCTTCACTACGTCTTTCAGGTCCGCGAATATCTTCTTCTCAATCGCTTCCTTCAACCGTTCATGCGAACTGTATTCAAACGACTTTCCTTTGCGAGCGTAAGAAGAGATGCGAATCAGAATCTCCTGGCGAAATGTGTTCTTGGCGTTCTCCGAAATTCCGATCTGTTCTTCGATGGATCGCATCAGTTGTTCATCCGGATCCATTTCCTCTTCAGTGATGGGATCCTTGATGCGTTCTTTGTTACAGAAGGCTTCGACGTTATCGAGATAGTTGTTGCACATCGTTCTCGCCATCTCTTCAAACGAATACACGAACGCACGCTGCACTTCGATTTTAGCCAGCTCGTCATATTCCTTCCGAGCAGTCGAGATCAGATTCAGATAGCGCTCGCGCTGCTCCGAACTAATCCCGGTGTGTTGTTCGAATCCGTCTTTGATCGCGCGAAGTGAGTCAATCGGATTGATGCAGGTGACGCCGTCACGAACCAGCGCACTCGATAGGCGGTTGATAATGTAGCGCGGCGAAATTCCGTCCATGCCTTCACGGACTGTCTCTTCTTTTAGTTCGCGCACGTCTTTCGATTTGTAACCCTCGACGTCCTCGCCGTCGTAGAGTTTCATTTTCTTTACCAGATCGACGCTTTGGCGTTTTGGTTCTTCCAGGCGCGTCATCACCGCAAACATCGCGGCGACCTTTAATGTGTTTGGCGCCAGGTGAACATTCCGTAGCGCTTCAGATTGATGGAGCAACTTGTCGTAGATGCGTTCTTCCTGCGAGACGCGCAGGTTGTAAGGGACACGCACCAGGATAATTCGATCCTGCAAGGCTTCGGACTTACGGTTACCAGCAAACGCAATGTATTCATTCTCGTTCGAATGAGAAAGGATGACTTCATCCGCGTAAATCATGGCGAAGCGGCCAGTCTTGATGCTCTGTTCCTGCGAAAGTGTTAGCAAGCTGTACAAGAACTTCTCATCCACCTTTAGCATTTCCACGAACTCCATCAGGCCTCGATTAGCAATATTGAGTTCGCCGTCGAAGCGATAAGCGCGTGGATCCGATTCCACGCCGACCTCGCCGATCGTCGACAAGTCGATGGAACCTGTTAGTTCAGTAATGTCCTGTGATTTAGGATCACTCGGTGAGAATGTTCCGATACCAACGCGTTCCTTCTCCGAAAACGCGACGCGGTGAACCTTAACGTCTTCATGACGTCCGCCATATATCTTATCGAGCGAATAACGACACTGTGGGCACAAATCACCCTCGATATAGATGCCGTAATGCTTTTCAACTTCCGCGCGCAGTTTGTGTGGGATCAGGTGGAGCGGTTCTTCGTGCATCGGGCAGTCTTTGATTGCATAAACCGCCCCGCCTTCAGTTTTTGTGTAGTCTTCAAGCCCGCGTTTGAGCATGTTGACGATGGTGGATTTGCCACCACCGACTGGTCCCATCAGCAGCAGGATTCGTTTACGTACTTCGAGACGCTGTGCCGCGGATTTGAAGTATTCGACGATGCGCGCGATTGGTTCTTCGATGCCGAAGAGTTCAGAAGAGAAGAAGTCGTACGACAGCACCTCGTGTTGCGTGCCTTCGTTGAGGCGACCGACGCCGGCCGCATGAACCATGTCGTTAATGCGCGCGTGTGAGAGTTGAGCAATTCGTGGATTCTGGGCGACGATTTCGAAGTAATCACGGAAGGAGCCTTCCCAAAGAAGAGCCTGGTGCTCGCGCCGCAGATCTTCCAATCGTTCACTTATGTTGAATTGTTTTGTGCCATCCTGCTCTTCCATAGCCTTGAAACCTCTTCGGCTCTCGCGCATTGGACAGCGTGTGGGGAAAGGCCACGCGATTAACCGTCACAGACTTGTAGTAGAAGTTGCCGGTTAAGTCCCTTGGGTGTGTGTGCTTCTCGATGATCGTCACTCACGCGCGCGTAAGCATGAGACGCATCGGGCGAAGCTCGTTTCAATGATCGTTAACGGAAGTCGCGGAAGGAAACACTTTTTGTGGAAGCGATTCTCACGCGCGCTTCCTACTTTCAATTACGGTCAGTATAGCATACGGGTTAAGGGCACAAGTCAATGCTTATTTTTGAAGACCGTTGTCAACAGTCCGTCCTGAACTGTTGCTAATTCAGTGGCGCAATCACTACGCGTGGATGCAAGACCTTCTTATTTCCATCGTAGTCACCCACCGCAATCAGCGTCCCTTCAACGTCGCACATACTTATTATGTCGCCATCAGACCAATCGGATTCGCCAACGTTTACCTCCATTCCATGACGTGCTTTACGAACGTCGTCGACACTTAGATGCAGGAAAGGGAGGTGCGAGAGCGCTGTCCGCGGCGATATCAAAACTGTTCCCAGCGCCTCTTCAGCAAAACCGGTCTTCAGATCGTCGAGCGAGATTGCGCTGGTAATGGTAAACCTCCCAACTCGTGTGCGACGAAGTTCTGCCAGATGAGCGCCGACCTTCAATCGCTTGCCAAAGTCTTCTGCCAAGGTCCGCACATAAGTGCCGGTCGAACAAACTACGCGCACGTGGAAATCAAACGTTCCATCGAGATTGTCCTTCACCAACTGACCATTGGGTCTAAGTGGCGCAAACTCGTGAATGCACACACGGACAGGCTTTCGCTCAACCTCTTCGCCTCGGCGGGCGAGTTCATACAGCTTTCGCCCTTCTATCTTCTTTGCGGAATACATCGGCGGAACTTGATCGATGTAACCGCGAAGACTTGCTAAGGCAGCCTCGATCTCGTCTTCAGTCCATGCGGCTGTTGGAATGTCGGAAAGTGGTGAAGAGGGAGTCCCGGTTCGGTCGCCTGTGTCTGTTGAAAACCCGAGCCGGATAATTGCCTCGTATTCTTTGTCGTCGGCGCTTAGAAACTGGGCGAGCCGCGTCGCTCGGCCGACCATTACCAACAACACGCCCGTCGCAAACGGATCAAGCGTACCTGTGTGACCAATACGACGTTCGTGCAACGTGTGACGCACACGTGAGACGACGTCGTGCGAAGTAATGCCGGGTGGTTTATCGATTACAAGAAAGCCATGCATGCGGACATTCTAGCGTGTGGCACAGACTTCAGTCTGTGTGAGAGAAACTTCCGAGTTGATAGTCTCGGTCGAAATAATTCTTTTGGTTCGACGTCGCCCTCGACTGCCCATTCCACAGACTGAAGTCTGTGCCACACGCAGTTAGTCATCGAGTTCTTGCTTGGACACAGCTCGGACTTTTTCGCTGACCAGTTCGAAAGGGAAACCCTGGCGCAGAAGATGGTCGAACAAACTCTTAGCTGCTAATCGATCTTTTGGCCTTCCCCTTAAACGAATGCGCTTCTCGATTGCGCGGTCGATAAGCTCCTCTTCAGTTGTTTCCGTGTAAACCAATTCGAGCGCCTCATTGGCAACTGCGCTATCCACTTTCTTAAATTTGAGATCGCGCTCAAGACGACGTCGTCCAATTGGTCGCTGTTTCACTTTCAAAGACGCATAACTGAAGGCAAACCGTTCATCGTCGAGATAGCCATACTCTTTAAGTCTCGAGATCACAGCCTCAACGTCCGACTTGTTTGCCTGTCGACTCTGCAATAGTCGTTCGCGTAGTTCGGCAACAGAGCGCGACTTGGCTGCAATCAACTTAACCGCCCGCTCAAACGTTCTCCTGCGCTTCTCTTCAGGCGTGAGGTCGCGCCGCTCATCTGTAGATTCGGTCTTGCGGGTTCTCATGGTTAGATTCTCAGCCAAACACTAACCGAAACCAAGAGGAAAATCGGCCACAGATGAACGCAGGTGAACACAGATAAGAAAAAAGCCGTTCTGATTTCCGCTTGCCGCCCTTCCCAGCTTGTTCAATCCGCTAAGGCGTCCCCTCCAGGCCTCTTCTGATCTGCGTTCATCTGCGTTCATCTGTGGCTAATTCTCTCTCTCAACTGCGGCATGCTAAACTCGCCGACAATATGACTGGTGACGAGATTCGCGAAGCATTTCTGAAATATTTCGAGGAGAAAGGGCACACACGCGTGCGTTCATCTCCTCTTCTACCCGCCAACGATCCGACGTTGTTGTTTACCAACGCCGGCATGAATCAGTTCAAGGATGTCTTCCTGGGACAGGAGAAGCGCGAGTATGTCCGCGCCGCCTCGTCGCAGAAGTGCATCCGCGCAGGCGGCAAACACAATGACCTCGACGAAGTTGGCAAAACTGCTCGACATCACACTTTCTTCGAAATGCTCGGCAATTTTTCCTTTGGCGACTATTTCAAGAAGGATGCAATCGCGTTTGCATGGGACTTGTTACTGAACGTTTATGGCCTGCCGCTGAATCGACTCTGGTTCAGCGTTTACAAAGACGATGACGATGCGGCGAAGCTCTGGGAAGAAATCGGAGCGCCGCGAGAACGCATCCTGCGCTTTGGCGAGAAAGACAATTTCTGGCAGATGGGCGATACCGGTCCGTGTGGGCCGTGTAGCGAGATTCACTACTACATGGGTGAAGACCCGGACGACCCGACCAAAAATCGGCCGGAGTTAGTGAATGGCCCTGGCGACGACACGATGGAGATCTGGAACCTGGTCTTCATGCAATACGAGCGAAGCCTGAATGCAGCTGGTGAGATAGTCCAAACTGATTTGCCGAAACCGTCAGTCGACACTGGAGCCGGGCTCGAACGCCTCGCAGTTGTTCTTCAAGGGGTGAAGTCAAACTACGATACGGATCTCATTAAACCGATTATCAATTTCACTGCAACGCTGGCGGACCGCAATTACGAACCCGAAACCCAGGAAGGTTTTGCGATGCGCGTGATCGCGGATCACGCGCGTGCAGCAGCTTTCGCCATTGCCGACGGAATCCTGCCGGGCAACGAAGGACGCAACTATGTTCTGCGAAAGATCATGCGTCGCGCCATTTACCAGGGACACCACACGCTTCAGTTTGAAAGTGCGTTCTTCAACAAGGTCACAAACTTCGTCGTTGACCAAATGAAGGAAAGCTTTCCCGAACTCGAAGCTCATCGTGAATTCATTCAGAAAATGGTGAGCCTTGAGGAGGAGCGTTTTGGATCGACGTTAACTGTTGGTCTCAACAAGCTCGACGAACTGTTTTCATCGACAAAAGGAGCAATGCCGGAATACAAGGCACTCGCTCGTCTTTACGACACGTTTGGCACTCCACGCGACCTGATTCGGGTTGGACTTGAGGAGCGTGGCTTTGCTATCGAGGAGCAGCAATTCAACTCGCAGTTTGATACCGCGCTTCAGGAACTACAGAGCGCCGCGACACCGGAAAAGGCTGAAGCGAAAGCAAAGGCAAACCCGGTGTACGCTGAGGTCGCCGGAAAGGTGGGACGCTCGACATTCAGGGGTTACGCAACTACACGGGTCGATGAGTCGAGAGTTGTATCGTTGATCAAGACCAGCGAAGTCGCGTCGTTGAATGAAGGGGACGAAGGCGAGGTCGTTCTAGACCAAACGCCGTTCTACGCGGAAAGTGGTGGACAAGTCGGCGACGTCGGTACTTTTACAACCCCGACAGGCTTTGCGCTTGTTCTCGATACCTTTTCGCCAGCTCAAGGTTTGATTGTCCATAAGGTCAAGGTTGAACGCGGAACATTGAATGTTGGTGACAGGATTGACGCAGAAGTTGATGTTGAGAAACGCGACGCCACTCGACGTAATCACACAGCGACTCACCTGATGCACGCGGCTCTGCGTGAGGTACTTGGTACGCACGTGAAGCAAGCTGGTTCGGTCGTCGCTCCGACCTATCTTCGTTTCGACTTTTCTCACTATCAGCCGCTAACTCAAGTGGAGCGGGAAGAGATCGAACGACTGGTTAATTATCACATCCTGCGCAACGAGCCGGTGCAGACGGACGAGATGGCGATCGAGGAGGCAATGCGGTCAGGGGCGATGGCATTGTTTGGCGAGAAGTACGGCGAGAAGGTCCGTGTGCTTTCGATCAAAGGAGCGGAGGGAATTTTCTCGAAGGAGCTCTGTGGTGGCACGCACGTCCGCGCCACTGGAGACATAGGACTATTCAAGATCACAAGCGACGAATCAATCGCATCGGGTGTTAGACGCATACGAGCGATCACAGGGGTTGATGCTTACGAGCGATTCAGGGAGAGTGAAGTCCTGGTAGATGAGTTGAGCAGTGGACTGAGAACTTCGAGAAGTGAACTGCCAACAATCATTAGCAAGCTGCAGGACGAGCTGAAGAAGGCAAGACGTGAGACGGACGAGTTGCGACTGAAGATTGCGAGTGGTGCGGTTGGCACGTCTGCTAATGGCGACGAGTCGCGGGATGTTGCTGGTGTAAAAGTTCTGGCGCGTGAAGCAAGTGGCCTGGATACTTCAGGCATGCGTCAGTTGTCAGATACGCTGTTAGCCCGGATCAAGTCTGGTGTTGTCGTGCTTGGTGGTACGAGTGATGGCAAGGTATCGCTGATTGTTCGTACCTCTGACGACCTCACGAACCGGGTTCCCGCCGGCCAGGTAATCAAAGAGCTTGCTCCGATCGTCGGTGGCAAAGGTGGCGGCAAGACGGACATGGCGCAAGGCGGTGGAACGCAGCCGGAAAAACTCGGCGACGCTCTTGAACAGAGTTATGCAGTGATTGAGCGTCTGTTGAGTGCGTCTGCGTAAACAAAAGCTTTCACTCCTTCCGGAGTGAAACCAAACCTCGTTGGGTTCAAGAACGCGGCGACACGAAACTAAAATGTCGCCGCGTTTTTGTCTTCAATTTCGAAGCGTCACATCGTCTTCTGTTTATCAGTCAGCGCGATGTTCATCTTCTCCAAAGTGATTTTGTTTAGCGTGCCAGTTACTTTCAGACCTTCTGCTTGTTGATACTTGCGCAATCCTTCGCGCGTCGCGTCATCAAGTTTGCCCACCGTTTCTCCCGCGTAGAACCCGCGAGATTTCAGGAGTGCCTGGGCTCGGTTGATCTGATCCTTGGTAGCCCGGAAAACCGGACCGCGTTTCGTTTGTTTCGTGCCGGCTTTACTTGAACCTGAGCTGGTTGAGTCCTGGGCGTGCACTCCGGCAGTAAGGACACAGAGAAGTAGCACCATGAGAGTGAGTAGTTTCTTCATTTTTATCTTCCTTTTGTGAGGCGCGCTGAAGCGCGCGGTTAATGTTGAGGTGTGAGGCTAAAAAACGGGAAGATGATACTACCGGTGTCAAGAGTGAGGAGCTACCGTCTCGCCCGCGTTCAAACCCGTTGGCAATGGCTCAACCCGCATGTTACTATCATGTCGGCTTGATGATTGGCCGCAAGCATTGACCTCACCTTCCAGGATTTCGAAAGCCCCGAAGTTAGGCGGCAATTCACGAATAAATGCGAAAATTAATACCACTATCCGGAATAATTGTCCTCGTGTCAGCGGCTGCAATCGCTGCACAGACCCCCTATCAAGTCGATAATTTCGACTTTGCCAATGGTGTGCGCGTTCATACCCCTGCAGTCGAAAAACCGAAAACCCCTGAACGAGACGGACGAAAACTCACCAAATCGCAAAACTTCAAGTACACACCAGCGCCTGGAGCGCTCGTCGCGTTGACCAGTTTGCCGCTTAACCCTTCGATGGGCGGATTCACCACCGGAAACGGCGAGGTGGACAACTTCATCGTTGAATCCGGCAAGCGAAATTCGGTCGACCCCTTATTGCTCTACTCCATCATGCACCAGGAATCGAGCTTTAAAGCCCGCGCAATGTCCTACAAGGGCGCTCGTGGACTTATGCAACTCATGCCACCAACCGCAGCTCGTTTTGGTGTTTCAAATATCTGGGATCCGAAGCAGAACATCGAGGGCGGCGCTCGCTACATGAAATTTCTTCTGGATCTATTTTCGGGTGACGTGAGCCTCGCTTTGGCTGGTTACAACGCCGGCGAAGGAGCTGTTATCAAATACGGCTACAACGTTCCACCTTACAGCGAGACCCAGGAATATGTGCGACGAATAGGTCGACGTTATAGTCTGATTCGTGACCCTGAAGCCGCTGCAAATGCGAACCATTTGACGCGCGCCCAGGTTGCTGAAGTCCAACAGAAAGATCCTACACCGCTGAATACTTACGAACGCAGTGTCTACATGGCCAGGCTGCCAGACGGTCGACTCCAGCTGGTCAGTCAGTAACGAGTAGCCCAGCACTTATAAATCGAGGCGGAACCTTTAACGGTGTCCGCCTCGTTTTGTATTTAGAGGGGTTTAGGTATTATTCGAAGGCACGCGAGTTAGGAAAGTGAACTCAAGAAGGAGCGATCTCGAATCTATGACATGTTCTTGTGGCACTTACGTGGCGCCTGGAGTTCGCTTTTGTTCAAATTGCGGTGCACCCGCCAGCGATCCCGAGTCCACCCGTATCGCTCGAATGCAGTCAAACGCGATTCAACGGGGCAATGACGACGACCTTGAGCATGTTGTTTTCACTGTTCGTCCCACCATGATCTTCATTAAAGCGGGTTACGCACTCGCCGTCTTGGGTGGAATTGCAGTTGTTTTTCTACTCGCTTCGATCGGCGTTCCGGCCTACATATCAGTGGCGATTGCCCTTGCCTTGCTCCTCATTCCTGCGTACTACCATGTCCGGCGAAACATGATTCGCTATACGGTGACTGACTCCAAGCTCGAAATCGATACTGGTCTGGTCGCCCGTACAACGAGAAACGTTCCGCTCAGCAAAGTGCAGGACGTTACAGTGGCCGCCAGTATTCCCCAGCGGCTTTTGGGCTTTGGCGACATCATCGTGGACAACGCCAGTGAAGTTGGCGGAACGATTGTGATGCACAACATTAGTTCTCCGCGCCATTATGCCGACCTCCTTTTGCGTGAACTGAGACGCTGGCATTAAACTCAGTTCATGCTGTCGATGGTTTTCCAGGGAACATCAAAGCTCCGTCGGTTTCTAATGATGACCGGTATTTCTCAGCGAACGGAGTCTGCTGGTTTGCGCCTATCGAAAATCGCACTTTTCCTGAGTGTCGTCATTACACTGACAACGGCTACCGTCTTTGGTGACAACCCTAATTCCGACCTAACACAGCTGTTTCCCGAGCGTGTCGGTTCATATCGACGCGTGGCTCCGCCACAACCGCCGCAGCAGGGCGTTGTGAACCCCGTGGATTCGTCTTCTGTGATAGCCGGAATAGGCCAATACTCGGGTGGCATCGCGAAAGGTTTTCGGGTTGAGATTGTTAGATTCCACCAGGATGCGGATGCATACAATGCCCTGACGATATATGCGGCAATGGCGCGCGCGTAGCGCGCCGGG
>Ga0207648_10002110_pt1 | contig 21651 bp, 19 predicted proteins | sample KBSMisM32_FD_184310 | JGI IMG/M metagenome (GOLD analysis project Ga0207648, IMG submission 184310) | Miscanthus rhizosphere microbial communities from Kellogg Biological Station, Michigan, USA - KBS Miscanthus M3-2 (SPAdes) (version 2) | ecosystem: Host-associated > Plants > Roots >...
GCGCGTGCTCGGCGCCTCGGGCTGGCAGATCCTGCGCCGCGTCACCTTGCCGAACGTCAAGTGGGCGCTGCTCTACGGCGTGATCCTCTGCAACGCGCGCGCGATGGGCGAGTTCGGCGCGGTGTCGGTCGTCTCCGGCCACATCCGTGGGCAGACCCACACGCTGCCGCTGCACATCGAGACGCTGCACGACGAGTACCAGTTCGCCGCCGCCTTCGCGGTCGCCTCGCTGCTCGCGATGCTGGCGCTGGTGACGCTCGGCGTGAAGGCGCTTGTCGAGGCGCGCATGCAGCGCGCGGACAAAGCGTCTGACGGGCCCGCCGCTGCGCCGCATCCCGCTGCCTGACGACCGAAACGGCCGGCCGCAACGACGAAGGACATCACCTGATGAGCATCGAGATCCGCAACCTGCACAAGCGCTTCGGCCGGACCGTCGTCTGCGACGGCATCAACCTCGACATCGGCTCGGGCGAGCTGGTCGCGCTGCTCGGGCCGTCGGGCTCCGGCAAGACCACGCTGCTGCGCATCATCGCCGGGCTCGAGCGACCCGACGCCGGCACGGTGCACTTCCACGGCGCCGACACGACCGATGCCGACGTGCGCGACCGCGGCGTCGGCTTCGTGTTCCAGCACTACGCGCTGTTCGCCCACATGACGATCTTCGAGAACGTCGCGTTCGGCCTGCGCGTGCGGCCGCGCGAGACCCGGCTTGACGCCGCGACGATCGACCGCAAGGTGAAGGAGCTGCTTGCGCTGGTCCAGCTCGAAGGGCTCGCCGAGCGCTTCCCGCATCAGCTCTCGGGCGGCCAGCGCCAGCGCATCGCGCTCGCCCGCGCGCTTGCCGTCGAGCCGCAGGTGCTGCTGCTCGACGAGCCGTTCGGCGCGCTCGACGCCAAGGTGCGCAAGGAGCTGCGGCGCTGGCTGCGGCGGCTGCACGACGAGATGCACGTGACCAGCGTCTTCGTCACGCACGACCAGGACGAGGCAATGGAGGTGGCCGACCGCGTGGTCATCATGAACCAGGGCCGCATCGAGCAGGACGGCCCGCCCGACGAGGTCTACGACCATCCGAAGACGCCGTTCGTGCTGCGCTTCCTCGGCGACGTCAACCTCTTCCACGGCCGCTTCGGACACGCCCCGGGCAGCCGCACCGACGGCATCGACAACGACGAGGTCGGCTACGTGCGGCCGCACGAGCTCGAGATCGTCGCGGCGGCCGAGCCCGGCACGGTCGCCGTCACCTTGTCGCAGGTGCTGACGCTCGGCGCGCAGGCGCGCATCGAGTTCCGGCGCGACGACGACGGCAGCTACCTCGACGTCGAGATGCCGCGCACGGAGTTCGCGAAGCTGCGCGACCGGCTCGGCCTCGTCCGCCATGGCCGCGTGCATCTGAAGGCGCGCCGCGTCACGCGCTTCGAGACGGCGCGCACGACCGAACGCGAAGTCGATCCGGCCGCGATGATCTGAGATCAGCAGCGACACTGCGGTCGAATTCCGCGCAGGTTTTTTGCGCGCAGCCACCCTTGACGGGGCGCGGTTTGCGCCGCCTGCACGGCACCCAGCAAACAGGTGGCAGACAGGATTTACGGGCCGGTTCACACTGTGGTCATGCGCAACCGCCGACTGCCTTTTTGGCCTCGCCTTCCTCTCGCCGCCGCCGCGAGCGTGTTGACTCTGTTGGGCAGCGCGCCGGCGGCTGCCGTCGACAAGGCCGCGTTCGGCGCCGAGGCGGTCGCGGCCTGCGAGCAGGCAGCCAGGCAGTCGCTCGGGCCACAGGCGCAGCTGGCCGACCTCACCTTCAGCCCGCCGCCGACGATTCAGGAGGGCCTCTCGAGCGACAGCCAGGTCGTGCTGCGCGGCGCCGGGCGCTGGCGCGCTGCCGGCGGCGCGCGCAACTTCACCTATAGCTGCAACGTCGACGTGCGCACCGCAAAGGCGGTCGGCATGGTGATCCGCGATGTGGCCCCGGTCGCAGCCGCGAGCGCGCCGGCGCGCATGCCGACAGAGCCCGACCTCGGCGCGCTCTCGCCGACCGCCTGCGAATCGAGCGCGGTGCAGGCGCTGAAAAAACGTTGGCCGCGGATCGGGCAGATCCGCTTCGACGACGCGACCCGCCGCTTCGCGCAGAAGACGCCGAGCCGCGCCGAGCTGCACGGCACCGGCCGCGCACTGCCGGAGCCGGAGGCGCAGCCGACCCTCTTCGGCTTCGAGTGCGAGATCGACACGCGCGACGGCCGTGTCGTCGGCATGCGCATCTCGGGCTGAGCGCCGGCGGCCCACCCGCAGCGACGCGGGTCGTCTCGGGCCGCAGCAATCCGCCTCAGCCCGCGTCCGAATACTTGATCGAGCAGCCGTAAGCGCGGGTGTTCGGCTGGCTGACCGCCTTGCCGGCGAGCACTTCGCCGATCGTCTGGTTGACGTAGTTGGTCGCGGTCTTGATGTCGGCCACGTTCGCGGTCGGCTTGCTGTCGATCGCGCCGGCGTAGACCAGCTTGCCGGCCGGGTCGATCACGTACATGTGCGGCGTCGTGCGGGCGCCATAGGCGCGCCCGATCTTGCCGTCGTTGTCCATCACGGTGGCGGTCGGTACGCCGTCCTTGCTGCGGATCCACGCCGCCAGATCGCTCGACGGCCGGTAGTCGCTGGCGTCCTTTGCGGTCGAGCTGACTGACAGCCAGGCGACGCCCTGCGCGGTCGCCGCCTTCTGCGTCGCCGGCATGTTGCCGCTGTTGTAGTGCTTCTGGACGAACGGGCACCCCGGGTTGACCCATTCGAGGACGACGTGCTTGCCCTTGTAGTCGGCCAGCGAAACGGTCTTGCCACTGGTGTCAACGGCCGAGAACGCCGGCGCCGGTTGGCCGACGACCGCCTGCGCGGCGGCGCCGAATGCGGTGAAGAGGCCGGCGGCGAGCGCCGTGGTCAAGATCGCTGCGTGCATCGAAGGCTCCTAGTCAGGTCGGTGGCGGCGGTGCGGCCGCCGGTGGGGAAGTGGACGCGCGGTCCGGCCAGCCCGTCAAGGCCGAGCGAATCTCGGCGACGCCGAGGATTTCGGAGAGCAGCCGCGGCGACGCATCGCCCGGTGCATAGAGCGCGTACACCGGCACGCCGCTGCGGCCGAGCTGGCGCAGCGCCTCGGTGATCGCCGGATCGCGCCGGGTCCAGTCGGCGCGCATCAACACGACGTCGCGCGCGCGGAATGCGGCGAGAACTTCAGCGTCGCCCAACGTCGTGCGCTTGTTGAACTGGCAGGTCACGCACCACGCCGCGGTGAAATCGACGAAGACCGGCCGGCCCGCGGCACGCACACGCGCCAGCGCGTCGGGTGACCAGGGCTGCCAGGCGGCTTCCGATTGCGTTGTCGCCGCGGTCGCAACCGGCTCGCCGGCTTGCGCCTGCAGCACGGGCCACGTGCCAACGGCCGCAGCGACGACGACCGCGGCCGCGCCGACGCGGAACGCCGCCGCGCCGAGGCTCCTGCTGCGCGTCGCCGAGAAGACCCAGGCGGCGAAGGCGACCGCGAGGATGAGCCCGAGCAGCGCGGCCGCGCCGTCGATGCCGACCTGCTGGCCGAGCACCCAGAGCAGCCAGACCACCGTCGCAAACATCGGGAACGCCATCGCGGTGCGGAACGTCGCCATCCAGCGGCCGGGTCGCGGCAGCCAGCGGCCGAGTCCCGGCGACAGGCTGGCCGCGAGGTACGGCGCCGCCATCCCGAGGCCCAATGCGGCGAAGACTGCGAGCGCCTGCGGCGTCGGCTGAGTCAGCGCGGCTCCCAACGCCGCGCCCATGAAGGGCGCGGTGCACGGTGATGCGATCGCGACCGCGAGCACCCCGGTGAGCCCGTGGTCGACCACCGGATGGCGCGCGCGCAGCGATGCGAGGCCGCTCGGCAGCAGCTGCCCGACCTCGAACACGCCGAGCAGGTTCAAGCCGATCAGCGCGAACAGGATCGACAGGCCTGCGACGAAGACTGGCGATTGCAGCTGGAAGCCCCAGCCGAGCTGGTCGCCGGCCGCGCGCATCGCCAGCAACAGGCCGGCCAGCGCGACGAACGACGCGACGACGCCCACCGTGTAGGCCAAGCCCTGCCCTGCGATCTGGCGCCGGTTCGCACCGGGCTTCGCGAAGCCGACCACCTTCAACGCGAGCACCGGGAACACGCACGGCATCAGGTTCAACAGCAGGCCACCGATGAAGGCGAACCCGAGTGACATGACCAGCGGAATCGGGCTCGCGGCCGGAGCGTTCAGGACGCCTGTCACCGGTGCAGCCCCCGGCTGCGCTGCAAGCGCCGCCTGCGGCGCGACGCTGCGCACGCCGGCTGTCGGTGGCCAGCTCGGACCGGCGAATCCGACCTCGACCCCGCGCGACTCGCCCGGCAGCGCGAGCACCGCCTGCAGCCGCGCCGGACTTTCGCTGCGCTGCGCCGACAGCGGCACGCGCAGCGCGAGCCGTTCGCCGTCCCAGCGCTGCTCGACGCGGCCGGCGTGATCGATCACGCCGGCATCGGCTGCGAAGTAGTCGAGCGCCTTGCCGCGCAGGTCGGCGGGCAGGCCATCGATCTGCAGTGCGAGAACCTGGCCGTCGACCTTGGCCTGCACGGTCGCAGCGGACGCCCGCGGCGGGAGCGAAGCGCGCGCCTGCGCGAACGCGTCGGCATTCGCGGCGGTGCTCGATCCGGCCGGAACGGCAAGGCGGAATTCGCCGGACTGCGGGATGCAGACCTCCTTGCAGACCAGCCAGTCGGCCTTCAGCCGGACGTCGAGCGCAGCGCTGCCGAAGTCGGGCGGCACCGTCACCGTCACCGGCAGCAGCACCGTGCCGTCGTAGCCGTAATTGACGAGTGGGCCGATCGGCAGCCGCTTCGGCGTCGGCCACTCGATCGGGCCGGCCTGGACGCCGGCCGGCAACGTCCACTCGAGCGTCGTCGGCAGGCCGGAGTCGCCCGGGTTCTTCCAGTAGGTGTGCCAGTGCGGCGCATGGCGGATCAGCAGGCCGAGCGCCAGCGACTTGCCGGCGCTGACGCCTTGCGGCGCATGGGCGACCAGCTCGGCGCGAACCTCGTCGGTCTTCACCACCGCGCCTTGGCCGAAGGCGATGGCCGGGGCGAGCAGAAGCGGCCAGAGCCAGCGCATCAGCAGGGACATGGGCCGTTGGAAGAGCAGTGCAGACATTGGTTCCGGATGATGCGCCCGGCGCGCCAACGACCGCACGCCGGGGCGGAACGGGTGCCGTGCGAGTGGGGTCAGGCGGCGAGGTGACGGCCGGCTCGCCACAATGACATCCGTGTCGCGCCGACCGCCGGCAACAGCGACAGGAACGCCATCAGCACATCCCACTGCACGCGCGGTGGACCCAGGAGGCCGCATGACAGCTTCGGCACAGCCCTTTCGCCTTCACATCCCCGACGCCTCGATCGCCGACCTGCGTGGCCGCCTCGAACGAACCCGCTTTCCGGACCAGGCGCCCGGCGACCCGTGGGCGTACGGCACCGACGTCGGCTACCTGAAGCAGCTGATCGAATACTGGCGCGACGGTTTCGACTGGCGCGCGCAGGAGGCCCGCCTCAACGCCTTTCCGCAATTCACGATGTCGCTGCACGGCATCGACGTCCATTTCCTGCACGTCGATGGCCGCGGACCTTCGCCGTATCCGCTGCTGCTCTCGCACGGCTGGCCCGGCTCGGTGTTCGAGTTCCTCGAGCTGATTCCGCGCCTGACCGATCCGGCGCGCTTCGGGGGCGATCCGGCCGATGCGTTCACCGTCGTCGTGCCGTCGCTGCCCGGCTACGGGCTGTCGTTCAAGCCGGGCCAGCCGCGCTTCTCGCTCGAGCAGATCGCCGACTGCTTCGCCGACCTGATGGGCTCGCTCGGCTATGCGCGCTTCGCCGCGCAAGGCGGCGACTGGGGCGCGTTCGTCACGTCGCGGCTCGGCGCGGTGCATGCCGACAAGCTGCTCGGCATCCACCTGAACATGCTCGCGGTCCGGCGCGACGCCAAGCTGGTCGAGAACCCGACGCCCGAGGAGGAACGCTATCTCGCCGAGCTCGCGTCCTGGCTGAAGGAGGAGACCGGCTACCAGTGGATCCAGGGCACGCGCCCGCAGACGCTGGCGTTCGGCCTCGCCGACTCGCCCGCCGGCCTGGCGGCATGGATCGTCGAGAAGTTCCGCGCGTGGTCCGATTGCGGCGGCGACGTCGAGAGCGTGTTCGAGCGCGATCACCTGCTCGCCAACATCAGCCTGTACTGGTTCACCGGCGCGATCGGCTCGTCGTTCTGGCCGTACTACGCGCGCATGCACGGGCCGTGGCCCGTGCCGGACGGCGGGGTCGGCGTGCCGACCGGCTACGCCGCGTTCCCGCGCGAGATCCTGCGCCCGCCGCGCTCGGTCGCGGCGCGCGTCTACACCGACATCCGGCGCTGGACGACGATGGTGCGCGGCGGCCACTTCGCGGCGATGGAACAACCCGAAGCGCTGGCGCAGGAGATCGTCGAGTTCTTCCGGCCGCTGCGCGCGGCGGCGACCGCCGGCTGAACGGTGGCGCCACAGCGCGGCGGTCGGCGTCGCGTCAGAACAGCAGTTGCGCTGAGGCCTGCAGCCGGTTGAGGCGGCCGCTGTCGCCGCTCTCGACCGTGCGGCCGGCACGGATGAGCCCGAGGTTCGCCTTCTCGACCGGACTCCAGATCAGGTTCAGGTGCGACGAATACGCGCTGCGATTGATGCTGCCGGCGCTGCCCGCCGGGTTGCTCGCATGCAGGGTCGACACCGCCCAGGTCGAGCGCAGGGTCGGGGTCTAGAGGTGCCGGTAGGCGGCCATCGCAAGCCATTCGTTCGGCAGCGCAACGCGCGCATTCGCATCGATGACGGCGTCGGTGAAGAAGCCGATCGAGTAGCGACCGATTGCATTGCCGACGTACGCCGAGACGCGCACATCGTCGCCGTGGAACACCGGAATGACGCCGTTGACGCCGACCGCCGTACCCCACTTCTGGTCGGTGCTGGCCGGCGCGCTGGCGGAATCGACCCGCAGCTGGCGCACCAGGCCGGCGATCGAATAGGTGCCGTGTGCGGTTGCGAACTTGATCTGGCCGGCCAGGTCGGGGACCCGGTCATCGTCCGCGCGGAACAGGTCGCCGCTCGTCAGCGCGGCCACCGTCTCCGGGTTCTCGAGCGCGAGCGACCACTGGCCGCCGGCGAACGGCTGGGTCCAGCGGACCTTTGCCTGGCGCGCGAAGATCACGCCCGCCGGACCGCCGAAGTCGACCGTCTCGGGATAGGCGGCGACGTCGGAGAACGTGGTCCAGGTCTGGCCGACCAGCAGATTGCCGAGCGTGCCGTAAGCATGGCGGACGCGCAGACCGTGCGAATTCGACACGCTCTCGTTGCCGTTCGCTCCGAACGGGTCGAATTCGAGATAGGTCGTGACGTCGCCCCAGCGACTCGGCGTGCTCGTCTTCGCGAACAGGCGCGATTGGCGCGCGTGCAGCTTGACCTGGTTGCGCTCGTTGGCCCCGGCGGCCGGACCGACCGGCACCGCGCCCGCCTCGTACTCCTGGTCGCCGGTGCTGCCGACCCCGGCGCTGCGATCGCTCGCAACCGCGTCCAGCTTGATGTAGCCGCCGAGGGTCACCGAGGTGTTCGATCCCGGCAGCTTGAACGATCCGGGTGTCGCGCCGCCGGTGACGACGTTGGCGGGGCCGGCACCGCGGCCGGGCCCGGGTCTCGCGCCGGCTGCGCCTGCTCGAGCGCCGCGACCTTCTTCAGCAGCGCGTCGACCTGCGCCTGCAGGTCGACGATCGCATCGCCGTGCGCGCCGGCGGGCCACGGCAGCAGCGCCGCGGCGCCGACCACGGACCACGCCGTTGTTCTCAGTTTCCAGCGCTGCATGGCCGCACCCCGCTCAGCGTGCGACGGCACTGGCCGCCGCCGCTGTCGAGACGGCACCGGCCGCGTACAGCGAGCGCTTTGCATAGCGCTGCGGGAACTCTTCGTTCAGCCGTGTGCCACCTTCACCCGCAGCCACAATGTCACCGGTGCGGATCGCCTCGAGCGTTTCGGCCCGCACTTGCGCGCGGCTCTTGCCGGCGGCCACGGCGACGGCCGGATAACGCTGCGGGAACTCTTCGCGCAGGATCTGACCGCCTTCACCGGCGGCGACGATCTCGCCGTTGCGGACGGCCTCGCGGAACTCGGCCCGGACCTCGTCGCGCGACTTCGACGCGGTCGCGGCCGGTTGTGGGTAACGCTGGGGGTAGAGCTCGTTGAGCTTCAGGCCGATGTCGCCGTTGGCGTAGACGTCGCCGGTGCGGATCGCCTCGAGGCGTTCGGCCCTGACCTGCTCGCGGGTCTTGGCGGGTTCGGCATGTGCGCTGGCGGCCGTCGCGGCGGCCAGCAAGAACGAGATGGTGGTGCGGACGAATTTCATGGAGGTTCCTTCAGGTGACGGTGTTGACGCGGCAGGTCGTGTGTCGCGATCGAGGCGATCGGTCGCCTCGCCTCCAATACCGCTGGCACCACGCGGAAATTCCGAGCCCGGGAAAGGCACGACGCACGCGTTGGCTTGAAGCGAACTTGGAATAAGCAGCGATGTGCGCTGCTCTGCGGGGGCCTGACACGAGCGAGCGACATCGCCGCATCGTCGGCAGTCACGAGGGCAGCGTGATGCGCCGCAAGGCCGCACGTTCGCGACCGAGGATCGGAAATGCGCGCACGCGCGTGCTGCGACCGCCCGTTCGGCGGTCGCAGCCCATGTGCAACAAGAGCCGGTCCGACGACAGGCGGGGGTCAGCGCGACTTCGGCGAGAACGCGATGCAGTGCCCGTGCGGGCTGATCGGACCGTCGACGATCCTGCAGGTCGGCGACTCGCCTAGCGACGCGGCTGCGACGAACTGGCTGCAGTCGTCGCAGTCCTTGCCTTCGACAGTGCCGGCGTCGGTGTACTTGACCGCTTCCTTGGCCAGCTTGCCCGGCGTGGCGGCCGCGACCCGGCAGGTCGCGCAGATCAGGACGACGCCGAGCCCGGCGCCGACGGTCTTCTTCAACAGGCGGCGGCGCGCGCCGTCGTCCACGTGATCACTCATCATCTCGTATCGCCTCGCTGAATCGATGGGGCCATGAATCGAAGAAGGTCGTCACGTGACCACCAGCGTGCCGCTCATGTCCTCGTGTCCCGAGCCGCAGAACACGTCGCAGAGGAACGTGAACGTGCCGGCCTTGTCGGCGGTGAACGGCAGGGCTGTGACCTTGCCCGGCACGATGTCGGCGCGCAGGTTGAAGTCGGCGAGGTTGAAGCCCATCGGCACTTCCGGTGCAGTGAACTGCAACATGACGGCCTCGCCGCGTGCGACCCGGATCTCGCCGGGTGCGAACTCGAACTTCTTCGCGACCACCTCGATGACGCGCGGCGCCGATGCCGCCAGCGTCCAACCGGTCACCGCGCCGAGTACCAGCCCGCCGGCCGCACCGACGAAGGCACGCCGGTCGAATCCCTTGTTGTCGATCTCGACATTCATCGGTCAGGCCCCCTGCACCGGCAGCTCGGTGATCACGTACGCGGCCTTGCGCGGTTCGGCCTCGACCTCGCGAAAGCCGAGCCCGCGATACGGTTGCGCCGGGTCCCACGGAAGCGGCGTGCGCTTCGGCTGCGAACCGGCGACCGGCAGCGGGAAGATCAGCGACTTCGCCGAGTGATGCGCGATATGGCCGGTCATGTGGTGATGCTCCTGGTGGATGTGCCCGTAGAACACGGTGACGTTCCGATACGGCATCAGCAGCTCGACCGCCTTCGCGCCGTCGCGCGTCGCCCAGTCCCATTGCGGGTACAGATCGAACAGCGGGCGATGCGCGAAGACGACGATGCGTGCGTCGGTGGCCTGCTGCTTCAGGTCGTCCTGCAGCCAGGCGAGCTGCGAGTCGCCGAGTTGCGCGCCAGGGTCGCTGACGTTGTCGAGCACGATGAAGTGCACACCTTTGTGATCGAACGTGTAGTTCGTCGCGCCGAAGAATTCCTTGAAGGCCTTGCCGTTGTCGAGGGCCGCGTCGTGCTCGCCGGGGATGAAGCGGACCATCTTGACCTTCAGCTCGGAGACGATGTTGCGAAACTCTGTCAGGCGCTTGCGGCGCTCGCGCGGGTCGTCGGTGGTGTGCGTCAGGTCGCCAGTGAAGATCACGAAGTCGGGCACGCGCTCGAGCGCGTTGACCGACGCGATGGCCTTCGGCAACGTGCCGTGGGCGTCGGGGTTCGGCGCGCCCTCGAAACCCCAGTGGCTGTCCGACAGCTGGACGAAATAGAAGTCGTCCATCGCCGGCACGGCGTCGGCGGCGCGGGCGAAGCCGGGCAGGCCGGACATGAAGACGGCGCCGCCCACCGAGGCGAGCTGCAGGAACTGACGACGATCGAATGCACTCATGGATGACTCCTGGTTGGGTGACGATGCGTCGGCGCTTCCGGCTTCACGACCGGCTGCCCCGCGCCCTTCCCATACCGCGGCGCCGCGCAAAATATTCCGGATGCAGCCGAGGTGTCCGACCGTTTCGCTCGGACTCGGGAATAAACCGGCGCGAAACCCGGTCTGTTCGATCGGAAGGGGTTCGCAATGAGCGATGGCGAGAGCTGGGCGCGCTTCGAGATGCTGGCCATGCCGCATCTCGATGCCGCCTACAACCTGGCGCGGTGGTTGACGCGCAACGACCACGACGCGCAGGACGTCGTGCAGGAGGCGATGGTGCGGGCGATGCGCTACATCGGCGGGCTGCGCAGCGAGGGCGCGCGGGCCTGGCTGCTGCAGATCGTCCGCCACACCTGCTATTCGTGGCTGCGCGAGAACCGGCCGGCCGAGAAGGTGCTGCTCGACGATCCCGACGCCGCCTGGCGCGACCTGCCGGCACCGAGCGCCGACGAGCCGCCGGCCATCGCGATGCGCAAGGCCGACCGGCGCCAGATCAACGAAGCGATCGCCGCGCTGCCGATCGGCTATCGCGAGGTGCTGATCCTGCGCGAGCTCGAGGACCTCTCGTACAACGACATCGCGCGCATCGCGGAGATTCCGGTCGGCACCGTGATGTCGCGTCTGGCGCGCGCCCGCGCACTGATGCGCGCCGCGCTGGCGCCGTCTGCGCGACCGGTGCTGCGCGCCGTTCCGCACTCGGCCCAAGGAGGCACATCGTGAAGCAGCCGCATGAAGCCTGGAAGGTCGAGGCCTTCGTCGACGGCGAGCTCGACCTCGCCGGCCAGCTCGAGATCGAAGACCGCCTGCCGGGCGACCCGGCGCTGCGCCGCCAGGTCGAAGAGCTGCGCGTTCTGCGCGAGCAGGTGCGCGAGCACGCCGAACACCACGCCGCTCCGGCGGTGCTGCGCGCCCGTCTCGAAGGCCGGTTGCGCAATGCCGATGCATCGGCTCGCGTAGCGATGCCCGCGGCCGTGCCGTCGACACCGGCCGTGTCGCCGCAAGCGCCGGCAGCGGCGCGGCCGCGCGCGACCGCAGGCGGTGCTTCCGAAGCGCTGCAGCGCTGGTTCGGCTGGCGGCAGCTCGCGACGTCGTTCGGCTTCGCTGCGGTCCTCGCGGTCGGCGTGAACCTGGCACTGCTGCAAGCGGGGCAGGACGACCGACTGACCGATGCGGTCGTCGCCAGTCACGTGCGCTCGACGCTCGGCCAGCACCTTGTCGACGTGGCGTCGTCCGACCATCACACCGTCAAGCCGTTCCTGTCGTCGAAGCTCGACTTCTCGCCGCCGGTCAATGCGCTGCAGATTCCGGGCTCGGTGTTCGTCGGCGGGCGCGTCGACTACCTCGACGGCCGCCCGGTCGCCGCGCTGGTCTACCGGCAGGGCGAGCACGTCGTCAACTCGTTCGTCTGGCCCGGGCCTGCATCCGACAGCCCGCCGCGCTTCGCGGTCGAACGCGGCTACCAGACCGCGCACTGGGTCGCCGGCGGGATGAACCACTGGGTCATCTCGGACGTCAACCGCGAAGAGTTCCAGCGCATCGTGAAGGCAGTGCAAGAGAACGACGCGGTGCGCTGACCGGCAGGCCCAAGTCCGTCGCGGATCGGCCCCGTGGCGGCATCCGGTCAGCCAACTCAATCGAACGACGGCAGACGTGGGCAAAGCCCTCCGCGCCGGCTGACATCAGGCGACGCCCAACGACATCGAGCCGCCGACAGTTCGAACGCACCAAGCGGCGATTCGTCGCACCGGCCGCCGAAGGGCGCGGACGCCGACCTACGATGGCCGCATGGACAGCCCCGCAGTCCCTTCCGCCATGGCACTCGAGGCCGGCGCCGACGCCGGCGACCGCCGTCTCTGGCTCGGCTACCTCGGGATCTGCCTGCTGTGCTGGGTGCTCTACGCGATCGCCGGGACCGAATGGCTGCGCGGCGGCGCCTGGCGCTTCTGGGAAGCGGCTTATGAGGCGACCTGGAACCTCGTGCCGCCGATGCTGCTCGGCGTGGCGGTGCTGCCATGGGTGCGGGAAATGCAGCGCCGGAGCTGGCCGACGGCCGGCCGGCTGCTCGCCCATGCGCTCGCAGCGCTCGCCTTCGCGGCCCTCTGGCAGGCGGTCGATTTCGGCCTCGCCGCGGCCTTCTTTGGCACCGACCATGCGCTCGCGACCTTCGAGCAGCGCGTGCTCTGGCGCACCGCGTGGGCGGTGTTCGTCTACACCGCGCTGGTCTACGGCTTCGGCGGTGCGCTGCATGCGCGGCGCGCAAACCGGGCCGCGCTCGCAGCAGCCCAGTCGGAGGCGGCGCGGGTGCGCGCCGAGCTGGCGGCGATCAGCGGCAAGCTGAACCCGCACTTCCTCTTCAACACGCTCAACTCGATCATCTTCCTGACCCGCAAGGACGCGGGCGCCGCCGAACGCGCGCTGCTCAGCTTCTCGCGGATGCTGCGCTACCTGCTCGATGCGAACCGCGGCGCCGCCGACCGGGTGCTGCTCCACGAGGAGCTCGACTTCGTGCGCGACTACCTCGGGCTCGAGGCGCTGCGGCTCGGTGCACGTCTGCGCGTCGTCTGGGACATCGACCCGGAGACTGCCGACGATGCCCTGCCGCCGCTGACCTTGCAGCCGCTGGTCGAGAACGCGATCGTGCACGGCATCGCGCCGCGCGCGCAGCCCGGCACCGTGCAGATCGCGTGCAAGCGCGAGCCGCATGCGGATGTCCTGCGCGTGCGTGTCTCGGACGACGGCGCCGGCTGCGTCTGGCCGCCTCCACCCACGCCAGGGCGCCCGCCCGGCGTCGGCCTCGGCGCGCTGATCCGGCGCTTCGAGCTCGACTACGACGGCCGCGCGCGCCTCGACGTGCGCTCGGCGCCCGGCGCCGGCTTCAGCGTCGAGATCCTGATTCCCCAGACCGACATCGCACCATGAACCGACTGAAAACCTTGATCGCCGAAGACGAACCGCTGGCCCAGGAAGGACTCGCCGAGTGGGTGCGTCAGCTGCCCGAGCTCGAGCTGGTCGGCATCCGCGCCGACGGGCCGGCGGCGCTGCAGGCGATCCGCGAGCTCGAGCCGGGCCTCGTGCTGATGGACATCCAGATGCCCGGGATGACCGGCCTGCAGGTGCTGCGCGCACTCGCCGCCGACCCGCCGCCGACCGAGCCGGCGGTGATCTTCACGACCGCGTACGACGAGCACGCGGTGACGGCGTTCGAGCTGCATGCGGTCGACTACCTGCTGAAGCCGTTTTCTCAGGAGCGCTTCAACGACGCCGTGCGCCACGCGCTGCAGAGCGGCGCCTTTCGCGAGCGTGCGTTGCCGGCGCTGACCGAGGCGATGCAGGTCGACAGCGAACCGCTGGCCCGCGTGCTGGTGCGCGACCAGGGCAAGATCTTTCCGCTCAAGGTCGAGGCGATCGAGTGCCTGCGCTCCGACACCAAGTACACCGCGCTCGTCAGCGAGGGCCACAGCTACCTGGTCCGGGTGCCGATCAGCGCGTTCGAGAAGCGGCTCAATCCGCAGCGCTTCCTGAAGATCAACCGTGGCTGCATCGTCAACCTCGACTTCGTCGTCGCGATGACGCCGGACGACAGCTCGCAGCTCTCGATCCAGCTGCGCGACGGGACGCGGGTCACCGCGAGCCGCGAGGTCTCGCGCCAGCTACGGGCGGACTCGCTGTGAACCGGCGCGCCCTCCTCGCCGCGCTCGCGCTGTTCGGCGGCGCGTCGGCCACGGCGCAGACCGCGAAGGCCGAAGGCCGGACCTACACGCCGGGAAAGTTCGACTCCATCGAGATCAACGGCTCGGCGTCGGTGACGTTCGTCCAGGGCAGCGTCGACCAGGTTGTCGTCGAAGGCGGCGACGAGGTGCAGCGCGCCGTGCTGCTGGAGTTGCACAACGGCACCCTGCGGCTCAACCCGAGCGGCTCGTGGAAGTTCTGGGACGCGCGCCGGCTCCGCATCGAGGTCACGGCGCGCGAGCTGGCCCGCATCTCGATCTCGGGGGCTGCCGACTTCACCGCGGCCGGGCCGGTCCGTGCCGAACGCCTCGCGGTCGCGATCTCCGGCGCCGGCGCGGTGCGCTTCGACAAGGTCGACGCCGGGACGCTGAACTTCCAGGTCTCGGGCTCCGGTGACGGCCAGGTCGCCGGCGCAGCGCGCGAGCTGGTGCTGCGCATCTCGGGGCGCAGCGAGTTCCGCGGCGAGGCGCTGAAGGCCGAGGGCGCGCGGGTCTCGATCAGCGGTGTCGGCGACGTCAAGGTCTGGGCCGTGCAGGAGCTCGACATCTCGGTCGCCGGGATCGGCAAGATCGACTACTGGGGCACGCCGGCGGTGCGCCGCCACACCTCCGGCGCCGCGACGATCAACGAGCGCGGGCCGGCGCCGGCGGTTCGCTGATACGGCGAGGCGCGGGAAGCGAGCGGTCACCTGAACGAGACGCGGTCGGTCCCGCGCGACGCTGCTGTCGGGCAAGGCCTTTGTCTTGCCACCGCCATCGACCGCGATGCCTCTATCTCAGCCCGCTAACCCTCGAAGCGCGTTCCCGGCGGCGACGCAAGCGCCTGGTCGACGACCGCGCGCTTCAACGGCGACGCGAAGGTCTCGATGAAGTCGTAGACATAGCCGCGCAGGAACGTGCCGCGCCGGATCGCCAGGCGAGTCAGGTTGACCGCGAACAGGTGCCCCGCATCGAGCGCGGCGAGGCCGCGGTCGCGCTCGGCGTCGTAGGCGATCGAGGCGACGATGCCGACGCCGAGGCCGAGCTCGACGTAGGTCTTGATCACGTCGGCGTCCATTGCGGTCAAGACCAAATCGAACGCGATGCCGGCGGCGCCGAACGCCTCGTCGATGTGGAGCCGGCCGGTGTAGCCGGCGCCGTAGGTGATGAGCGGAAAGGCCGCCAGCCGCTCGAGCGTGAGCGGCGCGCCGTCGAGCAGCGCGTGGCCCTTCGGCACGACGACGCTGTGGGTCCAGCGGTAGCACGGCAGCGCGGCGAGCGCGTCGTAAGAGGCGAGAGCCTCGGTCGCGATGCCGACATCGGCCTCGCCGGCGAGCAGCATCTCGGCGACCTGGTGCGGCGAACCCTGGTGCAGGTTCAGCACGACCTGCGGGTAGCGCACGCGGAAATCGCGCACCGCGTCGGGCAGCGCATAGCGCGCCTGCGAATGCGTCGTCGCGATCGAGAGCCGGCCGCTCGCGCGGTCGGCGTATTCCTCGCCGGCGCGCTTCAGGTTGTCGGCATCGACCAGCATCGTCTCGACGATCGGCACGATCACGCCGCCGACGTCGGTGATGCCGGTCAGCCGCTTGCCGGCACGCACGAACAGGTCAACGCCGAGCTCCTCCTCGAGCTCGCGGATCTGCCGGCTGATCGCCGGCTGCGAGGTGTGCAGGACCTTCGCGACCTCGGTCAGGTTGAAGCCGCGCCGGATCGTCTCGCGCACCGCGCGCAGCTGCTGGAAGTTCATGACGACGCGGCAGGCGCCGCGGCGCGACTGCCGAGCTCCTCCCAGCGCTCGAGCAGGCGTGTCAGCTCGGCATCGATGTGCGCATGGCGGGTCTGCGCGGCGGCGGCCTTGTCGGGCTCTTTGGCATAGAACGCGGCGTCGGCGAGCAAGGCGCCGAGCGCCTTCTGCTCGGCCTCGAGCACGTCGATTCGATCGAGCAGGCCGTCGAACTCGCGCTGTTCCTTGTAGCTGAGCTTGCGTGGCTTCGGCGTGGCGGTGGCCACGGAGGTTGCGGTGGTGGGAGTCGGCATGGCGACGCCGCGATCGGCCGCACCAGCGGCGGCGCGGCCGCCCTTGTCGGCGGCGGCCGCGGTCTTCGCCGCTGCATCGCGCAGACCGCGAGCGCGTGCGCGCTGTGCCGCCCAGTCTTCGTAGCCGCCTTCGTACTCGCGCCAGAAGCCGGGCTGCTCGTCGCCTTCCCACGCGATCGTGCTGGTCACGACGTTGTCGAGGAAGCGCCGGTCGTGGCTGACCAGGAACACGGTGCCGGCGTAGCTCTGCAACAGCTCCTCGAGCAGCTCGAGGGTGTCGATGTCGAGGTCGTTGGTCGGCTCGTCGAGCACCAGCACGTTGGCCGGCAGCGCGAACAGGCGGGCCAGCAGCACGCGGTTGCGCTCGCCGCCGGAGAGCGTGCGCACCGGCGAATTGGCGCGCTCCGGCGAGAACAGAAAGTCATTCAGGTAGCTCATCACGTGCTTCTTGGCGCCGTTGAACTCGACCCATTCGCTGCCCGGGCTGATCGTGTCGGCGAGCGTCGCGTCAAGCTTCAGCGTGCTGCGCATCTGGTCGAAGTACGCGACCTCGAGGCGCGTGCCCTGGCGCACGTGGCCGGCAGTCGGCGCGAGCTCGCCGAGGATCAGCTTCAGCAAGGTCGTCTTGCCGGAGCCGTTCGGGCCGATCAGGCCGACCTTGTCGCCGCGCAGGATCGTCGCGCTGAAGTCCTTGACGATCGTCTTCTTCTCGGCGCCCTGCCCGAACACCATCGTGACGTCGCGCAGCTCGGCGACGATCTTGCCGCTCGGCAAGCCCGAGTCGATCTCGAGCCGGACCTGGCCGAGCGATTCGCGCCGCGCCCGGCGCCGCGCACGCAGCTGCTGCAGCCGCTCGATGCGGGCGACGCTGCGCGTGCGGCGCGCTTCGACGCCCTTGCGAACCCAGATCTCCTCCTGCGCGAGCAGCTTGTCGGCGCGCGCGCTGGCGAGCGCGTCGGCGGCGAGCTGCTCGTCCTTCAGGCGCTCGTACACGCTGAAGTTGCCCGGATAGCTGCGGATCGTGCCGCGGTCGAGCTCGAGGATCCGCGTCGCGACGCCGTCGAGGAATGCGCGATCGTGGGTCACGACCATCACGCTGCCCTTGAAGCTGCGCAGCAGCTCCTCGAGCCAGGCGATCGAGTCGAGGTCGAGGTGGTTGGTCGGCTCGTCCAGCAGCAGCACGTCCGGGACCGCGACCAGCGCCTGCGCGAGCGCAACGCGCTTCTGCGTGCCGCCCGACAGGTCGCCGAGCGTGCGCGCGCCGTCGAGGTGGAGCTGCGCCAGGGTCGTCTCGACGCGCTGCTCCCAGTTCCACGCATCGAGCGCCTCGATGCGCGTCTGCAGCGCGTCCAGGTCAACGCCTTCGGCATGCTCCTCGTAGCGCTGGCGCACGTCGCGCGCCTCGGCAACGCCTTCGCTGACCACTTCGAACACGCTCGCGCTCGCGTCGAACGCCGGCTCCTGCGGCACATAGCGGATGCGCAGGCCCTGGGTCAGCTGCAGCAGGCCGTCGTCGAGCTTCTCGAAGCCGGCGACGACCTTCAGCAGCGACGACTTGCCGGCCCCGTTGCGGCCGATGAAGCCGAGCCGCTCGCCGGCCTCGAGCGAGAACGCCGCGCCGTCGAGCAGCGCGACGTGGCCGTACGCGAGATGGGCATTGGAGACGGAGAGGACGGCCATGCGATTGGTTCAGGAAAAGTAGCGTGACGCCGGATCATCGTCGGCGCGGCAAGCCGCGACGGCAACGACGGACCGGCCAACTCAGCGCAGCGCGGCCTCGAGCGCGTCGAGGAACATTGCGGCGACGTCGAAGCCGCTCTGCGCGGTGATCTCCTGAAAGCCGGTCGGGCTGGTGACGTTGATCTCGGTGAGGCAGTCGCCGATCACGTCGAGGCCGATCAGTAGCAGACCGCGCGCGGCGAGGATCGGCCCGATGTGCTCGGCGATCTCGCGGTCACGTGCGGAAAGCGGCTGGGCGACGCCCTTGCCGCCGACCGCGAGGTTGCCGCGGATCTCGTTGCCTTGCGGAATGCGCGCCAGCGCATGCGAAACGGGCTTGCCGCCGATCACGAGCACGCGCTTGTCGCCCTTCACGATCTCCTGCAGGTAGCGCTGCGCCATCACCGTGCGGGTGTGCGGCGCCGTGCCGTTCAGCGTCTCGATGATCGAGCCGAGGTTCAGGCCATCGGGGCCGACCCGAAAGATGCCGGTGCCGCCCATGCCGTCGAGCGGCTTCAGGATGATGTCGCGGTGCTGGGCGTGGAACGCCTTCAGCGCCTCGCCGTCGCGCGTCACGAGGGTCGGCGTGATGAACTGCGGGAACTCGAGGATAGCGAGCTTTTCCGGGTGGTTGCGCAGCGCGGCCGGGCTGTTGAAGACGCGCGCGCCTTCGCGCTCGGCGTGCTCGAGCAGGTGGGTCGCGTAGAAGTACTCGCTGTCGAACGGCGGGTCCTTGCGCATCACGACCGTATCGAAGCCGGCCAGCGCGACCGGCGCCGTGACGCCGCTGTCGTGCAGCACCGAGAACCAGTCGTGCTCGTCGCCGGTCAGCGCGATCTCGCGCACCCGCGCCGCCACCTTGCCGCCGCGCTGCCATTGCAGCTCGCGCGCTTCGCAGGCGTGCAAGCTGTGGCCGCGCGCGGCCGCCGCACGCATCATCGCGAAGGTCGAGTCCTTGTAGGTCTTGAAGCTCTCGAGCGGGTCGGCGACGAACAGCAGTTTCATGGGAGCGGCGGGTCGCGGCGTCTGCGGGGTCGCCACTGTTGCACAAAAAGAGCGATGGCGCCGGCAACGAGCCCCCAGAACGCCGAGCCGATGCCGCCGAGGCTGAGCCCGCTCAACGTCACGAGGAACGTGATCAGCGCGGCCTCGCGCTGCGTGTCGTCGCGCACCGCGGCGGCGAGGCCGCTGCCAATGCTGCCGAGCAGCGCCAGGCCGGCCAGCGCGATCACGAGCTCGCGCGGGAACGCGGTCAGCACGCCGGTCACCGCGGCGCCAAACAGGCCGATCACGCAGTAGAGAACCCCGTTGACGACGCCGGCCATGTAGCGTCGCTCCGGGTCCTCGTGGGCTTCGCGGCCCATGCAGATCGCCGCGGTGATCGCCGCGAGATTCAGCGAGAACGCGCCGAACGGCGCGAGCAGCAGGGTCGCGACGCCGGTCATCGTGATGACGCCGGAGACCGGCAGGCGGTAGCCGGCGGCCCGGAAGACTGCCACGCCGGGCAGGTTCTGCGACGCCATCGTGACGACGAAAAGCGGCAGCGCGAGGCCGATCGCGGCGCGCCACGAGAACTCCGGCGCGACGAAGACCGGCCAGGTGATGTGCCAGTCGATCGCGCCGACGTGGAGTCGGCCCGCGGCCAGCGCCAACGCGGTGCCGACCGCGAGCACCGTGACGACCGCGTAGCGCGGCCACCAGCGGCGCGCGACCAGGTAGCCGAGCAGCATCGAAAGGACCAGCGCGAAGGCCGACTGCAGCGCCAGGAAGGCGTCGAGCGCGAAGCGCGCCAGCACGCCGGCGAGCAGCGCGTTGGCAAGCGGCAGCGAGAGGCGGTCCATCACGCGCTCGAACCAGCCGGTCACGCCGCACAAGGTGATCAGCGCCGCGCTGACGATGAACGCGCCGACCGCGTCGGCCATGTTGAAGGCTCCGCCGGCCGCGGCCGTGGCGAGCAGCGCCGCGCCCGGCGTCGACCAGGCGATCAGCACCGGCTTCTTCAGCCACAGCGACGCGCCGAGCGTGCAGAGGCCCATGCCGAGGCCGAGCGCCCACATCCAGGAGCCGATCTGCGCCGGCGTCGCGCCGAGCGCGGTCGCGGCCGAGAACACGATCGCGACCGAGCTGGTGAAGCCGACCAGCACCGCGACGAAGCCGGCGGTCGCGGCGGAGACGGAGAGGTCGCTCAGGCGGACGGTCGGCACGACCGCTAGGGCCTGTGGGCGCAATGCGGGGACACGCGGAACCCTAGATCTCGACCTTCGACCCGAGCTCGACGACGCGCGTCGTCGGCAGGCGCAGGAAATCGGCCGCAGCCGCGGCGTTGCGGTGCATGCCGGCGAAGATCTTCTCGCGCCATTCCGACATGCCGCCGCCGATCGACGGGATCACGATGTCGCGCGACAGGAAGTACGAGGTCTCCATGTCCTCGACCATGCAGCCATGCTGACGCAGCTGGACCAGCGCCTTCGGCACGTCGGGCTCGTTCTTGAAGCCGAAGTTCAAGGTCACTTCCCAGCAATCATGGCCGAGCGCCTTCATCTCGCAGCGGCGGTCGCTCGCGATCCACGGCACCTCGTGATGGCGCACCGTGACGAACAGGTTGGTCTCGTGCAGCACCTTGTTGTGCTTCAGGTTGTGGAGTAGCGCGTTCGGTGTCAGGCCCTGGTCGCTGACCAGGAAGACCGCGGTACCCGGCACCCGCGTCGGCGGGCTGAGGAACACCGACGTCAGGAAGCTGTCGAGGTCGATCGCGTCGGCACGCAGGCTCTGCGACATCAGGTTGCGGCCCTGCTTCCAGGTCATCATCAGCATGAACATCAGCCCGCCGATCAGCAGCGGGAACCAGCCGCCGTCGATCACCTTGACAATGTTGGCGCTGAAGTAGACGAGGTCGACGACGAAGAAGAAGCCGGTCGCCGCGAAGCACAGCGACCACGGGTACTTCCAGCCGTAGCGGATCACGAAGAACGTCATCGTCGTCGTGATCAGCATGTCGATCGTCACCGCGATGCCGTAGGCCCCGGCAAGGCGATCGCTCGAGCCGAACAGCACGACCGCCAGCACGATGCAGGTGTAGAGGCCCCAGTTGACGAACGGCAGGTAGATCTGCCCGGTCTCGCGCACGGAGGTGTGCAGCACGCGCAGGCGCGGCAGGTAGCCGAGCTGGATCGCCTGCTTGGTGACCGAAAACGCCGCGGTGATCAGCGCCTGCGACGCGATCACCGCGGCGCAGGTCGCCAGCCCGATCAGCGGGAAGAGCGCCCAGGTCGGCGCCATCTCGTAGAACGGGTTCTTCGCCTTCGACGGGTCGGCCAGCAGCATCGCGCCCTGGCCGAAGTAGTTCAGTACCAGCGATGGCATCGCCAGGGTGAACCAGGCGACGCGAATCGGCCGCTTGCCGAAGTGACCCATGTCGGCATACAGCGCCTCGGCGCCGGTCACGCACAGGACGACCGAGCCGAGCGCGATGAACGCGACGCCCGAATGGGCGAGCAGGAAGACCAGCGCGTGGTGTGGGCTCAGCGCAAACAGCACGGCGGGGTTGTCACGGATGTGGTCGAGTCCCATCACCGCGAGGACGACGAACCAGAGCGCCATCACGGGCCCGAAAAACTTGCCGACGCGGGCCGTGCCATGCCGTTGCACGAGGAACAGCCCGGTCAGGACTGCGAGGGTGATCGGGACGATGTAGGTGTGCAACGCCGGCGCCGCGACCTCGAGGCCCTCGATCGCG
>Ga0207648_10002114_pt1 | contig 21645 bp, 24 predicted proteins | sample KBSMisM32_FD_184310 | JGI IMG/M metagenome (GOLD analysis project Ga0207648, IMG submission 184310) | Miscanthus rhizosphere microbial communities from Kellogg Biological Station, Michigan, USA - KBS Miscanthus M3-2 (SPAdes) (version 2) | ecosystem: Host-associated > Plants > Roots >...
GGCGGCCCGGGTGCTCGACCTCTACGGTCGCCGAGTACGTCATCTCCGCCGACGAGAAGACCTCCATCCAGGCCCGCATCCGCAAACACGCCACCACACCCCCGGCACCTAACCAGCCGGCGCGCGTCGAGGCGGAGTACTTGCGCGGCGGCTCCCTGGCCTACCTGGCTGCCTGGGACGTCCACCGCGCCAAGGTGTTCGGCCGCTGCGAAGCCACCACCGGCATCGACCCGTTCAACCGGCTGATCGACCAAGTCGTGACCACCGAGCCCTACGCGTCCGCGCGTCGGGTGTTCTGGGTGGTCGACAACGGCTCCTCCCATCGCGGTCAGGCCAGCATCGACCGGCTCCAGCATCGCTGGCCCGCTCTGCGCCTGATTCACCTTCCTGTGCGCGCGTCCTGGCTCAATCAAGTGGAGATCTACTTCTCCGTCGTGCAACGTAAAGTCGTCTCGCCCAACGACTTCCACACGCTCGACGAGGTCGAGTCCCGCCTGCTCGACTTCCAGCAGTACTACGAACAGATCGCAACCCCGTTCGAATGGAAGTTCACCAAAGACGATCTGAACGCCCTACTCAAGCGCATCGCCGACCACGAAAACACCACCCTCACACCCGCTGCCTAACAGGCCACGAATACGTCACCGAAATTCCGTGCCAGACCACTAAGCGGGAACCTGAAGTACAGCCACACGCAGTGGTTGATGATCTCGACCGGGTAACGGTGGCCCTCGTACGACGGCGTTGCGGTGGTCACCCCACGAATCCTCCCAGGTCGCCCACACTCACCAACGTGACAGTGCCGCGGTACGGGTGTTCGCCGGTAAGCGCCTCGAGCTCACCGATGACGGTGTAAGCGCGTCCGCACGCGATTTCGGCTTCCGCCCGAACGGTGTAAGCCAGCACTTTGTCTTCCATCAACGCGGTGGCGAATGCGTCGGCGAATGGGAATCGCGCAAGTCATCAAGGACCGGCGCGCGCCATTCGGCCAATGCGGCCGAGAGGTGGCTACTGGCCTGTTCGAATCTGCCCGCGGCGGCGGCGTGGATACCCGCGGTCCTTTCGGTGGTGAACCGTCCTAGGTCGCAGTCGGTGTCAGCGACGGTGAGTCGATACCCCGGTGGTGCGCTGGCTAGCACGGTGTGCGGGTCGACTCCGGCGTCGTCGAGGAGGCGGCGCAGGTTGGATACATGTGTTTGTATGGTGGCTCGTCCTGCCGGTATAGGCGATTGGCCCCAGACGGCGTTAATCAACGACTCGACCCCGACCGGGCGATTGCGGTTGATCACCAGCATGGCCAACACCGCCCGCTGTTTCGGGGGGCCCAGCGGCACGAGCGTGTCGTTCACGCTCAGCTGCAACGGTCCCAAAACACCAAACTCCAGACCCGTTCCCCCATCCCGCTACCAGCCTTCTAACTCCATCCCGCTAGCAGCCTTCTAACTCATCGGAGGCGTCAGCTTTCCCATTGTGACGCCACCGGACCGATTTGCGATGCAATCGCCGGATAGTGAACCACCGCAGATTCCTGAATATTTGTTCGTGACCTGTGGGCCGGAATGCAGATGCACCGGCGTCCGGGGGAGTTGTGTCATACCCGCCAGTTCAGGAGCGTATCGTCCAAGTTGCTACTGCAGTTCGTGGCCGCGGGGGTGCGGCATGTAGCGAGGGGGCGGCCGGTTGGACGCAACGAACTTCGGGCGATATCAGCTTCTGGGGCTGATCGGCGAAGGCGGCATGGGCAAGGTATTCAAGGCCCATGACACGGCGATAGATCGCGATGTTGCAATAAAAGTCCTGCCTACCGATCTAGCCAATGAACCAGGTTATCGTGAGCGGTTTCGCCGCGAGGCCCACACGGCGGCGCGGTTGACCGAACCGCACATCATCCCTATCTACGATTTCGGGGAAGTCGACGACCGTCTATACCTGGTGATGCCCATCATCGATGGCATCGATGTCAGTACGCTGCTCAAGCGGAACGGTCCGATGACCCCGAATCGAGCGGTTCGGCTAATCGAACAGGTCGCGGCAGCACTAGACACCGCCCACGCTCACGAGCTGGTGCACCGCGACGTCAAGCCCTCCAACGTTTTGATGACCGCCCGCGAGTTCGCTTACCTGATCGACTTCGGAATCGCCCGCGACGTCGCGGCAACGACATTGACCGGCACCGGCACCGTCGTGGGCACCCCGGCGTATATGGCTCCCGAACGCTTCAGCAGCGGGGATGTGGACGCCCGCGCCGACGTCTACGCACTCACGTGTGTGCTATATGAGTGCCTCACAGGCGATAAGCCCTATCCGGGCGAGAGCATGGAGCAACAAATCGCCGGGCATCTGTCCCTGGACCCGCCCCGACCCAGTGAGCATCGATCTGCCGTGCCGCACGGATTCGATGAGGTCATCGGCCGCGGCATGGCGAAAAAGCCCGACATGCGCTACCAGAGCGCTGGTGATCTGGCTTTTGCCGCACACGCCGCGCTGACTACACCGCAACGGGCCCAGGCCGCCAGCACGTCGCACCGCAGCCAGGTAGCGACACGCGACGCATCGCGGTCACCGATCGCCGCGATGGCTCAACCGGCTGAGTACAAGCAGGTGACGGTGCTGTTCGCCGACATGGTCCACTCGATGGACATCGCGGCGGCCGTCGGTGCCGAGCGGCTGCGCGAAATCATGACCGAGTTAATCGACCGCGCCGCGGTTGTCGTGCAGCGTTACGGCGGCACGGCCAACCAGTTCACCGGCGACGGAATCATGGCGGTCTTTGGTGCGCCGATGGCGCTGGAGGACCACGCTGTTCGCGCCTGCATGGCGGCCTTGGGCGTTCAGGACGAGGCGGAGCGACTTGCGGTCGACGTCCGATCGCGCGACGGTGTGGAGCTGCGGCTGCGCGTGGGCCTGAACTCCGGTCAGGTGATCGCCGGTGAGATCGGTTCGGGCGCTTTCGGTTACACCGCCGTCGGTGAGCAGGTCGGAATGGCTCAGCGGATGGAGTCGGTCGCCCCGCCGGGTGGGGTGATGCTCAGCGTGTCCACCGCGCGACTGGTTGATGGCGCGGCGGCTCTTGGTGAACCGGAGCTGGTGCGCATTAAGGGTGCCAAGGAACCTGTGCCCGCTCATCGCTTGTTGGGCATGGGCGGACAGCATCACGCCGTCGGGCGCGCGGAGTCGAACCTTGTGGGGCGGCGGTGGGAAATGGCCGCCGCTGAGGGCCTGCTGCAGCGCGCTGTCGATGGCCACGGCGCTGTGGTCGACCTGGTGGGGTCACCGGGCATTGGAAAGAGCCGTCTGGTGCGCGAGGTGGCGGCGATGGCGCGTCAACGGGGTGTGGAAGTGTTCACCGCTTACTGCGAATCGCACACCAGTCAGGTCCCGTTCCATGCGATTGGGCGGCTGCTGCGCGCGGCCACCGGCGTCGAGGATCTCGACGGGCAGACCGCCCGCGATCGCCTGCGCAACGGGGTACCAGAAGCAGACCCGGAGGATGTGCTGCTGTTTTATGACCTGCTGGGCATCGCCGATCCTGATGTTGCGCTTCCTCGCATCGATCCGGATGCGCGGCGGCGGCGGTTGACCGCTCTGGTGAATGCCGCCTCGTTGGCCCGGGAAACCCCGGCGGTCTATGTCGTTGAGGACGCCCATTGGATCGATGAGGTCAGCGAGTCGATGCTGGCCGAGTTCTTCACCGTAATCCCGCATACGCCCTCGCTGGTGCTGGTCACCTACCGTCCCGAGTACGGGAATGCGCTCACGCGGGTGCATGGTGCACAGACGATAGCCCTTGAACCGCTGAGTGATTCGGAGACCGCAGCACTGGTCTCGGAGCTGCTTGGGCATGGCCTCTCTGTTGGCAGGCTCGGCGAGACGATCGCCGAGAGGGCCGCCGGTAATCCGTTTTTCGCCGAAGAGATGGTGCGGGAACTGGCCGAGCGGGGTGTGCTGTGCGGGGAGCGGGGCGCATACAAGTCGACGGCAGAGACTGCTGAGGTGAGTGTGCCTGCCACGCTGCAGGCGACCATTGCGGCGCGCATCGACCGGCTCGACCGGCGGGCCAAGCGAACGTTGAGCGCGGCGGCGGTGATTGGCTCGCGGTTCGACTTAGACGTACTGACGGTGCTGGGGATCGAACCGGTGATCCCAGATTTACTGGCGGCCCAGCTCATTGATCAGGTCGGGTTCACCCGAGAACCCGAGTATGTGTTCCATCATCCGCTGATCCGCACGGTGGCTTACGAGTCGCAGCTCAAGTCGGATCGCGCCGAGCTGCATCGGCGCGTGGCGGCGGCGATCGAAACAGGTGACCCGGCAGCGGCAGACGAGAATGCGGCGCTGATCGCCGAACATCTGCAGGCCGCTGGTGATGGGCACGCCGCCTACGGCTGGCACATGCGCGCGGCATGGTGGGCGACCAATCGCGACATCGGCGCGGCGCGACTGAGTTGGGAGCGTGCGGTAATGATCGCCGACGCGGTACCAGACGCTGACCCGGGCCGAGCGGCCATGTGCATCGCTCCTCGCACTATGTTGTGCGGGACCGCCTTTCGGGTCCATGAACATGTGGCCGGGGCCCGCTTCCAGGAATTGCGGGAGTTGTGCGCCGCCGCTGGGGACAAGGCGTCACTGGCCATCGCCATGGCGGGGCTGGTGATCGATCACGCGTATCGGGACCGGATGCGCGAGGCGTCGCAGCTGGCATCCGAAGCCTGGATCCTCGCCGAGTCCATCGGCGACCCGACCTTGACGGTGGGGCTGTCCATGCCGGTGATCCACGCTAAGGGTGAAAGTGGCGAGTGGGGTGAGGTGCTGCGATGGTCACAGAGGGTCATCGACCTGGCCGACGGTGACCCCGCAAAAGGCAACTTCCTTTTCGGATCACCATTAGCCTTCGGCTTTGTAGGTCGGGCTATCGCCCGGTTTTGCTTGGGTCGGCCGGGATGGCGCGACGACCTGCGGCACGGCCTGGCCATGGCCCGCAGCGCCGACCCCGTGTCCTACGCCGCGGTTGTCGGCTGCGTCTACCTCTCGGGAATACCGTTTGGTGTGCTGGCTGCCGATTATCGCGCGGTGCGCGAGATCGAGGATGCCCTGCGGATCGCCGAACGATCCGGTGATGACCTCGCGTTGACCTACGCGCAGATGGCGCTGGGACTCGCGCTGGTGCACCGCTCAACCGCTGCGGAGCATAACCGCGGACAGCATCTGCTGAGCCAGGTCAGCGACGCATGCGTGCGCGGGGGATACCTCCTCAGCGAGTTACCGATCGTCGACGTGTACCTCGCACGGGAGAGGGTTCGGTGTGGAGATCGCAATAACGCCATACCGCTCATGCGCGCCGCCGTCGACCATCTGGTCCGCCAGGGACCGCTGCTGGGCTGGGGCGTTTCCGCGACCTGTGTTCTGGTGGAGACACTGCTGGATCGTGGTGCCAACGGCGACGCTGTCGACGCCGAGGCCGCGATCGAGCGGTTGGCGGCCGCGCCAGCCGACGACCGGCTGGTTATTCGTGAAATCTGTTTGCTGCGGCTGCGGGCGCTGCTGGCCCGCGCCCAAAGCGACGAGACCGCCTACCGCGACTATCGGGATCGCTACCGCGCCATGGCGACATCGCTTGGCTACGAAGGCCACATGGCATGGGCCGAGGCGATGCCATAACGGCGGTCGGCTGGAAGCCCAGGGAGCTTGTCTCGGAATAGACCACATACGAGACCCGCGCCGAAAGCACTTCCAGTTCTCCATTTTCCCGGACGGCGGTCTCAAGGGTTGATTGCAACAGCCTCTAGTTGAGGGGTTGTGATGACGCCGGTTCCGGGGCGGCCAGCACCGCGATCGCCTTCGCCGGACTGGCGGGCTTGCTCGCCGGCGCATTTTCGATGGCGGCCGGGGAATACATCTCGATGCGTAGCCAGCGGGAGGCCTACGAGCGCGAAATCACGTTGGAAGCAATGGAACTGCGCGACGACCCCGAAGCCGAGGCCGAGGAATTGGCGCTGATCTACCGGGCCAACGGCCTGGCTCCCGCTGAGGCCGAGCGGGCCGCCGCCGCGATCATGAAGGATCGCAGCGTTGCTCTGGACACCATGGCGCGCGAGGAACTTGGCCTCGACCCCAACGCGCTTGGCTCACCGTGGTCGGCAGCGTTCTCAAGCTTGCTCGCGTTCGCACTCGGCGCCATCATCGCCGTGCTTCCCTACCTTTCGGCTCCGGCCGGGCCGCTCTGATCATCACGATCGTGTCGGCCGGCCTGGCCCTGTTCGGCGTGGGCGCGGCAATCGGCACGCTCAACGGCCGCGGTGCCCTGCGGTGCGGGGCGCGCCAACTGCTGATCGGCGGGGGCGCCGCCCTGCTGGTGTTCGGGATCGGGCACGTCATCGGCCCTTCCGCGGGGTCCACCCCATGACGCCGCAGCGGGTGACGCCCTTACGAGACACACCCAGCAATGCCCCAGCACGAACCTCGCCATGAAATCCAGAAATATCGAGATACACCAATGAGGTTCCGTTACATCAGGCCGTTGGCTGCGGGGGCCGCGGCAGCCATCATCGCGGCGCCCGATGCGATGATGGCCGACATCTACCACCGTCCACCGCTGAAGACCTGGTCGACCGACCACGCGGTGACACCGCACCTGGGACAGGGGGCCAACCAGACGATCGAGGACGCAATCACCCTCGCCGTGCTGCTGCAGGACGCACAAGCCGCAGACATCCCAGTGCGCCGACGAGGGCGCCAATGGCATATCGGCGTTCATGGTGCATACGGACGACGAAGGATTCAGCGTCGGCCCCAAGGAACGAAAGATGGGTATGAAAGGGTCACCCACCACAGAGCTGTATTTCGAGAACTGCCACATCCCCGGCGACCGGATCATCGGAGAACCCGGCACCGGGCTGAAGACCGCGCTCAAGACCCTCGACCACACTCGTCCCACGGTCGGCGCCCAGGCGGTCGGCGTGGCCCAGGGCGCCCTGGAGGCCGCGGTTGGCTACACCAAGGACCGCAAGCAATTCGGCAAGTCGATATCGAGCTTCCAGGCCGTTCGAACTGGCCGACATGGCGATGAAGGTGGAGGCGGCGAGGTTGATGGTGTACACCGCCGCGGCCCGCGCCCAGCGCGGCGAGCCCGGCCTCAGTTTCATCTCGGCGGCCGCCAAGTGCTTCGCCTCCGACGTAGCCATGGATGTCACCGAGTCAGCGGTCCAGCTGCTGGGCGGCGCCGGATACACCCGCGACTTCCCGCTCGAGCGGATGATGCGCGACGCCAAGATCACCCAAATCTACGAAGGCACCAACCAGATTCAGCACATCGTGATGTCCCGCGCCCTGCTCGCGGTCTGACCCCTCCACGAGGCGACAAAGAGTTCGCCATGCACCGGACGGGTGAAATCTCTGCACCAGACGTCGGCGGCGCGGACGTAGTGTGAGTCGGTGGGCACCGACGGACACCGGCCGCCGGCAAACCCGTTCGGCGGCTGGGTGCTAGATCATCGGCTTGGCCGGCTGGCGCCTCTGGAAACGGCACCGCACATCCTTGGTTTGGCGCCACCGGGAACCGGCAAGACCCGGCGCTGGCTGGCGCAGAGCGCGGTGTTGTGGCCGGGTCCGGCCGTGGTGTCCTCCAGCAAGGATGACCTGATGCAGATGGTGTCATCGCGACGGTGGGGCAAGGCCATGCTGCTCGACTTGCGGCCCATCACACCGCCCTACTATCCTCGCGAATTCACCTGCTGCCGTTATGATCCCACGGCGCTGATCGCCACCTTGGAGGACGCTCAGGCCGCCGCCGAGACGTTGCTGAGCATGTCGTCCGTCGGTTTCGGCGGGACTCAGGCTCGGCCCGCGGCCGACAACGGCATATGGGAGACACTGGCTTTCGCACCGCTGACGTGTCTGCTTTACGCTCCGAGCCCAGCGGGAACCGGGCTGGGCATCGAGTGGGCCCTGGGCGACGGCGGCGCTGTGGTGCGGCCACCCGCTATTTGAGGCGCGGGTGCGCGGCATCTTGAACATGGTTGACAAGCAACGTGATTCGGTGAAGATGACGGTGACCAAGGCGCTGACACCATGGCTGCGCACCTCGATCCGGGATCGCGGTCTGCCGGTGTTCGACCCGTTGTCCCTCGACGACGCCGCCATCACGCTCTACGTTCTCTCGCCGTCGGACGGCACCGTCGCGCCGTTGGCCGTGACTTTGATGGAGCAGCTGATTCGGCGCCAGCGCGTCAAGGTCGCGCAGTGGGAGGAGTTCCCCCGCATCGGGATGATGTTCCTTGACGAACTGCCAAACACACCGCTACCGAAGATCCTGCAGTACTTCGCCGAGGCCCGTGGCCTGGGTGTGTCGATTTGCGCTGCGGCGCAGTCGAGTTCACAGCTCGACGTCGTCTACGGCGCGCTGCAAGGGCGCGCCATCCGTGACGTCGTGCCCGCGACGTTGATCATGTACGGCGCGCACGAGGAAGAGCTGATGCGCTCGGCGGCGTTCTGGGCGGGTAAGAGCACCCGCAGTCAGCAGTCCTACGACCACAACCTCGACGGCAAGACCACCTCCCGACAGTTCGGCAACGCGTTGGAGCCCGAGGAACTCAGCCCGCGAAACATCGGGCAGGCCCGGCTGCTGGTGCGCGGCACACCAGGTCAGATGGTCGAACTGATCGAATGGACCGACTTCGTGAGATACCTCGACGAACTGCGTGGGGGCGTGCCGACCGCCGGAAGTCGGCTGCCGCCGCCGAGTGAATGAGTACGGCTGATGATTCCTCAAACACATTAGCGTTGCTAATGCGAACGCTTAACCTAAGGCGAAGTTGTCGGCAACAAGTGTGAGCTTCGCAAACTGCGTGGCGGATTCTCATCTGTAGTGGCGGACGATGGCGGATCCGCCATTTCGTTGAGAAGTCGCCGTCCAAGGCCCGTGACTAGCGGCCGTCCTGACTGCGCACGCGAATCGGTCAGATTTCAGGTGGCGGTGCCGCCTCCGTCGACGGGGAGGATGGCGCCGTGAATTTGACTGGCGGCGGGGGAGGCGAGGAGCAGGGCGGCCAGGATATCGCTGACCTCGGTGCGGGTGGTGTAGTTGGGGTGCACGTCGATCCAGCGGATCACCCCGGTCGCGTCGACGATGACGACGGTGGGCATGGGCACCCCGTAGGTGCCGTCGGCGTTGGCGGCAGGCAGGTCGAAGCCGATCGCGCGTTGCGCAGCTTGGGCGTCGTCCGTGGGTGCGGTCATCACGCCGAGTCGTGTGGCGATCGTGTTGCCCGGGTCGGACACGACGGTGAAGGTGAGCTCGTTCTTCTGTTGGGCCGACAGGGAGCCGTCGGGCTTTTGCGGGCTGATGGCCACCAACCCGATGCCGTTGCCGGCCAGCGTCGGGGCCAGGTCGTCCTGGTAGGCGCGTAGCGCCAGATTGCAGTACGGGCACCAGGCGCCACGGTAGAGCACGACGACCGCAGTTCGCCCGCCCAGCGCGCTCGACAGTGTGGTCGGCGCGCCGTGCACGTCGAGGAGGTCAAAATCCCCGAGCGTGTCGCCGGGTTCGGCGATGCCGGTGGGGACTCCGCGGGCGTCCAGCCCTGCCTGTTCGGCGCCGAATGCGCCGAACACTGCATCGGGGATTTGGCCCGCCATCGCCTCATGCATCTTGGCGACGCGATCGGCGATCGTGGTCGGGTTGGCATCAGTAGAGGTGGTCATCGATGAGCCTTTCAGAAGGATGTCGGTGCCCCACAACGGGTTCCGGCATAGGTTTCAGCTTTCGCAACACCGCGAGCCTGCGCGACTCAAAATGGAGTGTCAACTCCAAAACTCAGCATCCAATGTCGCTAATTTTCTGGAGTTGACACTCCATTTTTCGCGCGCTGCAATGGATCGAGTCGTTGCGCGAAAGACGAGAGGCCAGATGTGACAGCCGACTTTGCCGGACAGACCGCCCTGGTTACCGGAGGTAACACGGGTATCGGACGGGCGGTGGCCGGCCAGCCGGCTGCCTGCGGGGCGCACGTCCTCATCTCTGGGCGCGATCCAGGTCGTGGGCATGCCGTGCGGGCGGCAGTGGCCGAATGCGGCGGCGCAGCGGACTTCGTGGCCGAACGCGCCCCCGAGTTGGGCCAGGCGGGCGGCCGAACCCGAGGAGGTCGCCAACGTCGTCAGCTTCCTGGCCTCACGCCGCGCAGTTACGTCTTCGGCGCCAACATCGTCGTCGACGGCGGCGTCACCGCCTAGACCAGATCACCGTGCACCGTACGGCTTTAGCACCCTGACAGCGACCACTCTCTGGAAAGCGTCTCCAAATGCCCACCACTGCACCAGACAAACTGACCGCCAAGGGGCGTGCTACTCGAGGACGGATCGTCACCGCCGCCGCAGAACTGATGTCCCAGCACGGAGTGGCACGCACCACCATCGAGGACATTCAGGAAGCCGCCGCGGTGAGCACTTCGCAGATGTATCACTACTTCGCCGACAAAGGTGACCTGGTCGCAGCAGTCATCGACTTCCAGACCGACCAGGTCTTAGCGGTACAACATCTCGGTCTCGACCACCTTGAAAGCCTCGAAGACCTACACCGGTGGCGCGACATCATGGTCGACGTGATGCGTGGTCTGGGCTGCGTAAGGGGCTGCCCGATCGGATCACTGGCCAGCGACCTCTCCGGAATCGACCCCTTGGCCCGCGCACAGCTCGCACGGTCATTCGCCCAGTGGGAGAGCATGATTCACGACGGGCTCACCGTCATCGCCGCACGCGGCGAACTACCCGACGATACCGACATCGACCGACTAGCTCTGGCGATGCTCGCCGGCATCCAAGGCGGTCTGCTGCTCAGCCAGGTGCGCCGCACCACCGCCCCTCTCGAAGCCGCCGTCGACACCATGATCGAACACCTTCGCGCCCTCGGCGTCCGGTAGGCGCAAGACGGTATTCGGCATCGACCGCTTCTCCGATGTCATCGAAACCGCGCTGAACCTGCCGGGAATCGATCTGATTGCACTCGCCCAAGGCCTAGGTGTGGCCGCGACGCGCCCACGCGATCCGAAGACCTTGTCGGACACTCTGATCGCTGCCCTGGCATCCCCTGAACCGATCCTCATCGACGTGCCAGTGGCGGCCCTCCGCGGCATCGGGCGGGTCTAACAGATGCGACCGACCATGGTCGCTGGCGCTAGACAGCGCTAGTACGCAAATACGCGCGTCGCACTTTGTCTGCCTCGCCATCGTCTGACCGTGCGGACCATTGTCGAAAACGTATCCGTAGCAAGATATGTGGAGCCTCAGGCTGCAGGCGCCGCCGAACGCCTACACATCGGTCCCTTCAGTTCGGCTTGGGACTGCATTTTTCTGATAAGCATCCGTTTTCGATTGCCACCGCTCTCCGCCGTATTGGCACCGATCGAAAATCACCGACGACGAAGCGGAATAGTCGCAGTGAGTGACGTGCCCTTGTCGACGGTGCTTGACACTGTCAGTTGGCCGCCGAGTGCTTCCACACGGTCTTTGAGGCCGATGAGTCCGGACCCTTTGTCGAAGTCGGCTCCTCCGATACCGTCGTCGCGAACCAGCAGGTGCAGGTTTTCGCCGTCGGCGTTGGCAGCCACGGCAAGTTGGGAGGCTTGCGCGTGTTTGGCGGCGTTGGTGAACGCTTCGGCCACCACGTAATACGCGGCGACTTCCACCACCTCGGGCAATCGTCGCGGCACCGCCACGTCAACGGTGACCGGTATCGTCGTGCGTCGAGCCAACGTCTTCAGCGCCGGACCCAGTCCACGCTCCGACAGGATCACCGGGTGCATCCCGTGTGAGATCTCGCGCAATTCCTCGCATAGCTCGGTAAAGCCTGTTCCTATTTGGGAAAGCAGCTCTCGGAGCGCGCAGAGCTCGCGGGGGACTAAGTTTTCGGCCGTGCACAACTGCAGACCCAGCCAGACCGCACGCTGCTGAGCACCGTCGTGCAGGTTTCTTTCCAGTCGACGCCGCGTCTCATCGGCGGCCGCGACAATGCGCCTGCGGGATTCGATGAGCTCGGCTCGGCTGGTCGCCGCGGCGATCGCGGTGGCGACCAGATCGGCGAACTCGCCGATGCGGTCTTCGGTGTCCGGCGGTAACGGCTGCGATCGCGTCGAGCCGACGATGGCCACTCCCCAAACCCGTTCGTCGACAATGATGGGCGCGCCGACCCGCGAGCGAAGCCCGAGGTCCCGCATGCGTGCCGCGATGGCGCCGGAGGCTTGTTCGTAGCTGTCGATCCGTGCGGGCCGGCCCGTGTGCCAGACCTTCCCTGAGATATTTTCGCCTTCGAATGTGCAACTCTCACCGACCGGAACATGCGGCACGCCCGATTCGCCAAACGAGCCAACCGTTACGACGCGGCCGCCATTCTCTTCGTAGCGGTGTACCTCCGCATTAGCCACCTTTAGGCAGCGGGCCAATTCCTCGGCCACCGCGGAGAACACCTCCGAAGGGCTCGCTGCAGATGCGACCAGAGTGGCCACCCGCCGCAGGGCGGCTTGCTCCTCGACAAGCGCCGCAAGCGCGTTTCGGCCGGCCTGCAGCTCGGAGCGGGCGGCAGCCACCGTCAGGTCCTCGTCTTTGCGAGTAGTGGTGGAATGGCTGGCACCTCAGGTGCATTAACGATGTCGTCGATGGTCATCTTGAATTCATCGGGGTACGCGTCGCGGTCGGTTCGCCGCGCCGGTTCAGTTGTGCGCCAACAATATTGACACTGTTGGCATTGCAATACCTCCCAGACACCGCGGACTGGGGAGGTGTAGAGCTGCTCGATCGTGTCGAACGCACAGCGCGGACAAATCACTTTGATAGCCATGGCATTCCTTTCCAATTGGGTCAGCGGTTGGCGGCGAGCTGCTGGAGTCTGGTGAGCCACTCGCCCATCTCGGGAAGGTCGCGGACCTGAGTGTCGTAATTGCCGCGGTGGTCGGGCGCTATCGGTGTGGTGGCGTCGATGATGAGCTTGTCGACGATGCCGGGGGTATCGGCTTGTGGCGCCAACGCGAGGACCGGCATATTGGGCACCTGGATCAGGTCGCCGGCGGGGTTCATCTTCGTCGACAGCGCCCACATCACCTGCGGCAGATTGAACGGGTCGACATCGTCGTCGACGACGATCACCGTCGCAGCGTAGCCAAGCCCGTGCGGTGTGGTGAGCACCCGCATTCCGACCGCCTTGGCGAAGCCGCCGTAGCGCGTCTTGGTGGACACGATCACGACGAGGCCGTGGGTGTACATCGCGTTGACCGCCTGCACTTCCGGGAAGTCCTTCTTGAGCTGTTCATACAGCGGCACACAGGTGTTGGCGGCCATCAGATAGTCGATCTCGGTCCACGGCATACCGAGATAGAGGTGTTCGAAGATCGGGTCGTCGCGATAAGAGATGCGGTCGATGCGGATCACGGTCATGTTGCGCCCACCGGAGTAGTGGCCGGTGAATTCGCCGAACGGGCCTTCGATCTCACGCTTGCGGCCCTCAATGACTCCTTCGATGACGACCTCCGAACCCCACGGCACCGGCAAGCCGTGCAGTGGTGATTTCGCAATCGGGGCGGGTTCGCCGCGCAGCGCGCCGGCCAGTTCGTATTCGTTCTGGTCGTACTCCATCGGCGTGGAGGCGACGATGGAGATCACCGGGTCGTTGCCCAGGGTGATGGCGATCGGCAGGTCGTCGCCGACCTGTTCGGCCTTGCGTAGGTGCTGGGCGATGTCGTGCATCGGTACCGGCTGCAGGGCGAGTTTGCGCTTGCCCTTGACCTCGATGCGGTAGATGCCGACGTTCTGCTTGCCGGCGTTCTCCGGATCCTCGGGGTCTTTGGACACCACCGCGGCTTTGTCGATGTAGAACCCACCGTCGCCGTCGTTGAGCCGGATCACGGGCAGCACGTCGAAGATGTTGACGTCTGCGCCAGTCTGGGTGTTCTGCGCCCAGGGCGGGTCCTCGCGCCACACGGGTTTCACTGGGAACTTCGCCCAGCGGGCGATGAATTCGTCGACCTGGGCGCGGACTCCGGTGTCCTTCGGCAACCCGAGCGCGAGGGCGTGGTTGGCCCAGGATCCGTGCACGTTCATCGCGATGCGCGCATTGGTGAATCCCGCGACGTTATCGAAGTACAGCGCCGGGGCCTTATCGCCCATCCGGGGCGCGGCGTTGGCGGCGGCGGCGATGTCGGGTTCGGGCAGCACCTCGTCGGTGACGCGCAGAAGCTGGCCGTGCTCGTCCAGAGTCTTCAGGAACTCGCGCAGGTCATCGTAGGCCATCGGATGTCTCCTCTCACGTGAAAAATCAAGCAACAGTGCGGGTTTCGCGGGCGGCACGGATGCCGTCCCAGCGCTTGGCATCGGCTGCCGACAGGTCGAATTGGTCGAGGATCCGCATCACCAGGTGCTCGACAATGTCGCCGACCGACTTCGGGTGGTTGTAAAACGCAGGCATCGGCGGCACGATCTGCACGCCTTTGCGCGCCAGGTCCAGCATGTTGTCCAGGTGGATCTCACTCAGCGGTGTCTCCCGCGGCACCAGCACGAGCTTGCGGCGCTCTTTGAGGACGACGTCAGCGGCCCGACACACCAGACCCTCGGCGTAGCCGGTGCGGATGCCGGCCAACGTCTTCATCGAGCACGGCACGATCACCATGCCGTCGGTGCGAAACGAGCCCGAGGCGATCGTCGCGCCCTGGTCCTCGGGGCCATGAACGACATCGGCGAGTTGGCCCACCTCCGCCACCGACATCCCGGTCTCCAATTCGATGGTGGCGCGCGCCCAGCGGCTCAACACCAGGTGCGTCTCCACGTCAGACATCTGCGCAAGGTGCTCCAACAACCTGATGCCCAGCGGCGCACCGGTGGCGCCGGTCATTCCCACAATCAGTCGCATGATGGTCACTTCCAGTCGTAGTGTTGAGCCGTACCGCGATGGGACGGACTCGCATTCGCGGGTTGAACTGGCTACTACGCTATGTTTATGACGTTTTTTGCCCTAGGGACCGCGAAGACACAATATAGTCAAAAACGGACACTGTTTGGCCGAGGGCGGGGAGGTCGAGCGGCCCGATGAACATCACTGAGGTGCCGTTGCGCAGCGCCGAGGCCACCCCTGCCGGCGTCCAGGTACTCTCGTTCGACGCGCTGCTCCACCGCGCCCGCGGCCACCGCATCGATCCCAGCGCGCCGATGAGACCGTCCTTTCACCATCTCGTGGCGATGCGCCGCGGGCGGCTCGATTGCTCGGTTGACTTCACCGACCATCAACTGGCCGCGGGCGATCTGATCTGGGTGAAGCCGGGCCAGATACTGCAATTCGGCCCCCAACTGGCGACAGCCGAGGGAATCGTGGTGCTCATTGCGCCCGGATTTCTTGACGACGCCACCGCGTCGGCCGCACACGCCGACCGGCCCGATAGGACGCTGACCCCCGTGCGCTCGCCACCTCTGCTTCGCCTGACCGAGTTGCTGGCTGACGAATACCCCAACGCAGGCGGGCTGCCCGCCGCAATCCATGTCGCGATACTCCGTCACGTGCTATCGATCCTTCTCTTACGCATCGGTAACCGCGAGCGACCGAGCGAGCCTGGCGATCCGGCGTTCGAGGCGTTCCGTCAGGCCGTCGAAGACGGCTTCCCACGCACACATCGCGTGGAGGATTACGCGCGCCAACTGGGCTACAGCGTGCGAACCCTCACCCGCGCATCGCATCTGGCCACCGGTTACGGGGCAAAACGCGTCATCCAGGAACGCGTACTTCTGGAGGCCAAGCGCCTGCTAGTGCACACTGAACTCACTAGCACAGCCATCGCGGCGCGTATCGGCATGCCGGACCCGACCACATTCGGCAAATTCTTCCGCCGCCAAACAGGGGAAACACCAGCGGATTTCCGGGCACGCGTCCGCGGCCTCGACAGCGGTGGTTAGCAACCCGGGGGCGTTGAGGTCCCGGCCGACGCGGTGGTCAGCACCGCCCGCGAGCTGCATATGTCTGTTGGCGCGCAGACCTTGGTGTAGCGCTGCGAGCGTGAGCTCAAGGCCAGACGTTTGCACCAGCTACGCGGACCGTGCGCACGTCGATCGCACTCCGCAGGGGGAGGTGGTTACTTCGCTTGTCGCGCAGGGCCTTTCCAACCGTGAGGCGGCCGAGATTTATCTGTCGCCGGCATCGACGAACTGGGTCTAGCCGCCAATTGGTCGGTCCGATCAGCGCGTGGGGAGCGGAAACAGAAACCGCGTCACGGGTTTCGAGTGATGGCCTACCTTCCGCACGCGGTTCGACCGCGTCGCATTACGCGGAGACTAACGTGCCCGTCGCGTTGGACAGCGTGGCCGAGATCAGCGACACGTCGACGTCTAAAGGGGGCTGTGTGCGGTTTGAATCTTGCGTGGGGCCGGTGACCCCGTACGGTGTCGCCCGCTTTCGTGAACGCTGCGACCACCCACGCGATCGACCCGCGCCAACGACGCATCCACGCATTGGCACCGAATCCTGCAGACCTCGCGTGCGGGCGCGGGCTTCGGTGCAAGATGGTCAGACCGCGAGTGTCACTTGCGCCAGTGACGCCGGGGAAAATACTCAACGCGAGGCGAACGGCACAGCGGTGGATGCAGGCGATGGACAGGCGGCGACGCGGGTCGTCATCGCCGAGGACGACGTGCTGCTTCGGGAAGGCCTGGCCAGCCTGCTGGAGAGGTCGGGTTTCGAGGTCGTCGGGCAGACGGGTGACAGCCGGGATCTGCTCGGCCTGGTGCGCAACCAGTCACCAGAACTGGTGCTGACAGACATCCGGATGCCACCGACCAACACCACCGAGGGACTCGAAGTCGCCCGGATGATCCGCGCGCAGTTCCCCGACACCGCGATCTTGGTGCTCTCGGCGCATGTGGAGGTCGAGCATGCGATGGAACTGCTAGCCAGCGGTAAAAGCATCGGTTATCTGCTCAAGAGCAGGATCAGCGATGTAGCCGATTTCATCGACACCGTTCAGCGGATCAGCCACGGGGCATCGGTGGTCGATCCCGCGCTGGTACAGGAGTTGTTCTCGGCGCGTCGACATGACGACCCGCTTGCCGCACTCTCGGAGCGTGAGCGCGAAGTGCTGGCGTTGATGGCAGAGGGCCGCTCGAATGCCGGTATCGCCCGTTCGCTGTGGGTCACCGAAGGCACGATCGAAAAGCACGTCCGCAGCATCATGAGCAAGCTGAATCTGCCTGGATCCGGCGACGATCACCGCAGGGTGTTGGCCGTGATCGCGTTCCTCGACGCCCGCTGAATCATCGACCATCTCACGCACGGCTTCGACGAAAGCGAGCGCCGTCGTGGTCAGCGGTGGGCGAACGGGACGTCCAGATCGGGTCCTGGTGGAACATGCTGGACGCACTGGCCGGGCACGGGACAGAACATCGGGAGGGCGTCGGGTGGCTCAGAGACGCCGATGGTGCGTGCGCCGAGGGCGACCGTCGCCACGGCGACCGCGGTCATCGCGAAAGTTCCTACCGTTGTGTAGCCGGCGCCGCCTTGGCGTCACGTGCTGCGGGCTGACGGTGTTCATGTTGTACCTCCAATGCAGTCTGACTGTCACAGCGGCAATTACAGATGGTGAACGCCGCTGGGTTGTCGTCGTAGCTAGTCGCGGAATCTTCCTGACGCGAAAGTTGACGCCGTACAAAGGAGTGACTGACCCGCGGACCCGGCGCCAAACGCGTCGCGCGCCAGTGCGTGTCAGAACGGCACGTCAAACTGCTGGGTGTTGGCAGGGTGGTAACCCCAGATGCACGGGCTCATGGGATCTGTGCCGTTCGGTGTGCAGGGGCCTTCGGCGGCATGGCGAGGGGAGCAGCGGCGAGCGCCCGGTGATTCCGACAGCAGCCAACCACGGTGCGAGGTATTTGATTGTCGACTGCATTTTGATCTCCTAGAGTGCTGGTCCGCCCCGGGTGGCGGTCACGCCAATCATTGCGTTCCGGCCCGGGTATGTCGTCGCTGCTGGTATCCATTCGGCGTAGTGGCTAGCCGTAACCTTGCGGCCCAGATGAGCAGGGCCAGTTCGGAATTGGCCGGTCGGCCTTGCGAACAGCAGTTGCGACTCTTTTAAGTCGCCAGCGAGAAGTACTGGCGTACAACGCATCCACGGTCGCAACGTCAAGCCCGCCGTTCGCCATTGAGGGAACCGGCGCGCCACATCCCGCAGTCGCCAAAACGCGGAGAGCGGGACTGGAACAGTCCCGCCTCATGCGTCGCTGGGCTCAGCGGTGGTGGAAGAGCAGGGCGCCAGAATCCCCTCCGAAGGGCATCTGTGTCTGGGCTGCCTCCTGCGAGGCGGGTCCGGGGCTGGCGGTCACCTGCGCGTTACCCGGGCTCTGTTGCACGCTGATGTCGGCCCACGCGATCGGAGCCAACCCGACCGCCACCGCCGCGACGCCGATGGCCAGTTCTGCAAAATAACGCATCTTCACTTCTGTGTCCTTCGTCGGTCCGTGAGGGAATTCGACGATGTCGACGCCTCGTTGGGTCAGAACGGAACGTCCACTTGGCCGTTCGTGGTGTTGGCCTCGTCGTGGTTCGACTCATGGAACCCAAGGATGTCTGGAGCGTGGGGAGTAGTGCCGTACGGCACGAGCGGGTCGGTGTCGGCGCTGGCGATGGGCGCCAGAGCGATCGCGCCACCGACCGCAGCGAGGGCCAACCACGTTGCTGCGTACTTGATTCCGGTTTTCATCGGTCTTCTCTTGCTGGTCTGTTCGCCCGCTTTGGGCTGAACAAATGATCGCGCGTCAGCTGACCCGTGTCGCCACCCGCTGGCGCCCATTCTCCGATCCCGCTAGCCGGAAATGCGGTGGCGACTACCGCAACGCGCTGTTGGAGGAAAGCGTGCGCAGCCCGTTGCAGCTAGCCGCAATGCCAACGCCGCGGCCTGCGCGTATCCGCCGGGGTTTGCGCCGCTGGAAGAGCACCGCACGTGCGATGCGCCGCGCGCGGTCAGGCTGTGGTAAGGGGAAAGGTCATGCCCACCAGGGCTATTGATCGGCGACGTGATCGACGAGGGCGTCGGCGAGCACAGAGGCCGCGCGGCTGATGTACTGCGGCGAAGCGGATGCGATGGACAGTGTCCAGGTAAGCGGCGGGTTGAGCGCGATTGCGCGCAGGTCGGGGAAGCGGCCGGCGGCGCTGAGAGGCAGCGCGGCGGTGGCCAGCCGGTGGCGGATGAACTCGGCGGCGATGGCCTAGTCGGCAACCTCGTAGGTGGGCCGTGGTTGGGCGCCGATGGTGGCGAAGGCGGTATCGACGCTGCGACGGATGCCCCAGCCGGTCGGGAAACCGATGAGCTCTTCGGCGATGAGATCGGCGATGTCAACCTGTGCCCGGTTGGCCAGCGGGTGACTGGGTGCGCACACGAAAACCAAGGGTTCTCAGGTCAATTCGCGCAGCGCGATGAGCGGTGAGGGCCGCTCGGTGATCGACACCAGGGCCAGGTCCATCCGCCCGTCGGCGATCGCTTCCAGGTGCCCCGCCGAGCCGGCAAGGCTTTGGCGCAGACGCACGGTGACCAACGGGTTGTGCCGCCGAAAAGCGGCAAGAGCCGCCGGAAGGTTCAGCGCCCCCCACGACATCAGCGTGCCCAGCGTGACACTTCCCGTCAGTTGATCGCGGTAATCCGCGACCGATGACTGGGCCCGGTGCGCCGCATGTATCACCTCGCGCGCGTGCTCCAGGAAGACCTCACCGGTAGCGGTGAGTGCGATCTGACGCCTGGTCCGGTCGAACAGCGCTACGCCAAGCTCTTTCTCGAGCTTGGCGACCGCCACCGACAATGCCGACTGCACGACGTGAATCCGCTCGGCGGCCCGGGAGAAGCTCAGTTCGGCGGCCACGGCGATGAAGTATTCGAGGTGACGCAGCTCCACCCGACAATCCTATGTTGGATCGCGACAGGTAATCATCGTATACGTTCGTTGGACGCGATGAGCCTTTCAGCGTTCCCTGGAGTTGTCCCATCAAAGGAAACAGCCCCCTGCGGTGGTGGTCACCGCCCCACAGGTGGTGTCGGTCATCCACACCGGCACGGCCGGTGATGCCGACGTGTACACCGCCACGGTGTCGGTGACCGAACGGCCCTACGCCTCAGCGCAATCCACCCGCTCCTTCTACCGGGTGCCGGTGTCGATGTGGCACTACCAGCCCCGCGCGCTGACCCTGCCCGCGCGGATCAACGGCCCCGGCCCCGGTGCGGACTTCCGGACCGCCTACCCGCAGGCGCTGTCGGCCGACAGCCCGGTGTTCACGCTGGTGCGCGGGTTCCCCACCACCTACCTGACACGACAACACACGTTGTGGCACAAGTCGATCCTCCAATTTCGTGGTGAGCGAGGCGATTCCGGGTCAGGCAGAGGTGGGGAAGGTGTCGCCGAACATCGGCAGCCCGCTTTGGGACTCCTCGGCGGTGGCTTCGTCTTGGATGACATCCCAGTGTTCAGCGAGTAGACCATCTTGGATCCTTACGATGTCTGCCACTATCCAGTTCGCGGGTTGCCCGACATTCGAGAATCGACCGTGCAGCATCACATAATCAGCGTTGGCGGTGATCAGAGCGTTCTCGTAGCGCATGTCGGGCGGTAGGGCTTTGACAAGTTCGAAAAGACCCTCGCGACCCGGTTGGATGTGCGCGCTATGCTGAATGTAGTCGGGTGACCAGAATCGTTGTGCGGAAGCGTAATCCCGCTTGTTGAAGAGTGCGTTGAACGCCTCCAACACCAGCGCCTTATTGCGCTGCTCGGCCTCTGTCATGGTTTGCTCCTGTGATTGGTGGGATGAGCAGGTGAATCCGTGGACTGTGCCGCGTCGCCGAGGGTCATCCGCTTGCGACGAGGTCGAACTCGTTGCCTTCTGGGTCGCGCAAGCTGATCCAGCGGTTGCCGTTCTCAGCCAGTGAGCGAATCTGCTTCGCGCCCAGGCTTGTCAGCCGGTAGGCCGCGGCCACAACGTCGGCGGTCTGCAGGTCGATGTGCACGCGGTTCTTGACGGTCTTGCCCTCGGGCACCTTGTGAAACATCACCGAGTGCCCGAGCGGGCTGTCGGTGTCGGCGGCGATGGACGCGAATTCTTCGGTGGCGCCGTCGTTGACCGTCCGGTGCAGGGCCTGGGCCCAGAAGTGCACGAGTCCAGCGGCGTCGTGGGCGTCGAAGCTGATTGCCGACACCGAGATGCTCATGAGGCCGCGTCCAGTGTGCGGGGCTGTGGGGCGGCGGCGCGTCCGCCGTCGACAGCGATATTGGTTCCGGTGATGTACGCGGCGCGGGGGGAGGCCAGGAATCCGATGAGGTCGGCGATTTCTTGCGGCTCGGCAGCACGTCCGAGCAGTGTTGTTTCGGCGCTGGCGTCGAACAGTTCGCGACCGGCTGCATTGGTGTAGACGGGTCCTGGCGAGATGGCGTTGACGCGGATCCCGGCTGGCCCGTATTCGGCGGCCCAAGAGCGGGCGAGGGAGGCCAATGCGGCTTTGGTGGCGCCGTACGCGGCGGTGTCGGGCTGGCCGACGGTGCCGGCCCTGCTGGCCACGTTGATGATCACGCCGCCGCCGCGCGTCACCATTTTCGGGGCCAGGACCGACGCCAACAGGTAGGGGGCTTGCACGTTGGCGGCGAACAGGC
>Ga0207648_10002115_pt1 | contig 21634 bp, 24 predicted proteins | sample KBSMisM32_FD_184310 | JGI IMG/M metagenome (GOLD analysis project Ga0207648, IMG submission 184310) | Miscanthus rhizosphere microbial communities from Kellogg Biological Station, Michigan, USA - KBS Miscanthus M3-2 (SPAdes) (version 2) | ecosystem: Host-associated > Plants > Roots >...
GGCGTCTCGCCGCGCTTCCTGCCCGACGAGATCGTGCAGGTCGCCGAGATCCCGCGCACCTTGACCGGCAAGAAGCAGGAGCTGCCGGTCAAGAAGCTGATGCTCGGCCGCGCGCTGGCCGAGGTCGTCAACCGCGACGCGTGCGCGAACCCGGCCGCGTTCGATTGGTACGTCGACTACGCGAAGCGTCGCACGCCGGCGACCTGAAATTCATCGAAGGAACACGTGATGCAAAGACTACTGGAAGGCAAGGTGGCGCTCGTCACCGGCGGCGGCCGCGGGCTCGGCCGCGCGATCGCGCTCGGCCTCGCGCAGGCCGGCGCGAAGGTCGTCGTCAACGACCTCGGCGCATCGCTCGACGGCACCGTCGGCGGCGAGCAGCCGGCGCTCGAGGTCGTGCGCGTGATCGAATCGGCCGGCGGCCAGGCGCTCGTCGACGGCGGCTCGGTCGCCGACTGGAACGCGGCCCACCAGATGGTCGCGGCCGCGGTCGACAGGTTTGGCCGCATCGACATCGTCGTCAACAACGCCGGCATCCTGCGCGACGTGATGTTCCACCGCATGAGCGAGGCGGAGTTCGACGCGGTCGTCGCGGTTCACCTGAAGGGCAGCTTCAACGTCAGCCGGGCGGCGGCGCCGCACTTCAAGGGGCAGGGCAGCGGCTGCTATGTGCACATGACGTCGACCTCGGGGCTGATCGGCAACTTCGGGCAGGCCAACTACAGCGCGGCAAAACTCGGCATCGCCGCGCTGTCGAAATCGATCGCGCTCGACATGCAGAAATTCGGCGTGCGCTCGAACGCGGTTGCGCCGTTCGCCTGGACGCGGATGATCGACTCGATCCCGGCCGAGACGCCGGAGCAGAAGAAGCGCGTCGAGGGGCTGAAGAAGCTCGAGCCGGAAAAGGTCGCGCCGTTCGTCGTCGGGCTCTGCACCGACGCGGCGCGCGACGTCACCGGGCAGATCTTCGGCGTGCGCAACAACGAGATCTTCCTGTTCAGCCAGCCGCGGCCGGTGCGCAGCGCGCACAAGGGCGATGGCTGGACGCCCGAGAGTGTGGTCGAAACCGCACTGCCGATGCTGCGTGCCCACTTCTACGCGCTCGACCGGTCGAGCGATGTGTTCACGTGGGATCCGGTCTGACGCGCGATGGCATTCGGCAGCAACAGGATGCGTCGCGCGCTCGAGCGCAGGGCGGTGAGCCGCCGCGATCACAGGCGCAGGACAGGTAAGCTGCCGACGTCCCAGGCCTTTACGTCGGAGCCCGCACGATGATCTTTCCCGTCACCGAACACGTCGCGAAGACGGACCGCCACACGACCGCCTACCTCGCTTGCGGGGCCGACGACGCGCCGCTGATCGTCTTCGTGCACGGCTGGCCGGAGCTTTCGTACAGCTGGCGCCACCAGCTGCGCTGCTTCGCTGATCTCGGCTTTCGGGCGGTCGCGCCGGACATGCGCGGCTACGGCGGTTCGAGCCGGCCGCCGAAGCTCGAGGACTACACGATGGAAGCGATCGTCGGCGACATGATCGAGCTGCTCGACGCGCTGGGTCGCGAGTCGGCCGTCTGGGTCGGTCATGACTGGGGTGCGCCGGTGGTCTGGAGCGTGGTGCAGCACCACGCGGCACGGGTCGACGGCGTCGCCAACCTGTGCGTGCCTTATCTGCCGAACGGCTTCTCGGTGCATTCGCTGGTCCCGCTGGTCGACCGCAACGTCTATCCGCTCGACAAGTTCCCGGTCGGGCAGTGGGACTATCACCTTTACTACGAAGAAAGCTTCGATGCGGCGAGCGCCGCGTTCGAAGCCGATCCGCGCGCGACCGTGAAGGCGCTGTTCCGCCGCGGGCACCCGGGGTCGCGTGGCAAGCCGGCGCCGACTGCGAACATCCGGCGCAACGGCGGCTGGTTCGGCAAGGCCGGACGCGCGCCCGACCTGCCGCGCGACGATGCGATCCTGGCCGAGGAGGACCTCGACCGTTATGCGACCGCGTTGGCAGCGAGCGGCTTCTTCGGTCCCGATGCCTGGTACATGAACGCCGCCGCGAACGTCGCCTATGCCGAGCGTGCGCCGAATGGCGGCCGGATCGCAAAGCCGGCGCTGTTCTTCCACGGTCTGTACGACGTGATCTGCGAGACCGTCGATTCGCCGCTCGCCGGTCCGATGCGCGAGTTCTGCGACGACCTGACCGAGCTGACCGTCCCGACCGGCCACTGGATGGGGCAGGAGCGGCCTGAGCTCGTCAACGCCGGTCTGGCGCGCTGGCTTGCGCAGAAGTTTCCAAGCCGCTGGCGGATCTGACCGCGCGTCTGTCCGCGACGGACGCTACGGCGGCAGTCGGCCGATGACCTCGACGCCGTCGCCTCTCGGGCGCAGCACGACGCCTTCGCCGGAGCTCGGGTAGACGCCGGTCAGCGCGGTGATGTTGACCTGGTGCGTCGTCACGACCAGCACGCCGGGGCCGCGCCAGCGGCTCAGCGCGGTCTTCGCCTGCGCGGTCTGCGTTGCACCCCGAGCGGCATCACCGAAGAATGAGTTGAAGTTCGGATCGTCGCGAGCCTGCTTCGGAAACGCGAGCTCGGCGGTCTCACGCGTTCGGCACCACTGCGAGGTCAGCACCGCACCGACCGGGACGCGCCGTTCGCGGAACCGCTCGCCGATCCGGCGCGCCTGCGCACGGCCGGTCTCGTCGAGATTGCGCTGGGTGCTGCAGTCGCCAATCTTCAGGCCCGGCGGGTCGCCGCCGCCCGGCGCATTGGCATGCCGGAACAGCACGACCGTGCCGTCCTGCAGCGCGTCCCACTCGGTGTCGGTCGAGGGCTGCGCCGTCGCGGGTGCGGTGCACAGCGAGGCGGCGAGGGCGGTGGTCGCGAGGAGCGGTCGAATGCGCCGAAGCGCAAGGCGAGCGAAGGGGTGCATCGATCGAGCATAGGCCGATCGCTTCGCTGCGTCGAACGTCGGGATAAGGCGCGAAGATCGTGGTCTGGGTGCCGTTCGCATTGACACGGATCAGCCGCCCTGGCGGCAGCAGCGGCGGGCCGCCTCGGCCGGCGAAGCCGCTGCCGATCTGCAGCACGTAGAGCGTGCCGCGCGCATCGAACGCGAGTCTGACGATGTTGGTGAAGCCGCTCGCGACGACCTGCGGCGTGCCGCCTTGGGGCGGGACGCGGTAGACGTTGGCTGCGCCGGCCGGGAACGGAAAGCCGGTGAGCTGGCCGGCGTAGAGCCAGCCGTCCGGGTCTTCGACCACCGAGGTCGGCACCGCCTGCATCGGGATCATCGCGCCGGGCGGAAGCCCGAGGAACGGCGGCGCCGGTACCGCGCGCGCCGGGAAAGTTGCGAGCGTCCGCATCGAGCCGTTCGCAGTGATCTCGAACAACGCATTCGCGCCCGCATCGGCGACGACTGCACGTCCCGGCAGCACGACCACGCCGAACGGATTGCTGTCGGCACCGCCCGGCACCGGGTTGTGGGCGGCCTCGAACGCGGCGACGTCGGCGGTCTGCCTCCACTCGCCGGCCACGTTGACCTGTAGCGCGCTGCCGAACAGGGCGGCCTTCGGACCGAGCCCGTTGCGGGTCGCGGCTTCGGCGCCGAGGCCCCATCACGAGCCGGCCGTTGCCGGTGCCGGAGAACGAGATGCTGTGCGGACCGGTCGACGCGAAGCCACCGGCGGCAGCCAATGAAGGCAATCCGCCGATGACCTGCACCGGCGGATCGATGCCGAGGCGGTCGATGCGGGTCAGCGCGCCGGTCTCGCCGTAGCAGGCGAGCTGGCCGTCGCCGAGCAGCGCGCAGCGGCCGTTGCCGCCGCGCCCAGCCTCGGTCACGAACAGCTGGCCGTTCGGCGCGAACGCGATGCCGCGCGGGTTGCTGAGTCCGCTGGCGAGCACGTCGACCTTGGGGCGCAGCGGTGGCGACCGACGCGGTCAGCGCGGCCACGGCGAGCAGATGGCGAAGGGGTGGCATGTCGGATCCTCGAAGGGTCGTGCAGGTGGACATCGGGCCGTCACAATGGCTTGGCTTGCCGGCCGAGTCATTGGCGGATTTCTGAATCATTTCTGAACAGGACCCGATGCCCGCGCACCCGCTGCCCGACCGCTTCGCATTCGGCGATTTCGTGCTGGAACGGTCGCAACAGCGGGTCGTGCACCGCGACGGCACGGCGCTCGATCTGCCGCCGCGCCTGTTCGGCGCGCTGCACCTGTTCATCGATCGCGCCGGCGAGCTGCTTCACAAGGAGACGCTGCTGACGCGGCGCGATCGATGCTCGACCGGTGCTGGGGGTAGGCCGCCTGGTCGAGCACGACCTCGGTCCCGTCGGCGAGGCGCACCTTCGGCCAGGGCAGTTCGGAATCGGCGAGGATGGAATAGGCGGCTGCGCCGCCGCCTGTCACCGGGCCGAGCGTCGCCAGCAGGCCTCGCCGCGCGCATCGAGCGTGTGGTCGGCGCCGCGCAGCACGTCGTTCAACGGCTGGCGATGCTTGCGCAGCGCCGGCTCCTCGGCGCTGAACCGTTCGATCGCCGGACGGCCGAGTGCGATCAGCTCGGGCCGCAGGAACGCATTGGCTTCGTCGAGGCGCGACGACAACAGCTCGGCGCGCTGGCGCAGCTCGAGCGGCGCCGATAGCCCGGCGTCCTCGTCGCTGAGCAGCGCTGCATAGGCGCTCAGCCGCTCCACCCGTTCGGCAAGCATGGCGTTGAGGTCGAGGCAGTCGGCCAGCCGGCGCGCCGAGTCGCCGAGATGGCCGCGACACGCCGCGAGGTCGCCGGCTCGCGCCTCGAGCTGTTGCGCTTCGGCCTGCCAGGCGGTGATCGACGGAAAGAGGTCCGAGAGCCGCCAGCGGTCGGGCGCATCGGCGGCGTGGATCGATCCGCACGCCGCGGACAGCACGATCGCGAGCGCGGCCATCGTTCGAGTCGAGTCAGTGAAGTTCATCGTTGCATCGGCGGATTCAGCACCTGCCATTGGACACCTTGACGCGCGCAGAATCGCGCGAATGGAAACACCACCCCAACGAAACCGCGGCACGAGCGATGCGCTCGTGCTGATCGAACGCTCCGACGACGGCTTTGCCACGCTGGTGCTGAACCGGCCGAAGAAGCTGAATACGCTGTCGATCGAGATGCGGCGCGCGATCGCGGTCGCGATCGATGCGCTCGAGGCGGACGCGGCGACCCGCGTGCTGATCCTGACCGGCGCCGGTCGGTCGTTCAGCGCCGGGCTCGACCTGGACGAGTGGCAGGCACCCGGCATCGTGGCCGCCGCGGCCTATGAGCACGATCCGGTTGCTGCTCTGAAGCAGTTCAGCGGCCCGGTGATCGGTGCGATCAACGGCCTGGCCGTCACCGGTGGCGTCGAGCTCGCGCTGGCCTGCGACGTGCTGATCGCGTCGAGCGACGCCCGCTTCGCTGACACCCATGTGCGCGTCGGCCTGCTGCCGAGCTGGGGCGGCTCGGTGCGGATGGCGCGCCGGATCGGTCTGCACCGCGCGAAGGAGCTGGCGCTGACCGGGCGCTTTCTCGATGCCGAAGAGGCGATGGCCTGGGGCTTCGTCAACAAGGTCGTCGAGCCTAAGCAGCTCCGGCGCGAAGCCGAGGCGATGGCGCGCCAGATGCTCGCCGGCATGCCGGATGCGCTGGTCGCCTACAAGCGCCTGTTCGACGAGGGCGACGCGACCTCGTTCGAGGATGCGCTGCAGAACGAGCGCACCGCCTCGCTCGCCATCAACGGCCCGGTCAGCCAGGCCGAGATCGACGCGCGCCTCGCGCATCTGCGCGGCGAGGGCTGAGCGCGGACGCACGGGTACGCTGCGGCCCGGCGGGCGCTGCTAGCACCGTGTCGATAGGTGAGTTTCCTACCCGGGCCGCGGTCGCTGTCCGACGCCGGGCGCCCGTCCGCCGGCATATCTTGGACGCCACCCACTTCGGAGACAGCCATGGCGAAGAACACAGGCGACGACAGCCGCAAGGGCGCGGTGTCCGGCCGCACCCAGGTACTCAACCCGACGACCGGCGACTACGTGAAGCGCGACGAGAACGGCGAAGGCACCGGCAAGGGCAAGTTCATGGACGTCAAGCAGGACGGCACCAAGTTCAAGGGCGTCGCGACCGAACCCGACGGGCGTCGGAAGAAGGGCTGAGCGCGCCTCTCGCCCTGCCATGGCCGCGCGTGCCATCGCGACGCTGTCCCTGACGTTCGGCCTGGTCTCCATTCCGGTCAAGGTCTATTCGGCGACAGAAAGTTCGTCCGCCGTCCGCTTCAAGCTGATGGGGCGCGGCGGGGCACGGTTGCGCCAGCAGTACGTGGCGGATGAGGTCGATGACGGTGTGTGGGGTTGGACCGGTGAAAGCCAGCCTGCGGTCGATAAAGGGCCAACGGCTCCCAAGGGTCGCCGAACGGAGGGGCGCGACGAGCTGGCCGGATCGAGGGTGGCCCCGCTCGCCGCGGTTGCTGCGATGCCCGCGCGAGCAAGCGCACCGCCGGAGCCCGCTCCAACAGTTTCGGAACGATCGTTCAACGCCCCGGTCGTTGAGCGCGACGACATCGTCAAGGGCTACGAGTTCGAGAAGGGCCGCTTCGTCCTCTTCACACCGGCCGAGCTGAAGGCGCTGCAGGACGCGTCGCGGCAGACGATCGACATCGTCTCCTTCGTCCCCGAGCGCGCCGTCGACCCGATCTACTACGACAAGGCGTACTTTCTCGCGCCCGACAAGCGCGGCGAGAAGACCTATTCGCTGCTGCTGGCGGCGATGCAGCGCAGCGAGCGCTGTGCGCTCGCCAAGTGGGCCTGGCGCGCAAAGGAGTACGTCGTGCAGATCCGTCCGGCCGAAGGCGGCATGGTGCTGCAGCAGCTGTTGTACGCGGACGAGGTGCGCTCGCTCGCAGACCTGCACGTGCTGCTGGTCGAGGTGAAGGAGCCGGAGCTGAAGCTCGCGCTCCAGCTGATCGAGCAGATCTCCGAGGATGCCTACGACCCGACCCAGTTCGTCGATGAGGAGAAGGCGCGCATCCTCGCCGCGGTCGGACGCAAGATCGCGGGCGAGGACGTCGTTGCGACCGAGCGGCCGGCACCGCTCGGCGGCCAGGTCATCGATTTGATGGCGGCGTTGCGCGCGAGCCTGCGCACCGAGAAGCCGAAGCCGGCGCCGGCACGCGCGGCTCGATCGCCCGCGGCACCGTCGCCGCCGGTCGCGCGCAAGGCCGCGCGTCGCAGTGCGCAGCCTGAGTCCGCCGCGCCGACACGCGCTCGGGCGAAGAAGTAGCGCGTGCCGAATCCACCGCCGAAGGCAGGCCATCCGGTCGGAAAGGGCAGGCGCCGACTCGATGGCCTAGCGCGGCAGAATGAGCCGGTGATCACGAATCCGCTGGCCGGGCCCGATGACGCGCAGCGCCACAACGACGTCCGCATGCGGACGCTCGCGACCCAGACTTCGGTCGTGATGTGGCACACCGCACCGGACGGCAGCGCAGTCGGCGACAACCCGTCTTGGGAGGCCTTCACCGGTCAGAGCCATGCCGAGGCGACCGGCTGGGGCTGGCTCGCCGCCATCGATCCGGCCGAGCGCGATGCGGTCCGTGCCGCCTGGCAGGCCGGAGTCGCGACGCGTGCGCTGGTCGGTCTGCGCTACCGGCTGCGCCGCGCCGACGGCCAGCTTCGCGACGTCGAGGCGCAGGCGGTGCCGGTGCTCGACGGCGACGAGTTGCGCGAGTGGGTCGGCATCTGCATCGACGTCACCGATCGCAAGCGCCAGCGCGAGGAGCTCGAGGCGAGCGAGGAGCGACTGCGCCTGCTCGACCGCCTGAGCGACGCGACGCGCGCGGTGACCGAGGCGACCGCGATCATGTCGATCACCGCGCAGATGCTCGGCGAGTATCTCAACGTCACGCGCTGCGCGTACGCCGACGTCGAGCTCGACAACGACCGCTTCACGATCCGCAGCGACTGGTCGGCGCCGGGGGTGCCGAGCAGCGCCGGCGTCTACTCGCTCGACCTGTTCGGCCCGCAGGCGACCGACAACCTGCGCAACGGCAGAAAGCTCGTCGTCAACGACGTCGACCGCGAGCTCGGCGACGAGGGCGGCGGCCGCATGTTCAACGCGATCGGGATCAAGGCGATCATCACCGCGCCGCTCGTCAAGGACGGCCGTCTTGTCGCGATGATGGCGTGCACAGCGCCGAGCCGCGGCGCTGGACCGACCGCGAGATCTCGATCGTCGGCGAGGTCGTCGAGCGCTGCTGGGCCCACATCGAGCGCGTGCGCGATGCCGCCTTGCTGCGCGAGCAGGACCGCTACAAGGACGAGTTTCTCGCGACGCTCGCCCACGAGCTGCGCAACCCGCTCGCGCCGATGCGCTTCGCGCTCGCGATGCTGCGCCTGTCGAACGACCCGGCGAAGGCGACACGCGCCCGCGAGATCGTCGAGCGCCAGGTCGGCCACATGGCGCGGCTGGTCGACGACTTGCTCGACCAGTCGCGCATCAACCGCGGGTTGATCGAGCTGCGCCGGGAGCGCATCGCGCTCGCGACGTTGATGCAGCAGGCGGTCGAAGCGGCGCGGCCCGACATCGAGGCGGCCGGCCATCGCTTCATGCTCCAGCTGCCGCGGCCCGACCTCGAGCTCGACGCCGATCCGGCGCGCATCGTGCAGGTCATCGGCAACCTGCTCAACAACGCGACGAAGTACACGCCGGACGGCGGCGACATCCGCCTCGCTGCCTGGCAGTCCGGCAACACCGCGCAGATCGAGGTGGTCGACAACGGCGTCGGCATTCCTCCTGACCAGCAAGGTCGCGTCTTTCACATGTTCACGCAGTTGCCGCACAGCACCGACCGCGCGAAAGGCGGCCTCGGCATCGGGCTCTCGCTGGTCAAGCGCCTGGTCGAGATGCACGGCGGGCGCGTCGCGGTACGGAGCGACGGCCTCGACGCCGGCACCGCGTTCACGATCGATCTTCCTGTTGCGGTGGTGCCCGCCACGGCCGGCGCCCCCGAGCCGGCACCGGTCATCGCCGGATCGGCGACGGCGCGCCGCATTCTCGTCGTCGAGGACAACCCGGACGGCCGCGAGGCGCTGGTCGCGCTGCTCGAGATGCTCGGCTACGCGGTGCAATCCGCCGCCGACGGTCCGGCGGCGTTGCAGGTTGCGGCCCGGTTCCTGCCGCAGATCGTGCTGCTCGACCTCGGGCTGCCCGGCATGGACGGCTACGCCGTCGCGCGTGCGCTGCAGGCCGCCCCGAGCCAGGCGGACGCGGTCATCGTCGCGCTGACCGGGTGGGGCGCCGAGCGCGATCGCACGCTGACCCGCCAGGCCGGTTTTCATCACCACCTGACGAAGCCGGTCGATCCCGGCGCGCTGCAGGGCTTCCTCGAGCAGATCGGGTCCGAGCCGCAGATGGTGGCGTCCGGCGGCGAGGCGGCGCCGTAGCCGAGGCTCTGCCCGTTTCGCCAGCCCCGCGCATGGCCCCGAAGGACCGCGCCTCCACCTCCAATGACGAGCGTGGCCGCGACGCCGAGCGGCCGAGCGACATCCCGGCGCCGGGCTGGCTCGACATCCTGCGGCGGGTTCGCCATCGGATCGTCGACGACCGGCTGTCGATCGTCGCCGCCGGGGTCGCGTTCTATGCGGTGCTGGCCGCCTTTCCGGCGCTGATGGCGCTGCTCGCGATCGGCGGGCTGGCGTTCGATCCGCATCGCATTCCCGAGCGCTTGTCGGCGTGGAATGACGCGCTGTCGCCCGAGGCGCTGCAGCTCGCGATCGGCGTGCTGCAGGGTCTGGCCGATGCGCGCACGCATCGCCTCGGTCTCAGTCTGGGCGGCAGCGCGCTGCTCGCGTTGTGGGGCTCGTCGCTTGGCATCCGCATGCTGATGTCCGCGCTCAATGTGACGTACGGCGAGAAGGAAACGCGCCGCTATGTCGTGCGCATGAGCCTCGCGCTGCTGCTGACGGTCGGCGCGCTGTGCGTCGCGACGGTGCTGATCGCCGCGGTGGTCGCGTCGCCGGCGATGATCCGCGTTATCGGGCTCGAGGGCGTGCCGCGCCGGGTGTTCGACATCGTGCGCTGGCCGGTCATCGCGCTGATGTTCTGGGGCTCGCTGCTGGTCATGTACCGCTATGGTCCAAGCCGCAGCCATCCGCGCTGGGAGTGGGTCGGCTGGGGGGCCTTCGCCGCGACCGCACTCTGGCTCTGCGGATCGGTGCTGCTCTCGTGGTACGTCAACGGCTTCGGCCGCTACAACACGCCTTACGGCGCCGTCGGCCTGGTCGTGATCGTGCTCGTCTGGTTTCTGCTGTCGGCCTACTCGGTGCTGATTGGCGCCGAGATCAATGCCGAGCAGGAGAAGCAGACCCGCATGGACACGACGGACGGCGCCGACCGTCCGATCGGCAGTCGCGGCGCGAGCGCGGCCGACACGGTCGGCCACGACAAGCACTGAGCCCGCGGGTTCATCGCGAGCGGGGACGCGGCGGCGGCTAGCTTTGTTCGCGCAGTGCCTTCGCCTGCGTCTTGCCCTCGTCGAACGCGGCCCGGCGGCGCGCGATCTCGTCCGGCGTCAGGCGGGCGACGTTGCAGTAGTCGAGCTTCCAGTCGGCGCTCGCGCTCCAGCGCAGCGGCGACTGCACTGTCGTGCGCGCGGCCGGCGCCGCTTCGAGCAGCGCGAGCGCCAGCTCGAGCGTCGTCGCCTGTGAACCCGGATCGTTCGGGCGGCCGGCTGCGTTGCCGAGCGGGAAGTCGGAGAACAGAAAGCGCGGCACGCCGACGCGCTCGACGATGTCCTTCGCGCAACCCATGACCACCGTGCTGATGCCGCTCTGTTCGAGCAGACGGGCGACGAGCGCCGTGGTCTGGTGGCAGACCGGGCAGTTCGGCACCAGGATCACCGCCTCGACCGCATCGGCGCGGCAGCGCGCGACGACCTCGGGGCCGTCGACGCCGAGCGTCGCGCGCTGACTGCGATTGGTCGGCACGCCGTGAAAGCGTGGCGCGAAGCTGCCGATCCGGCCGTCCGCCGCGGCACGTCGCAGCATCGCGAGCGGAAAGTAGCTGGCCAGGTCTTCCGCCGTCGTGTGCTGCCGGTCGATCGCGATGTGTGCGATGCGCAGATCCGGATCGCGCTCAGTGACATCGGAGAAGACCGCATAGAACTTCGCGTTCGCGTTGTACGGTGCGCGCGGACCCTGGTCGCCACGGCCCGGCTGGTACGGCGCCGCGGTGGTCACGATTGCGATGCGGCAGGCGGCCAGAGGGCGCAGCAAACGGTGGAAAGGCACGTCGGCGTAGTGCGCCCATTGATACGGCGCGCCATAGCCGAGCGCCTGGTAGTAGTCGCGGGTCCGCTGCAGGTACGGGATCGGCACGTCGTGCTCCGCAGTGAAGCCGAGGTCATCTGTGACGTTCACGTTCATCGCTCGGCAACCTCCGCGACGTGGATGAGAGGCGTGCAAATTGCCAAGGCGCTGCGCGGCTCAAATGCGGGCGGGAAGCTCCCGCGCGATCCGATGACCTCAACCTGATGGAGAAACCGAGATGCCCAAAGTCCAGGCACCAAAACGCCGAAGCTGGTTGCGTACATGGAGCGCATTGGCGCTGACCTTCGGTTGTTCTTGCGCGGCTGTTGCCGCCGACTACACCAGCACGGTGCTGGCCACCGGCCTGAACAACCCGCGCGGCCTGGCGTTCGGGCCGGATGGCGCGTTGTACATCACCGAGGCAGGAATTGCCGCAGGTTCGGGGCCGTCGACGATCATTCGCGGCGCCGCGAACACCTACACCGAGACCGGTTCGCTGACCCGCTGGCTCGGCGGCACGCAGGCCCGGGTGCTGACCGGGCTGCCCTCGATTTACACCGCAGGCAGCAACGAGGTGGTCGGGCCGAACGGCATCACGTTCGCGCCGTCGGGAGCACCGGTCCTGACGATCGGCGCCGGCCTCGACCCGACCCTGCGCGCGACCGATCTCGCACCCGTCGGCACAAACCTGGCGCGCCTGGTGACGTTCGGCAGCTCGATCGACGTCGGGGCATACGAGGCGCTCAACAACCCGGCCGGCGGGCCGCTCGACACCAACCCGTGGCATGTCGCCGCCGTCGCCGGCGGCTACCTCGTGACCGATGCCGGCGGCAATTCGCTGCTGCGCGTCGCCACCGATGGCACTCTCTCGACAGTGGCCTCGTTCCAGGCCCGCGCGCTCGGCGGCCCGGGCTCGACGGAGCCGGTGCCGACCGGCATTGCCGTCGGTCCCGACGGCGCGTATTACGTCAGCGACTGACGGGCTTCCCGTTCGTTGCCGGTGCCGCGCGCATCTACCGAGTCCCTTCCGGCGGCGGCGCGCCGACGGTCTTCGCGACCGGCTTCACGATGCTGACGGACATCGCGTTCGGCTCTGACGGCAGCCTGTATGCGCTCGAGTACGACTCGAACGGCCTGCTCGCGCCGGGCAGCGGTGGGGCGCTCTGGAAGGTCGGCGCCGACGGCTCGCGCTCGCTGGTCTTCAGCGACGGGCTGGTCTCGCCGACCGGCCTGGCGATCGGGCCCGACGGCTTCTATGTGTCGAACTTCGGCTCGAGCTCCGGACAAGGGCAGGTCGTGCTGATTGCCGCGATTCCGGAGCCGGAGACCTACGCGCTGATGCTGCTCGGCCTCGGTGTCATCGGCTGGTTGAAGCGTCGCCGCGCTTGACCGGGGCAATCGCGTATCACCACTGCGGGCATGCCCATTGCTGTACTTGGGCAAGCAATCTAAGGAGTGGTGATGCGGAAGTGGCTGCTGATGCTGGTGGCGGGTTATCTGTGGCGCAAGTACTCGGGAGCCCGCACGCCGGTTCCGTCCCGGCGTCCGCCGATGGCGCCGAATGCCTAGCGACCCTCCCATCGCCGCGCGCGCTGTCGCGCGGCCGGTCGCTATCGGATCCGAGTCGTCGGTGCCCAGCGTGAAACCCATACCAGGGAGCCGGGGCGAGTCGGCCTTTCTGTATGTCAGCGAAGTGTCACCCGTGATCGACCGCGGTGCCGTTCACGACATCGCGCGTGAGTCCCGAGTCCGCAACCAGGCGGTCGGCATCACCGGCTTGCTGATGTTCGACGGCGCCTGCTTCGCGCAGTGGGTGGAAGGTCCCGTGCAGGCCATCGACCATTTGCTCGCTCGGCTGCGTACCGATCCACGTCATCATCAAATGGACGTGCTGTGGTTCGAGAGCCCGGGTCTGGGCCGGCGCTATCCGCAGTGGCACTTCGGCTATCTCGACCTTCAGCGCGGCAACCCGAGCCTCTGCCGGCTGCGCGGGACGCGCGGGGCCGATGCGATGCTGCTGTTTGGCGCGCTCGGTCGCGGGCTGATCGCGGCCGAGCGCTCTTCAGGTGGGCGGATGCCGTTCGGCGCGCCGATGCTACGTTCCGCCCCCGATCCGGCGCTGCAGCTGACGTCGTAGTGGAAGCCCAGCCGCAGCTGCGCGGTCACCAGCCGAGTAGCAGCCGCAGCGGCAGGTAGACGCAGAGGCCGACGATCAACGGGCCCAGCACGCCGGGCCGCCACGCGTACCAGAGCGTCGCGGCCAGTGCTGAAGGCAGACGCGCCTCGCGCCACGTCGTCAGCAGATGGCCGTTGGCCATGAAGATCTCCGGCGCGAGGACGGCGACCAGCGCCGCGAGCGGCGCGAGCTGCAGCGAGCGCTGCAACCATGCCGGGACCGCCCAGGCGCGGCGCGGAAGCAGGAAGAAGCCGCGCGCCACGACCGTGACGGCGGCGAGACCGATGATCGCAAGCGTCGTATGCAGTCCGGACGTCATACGACCTCGTCGCTGCGCTGTGCCGCGCGTTGCGCGTGGCCCATCAACTCGCCGGCCACCACCGCGGCAGCGATCGCGACCAGGATGTTGAGCTTCAGCGGCAACGCGAAGGCCGCGATCGCCGCGGCGGCAGCGACCACCGCGGCGAGCTGCGCCTTGCGATCGACCAGCAGGCCGTACGCCAGGCCGAGCATCGACAGGGTGCCCGCAAAGCCGAGCCCCCAGTGCACCGGCACCAGCGAGGCCGCGCAGATGCCGACGATGCTCGAGACCTGCCAGACCGCCCAGATCGTCGCGCCGCCCATCACATACGCGACCTGACCCGGCTCCGGAGCGCCACTCGGCCATGCCTTCTGGAACACCAGCAGGTTCAGATCGGCGAGAAAGTAGCCGAGCAATACGCGTCGGCGCCGAGGCAGGTGCTCGAGGTAGGTGCGCCACTGCGCGCTGAAGATGACGAAGCGCAGGTTGACGCAGAAGGCGGTGGCCCAGAGCACCCAGAGCGGCGCTCCGGCCGCCAGGATCGGCAGCGAGGCGAGCTGCGCGGTGCCGGCGAAGACCGTGAGCGACATCAGCAGCGCGAGCCAGACGTCAAGACCGCTCTGCACCATCGCGACGCCGGTGACGATCCCCCAGGCGGCGATGCCAGGCGCGAACGGAGCGATGTCGGCGACGCCTCGGCGAAATTGCGGGTCGTGGGTGAGAGCTCGAAGGAAACGGGTCATCCGGCGGAGTGGGAGATCTGAGGGTCGTCGCTGTCGCGCGATCCACTTAGGGGATATCCGCTCTAGACGCCGGGCGCAAAGCAAGGATACCCCGCATCGAGGCGGGCGCCAGGACGACTCTCCACGAGGAGGCCCCTGCCGGCGTGAGGGACAAGGCATTGCGGGAACTACGTATATGCCGAAGATGCCGTCGGAGCGCCGGGTCTCGTCCATCGCCGAAGGCCATCGCGCGCTCCGCACCGGAGACCTGCATGTTCAAGAGGGTTTGCACTTCCATCGCGCTGGCCACATCGATGCTCGCGTCGGCCTAGGCCCAGGGCGGTCCGACGACGGTTCCGAACGGCCCGAACGGCGACAACGACAGCCTGTCATCCCTGCGCAGCTACGAGCAGTTGGTGCAGGCGCTCGAGAGCTCGGGGAGGACGAGTCAGGGTGCGGCGACGCTGCACGATGCGCACTGGACCAGCAATTCCGGACGCGAGGTGCCGTACGTCGTGATCGGCCATGGGCCGACCGCCGTGATGATCGTCGCGCAACAGCACGGCGACGAGATGGAGACGAGCGATTCCGCCGTGAACCTGGTCCGCACGCTGACGAACAACTCGATGGAGTCGCGGACCATCCGCGCCGCGCTGAAGGTGATCGTCGTGCCGCGCGTCAACGTCGACGGCTTCGACGGCAATAAGGCCGACGGCACACCGCTGACCAACGCGACCGGGACGCAGATTCCGCCGTGGCGCGAGAACTGGGATCCCCGTTTCACCGTCAATCCGCTGCCCGCGTTCTATGCGCGCGGCCGGGGCTACGACATCAACCGATATCACGCGTTCCGGCCGGAGTGCCCGCTCGACAACCCGAACTATCCGAACATCACGACGGTGGCCGGCGTGTCGACCTGCGAGACGGCGGACCTCGACACGAAGCCGGGCAGCACGTACGACCTGAGGCTGGGCAACCCCGTGCCGGAAGCCAAGAACATCCGGCGCCTCAACGACGAGTACAAGCCGGTCGTCGTGCTCGACATGCACCACCAGGGTACGCGGGTCAACGACGGCAAGATGGTGACGGCGTCGACGCTGTATCCGACAGCGTCGCAAACCGCGACGCGCTTGCTTGGCGTCGACCCTGGGGCGGTGGACCGGTTCAACAAGGGTCAGACGGTGGCCAAGCGCGTTGTCGTGCTGATCGCGCAGACACTCGCGCAATATCCGTATGCCGACCTCAGCCGCTATCCCGGCGGCACCGAGCCGGGCATCTCACGCAACGCGTACGGCTTGTTGGGCGCCGGCTCGGTGCTGCTCGAGCTGCGCGGCGGCATCGGCACGAAGTCGGGTGGCTACATCCAGAAGATCGGCTTCCATGCCTCGCTCGCGATCGTTCGCGAGATGGCGAAGGATCCGACACTGATGGCGTATTCGCCCGACCTGGCCGATGTCCTGGTCGTTCCGGCGAATGGCCAAGGGCCCACGCAAGGTCCCGGCGAGGCGATCGAAGAGGGCTACGTGCCCGGCGAGCTGGCGGAAGCCGACGACTTCCACCTGGGGAACTGATCCCGTCGACCGGGTGAGGGAGGCGCAGCCGATGGCTGCGTCCTTTCAGGTCGAGCGGTGGGCCGTCGGCAGCGGGCGTGAAGGACGCGGCACCGACTGGTCCCATCCGCGCCACCAGTGTTCGGCGAGCACGCCCAGGCGCTCCCGCTCGGCGTCGTGCGCGAGCAAGCGCACGAACGGATTCTTGTGGCGCGGTACGCCGAGCGAGCGGGCCTGCGCGCCGGCGCGCTCGTAGGCCTCGCGTTGCATCAGCGACTCGGTGCGCTTGAGCTCCGAGGGCAACGGGGATCGTTGGGGATCCGACATCCCTCAGCTATCGGCGCGAATGGCTCGGGCTTGAGGCCCACTGGTCGGCAAAGTGAAGGGCGGGACGTTGTCACAAGCGTTCGAACGGCCAACCATTTCACGAAAACGGCAGATTCCGCCGCTCGTGTTCAGACCGCGGGCGCCGCTTCCGTCTGATCCGACGCGTCGACCGGGCGCACGAGCTCGGCCTCGACCAGGTCGGCGAGATCGCGCAGCAGGCCGAGTTGCTGGTCGTCGAGCTGACGCGCCCGCCGGTCGATCAGGCAGAGCGTGCCGACCAGGCTGCCGTCGGCGGCGGCGAGCGGCGCACCGGCGTAGAAGCGGACGCGCGGATCGCCGGTGACGAACGGGTTGTCGGCGAAGCGGGCATCCTGCAACGTGTCGGCCACCTGCAGCACCTCGCGGTCGAGGATCGTGTGCGCGCAGAAGGCGCTGTCGCGCGGCGTCTCGGCGACTTCGAGGCCGTGGTTCGACTTGAACCATTGGCGGTCGCGATCGATCAGGCTGACGAGCGCGACCGGGACATCGAACAGCTCGGCGGCGATGCGCGTGTAGCGGTCGAAGCGCTCCTCCGGTGGCGTGTCGAGGATCTGCATGTCCTGCAATGCGCGCAGGCGCTGCTCCTCGTCGATGGCGAGCGGCGCCGGCGACCAGCGGCAGGCCTCGCGCAGCATCCAGCAGTGCATGCGGGTGCGCGCGTAGGTTTCCTTGAAGGGCCAGAGCAGCCAGTCGGTGACGCCAGCCTCGACGCCGGCTTCCATGTCCATGTCGCCTTCGTGCGACGCGACGACGATGAACGCCAGTTCGGCGTCGTCCGCGCTCTCGAGCGCGCGCACTTCGCGGCACAGCTCGAGCGCGTCGCGGCCGGCGAACCGGCGCTGGACGACGACGGTCGACGGTTGCCGCTCGGCCACCATCTGCAGCAAGGTTGCCGCATCGACGACATCGATGAGCTGCCCGCCGTCGGCGCGAACCGCAGCGGCCAGCACCTCACCCGGCGCCGGATTGACGGCCAGCAGCACGACGCGGTCGAGCGGGTTCGGCAAGCGCCGGGGCCCGACGGCGGTGGCCGCCTCGGCCATCGGACGTGCATCGGGATCGGCCTGCAGCTCGATGACCAGCCCCTCGGCGGCGCCGAACACGTCGACGCCGCTGCCGCTCGCCCGCTGGCGCGCCATTGCGACGATCGCGTCGACCCCGTCGTCGTTGCGCAGCGGGTCGTGGTGGTAGAGGGCGAGCCGTCGCACATTGCCGACCACGGCGAGGTCTACCGCGAACTCGACCGGACTGTGACCCCAGCCGCGGTGCTTGTCGTACTCGCCGAGCGTGAACTGCGCGTCGTGGATCAGCAAGTCGGCGTCCTCGATAAAGTCGGCATAGCGGCATTCGTCGGACGTCTGCGGCGGCCGCTCCCCGTGTGCGAGGTCGGGCGAATGCGGCTCGTGGTCGGTGGCATAGACGACGGTCGCGCCGTCGGCCTCGATCCGGTAGCCGAGGGTCAGCGCCGGGTGGTTCATGTAGTGCGCGCCGATCCGCACGTCGTCGATCTCGAAGGTGCCCTCGACCAGGTCGTGGTAGCGCACCTTGGCAGCGAACTGCTCGATCGTGATCGGGAAGTAGGTGTACTGCATCTGACCGGCGAGCGTCTCGCGGATCGACGGTCCGAGGCCGCGCGGGCCGTAGATGTCCCACTCGAAATCGGCGACGAACAGCGGCGCGAGGAACGGCAGACCCTGGATGTGGTCCCAGTGGGTATGGCTGATCAGCACGTGGCCGCGCCGCGGCCCGTTCGGCTCGGCGAGCAGCGCCTGGCCGAGGCCGTGGGCGCCGGTGCCGCAGTCGAGCAAGATCAACGCGCCGCTCGCGGTGCGCACCTCGACGCACGAGGTGTTGCCGCCGTAGCGGACGGTGTCCGGTCCCGGTTTCGGGATCGATCCACGGGTGCCCCAGAAGCGGACGCGCATGTGGCTTCTCCTGCGTTGGAGGCCCATCATAGAAGCGTGCGGAACGGCGCTTCGTGCGGCGGGCCGCGGAGGCCGACGACCGCATGGACGAACGGGTGCAATCGTCCGAAACGTCGGACACTGCAGCGCAGGGCAGCGAGCATCGCGACGGCGCGCCGCCTGTCGACCTAAGGAGCTTTGTGATGAGCCTGACCGATGCGACCGGCCACCGCCTTTCCGGGGCCAATCCGAGCGGCCTTGCGCACTTCGAGCAGGCGGCGCACGAGCTGCTCTGCCTGGTCGACGATCCGGTCGGCAGCATCGATCGCGCGATCGAGGCGAGCCCCGGCATGACGATGGCGCATCTGCTGAAGGCGTGGCTGCATCTGCTCGGTACCGAGCCGGGCGGACTCGTGGTCGCGAAGGCGTGCCTCGCTGCGGCGGCGGCGCTCGACGCCGACGAGCGGGAACGCGGCCACCTCGGAGCGGCGCAGGCGCTGGCCGCGGGTCGCTGGCAGGAAGCCGCGCTGCGCGTCGAAGACATCAACATGCGCTGCCCGCGCGACACGCTCGCGCTGCAGGTCGGCCACCAGATCGACTTCTTCCGCGGCGATTCGCGCATGCTGCGCGACCGCATCGCGAGGGTGCTGCCGGCCTGGGATCCGGCCGTCCCCGGCTGGCATGCGGTGCTCGGAATGCACGCGTTCGGGCTCGAGGAGACCGGCGACTACGCAGCCGCCGAGGCGCGTGGCCGGCGCAGCGTCGAACTCGAGCCGCGCGACAGCTGGGGTTGGCACGCGGTGGTGCACGTCCACGAGATGCGCAACGCGCCGCGCGATGGCATCGCCTGGCTCGAGCCGAGCCGCGCGACGTGGTCGAAGGGAAGCTTTCTCGGCACCCACAACGCCTGGCATCTCGCGCTTTGCCAGCTTGAGCTCGACCGGCACGACGAGGTGCTGCGCCTCTACGACGAGGCGATCGGCGGCACCGGCTCGGCGGTCGTGCTCGACCTGGTCGACGCCAGTGCGCTGCTGTGGCGGCTGCATCTACGCGGCGTTGCGCTCGGCGAGCGCGGCGCGGCCATCGCCGAGCGATGGGCCACGCACGGCGCTGGCGGCAGCTACGCATTCAACGACCTGCACGCGATGATCGCGTACGTGCTGGCCGATCGTCCGCGCGAACAGCATGCGCTGATCGAAGCGCAGCAGGAGGCGATGCGGTCGGACCTCGACAACGCGGCGTTCACGCGCGACATCGGCCATCCGGCGACGCTTGCGGTGCAGGCGTTCGGGGCCGGCGACTTTGCGCATGCGGCGATGTTGCTGCGGCCGGTTCGCAGTGGCGCGCATCGCTTCGGCGGCAGCCATGCGCAGCGCGATCTGGTCGACCTGACGTTGCTGGCCGCCGCCGATCGCGCCGGCGACCGTTCGCTGGCGGCTGCGCTCGCGGCCGAACGTTTGGCGCTGCGGCCCAACAGCCCCGATGCGCGCCGGGTCGTCGCACGCTGGCCGATGACCGCGTGACGATCGCGTAGGAGGAGGCCGCCGCTTTTCGCGGTGGCGGCCGATTCGCTTTCGAGCGGTCATCCCGCATTCGCGCGGAGACGGCGCGAGATCGATATGAGAAGCTGGGGCCGAGCCCCGAGCTCTTCGCGCCATGCCGTCATTCATGCCCTCATCGTTGCCGCTGTCCAAGGCGCTCTACCTGGTGCCCCTGCTGGTCGGCTGCGGCGCGCTGGTGCAGGCGGCGACGTTCTGGCGCGGCATCCAGCGGGCGCGTGCATTCGCCGCGCAGGGTCGGCGTTTCGAGCGGCGCGTCGCGGCTCAGGGCCCGCGCATCCTGATCCTCGGTGACAGCACCGGCGTCGGTGTCGGTGCGACCCGGCCGGAAGAATCGATCGCGGGGCTGCTGGCGGCCGACTTTCCGGATGCCGACGTCGTCAACGTCAGCGTGTCGGGCGCGAAGGTCGCCACCACGCTGGCCCAGGTCCGCGCCTGCGCCGAACAGAGCTTGCACTTCGACCTCGCGCTGCTCCATGTCGGCGGCAACGACGTGGTGCGGGCGACGCCGACTGCGAAGTTGTCGGACGATTGCGAGCAGCTGCTCGACGAGCTCGGCCGGCTGGCCGATCGCTCGCTCTGGCTGGGACCGCCGAACCTTGCCAGCACGCCGCTCTTTACGCCGCCGTTCTCGTGGGTCGTCGCCGCGCGCAGCCGCGCCGCCACGGCGATCTTCACCGAGTGCGCAGCCCGTCACGGCATCACGTTCGTCAACTTCTCCTCGCCCGAGCACGAGGCGCAATTCGTGCGTGCACGGGCCGAGCACTTCGCGGCCGATCGCTTCCACCCGAGCAGCTCGAGCTATCGCTACGGCTGGTCGGTCGCCCGGCGCGCCCTCGAACTCAGCGCGTTCGCCGGCAAGGTGGGCTGAACACGTTCTTCTTGTGCGAGGCCGGCGATTCGGCCTACAACGTGTCGGAAGGTGACCTCGCGCGCGAAGCGAAGAACTCCCGCACCATCTCCGCCCACGTCCTACGATCGCGGCGTGGGCTCGACCGCAAGATGAAGCCATTGGAGTCGCTGGAGAACCTCATGGACACGTGCACTGCCAGTTCGATGCCGACGCCTCGATTCGAACTTCGTTTCCAGCCGCTCTCGACCTTCGGTCGCGGCTTCGCCTTCCCGTGTGATGCGCTCGGTCAGGTGCCGCTGAACGACCTCAGCGATCGGCTGCGAGACAACTACCTGTACGCGCGCGCGGTGGTTGGCAACGAGCTGTCGTGGCCGGTCATCAACCGGCTCGATTCCTGAGCAAAACGCAGAGCGTCCGGCGGTGACTCACCCGCCGCGCGCATGCCACGGGATGCGGCCGCCGTCGAGCCATTGCCGTGCGGTCGCCCAGCCGACCATCATGGCCTCCTCGCTGTTCTTCCGATAGCACTCGGGCCCGCACGGGACGACGAAGTCGCGCGCGCTGCCGTCGACGCGCGAGATGGTCATGCGCGGTTCCCAGCGCTGGATGTCGGCCAGATAGGCCACGGAGCCGGCGATCGCATAGGGACCAATGACCTCGGTGCGGAAGTCGGCTGCGTCGGGCTCTGAACTCATCATCGTTGTCTCGAGACTCGCGCTGTTCGCATCGGTCGGCGGTGGCGACGGTGCCGGCACGGCTCACTGCCGGTCTGTTCGGCTTGGGTGCTGAAAAGATCGCCTCGCCACCGTCGCCTGCATGCTACTCAAAGCGCCTCGCGGCGACGATCCCTCGGCTGAGGGGAAAAGCGGACATACCATCGCGACCTCGCAGCGACAACGAGGAGACCACGATG
>Ga0207648_10002116_pt1 | contig 21633 bp, 21 predicted proteins | sample KBSMisM32_FD_184310 | JGI IMG/M metagenome (GOLD analysis project Ga0207648, IMG submission 184310) | Miscanthus rhizosphere microbial communities from Kellogg Biological Station, Michigan, USA - KBS Miscanthus M3-2 (SPAdes) (version 2) | ecosystem: Host-associated > Plants > Roots >...
GCGCGGCGGAGCTCGGGCACGGTCGAGCGGCCGCCACGTTGGGCGTGATGTACCGCGTCGGTCAGGGAGTGGAGCCGGACGAAGCACACGCCGAATACTGGTTTGGTCGGGCCCGCGAACTGGGAGTGGACGTGCCCGCCTTCCTCGAGGAGATGGGGCTGTAGACTCGCGCCATGATTGCCCTCGCCCTGATCGCAACCCTGGCCGCCCCCGCTCCTGCGCGCTCCCCCGCCGGCCCGTATTGGCCCGGGCGCGACTGGGAACGGCGCACGCCCGCGCAGGCCGGCCTCGACGCCGCCCTCCTCGACGCGGCCATCGCGTTCGCGAAAGCGAACGAGACGAGCGAGCCCCGCGACCTCGAGCGCGCGCACTACACGGGCGCCTTCGGGCGCGAGCCGTTCAACGCGGCGAACGGGCCCTTGCGGCCGCGTGGCGACCTCACCGGCATCGTCGTCCGCCACGGCTACATCGTGGCGGAGTGGGGCGAGCCCGACCGCGTGGACGTCACCAACAGCGTGACCAAGAGCTTCCTGTCCTCCGTCGTCGGCGTCGCCGTCGACCGCTCGCTCATCCGCAGCGTGGACGACCCGGTAGCCCCTGTGTTCGCGGCGCCCATCCTCGACCGCGACGGGCACCTGCTCGATCTCTTCTCCTCGCCGCACGCGAAGACGATCACGTGGGACCACCTGCTGCGCCAGACCAGCGACTGGTCGGGCACCCTGTGGGGCAAGCCCGACTGGGCCGACCGTCCGGCGGCGGACCTCGAGAAGGACATCGCCCGCGAGCGCCACGCCCCCGGCAGCGTCTACGAGTACAACGACTCCCGCGTGAACCTGCTCGCCCTGGCCGCGCTGAACGTGTGGCGCCGGCCCCTGCCCCAGGTGCTGAGCGAATACGTGATGGAGCCGATCGGCGCCTCGCGCACCTGGCGCTGGTACGGGTACTCGGATTCGTGGGTGGTGATGGACGGCGCCCTCGTCCAGTCCGTCAGCGGCGGCGGCCACTGGGGCGGCGGGATGTTCATCGACGCGCGCGACCAGGCGCGCTTCGGCCTGCTGACCCTGCGGCGCGGGCGCTGGAACGACCGCCAGGTCCTGTCCGAGGAGTGGATCCGCAAGGCCCTCACGCCCACGCCGGCGCAGCCGACCTACGGGTTCATGAACTACTTCCTCAACACCGACCGCAAGTACCTGCCCGACGCGCCACCCACCGCGTTCGTCCACGTGGGCGCGGGCACCAACGCGATCTACGTCGATCCCGTGAACGACCTCGTCGTCGTGGTGCGCTGGATCGAGGGCAAGGCCCTGAACGAGTTCGTGAAGCGGGTGCTGGCCTCGGTCCAGGGTCCCTGAGGGTCAGGTGTCCTTCTCGTCGTCGCTCCCGTCGTCTTCGTCGTCGGGGGCACCGATGGGAAAGCGGGTGACGTAATCGGGCCCGGCCGTTCGGGTGCGGGCGTCGATCCGCCAGAAGAGGAAGCCGCCGTTCTCGGTCGCATCCGCCGGGACGGCGATCGCACTCTCCGCATGCAGGGGCGCGGCCGGCCACACCCGCGTGTCGAACGGGACGCGCAGCCGCACGCGTGCGATCTCGGCTTTCTTGTGGCGTGCCTTGCGGTACACGAGCTGCACGGTGAGGCGCTCGACGACCAACGTGAGATCCACCGCTCGCACGAACACGTCGGTGCGCGCCGCCTGATCGAAGCGGACGTGCAGGGCCTCACCCGCCACCGGGTAGCGCGGGCGGATGGCCAGCCGGGCGTCATCCAGGCGCCGGCTCACCCACGTGCGCTTGACCACGGCCCAGGCCAGCCGCGCGAGCAGCGCCACCCAGGCGAGCAACGCGAACACCGCGGTCGCGCCCTTCGGCCCTGACCGCCCGTAGTAGTCCACGAACGTGACCCCGCCGACCACCGTGAACACGGCGAGGGCGGCCGCGGCCGAATCACGCAGCGCACGGTACGAGCGGAAGATCGGGACGACGAACCAGCCGCTCGCGTCCTCCACGGGGGTTTTGTCGCCCTCGCCCGATCGAACCCCGCCCGTCGCGAGACCCGCGGCCAGCGCCCCCAGGGGAGCGGCCACGAGCAGGACGGCGAGGTACGGCAGGAACGACCGGAACGGAACGAGGAACGCTCGGGCCGGATCGTCGGGATCCACGAACGCGGTGACGGCCGAACCGGCGGGGAAACGCGCCCGCAGCTCCTCGGAGTCGCCCGCCGTGGTGGACCAGGGCCCGGGATAGATCCGATCGGACTCGTGCTCGCGGCCGTCCGCGCGATACCGGTAACGGATGCGGACCGCGCGAGAGGAGCCGCCCCTCGTTGTCCGGTAGGTACGTTCGCCGGACTCGGTGACGACGGCCGCCGCCGGCTGCCAGGTCGCCAAGCGCCGCTCCTGGGCCGCGATGAGGAAGGCGTTGACCGCAGCCGCCAGCAGGGCCAGGCTGGCCAGAACGCGCGTCATCCTCGTCGGGCGGCTCGGGTCACGCCCCGTGGCCATCAGCGCACGGTCGGGTAGGTGATCCCGAGCTGCTCGAGGTAGGTCCGGTAGCGCGCAGGGTCGTAGTAGAGCTTGCGCAGCTCGGGCAGGAAGCGCGCCATCTTCTCCCGGTTCATCTCGACCGCGGCCACGTCGTCGGGACTCATGAGGGGAACGTACTTCTGGTCCCGGGTCTGGACGTCCCGGAAATACGCCCACGCCTGGTCGCGCAGCTCCGGCACGAGCAGGAGATCCAGCGCGGTCGCCACCTGCACCTTGGCCCCCGCCGTGGAGCCCTTGTGCGCGATGGGCGTGGCCATGGCCACCGCGTTCTCCCAGCTGTGCCCGGGCAGCTTGGGGATGTTGGCCGGGTACCAGAGGTAGACGGTGGGCACGTTCCAGGCGATGTCGCCGATGTCGTCGGAAGCGCCTCCGAACTTCTCGTCCCGCGGGGGCTTCATCTCCTCGACCTTGGTCTTCAACCCCTCGACCGCCGCCCCGATCTCCTTCTGCAGGGCCCGCGCCAGCGTCTGGTCGGCCTCGCTCCACTGCGGCATGCCCACGAGCGCGATGTTCCGGTCCTGCGCTTCCGCGATCGGGCGGTTGAAGTGCATGGGCCAGGCCGAGCCCACGATACGGCGGGTGACGGTCGTGCCGGTCATGCGCGCGGCCGCGTCCGCGATGACGTTGGCGGCCTCGAAGTTCTCGCGGATGTGGTCGTAGTCGATCTCTCGGAAGTAGTACCAGACCGTCGCCTCCGACGGCACGACGTTGGGCTGCTCGCCCCCGTTGACGATCACGTAGTGCGAGCGCTGCTGGGGCCGGAGGTGCTCGCGCCGGAAGTTCCAGGCCGTGTCCATCAGCTCGACCGCGTCCAGCGCGCTCTTCCCGAGCCAGGGGCTGATGCCGGCGTGGGCGGCCTGCCCCTTGAACGTGTACTGGACGGAGACGAGGCCGCTGACGTTCTCCTTCTGGCCCCAGCCCGTGCCGAGCTGGTCGGAGACGTGGGCGCCGAGGACGGCGTCGACATCCTTGAAGAGGCCGGCGCGGACGTAGAAGGCCTTGGTGGCGAGGAGCTCCTCGGCCACGCCGGGATAGAGCCGCAGCGTGCCCGCGATGCCGTGCTGCTGCATGAGCTTTTTCAGGACGAGAGCGGCGGTCACGTTGACGGCCATCCCGGAGTTGTGGCCCTCGCCGTGGCCAGGTGCGCCCTCGACCAGCGGCGCGTGATAGGCCACCCCCGGCTTCTGCGACGCGCGCGGGATGCAGTCCACGTCGGTCATGAACCCGATCACGGGCCGGCCCGAGCCCCAGCTCGCGATCCAGGCCGTGGGGATGCCCGCGACGCCCCGCTCGACCTTGAAGCCGTTCTTCTCGAGCATCGCGGTCACGTAGCGCGACGTCTCGACCTCCTGGAACCCCAGCTCGCTGAAGCTGAAGATCTGGTCGACCATCTGCTGGATGAGCGTCTGTTGCGCATCCACCTCGCGCAGGCCCTGCGCCTTGATCTCGTCCGCGGGAGGCGCGGCGGCCAGAGAGGATGCGCTCGCGAGGAGCGCGGCGACGAGGACCGGCGCCAAGGCCCTCATCGATCGCGGCTTCAAGCGCGAGCGGCGCGCATGACGCCGCGAATGTAGGTGAGGTTCGTGGCCATGTCCTTCTCGACGGAGCCGGACGGGCACTCCGTCTCCAGCTCCGCCCATTGCGCGAACCCGATGCCGGCCAGGGCATCCACCACCGCGGGGAAGTCGATCTTGCCCTGGCCGAGGTAGTGCGGGTTGTCCTTGAGGTGGACCTCGCAGATGCGGTCCGCGCCCAGCCAGCGGATCTCCTCCACGACGTCGAACCCGGCCTTCGTCGAGTTCCCGACGTCGTAGTACGTGAGGACGGCCGGCGACTTCGTGCGCTCCATGATGGCCACGTTGTCGCGGGCGGAGATGGTGTCCTCGAGGCCCAGGATGACGCCGGCCTTCGCGGCGGCGGGGGCGACCTCGCGCAGGACGTCGCCCACGCGGTCCTTCTCCGCCTGCGTCTCCAGCGCGCCCTTGCCGAAGAAGGGCAGCAGGATGACCTTGACGCCCATCGCGCGCGCGATGGGGACCGCGTCCGCGACCCAGCGCTGGCCCAGGGGATCCGACTTGAGGTAGTTGCGATGGAGGACCTCGAGGCAGAGCGAGGCCAGCGGCAAGCCGACGCGCTTGGATTCCGCGAGGTACGTCTGCTGGAGGGCGGGATCGGCGAGAGGCAGGCGGTCCGTGCCCTTGCCGATGCTGACCTGGACGCCGTCGAAGCCGATCTGCTTCGCGAGGGCGACGGCCGCGGGCTGGCCTTCCTGCTTGAGGTTCCAGTCGGTGACGCCGACCTTGAACTTCACACCCTTGCTGGCGGCGTAGGCGAAGAGGCGCTCGCGAGGCCAGAGGGCCGCCGCGGCCGCGCCGCCTCCGAGAACACGCAGGGTGTCGCGCCGGGTAAGCGTCATGGCCCGCCTCCTTTGCCGAAGGAGGCCATTCTAGGCCAGGGGGCCGCGGCGAGATCAGAGGTGGCGGAGGATCTCGGACCGCGTCTGGAACTGGTCGCAATGCGCCCGGAACTCGTCGCCGTCCATGACGCGCGAGACCCACGTCTCGGCGAGCACGGGATACGCGATGGGATGCGTCTCGGGCTCCAGGTCGAGGCGCACGTGGCCCTGGAGGACCCGCGCTTCGGGCGCGGTCGCGAAATCCGCCTCCAGCGTCCGCGTCGACCAGCCCAGCACCGCCCACACCTTCGTCTTGGCGCGATCGCGGTCGTAGAAGACGGGGACCATGGTCCGGATGTCTCCGGCCAGGTCCGGGTCCGGCGACTTCGCCCAGGACCGGAAGTGGCGTGCCGCCGCCTCCTCGGCCCGGGCCAGTCCCAGCTCCTCCGCGGAGACGGCGGCGGCGCCGCGGAAGAGGGACGCCGCCTCCAGCAGCTCCTGGTCCAGGCTCGCCTCCGCGGGCCCGGCGGCCGTGAGGCGTCGCATCGAGCGCACGCCCTCGAGGCCGAAGCTCGATTCGAGCACGCCACGCACGAAGTCGTAGCCGTCCGCGCGCCGCTGGTAGTAGGTGAGCATCGGCTCGACGGTCAGGCCCGGGCGCACGCGCAGCCGCTGGAACTCGGTCATCCTCTCCGGGGAGAGCGTGGCCATGGCCGGCGCCACGAGGCCCAGCGGCCGGGCCCCGGAGTCCCGCGGCACGGCCATCGCCGCCTTGAACATGTCCTCGAACTGCCGGCGATAGCCCTCGTTCATGCGCAGGCGGGCCGCCTCCGGCGTCTTGTCCGGCGCGAGCAGCGGCTCCAGGGCCCAGGTCTGCCACTCGTACCAGCCGGAGCCGCCGCTCGGATGGAGGGCGAGCACGCCGCTGCGGATGCGGCGCACCATCTCGTCGATCAGGCTGAACCCCTCGGGGGGAACGCGATGCGAATAGAGCCGGCTGACCAGGTCCATGCCGTGCGGCCGCGACGGGGGCAGGAAGTAGCGCCCGTCCGGCTCGCGCAGGTCCGGCACGTCCGCATCGAACTTGTTGGTCAGACGAGACACGAGGTCGAGGTATTCGGCGTAGGCGGCGGCGGCCTGCGGGTCCTCCTTCATGGCGGCGGCGAGCGCGCGGGCCGTGGGCACGGCCAGCTCGTCCTGGAGGAGCCGGTCCTGGTGGAACAGCCGGCGCAGCGAATCGCTCCAGGAGTAGAAGCCGATGGGCTTGGCGGCGAGCGATCGCGACAGGAACGCGTCGCGGACGCGGCGGGCATCCGAGTCGATCGCGACCTCCAGGCCGCCCAGCGACGCCGCGGCCGCGATCTGCGGGGCTTCGCCCACGAGCGCGGCCAGGAGGTTGGCCTTGGCCGCGAACCGCCCCGCCCCTTGCTGGGCGGCCAGCTCGACGGCGGCGTAGAGACCCTCGTCGAACAGCTTCGCCTTGACGAAGAGCGAAGCGGCCGAGGTGAATCCGGAGGGTATCGCTTCCGCGCACGGATCCAGCGGCGCGTCGTCGCTCTCGCCCGCGCGCTGCGGCGGCAGGGAGAGCCACAACACCTGGCGCGAGAGGTCGAGCTCCACGCCGAACCCGGAACCCCACACCTCGCGCGCGACACGATGGGCCTGCGGCCGGCGAGGTGTGTTTCCAGGTGCTGGGTGCATGCGTCTTCTTACGTAGGCGGCCTTCGAATGTTCGTGGCTCGCTGTAGACTGTGACCCCACGCACGCCTCGGAGGTGACCCATGTCCGGTCCGCTCGTCACCCGTCGCAACGCGCTGAAAGCGCTCGGCGCCACCGCCGGCGCGGCCACGATCCTGCCCTGGTTGTCCGACGAGGGGCTCGCCGCGTTCGCGGACGTCCAGAAGGCGGGCACGGCGCCGGTGTTGCGCGTGCTCACACCCGCGCAATACGTGACCGTCGAGCGCCTGGTGGAGGCGATCATCCCGACCGACGAGCGCTCGCCCGGGGCCAGGGACGCGCGTGTCGCCGATTACATGGACCTGCTGCTCGCGGAGGCCGACGAGGGCCTGCGCAAGGACTGGCTGGCCGGGCTCGCCGCCCTGGACGCGGAATCGACCAAGCGATTCGGCCGCGGCTTCGCGAAGCTCGAGGCGGCCCAGACGGACGCGCTCCTCACCGACATCAGCGCCTACGAGACGCGCAAGGTCGTGGCCGACGCGGCCCTGGACGTTCCGCGCAACGAGCAGCCCAAGCCGCTGCCGCCGCAGGTGGACACGCTGCTCGGCGACATCGGGCGGCACAAGGGCAGCCGCAAGTCGCAGCTCGAGACCTTCTTCGCGAACACGAAGCAGGCCACGATCCACGGCTACTACACGTCCGAGATCGGCATCCACAAGGAGCTGCGCTACAAGGGCAACAAGGTGCTCCTCGAGTTCGTGGGATGCCTGACCGTGGACGGCAAGGATTGCCCGTATTGCGGGCAGAAGGCGGAGGCCTAGAGATGCCCGCGGACAAGACCCTCGACCTCGAGCTGGCCGCGATCACGGACGAGTCGCGCAAGCTCGCCGCCTCCATCAAGCCCTCCTCCGGACCGTGGGACGTGATCGTCGTGGGCAGCGGCGCTTCCGGAGGCATGGCCGCGTTCCAGCTCGCCACCGCCGGCGTCAAGGTGCTCATGCTCGAGGCCGGCCGCATGCTCGACCACAAGGCGGAGTACCGGACGATGGAGTGGCCGTACGCCTCCGCGCGCCGCGGCCGACTGCCCGGCGATCACCGCGCCATCCAGGCCGCGGAGTACAACTTCTACGACCGGCCCTACGGCAACAACCCCGAGTTCGCGAAGTACAAGAAGCTCGCGTCGTACACCAGCAACACCTTCACCCGGAACTGGACGGTCAACGAGAAGGAGCACCCGACCACGGGCACGCCGTACTCGTGGGTCCGCGCGCGCGTCCTCGGCGGCAAGACGAACTACTGGGGCCGCGTGGCCATCCGCTACGGCCCCCTCCAGTTCAAGGCGGCCAGCCGCGACGGCTTCGACGTCGACTGGCCGATCGGCTACGAAGACGTCTCGCCCTACTACGACAAGGTCGACACGCTGCTCGGCTGCTCCGGCACCAAGGAAGGGCTCATCCAGGTGCCGGACGGGATCTACCAGCGGCCGATGAAGATGAACTGCGTGGAGACGCACTTCAAGAAGACGCTCGCGAAGATGGGGCGGTCGTACATCCCCGGCCGCTGCGGGGTGAGCACGGAGGGCCAGCTCAACAACAAGTACCGCTCGCGCTGCCTGGGCCGCGGACGCTGCAGCCGCGGCTGCGACGTCAACGCGAACTTCCATTCCCCGGCCGCGCTCGTCTATCCCGCGCGCGACACGGGCAACCTCACCATCCGTCCCTACTCCGTCGTCTCCGAGGTCTTCCTCGACGAGGCCACGGGCAAGGCGGGCGGCGTGCGCGTCATCGACGCGAACACGAAAGAGGTGATGGACTTCAAGGCCCGGGTGGTCGTGCTGGGCGCGGGCACCCTCGACAGCACGCGCATCCTGCTCAACTCGAAGTCGCCGAAGCACCCGAACGGGCTGGGCAACTCCTCCGGCCTCATGGGGTGCTATCTGAGCGAGCACCACATGGGCCCGCGGGGCAGCGGCTTCATTCCTATGCGCATGGGCACCGAGGCCACCCTCGACGACGGGCGCCCGACCGCGCCCTACATCCCGCGCTTCCGCAACGTGACGGACAAGCACCCCGACTTCATCCGCGGCTATCACTTCCAGGGCGGCGGCGGCGCCTACGAATACCCGGGCATGGCCCACGACATGCCCGGCTTCGGCAAGGCCTTCAAGTCGAACGTGCGGAAGTACTACCCGGCGCTGATGTCGATCGGCGGGTTCGGCGAGGTCCTGCCTCGCAAGGAGAACCGCGTCTCCCTCGATGCGGAGGTCAAGGACGCCTGGGGCATCCCGGCCCTGCGCTTCGACTTCCGGTTCCGCGACAACGAGATCAAGATGGCCAGGGACATGGCCGACACCGCGGACGAGATGCTGCGGGCGGCGGGCGCGGAGAACATCAAGATCGACCCCACGATGCTGCCCGAGGGCTGGTCCATCCACGAGATCGGGACCGCGCGCATGGGCGAAGACCCGAAGGCCTCCGTCACGCACAAGTTCTGCGGCCTGCACGACGTGCCCAACGTGTTCTTCGCGGACGCGGCGCCGTTCGTCTCCGGCGGCACCCAGAACACGACCTGGTCGATCCTCGCCTTCTGCTGGCGGACGATGGACTACGTCAAGGAGCAGATGCGGACGGGAGCGGTCTAGACGCGCTGGACGCTGACGTCCACGGCCATGTCTTCCTGGCCCGCGCCCTTGTAGATGCCGCGCGTGGGGGGGACGTCGGAATAGTCCCGGCCGGTGGCGACGCGCACGTAGTGATCCGTCTGTGCGGAGCCGTGCGTGGGATCCAGCGAGATCCAGCCCTGGCCGGAGACGAACACGTCCGTCCAGGCGTGCGACGCGGCCGCGGTCCCCCGCCGGGGCGCGAACACGTAGCCGCTCACGTAGCGCGCGGGCAACCCGAGCACGCGGCAGGCCGCGATCATGAGATGGGCGAAGTCCTGGCACACGCCCCGGCCGGCGCCGAGCGCCTCGTCCGCCGTCGTCTTCACCGTCGTGGACCCGGGCGTGTAGGCGATCACTTCGTGCGTTGCCTTGAGGATGGCCTGGGCGGTGGCCCCCGCGTCACCGGAGACGGCGTGGCCCCGCGCGAACGTGCGCACCGCCTCGCTGTCCGGCGCGTACGCCGTCGGCTGCAGGTAGTCGAACGCGTCCAGGAGCGACAGCTCGCGTTCCGGCGCGGAGAAGGACTCCGGCGTCGAGACCTCGCTGCGCGCGGAGACGACCAGGCGGTCGTGCGGGTTCAAGGTGTCGAAGTGGCGGATCCCGTTCCCGAAGCGATCCACGTAGCTGCGGACCTCGCCCGGCGGATCCGTGGTCAGGCGGAAGGACTCGCAGCGCTGCCCGCCCGCGTCGAGAGGGCGGAGGCGCATCTCCATGTAGGCCTCGCTGACGGGCTCGTCGTAGCGGAACGTGGTGGTGTGGACGATGCGCAGCCTCACGCGCGCGCCTGCTGTTGCTGTTGTTGCTGCTGCTGGGCGGCGGCGGACGAGGCGCGCGGCTGGGGCAGGATGACGCGTGTGTTGAAGTACGTCTTCGTGACCTCGTTGCCGACCTGGTGCACGCGGCGCAGCAGGTCCTCGAGCAGGGGCGAGAGGCCGGAGTGGAGCACCTCCGGCACGTCGAGGTAATCGAGGTCGGCACGCAGCCGTCCCACCAGCCGCGCCGGTGGGTCGAGCTTCTCCTCCGCGCGCACGGCCGGAGGCGCCACCGCCCACAACGCGCGCGCGATGCGTTCGAGGCAGAACAGCACCGCCCGCGGGAACTGCGGATTCAGGAGGAGGTACTCCGCGACCTCGCCCGCGCGGAGCTGGGCGCGCGGCTGGCGGCGGAAGGGCTCGAAGGCACCGCACGACTTGAGGAGCGTGATCAGCTCCAGGCTGGCGGGGGCGCTCCCGTCCTCCAGCATGCACACGTCTTCGTAGCGCACGGCGAGGGTGCGGATGGTGACGACCGCGCGCTCGAGGTAGCGCCCGAGCTGGATGAACTCGTAGGCGGGGGCGTGGGTCATGGTGGCGGCGGTGATGCCCTCGAAGGCCTGGGTGCCGTCGCGGACCTGGCGGAAGAACGCGTACGGGCCCTCCTCCATGGCCGCCGCCCGGCCGTCGCGGGCCAGGAGATACAGGCGGTTCAGGTGCTCCCACATCTCGCTGCTGATCTGCTCGCGCATCCCACGCGCGTTCTCGCGCGCCCGCGACAGGCACACGAGCACGCCGCTCGGGTTCGCGGGATGGGCGTGCAGGAACTCGAGGACGCCCGTCTCTTCGCCGGACGGGAAGACGCTGCGGAAGAGGGCGCCGTCGCTGGTGATGCGCACGACGTCCTCGAGGCGGCCGCGCCGCGTGCCGTCGAGGAGGGCCTGGAAGTCCACCGCGGCCAGGCGCGCCACCGCCTCCGCGCGCTCGATGTAGCGCGCCATCCAGTACAGCGATTCGGCGACCCGCGAGAGCATGGTCAGGCCGTGAGCACCCAGGTGTCCTTGCTGCCGCCGCCCTGCGAGGAGTTCACGACCAGCGACCCGCGCCGCAACGCCACGCGGGTCAGGCCGCCGGGCACGATGGTGACCCGGTCGCCGCAGAGGATGTAGGGGCGCAGGTCCACGTGGCAGCCCTCGAGCAGGCCATCCACGAACGTCGGATGGCGCGAGAGCGCCAGGGTGGGCTGCGCGATGTAATTGCGCGGCTGGGCCCGTATGCGCTGCGCGAACTCCTGGCGCTCCGCCGCCGAGGCATGGGGGCCGATGAGCATCCCGTATCCCCCGCTCTCGTTCGCGCACTTCACGACCAGCTCGTCGAGGTGCTCGAGCATGTAGGCGCGGTCTTCGTCGTGGCAGCCGAGATAGGTCGGCACGTTCTGGAGGATCGGCTCCTCGGACAGGTAGAAGCGGATCATCTCCGGCACGTACGCGTAGACGGCCTTGTCGTCGGCGACGCCGGTGCCGACGGCGTTGGCGAGGGTGACGTTGCCCGCGCGGTAGGCGTTCATGAGCCCGGCCACCCCGAGCATGCTGTCCGAGCGGAAGGCCAGCGGGTCGATGAAGTCGTCGTCCACGCGCCGGTAGATGACGTCCACGGCCTGCAGGCCCTGGGTGGTGCGCATGAAGACGCGGTCGTCGTGCACGACGAGGTCGCGCCCCTCCACGATCTCGATCCCCATCTGGCGGGCCAGGAAGCTGTGCTCGAAGTAGGCGGAATTGTAGGTGCCGGGGGTCAGGAGCACGACACAGGGATCGGCCGCGGGCACGGGTGCCACCGCGCGCAGGGCGGCCAGCAGCTCCTGCGGGTAGTGATCGACCGGGCGCACGCCGTGCCGCGCGAACAGGCGCGAGAAGATGCGCTTCATGGCCTGGCGGTTCTCGAGCATGTAGCTGACGCCCGAGGGCGAGCGCACGTTGTCCTCGAGGACGTAGTAGGTGCCCTGGGCGTCGCGCACGAGATCGGTGCCCACCACGTGCGCGTAGATGTCGCGCGGGACGTCGATGCCGATCATCTCCCGGCGGAAATGGCGGGCCCCGAAGACGAGATCGGCCGGGATCACGCGCTCGGCGAGGATGCGCTGGGAGTGATAGACGTCGTGGAGGAACAGGTTCAGCGCGGTCACGCGCTGGCGCAGCCCGCGCTCGATGTGGCTCCACTCGCTCTCGGGGATGATCCGGGGCACGAGGTCGAACGGGAACACGCGCTCGACCCCTTCCTCCTCGGCGTAGACCGTGAACGTCACCCCCTGGTACAGGAACGACGCGTCCGCCGCCCGCCGCCGCTCGTCGAAGACCTCCGGCGTCATCTCCGCGAGCTGCTGGTGCAGCGCGCGGTAGTGCGGGCGGACCTCGTCCTTCGCCGCGAACATCTCGTCGAAGAAGCCGTCGAGATGGTACGAGCCGTTGAGGATGAAGCGTCCGGACACGCCGGCCGCTCGAGCAATCGCCGTGCCGCGCGCTTCCATCGCGCGCGGCCGAGGAAGTGTCCATGTGGTCAGGCACTTGTGCGATCTGCGCGACGTGTATGCGCCCGACGTTATCGTCGGTACGCCTACGCGACCCCACGCAATCGTTGGCTTGCGCCCCGACACGCCCGCAGTACAGTAGGCCGAGACAACCAAGGAGCTGACACGCATGCCCCTCATCGATCCCGGCAAGAAGGCGCCCGCGTTCACCCTGAAGGACCAGAGCGGCAAGACCCACAAGCTCGCGGACTACGCGGGCCGGCCCGTGATCCTCTACTTCTATCCGAAGGACGACACGCCCGGATGCACGAAGGAGGCCTGCTCGTTCCGCGACAACCTGCCGAAGTTCAAGACGAGCAAGGCCGCCATCCTCGGCGTCAGCATCCTGGACGAGGCGAGCAAGGCGAAGTTCGCGAAGAAATACGAACTGAACTTCCCGCTCCTCGCCGACGCCGATCACGCGATCGCGGACAAATACGGCGTCTGGCAGGAGAAGTCGAACTACGGCAAGAAGTACATGGGCATCGCGCGCACGACGTACCTGATCGGCGCGGACGGAAAGGTCCAGAAGCGCTGGGACAACGTGAAGGTGGACGGGCACACGGAGCAGGTACTGGCGGAGCTGGGATAGGCAAACGACGGAAAACAGCAAATAGAGGCTACGGCCAGATCGGCTGTCATCCTTTGATCAGCTCAACCAGGTGATCGAGGAATGGCACCTGGGCCGGGTTGATTCGCGTACGCGCGTCGTCTACTCGAAACCACTCCGCGCGATCTATTTCGGGGAACTCCTTTAGCCTACCGGAGCCGCGCGGCCATTCCACCCTGATCGTGATGCTGCGCATCGTTTCCGCTGCGCCATCCCCCTCGAACGCCCACGCGTGGACGACCTTGCCGGCCTTCTGCTTGATGCTCCCGAGGGGATGGAAGGGACCCGACGGCGCGATGCCCGTCTCCTCCTCGAACTCGCGCTGCGCGGTGGCCAGCGCGTCTTCGCCCTTTTCCAGCTCGCCCTTGGGGATGGTCCAGGCCCCCAGGTCCTTCTTCGCCCAGAAGGGCCCCCCGGGATGGACGAGCAGCACTTCGAGCGCGCCGTCGCGCCGGCGGAACATCAGGAGGCCGGCGCTCGTGCGGGGCATGGCCCCAACAGTACGCCAGGACGCCGCGCGATAATCACGGCGTGCGGGTCCTCCACCTGACCGATCGGCTGACCGACCGGGGCGGCGCTCATCGGCACCTCCTGTCCGTCACGCGGGCGTTGGCCCAGCGCGGTCACGACGTCCACATCGCGGCCGGCGCCGACGATCTCGCCGAGGACGTGCCGGCCACGACCTGCCTCTTGCCCGGCCTGGACTCGCGCACCGCGCGGCCGGTGGATCTCGACGGGCTGCTCGACAGGGTCAAGCCGGGCGTCATCCACGTCCACACCGTCGTGAACCCAGTGGCGCTTGCGTCCGCGGCCGCTCGCGGCGCCGTGTTCACGGTCCAGGATCACCGCGCGTTCTGCCCGTCCCGCGGCAAGTGGACGGCGCAGGGCGAGGTCTGCCGGGTCGCGCTCTCCCCCGCCGCCTGCGCGCCGTGCTTCGAGGATCGCGCCTACTTCGAGGAGATCCTGAGCCTCACCCGGGCGCGGCTGGCCGCGATCCGGAAGGCCACGGTCGTGGTGCTCTCCGAATACATGCGTGCCGAGCTCGCGGCGGCGGGCCTCGAAGCGGGGCGCATCCACGTCGTCCCGCCTTTCGTCGAGTTCGAAGAAGACCCGGGGTCGATCGAGCCCGACGGTCCGCCCTGCGTCCTTTTCGTAGGCAGGCTCGTCGAAGCGAAAGGCCCGCTCGACGCCGTCGCGGCCTGGCGCCAGTCCGGCGTGGCCCTGCCCCTCGTCGTCGCGGGCACGGGCCCGCTGCGCGAAGAAGTCGAAGCCGCGGGCGCCGAGGTCCTGGGCTGGGTCGCGCACGCGCGCTTGCCGCGCCTCCTGCGCCGGGCCCGCGCCCTGCTGATGCCGTCGCGCTGGCAGGAGCCGTTCGGGATCGCCGGCCTGGAGGCGCTCTCTTTCGGCGTGCCCGTGGTGGCCTGGGACTCGGGCGGCATGCGCGAGTGGCACGAGGGCCCTCTCGTGCCGTGGGGCGACGTCGCCGGCCTCGCCCGCCGCCTGCGCGAAGCCGTCGCGACCCGCGCGTCGATGCCGGCCGGGTACGAGCGCGAGGCGCTGACGGACCGGCTCGAACGGGTCTACCAGGCATGAGCGCGAGCGGACGCCGCGCGCCGGTGCCGCGGTACTTCCGCCAGGCGGCCGAGATGCGCGCCTGGCTCGAGAAGAACCACGACTCCGTTTCCGAGCTCTGGATCGGCTTCTTCAACCAGCGATCGGGCAAGACCGGCATCACGTACCGGGAAGCGCTGGACGAGGCGCTCTGTTTCGGATGGATCGACGGCGTGCGCAAGAGCGTGGACGAGGGCCGGTACATGCAGCGCTTCACCCCGCGCAAGGCCCGCTCGATGTGGAGCGTCGTCAACATGAAGCGCGTCCACGAGCTCGAGGCGGCCGGGAGAATGTGCGCGCCGGGTCGCGCCGCGTTCGAGAAGCGCGACGAGAAGACGGCGGGCGCCGACTCGATCGCGCGCGCGAACGCGGCCTTCACGGGCGCGCTCGAGCGCCGCTTCCGCGAGAGCGCGAAGGCCTGGGCCTTCTTCCAGTCGCGGCCGCCCGGGTACCGCCATCTCGCCACCTGGTACGTGATGAGCGCGAAGAAGGACGAGACGCGGCTGCGCCGGCTCGATACGTTGATCGCGCTCTGCGCGGACGGCCGTCATCTCCCCGGGCTCGACCGCAAGCAGTGATGGTCCTTCCCTGGCAGTGGCGCCCGCGACCATTCGAGGTTATGAATGTCAGGGTGACCCGCCGGCTCGTGACCCCTTTCCCATCCATCTTCCTCATCTGTCTCGTCGCCCTCGTCCCCGGTTGCAGCAAACCGCCCGCGGACGACCTCGGTCCTTCGCAGGCCATCGCTCAGGGGGGCACCGCCTCCCCATCACCCGCACCGTCCCCCACGCCCGAGGCCACGCCCGTGCCCGCCCCCCAGGACGCGCCGGACGCGGAGCCGTCTCCGGACTGCATCCACGAGACGGACCACGGCGTCGATTCGGTGTCCTTGAACATCTATTTCCTGGAGTGCAACGGCGAGCGCCTCCCCGGCTCGAAGGACATGAAGAGCATTCCCGTCGGATGCCGGATCCACCTCAACGCGACCCCCCGCGACGGCAGTGGCGCGCCGACCTGCAGCCGCACCTGGCCCGTCTGGCAGGTCGGTCCCGAAGAGCTCGTCGGCGGAAACGGCGGCCAGACGTTCACGCCCGCGTACACGACCAAGGCCCCGGGCGTGATGTCCGCGCGCTGCATCGTGGACGGCGTGCGCTCGGGCTGGATCGTCCTGACCATCACCGACCACTGAGCGGCCGTCCCATCCCAATCCTGTAGACTCGGCACCCGGAGGTTCCATGCCCGGCCGTTGGATCGTGACAATCGTCGCCCTGACCGCGCTGACGACTTCCGGCGTACGCCCGGTGGCGGCGGCTGAAATTCCGGCGCCCTCGCGGTTCCTCGGGATCACGGTCGGGGCGGACCGGACGCTGGCCGACTATCGCCAGGTCGCGTCCTACTTCCGCGCCCTCGACGCCGCCTCTCCGCGCGTCGCCGTCCAGGTCCTCGGCAAGACCACGCGCGGCGAGGACATGCTGATGGCGATCCTCTCGTCCGAGGCCAACATCGCGAACCTGCCCCGGCTGAAGGAAGTCGCGCGCCGCCTCGCCGACCCGCGCGGCGCCACCGACGCGGATCTGGCCAGCCTGGTCGAGGAAGGACGGGCGATCGTCCTCGTCACCTGCAACATCCACGCGTCCGAGATCGGCGCTTCGCAGATGGCGATGGAGTGGGCCTACGCGCTGGCCACCGCGCAGGACGCGGAGACGCGGCGGCGCCTGGACGAGGTCGTGATCCTGCTCGTCCCTTCGCTCAATCCGGACGGGCAGATCATGGAGACGGAGTGGTACCGGAAGAACGTCGGCACCGCGTCCGAGGGCGGACGGATGCCCTGGATCTACCACCACTACGTCGGGCACGACAACAACCGCGACTGGTTCATGCTCACGCAGAAGGAGACGCAGGCGCTCAACCGCGCCGTCTATCACGAGTGGTTCCCGCAGGTCTGGCTGGACGAGCACCAGATGGGCACGACCGGCCCCCGCATCTTCACGCCGCCCTACGCCGACCCGATCGATCCCGATATCCACCCCCTGATCTGGCGCGAGGTGAACCTGATCGGGACCACGATGGCGCTGCGCCTCGAGCAGCAGGGCAAGAGCGGCGTCATCTCTTCGTATCAATACGACGGGTACTGGCCGGGCGGCACGCGCACGACGGGCTACTGGAAGAACATCTCCGGACTCCTCACGGAGGTCGCGTCCGCACGCCTGGCCACGCCCGTCCGCATCGAGCCCGGAGAGCTGGCGGGCAGCGCGAAGGGCCTCGTCGAATACGGACCGCAAGCCAACTTCCCCAACCCGTGGCCCGGTGGCTGGTGGCGCCTGCGCGACATCATGGATTACGAGCGGATCATCTCCGACGCGCTGCTGGAGACGTCCGCGACGTATCGGCGCGATTTCCTGCGCGACGTGGCCACGCGGGCGCGGGCCGCCGTGGCCGCCGCCGATCCGCGCGAGGGGTTCCGCATCCCGTCGGTCCAGCGTGACCGCGCGAGCGCGCAACGCCTGGCCGCGCTCATGGTCGCGCATGGCGTCGAGGTGAAGCAGGCGGCGGGCGGCGACGTCTGGATCCCTTTGGGCCAGCCCTACGGGCGGTTCGTGACCGAGATGCTCACGCCCCAGCGCTATCCCGAGATCAAGCTGCAGCCTGGGCGTGACTTCGTCCGGCCCTACGACGTGGCGGCGTGGTCGCTGCCTCTCATGATGGGCGTGACCGTGGAGCGAGGGACGTTGCCCGACCGGCTGACCGCCTACACGCCGGCCGCGGCGGCTCCTTCGCTGGAGAGTCCCTTCTTCGCGCTCACGCCCGACGGACCGGAGCAGGCCAAGCTCGTCTCCGCGGCCGTGCGCGCCGGCAAGGCCTGGGTCGCACGCACGCCCGCCAGCGGCGAACGTCCGTGGCGTGCCGGCACCTTCTTCCTCGATGCCGCCGCCGCACGCGGGGCCGCGGGGAAGGTCGAGCCGGGGCTGGCCTGGACGCCGATCCCCGCCCTGCCGGGGGGCGTGCTCCCGCTGGCCGCGCCGCGCGTCGGCGTGTACCGCTCCTGGGCCGCCAACATCGACGAGGGCTGGACGCGCTTCGTGCTCGAGCAATACGGGTTCGAGCCGAAGACCCTCGACAACGCCGCCATCCGCGCCGGCAACCTCGCTGCTTCCTTCGACGCCATCGTGCTGCCCGACGAGTCGCGCGACGTGATCGCCACCGGCCGCCCCAAGCCGGAAGAAGGCAGCCTGCGCTCCGGCATCGAGATGCCCGCCGAATACACGGGCGGCCTCGACAAGGAAGGCGCCACCGCGCTGCGCGAGTTCGTCAAGGCCGGCGGCACGCTGATCGCCCTCTCCGCGGCCACCGAATACGCGATCGAGGAGCTCAGCCTGCCCGTCCGCAACGCGCTTGCGCGGGTCAAGTCGGACGAGTTCCTGGCCCCGGGATCGCTCCTGCGCGTTCGCGTGGCGCCCGGGCATCCCGTCACCGACGGCCTCGCCGAAGAGGCGGCCATCTTCCAGGACAAGCCCATCGCCTTCGAGACGACGGCGCCCGGTCCGGGAACGGAGCGCTGGGTGCTGGCCTCCTATCCCGACGATCGGCGCGACGTGCTCCTCTCCGGGTTCATCCAGGGCGAAGACCGTTTGGAGCGGCGCGCGGCCGCCATCGCACTGACGCAGGGAAAGGGCAAGGTCGTCCTGCTCGGGTTCCGGCCCCAGCACCGGGCCCAGACGCCGGGCACGTTCCCGTTCCTGTTCAATGCGCTCTGGTGGTCGGTGGCGAGGTAGCGCGTGCACTTCACCCGATCCTCCTCCGCGGTCTCAGGACGTCCCGGCGACGACGAGATCGCCGCCTACGCCAAGCCCGACGTCGACCTCGTCGCGGGCGACGATGCGGTCGCCGCCCTCATGGCCCAGCGGCGTCAGACCACCCTGCTCGTCGAGTCGCTCGACGAGGAGCAGGTGCGTGGCCTGACCTATGCGCCCGGCAAGTGGACGCTGAAGGAGGTCCTCGGCCACATCACGGACGACGAGCGCATCTACGTGTACCGCGCGCTGTGCATCGCGCGCGGCGACGCGGCGCCGCTGCCCTCTTTCGACGAGAACCGCTACGTGGCCACGGCCGGGTTCGAGGCGCGATCCCTGGCCAGCCTGCTGGCGGAATACCGTTCGGTCCGTCAGGCGACGATCACGCTCTTCAGCGGACTGCCGGCGGAGGCCTGGCGCCGGCGCGGCATCGTCTGCGACTACACGACGTCCGTGCGCGGCCTCGCCTTCCACATCGCCGGCCACGAGCTCCGGCACCTGCGCGTCGTGCGCGAGAAGTACCTGCGCTTGCCGCCCACGCCGCGCCACGTCGAGTAGAGTGGAATCATGCCTGCTGTCCCGCCGACGACGACGCCCACACGCCGGAACGAGCAGCACCGCTGCGCGAAGTGCGGATCGCGGTTCGAGGTCTCGCACACGGCCGACCCGCTCGACGCGTACGTCACGATCGAGGTGAGCTGCCCCTGCTGCCACGCGCAGACTGCGGTTTCCCTGCCGCGCGGGGCGGACAAGGACCTGCGCGTCGAAAACCTCCCGGGCACGGAGCCCGAGACGGGCGTCGGGGACTGATCGCGGCCGCGGCGCGTCGCCGGCCGCGATCTATACTTCGGGCCAGTGGACTTCGTCGGGGTGGACGGGTGCCGCGCGGGCTGGATCGCGATCGCCCTCGACGAACGGGGCGCGCACTCTCACCTGGTCGCGTCCAGCATCGCCGAGGTCGCGCGGCGCCATCCGGCCGGTCTCCTTCTCGTGGACATACCGATCGGCCTGCGTGACGCGGAGCCCGACGAGCGGCGCTGTGACCTCGAGGCGCGTGCCCTGCTCGGGCCGCGCGGGTCCTCGGTCTTTCCGGCCCCGTGTCGCGCCGCCATCGGCCTCTCCACCTACCGCGAAGCCTCCGCGGAGAACCACCGTCGGACCGGACGGCACCTGTCCAAGCAGTCCTTCAGCATCGCGCCGCGGATCCTCGACGTCGAGGAGTACCTGCGGCAGTCGTGGGCCAGCGGCCCCGTGATCCGCGAGATGCACCCGGAAGTCTGCTTCTGGGCTCTGGCCGGAAGGCCGATGGCTCATTCGAAGCGGACGGCGGAGGGAGCGGCGGAACGGATTCTCGTGCTGACGCGCCATCTGCCGTCAGCAGGGGCGATCGCGGACGAGGTGGCGCGCGCGCACCGGAAGACCGCGCTGACGCGGGATGACGTTATCGACGCACTGGCCGGTGCGGTCACGGCGCGCCTTGGCGGGTCGGGGCTGAAGACGCTGCCGGCGACGCCGGAGCTCGACGGACGTGGCCTGCGCATGGAAATCGTCTACGCGGGCTGAGCGATGCTGACGCCCGCGGCCGGGCGGGGTCGCGCTGACCGCCGCCGTCCCCCGATGCTGGCCGTCATTGCCGTGTTCCGCTTCCTCAAGGCGGTCGTGCTGGTGGCGGTGGCGCTGGGCGCGCTGCGCCTTCTCGACCACGATACGGCCTCTCGGGCCCACGAGTGGCTCGCCGCGCTTCCGTTCGTGGCCCGTCATCCTTCGGTGGAGCGGGCCGCGTCGAAGGTCACCGGCGCTTCTCATGCCCGACTCGAGATCGCGGCTTCGGTGGGTCTCGCCTACGCGGTCCTGTTCGCGGTGGAGGGAGTCGGTCTCTGGCGGCAGCGCGTCTGGGCCGAGTACCTGACCATCGTCGCCACGACGTCGTTCATTCCCTTCGAGGTGTACGAGCTCACCCGGCGCTTCACGCCCGTTCGGCTTGGCGCCCTCGTGGCGAACGTGGTCATCGTGGTGTACCTCGTGGCCCGGCGCTGGCAGGCACGTCACCGAGCCCATCACTAAGCGACGGTCGACGCCGCCGACAGCGTCTCTGTTACCTGGCTATCTCGAACAGGGCTATTTGGATATCCTCGGTCGGGGATATTCGATATCCCAGTTCGGGAGACCAAGTGTTCGACGGACGCAGAGGACCGGTGCGTTGACGACGGCACACACGAGGTGGGTCTTGCGAATGGTGGCAACCGCCGCCGCCACCCTGCCTGTGGCCTGCGGCGGCGAACTCTCTTACAGGAGCGAACTCCGCGCGTTCGAGACCGAGTTATCGCGCAATCGGACCGTCGTGCGCCTTCAAACCTGGCTTGCTGCTGAGCCCGGGCGCGCTTGGCTGGATCGCAGCCCGCGGTTAGAGCCCTCCTACCCCGAGAGGTGGCCCGACGCCATTCGGGAACTCAAGCCCCTCAGCGTCTGGGCGGCCGAGGAATGTGGGGGCGTAACGATCGCAGTGCAACGAGGAGACCATTTCACGCTCACGGTATGCCCCGCCGGGAAGCGCCCGCCGTTGTCTTACCATGTGCCTTCAATGGCAACGCCAGGCTACGTCGGGCCGTTCGGGCCCGACGCGTACATCACTATGACCGAGCACTGATGCACGCTGTGCGCTTCGGCATGCGGGGGCACGCCGCAGAACAACGAGATGCAGCTGACGAGGCCGGCGCAAGCGAGGGAGCCTCGCAGCTGATCTCGGTGTTCGACGGACTCAGGAGGAGAGAAGTGGCCAGGCGAGCGGCCAGAGGACTCACAGCGCCGTTGGTCGCTCTGACCGTCGGTGTCTTGGCGCCAACTGCGTTCGGCTGCGAATGCCCAACCATAAGCCCGCGGCCGAGCGAGATCGAGAGCATCCAACTACACACGGCCTGGTCGACGGCGGTCTTTCGCGCCACGGTGGTTTCGCTCGACGTGCTAGGCCCTGAGTACCGCGACGACCCAATCCCGTTGCCTGATGGTGGAAGCATCCCGCGAAAGATCCACCT
>Ga0207648_10002117_pt1 | contig 21620 bp, 12 predicted proteins | sample KBSMisM32_FD_184310 | JGI IMG/M metagenome (GOLD analysis project Ga0207648, IMG submission 184310) | Miscanthus rhizosphere microbial communities from Kellogg Biological Station, Michigan, USA - KBS Miscanthus M3-2 (SPAdes) (version 2) | ecosystem: Host-associated > Plants > Roots >...
GGCTCAGCGTCCGTTTCATCCACCAGAGCAGCGATTGCGGATTGTTCTGCTGCACCTCGACGTTGACGGCCTCGTAGTGGTACTCGGGGTCGATGATCACGGGGAAATACAGGGCCTGCGAATTGGCGCGCGAGAACCCGGCGTTGCGGTCCGGGCTCCACTGCATGGGCGTGCGCACGCCGTTGCGGTCGCCGAGGTAGAAGTTGTCGCCCATCCCGATCTCGTCGCCGTAGTAGACGACGGGCGTGCCGGGCAGGGAGAGGAGCAGGCCGTTCATGAGCTCGATCTTGCGGCGGCTGTTGCCGAGGAGCGGAGCCAGGCGGCGGCGGATGCCGAGGTTGATGCGCGCCTGCGCGTCCTGGGCGTACGCGCGATACATGTAGTCGCGCTCCTCGTCCGTGACCATCTCCAGGGTGAGCTCGTCGTGGTTCCGGAGGAAGAGCACCCACTGGCAGGTCTCGGGGATGGGCGGCGTCTGCTCCAGCATGTCCACGACCGGATATCGGTCCTCGGTCTGGATGGCCATGAACATCCGGGGCATCAGCGGGAAGTGGAAGGCGGTGTGGCACTCGTCGCCGCGGCCGAAGTAGGCGACGGAGTCCTCCGGCCACTGGTTCGCCTCGGCCAGGAGCATCTTTCCCTTGAAGCGGGCGTCGATGTGCGCCCGCAGCTCCTTGAGGGCCTGGTGCGTCTCGGGCAGGTTCTCGCAGTTCGTGCCGTCGCGCTCGAACAGGTAGGGGACGGCGTCGAGGCGCAGCCCGTCCACCCCGATCTCGCCCAGCCAGAAGTCCACGACCTGGAACATGGTCTTCCGCACCTGCGGGTTTTCCCAGTTGAGGTCGGGCTGGTGCGAGTAGAAGCGGTGCCAGTAGTACTGGCCGGCCACGTGGTCCCACGTCCAGTTCGAGTGCTCGAAGTCCTTGAAAATGATGCGCGCGTCCTGGTAGCGCTCCGGGGTGTCGCTCCACACGTAGAAGCTGCGGGCGGCGCTCCCCCTGGCGGACTGGCGCGCGCGCTGGAACCACGGGTGCTGGTCCGAGGTGTGGTTGAGGACGAGCTCCGTGATGACCTTCAGCCCGCGGTCGTGCGCCTCCCGCAGGACGCGCTTGCAGTCGCGCAGGGTCCCGTAGGAGGGGTGGACGCTGACGTAGTCGGCGGTGTCGTAACCGTCGTCCTTGAGCGGCGACGGATAGAAGGGCAGCAGCCAGATCGCGGTGACGCCGAGGTCCTGCAGGTAGTCGAGCTTGCGGGCCAGGCCGGCGAAGTCCCCGATGCCGTCCGCGTTCGAGTCCGAGAACGCGCGGACGTGCAGCTCGTAGAGGATCGCGTCCTTGTACCAGAGGGGATCGCCGTCCAGTTGCGGCTTCGTGGGCATCCCGAAACCATTATGACCGCCGCCTCCCGCTTGGGGCGGCCCGCCGCGCAACATCCGCGGCGGCGGGAATGCGTCGGCCTAGGCGCCTCCGCCGGCGGCGAGGCCGGCGTAGAGGCGCGCGTAGCCCGCGCCTTCGCGCCGCACGTCGTCCAGGAGCTCCGCGAAGGCCGGGTCCGGGCGCAGCGAGCGGAGGAAGGGATCGATCGCGAAGAACGGGTGGCAGGCGTAGCCGTTGGCCACGGCCAGGCGCAGCTCCCGCAAGGCCTCGCCGGGCGCCCCGAGCAGCGCGTGGACGCAGGCGATGTCGTACTGGTCGTGGTGGTAGTGGCCGAAGGACTTCTTGGTCGCGACGACCTCGTCGACCGCACGCAGGGCGGCGGCGCGGTCGCCGCGACAGGCCGCCACGAGGGCGTGGAGGCCGTGGCCGTGCGATCGCGCTTCCTCGCCCACCAGGATCATCCGCTCCGCCGCCGCCGCCGCTTCATCGAGATCGCCCAGCCGCAGGCGGCTGTGGCCGGCCAGGTATTGATGCCAATACGACTGGTCCTCCCGGCCCACGCCGTCCACGACGTCGCGCGCGGCCGCGAACTCCCCGCGGTGATAGAGACACGCCGCCCGATGGCCGGTGGCGATCAGGTGTCCGGGGCTGAGGGCGAGGGCGCGCTCGACCGCGCGCTCGGCCTCGTCGATGAGCCCCACGTGCCAGAGCACGACCCCCAGCCGGAGGTGCGCGTCGTCCAGGCTGGGCCGGCCGGCCAGGGCGGCCGTCAGCTCGCGCATGGCGCCGCCGTGATCCCAGCGTCCGGGCGGGCTCCAGATGATGCGCGCCCGCACGTAGCGCGCCTCCGGGAGATCGGGATCCAGGGCCAGGGCGCGGTCGCACATCGCTTGCGCGCGCGCGTACCAGTCGCCCTCCGGCTGGACCTCGAACGCGATGCGCGCGTAGGCATCGGCCAGGCCCGCGCAGGCCAGCGCGAACGCGGGATCCGCCTCGCGTGCCTTCTCGAAGCAGTCCACGGCGGTGATCAAGTCGGACAGGCTCTCGCGCCAGAGCGCGAGCTTGCCCTTGAGGTAGAGGTCGTAGGCGGCGGCGGAGGGAGGACGCGCGTGACGGCGCGTGGCCGGGGCGGGAGAGAGCTCCACCTGGAGCGCCTGCGCGATCCGGGCCGACACTTCATCCTGCATCCCGAAGACGTCGGTGAGCGACGTATCGACCTTGGTCGCCCACAGCGGGCGCCCGTCGGCGACGGAAAGGAGCTGCACGGTCACGCGCATGCGCTCGCCCTCGCGCTGGAACCGGCCTTCGACCACCGTATCGACGGCGAGCTGATGACCGGCCTCGCGCGGGTCGGGGGCGGCGCCCGCGTATCGAAGGACAGCCGACGTCGGCCGGACCAGGAGCGAGCCCAGCCGCGCGAGCTCCGTGATCGTCGCGTCGGCAAGCCCCAGCCCCAGCTGGTCGCCCGCCGGGGCCGGGGAGAGATCGAGAAACGGCAGCACGGCGACCGTCGTCAAGGGCCGCGAGGAACCCGTCACCGTCGCGCGGGCGGCCGAGGGAAGGCGCCGGATGCAGGGCAGGCCGGCGCGGGCGAGGAGCGCGCCCCACCGCGCGTCCTCCGCTACCCCGGGCCAGGGGTCGACCCCGAGGTTCACCACCCAGGTGTTCCGCTGGCCGATCGCTTCTTCCAGCTCGTCGAGTGCGCGTGCGCGCTCGCCCAGCGCCGCCGCCACCCGCGAGAGGAACAGGGCCGGGACGTATTCGTCCCGCGCGCGCTCGTCCAGCCGGGCCTGGACCGCTCGGGCCGCCTCCGTCTGCCCGCCCCGCGCCAGCGTCCAGCCGGCGAGCGACTCGAAGAAGGCGGCCCCGCCCGACGCCTGCACCCCCCGCTGCGCGGCCTCCACCGCCGCCTCGTGGCGTCCGCGCCGGCTCTCGGCCTGCGCGACGTAGAGGAGCGCGGGCAGGTAGTCGGGTTCGAGCTCGAGCGTTCCCTGCAGGGTGCGCAGCGCCTGCTCGTCGTCTCCGGCCAGGTAGGCGGCGGTGGCCACGAGGTTCTGGGCGAGGGGAGAGAGCGGGTCCCGCTCCAGCCCCGCCTGCGCGCAAGCCATCCCCTCCGGCCCGCGGTCCTGCACGCCCAGGACGTGCGCGAGGTAGAGGTGCGCGGGCACGTGATACGGCGCCAGCTCGAGCGCGCGCCGCAGCGCCTTTTCCGCCGCGGGCAGGTTCCAGTCGAACCAGTCCCGCACGAGCGCGATCGAGACGTGGGCCTCCGGCGAGCCGGGATCGAGGGCGAGGGCGCGCTCGGCCGCGCGCCGCGCCTGCGCGAAGACCTCGCTCTCGCGCGCGAGACCGTAGTACCCGAGGACGCTGCAGGCGTCGGCGAGGCCGGCGTGCGCGGGGGCGAACTCGGAGTCGCGGGCGAGGGCGGCCTCGAAGGCGGCGATGGCCTTGCGCAGATGGCCCTCGTGCCGCTTGTTCCAGAAGTAGCGGCCCTTGAGGTAGAGCTCATAGGCCTGGACGTCGCGAGGGCGCGGCCGCCCGCGTGAGGAAGGGTCCAGCCGGACCTTCAGCGCCTCCACCACCCGCGCCGCGATCTCGTCCTGCAGCGCGAAGACGTCGCCGAGGTCGCGGTCGAGCCGCTCGGACCAGACGTGATAGCCCTCCGCCGCCTCCACGAGCTGGACGGTGATGCGCAGGCGCCCGCCGACGCGCCGCACGCTGCCTTCGACGACGTGGGTCACGCCCAGGCGCTGGCCGATGCGCCGGACATCCGTGCCGTGCTTGAACTGGAAGCTGGAGGTGCGCGCGGCCACGCGCAGCCCGGCTACCGACGCCAGCGCGTGGATCAGCTCCTCGGCCAGGCCGTCGCCGAGATACTGCTGGCTGCCGCCGCCGTCGAGGTCGAGGAAGGGCAGCACGGCCACGCGCGCCCGGGGCGCCCGCGCGGCATCGGCGACGCGAGGCGCGGCGTCTGGTCCGGCCAGCGCAGCCTGGAGCGCCCGCGCGGAGCCGGGGCGCCGGCCGCGCTCCTTCTCGAGGCAGCGACGCACGAGGTCGCGCAACGAGGGCGGGGTCTCGTCGGGCAGGGCCTCGAGGTCGGGATCGGTGTCGAGGACGGCGGCCAGCGTGTCCAGCGGCGTGCGTCCCGCGAAGGCCCGGCCGCCCGAGAGCATCTCGAAGAGCACGGCACCGAAAGAGAACACGTCCGTGCGCGGATCCGTCGGCTCCCCTCGCGCCTGCTCCGGCGACATGTAGCCGGCGGTCCCGATCAGCACCCCCGGCTGGGTCGCGGAGGTGCGCTCCTCGTCCGTGGGCCCCCGCGACACGCGCTTGGCCAGACCGAAGTCGAGGATCTTCACGCGCCCATCGCCCGTGAGGAACAGGTTCGCGGGCTTGAGGTCGCGGTGCACGATTCCCTTGTCGTGGGCGGCGGCCAGTCCCGCGGCCACCTGAGCGGCGACGCCGGCGGCGTCCCCCGCCGGCAGCGCGCCCGCGCGCGTGAGCCGCGCGCGGAGGGTCTCGCCCTCGAGCAGCTCGGAGACGACGTACGGCAGGCCGCCCTCCGTGCCCACGTCGTAGACGGCGAGGATGTTGGGGTGGTTCAGCGCCCCCGCCGCCCGCGCCTCCTCGTCGAAGCGGCGCATCCGGCCCGCGTCCGCGAGCAGCGCCGCGGGCAGGACCTTGATCGCGACCTCTCGCCCCAGGCGGGCGTCACGGGCGCGGTAGACCTCGCCCATGCCGCCGGTCGCGATGAGGTCGACGATCTCGTAGCGCCCGAGTCGCGCCCCCGGCCTCAGCGTGCGACCTTCGTCGCCCGTCGGGCTCGTGGCGTCGCTGCCGCCGGGAGTGGAGGTGCCGAACGTTCCCGCGTCGCGGTCGGCGGCCAGCAAAGCCTCGACCTCGCGCTTCAGCTCCGCGTCGCTGCCGCAGGCGGCGGCGAGGAAGTCCGCGCGGCGCGCGGGGTCTTCGTCGAGCGCGGACTGGAAGAGGGCACCGACGCGCCGCCATCGCTCGGGGGTCAACGGAGGCCCTCCGCCAGGTAGAGCTCCGAGAGGGTGCGCTGGCAGTTGTAGGCGTAGGACGCGCCGTCGCTCGCGATGGCGACGTCTCCGATGTGGCCCACGCCCGCGGGGTCGGCCGGCCCCAGCGCACGCCAGGGGCTGCGTTCGCCCGTGACGAGGTCGAGCCGGTCCACGTTCACGGGAAGCACCGGACCCGCGCGGCGGACGAAGAGGGCCCGGCCCTCGGATGTCCACTGCAGAGGCTGGTCGCTCGCGCTCAGGCCGCGCACGTCCGACGGGGCGCCGCCCGCGACGGGCCAGAGCACGAACCGGGGGCCCGACGGACTCGGCGCCAGGGCCAGGACCTGCGATCCGTCCGGCGTGATGGGCCGATGCCGGTAGGCGGTCACGCCGGGCGGAGCCAGCGGGCGCATCGCGCCGCTGTCCACGTCCTGGACGAAGAGCTGGGCCGGCCGCGCGGGCTCGTTGGCGAGGAGCAGGACGCGCCGGCCGTCCGGGAACCACCAGGCCCAGTGATATTCCGCGAAAGCGCGATCGGCGGGCAGGCGGCGCGTGTCGCCGGCTCCCGTGGGCAGGATCAGGAGGCCGGGCGACGGCGAGCGAGCGACGGCGAGCGCGGACCGTCCATCGGGGGAGATCTCCGTGGCATGGCCTTCGCCCAGCCGCACGGGCAGGGCCCCGGGCGCGCGGCGCAGGTAGACCGTGTACTGGGGGCCTCCCGCTTCGCCCTCGGCGGTGAACAGCATGCGGCCGTCCGGCCGGAGGTCGGAGAGGTGCGTCCAGTCGTACCAGGAGAAGTCGCGCTCGTCCGCGTCGGCGGCGAGCCGGCCGAGGGCTTCGCACCGCGGATGCGCGTGCGTCAGGAGGACGCCGCCGCGCCGCGAGATGTCCTGCAGGAACATCGCCCCCGGCGTGCGCGCCACCAGCCGGGAGGTGCCCGAGAGCGTGACCGCGTGCAAGCTGCGGGCGTTCCCGGCGCGCGCGGCCGTGAACCACACCTCGTCGCCGCCGGGCGACCAGGCCACGCCACCGATGTCGGTCCACGATTGCGACAGCACGCGGGCTCGCCCCGGTCCGTCCGCCACCACCAGCATGCCGAGGGTATTGCCGAGCATGGGCTGGTCGACGACGGCCACGCGCGCGCCATCGGGCGACACGCGGGGTGTGACGAGCATGCCGACCGTCTCGTAGACGACACGGCCGGGCGGGAACTCCAGCCGGGTCCGATCGCCGTCGCGCCGGACGACCACGAGCTGCCGGCCGTCGGCGCTCCAGTCCGCGGCCAGGATGCCGGTGAGCACGTCGCGGGGGGCCCCGCCTTCCAGGGGTACGCGCGCCAGCGAGGCTCCGCCACCTTCCGCGGCCGGGTGCAGCACCGCCATCTCTCCGGGCGAGGTGGCGACGACGTGGGAGTACGGGAGGTCGAGCATTCGCGATTCGAACCCGTCGAGGCGCGTCGAGAACACGTCGGACCGGCCGCCGTCCCAGGCCGCGCTGTAATAGAGCGAGTTCCCGTCCGGAGAGAAGCGGGCGGCGTCCACCGTCCCGCGGCGGAACGTGAGCTGTCGATACGACGGCGGCTCGCGCGGCGCGCGGGCCGCGGCCCAGTAGCCGCCGGCACCGGCGGCGGCCATGGCGGCGGCGGCCAGCACCGAGCGCACGGTCACACCGCCCGGACGCGGCCAGGCGCGATTCCGCCCGGTGGAAAGAGGCCGCGTGAAAGGCTCGAGGGCGAAGGCGAGATCGCGCGCGGATTGGATGCGCTCGTCCCGCTGCTTCTCCAGGCAGTGCCGCACCAGGCGCACGATCTCGAGGGGCAGATCGGCACGTCCCTCCAGCGCGGGCATCGGATCGTGCTGGAGGACGGCGGCCAGCGTCTCCGCCGCCGTGCCGCCGTGAAACGCGCGCTGTCCGGCCAGCATCTCGAACAGCATCGCCCCCAACGCGAACAGGTCGGCGCGCTCGTCCGCGGGCTCGCCGCGGACCTGCTCCGGCGCCATGTAGCCGACGGTGCCGAGCAGGACGCCGGGTGTCGTGTGCGCGGAGAGCGGCGCCGTCCCGGACCCCGCCGGATCCGCCGGCGCGATCGCGCGCGCGAGCCCGAAGTCGAGGAGCTTGACGTGGCCGTCCCGCGACACGAACACGTTGTCGGGCTTGAGATCGCGATGGACGATCCCGCGGGCGTGGGCGGCGGCGAGGCCGCGCGCCATCTGGACACCATAGGCGGCCGTCTTGGCCAGCGGCAACGCGCCCTCGTCCAGCCGCGCGCGCAGGGTCGCTCCCTCGAGGAGCTCGGAGACGATGTAGGGCAGGCCGTCCTGCTCTCCCACGTCGTGCACCGCCAGCACGTGGGGATCGTCGAGGCGGCCGGCGGCGCGCGCTTCCTGCTCGAAGCGCCGCAAACGCTCGGCGTCGCCGGCCAGCGCCCGCGGCAGCACCTTGACCGCGACGTCGCGATCCAGGCGCGGGTCCCGGGCGCGGTACACCTCGCCCATGCCTCCGGCGCCCAGCGGGCCGAGGATCGCGTACGGCCCCAGCCGCGCGCCGGGGGTGAGCGCGGGCATCTCGGCGGGCCGCGGGCGGGTGAGGAAGCCGTCCGCCTGCGCGTGCGCGGCCAGCAGCGATTCCACCTCCCGCCGCAGCGCCTCGTCGCCCGCGCACTGCCGGGACAGGAAGGCGGCGCGCATCGATTCGTCCTGGCCGAGGGCGGCTTCGAACAGCGCGCTCACGCGCGCCCAGCGATCGTCCGTCATCGCCGGGCCGGCCCCCCGAGCCGCCGGAAGAGCCAGGCGCGGGCGAGGCGCCAGTCACGCGTGACCGTCGATTCGGAAACCCCGAGCACGGCCGCCGTCTCCTCCAGGGAGAGGCCGGCGAAGAAGCGCAGCTCGACCATCCGTACCTTGGCCGGGTCCAGCACGGCCAGCTCCTCGAGCGCCTCTTCGAGGGCGAGGATTTCCACGTCGGGCGGGCCCGGCCAGGCGCGCCGCGTCTCGTCGAACGAGATGCGGTCCCAGCTCCCGCCGCGCTTGCGCGCCCCGTGCCGGCGGGCATGGTCCACGAGGATCCGCCGCATCGCCGTGGCCGCCACCGCGAAGAACTGGGCCCGGTTCTTCCAATCCGCCGCCCGCTGCTCGATGAGGCGCAGGTAGGTCTCGTGGACCAGGGCCGTCGGCTGGAGGGTATGGTCGCGGCGCTCGCGGCGGAGCAGCCGCGCCGCCTGGCGGCGCAGCTCGACGTACACGATGGGAAGGAGGCGCTCTCCTGCATCCGCGTCGCCGTGGCCCCACGCGCGAAGGAGGGCCGTCACGTCCTGCCTGGTCGCCACCATGGATCCGCCGGAGTCGGACCAAGTATGGGTGGCGCCCCGTTCAAGTCAATCGGTCGCCGCCGAGGGTCGCGGGCGGCCTCGGCTCGGCCTCGCCGCGGCGGGAGCGCCGAGCGTCAGGCCGTCGCGCGCGGCCCCGCCCGAAGCGCGGCCAGGACCCGGTCCGGCGTGAGCGGGATCTCGCGCAGTCGCACGCCCGTGGCGTGGAAGACCGCGTTGGCGATGGCGGGAGCGGGCCCGTTGATCGGGATCTCCGCGATGGCCTTGGCCCCGAAGGGCCCGGTCGGCTCGTGGGTGGGCACGAGGATGGAAACGATCTCGGGCACGTCGATCGCGGTCGCGATCGTGTAATCGCGGAAGGAGCGGAACTGCATGCGCCCGCCCGCGTCGAAGGGCATGCGCTCGTACAAGGCGTAGCCGACGGACTGGATGGCCGCTCCCTCCACCTGTCCCTCCGCCATCTGCGGGTTCACGACCTGCCCGCAATCGACGGCCTCGACCACCTTGAGCACGCGCACCAGCCCCGTCTCCGTGTCCACTTCGACCTCGGCGAACACGGCCGCGAACGGAGGCGGCGACTCGTACGACATGTGCGACGCGGTGGCCATGATCTGGAACTGGTCCTTCTGGTAGAGGGACGAGAGACAGACCTGCTCGTAGGTCACGAAGCGGCCGTCCCGGGCGCACACCTTCTGGCCGTGGAGGACGAGATCCTCGGGCTTCTCTTCGAGCATGCGCGCGCCGACGGCCGTGATCTGCTCGCGCACCGCCCGCGCCGCCTTCTCCACCGCGCGTCCCGAAATGTAGGTGGTGGAGGAGGCGTAGGCGCCGGGGTCGAACGGCGTCATGTCCGTGTCCGAGGAGTACGGGATGATCTTCTCGACGGGCACGCCCAGCGCCTCCGCCGCCAGCTGGCAGAACATGGTGTCGGCGCCGGTGCCGATGTCGGTGGCGCCGACGAGCAGGTTGAAGGATGCGTCTTCGTTCATCTTGATCGACGCGGCGCCCATGTCCACGCCGGGGATGCCGGAGGCCTGCATCACGATGGCCATGCCCACGCCGCGGCGGATCGGGTCTGGAGCCGGGGGCGCGGAGCTCTCCGCGGCTCGTGCGGTTCGTGACTTGCCCTTCGATCGGTGCATCGCGAGATCGATGGTCTCGGAGCCGTCGAAGCTGGAGCCGTTGCCGAGGCCGTATCGCTTGCGCTTCTCCGTCCAGCCGATGGCCTTGGCACCGAGCTCGATGGCCTGGGGGAGGCCGCAGGACCGGATGATCTGCTTGAAGCCTTCCTTGCCTTCGCCCAGCACTTCCGCGATCGGCTGGTCGTCACCCTCCTGGACGTGGTTGCGCCGGCGGAAGTCCAGGGGATCGTCGCCGAGGGCGGCCGCGACCTCGTCCACGTGGCTCTCCAGCGCGAAGAATCCCTGCGGGCAACCGTACCCGCGGAAGGCCCCGGCCACGGCCAGGTTCGTGTAGACGGCGCGGGCCTCGTAGCGCAGGTTCGGCGAGCGGTACAGGGAGAGCGCGCGGTTGCCGGTCACGCTCATCACGGTCAGGGCGTGCGTCCCGTAGGCGCCGGTGTTCTCGAGCACGCGCATCTCGATGGCGGTGAACCTGCCCTCGCGCACGCCGCTCTTGACGGTGACGATCTGAGGGTGGCGGGTGCGGGCGGCGGTGAGCTCTTCCTCGCGCGTGTATTCGAGCCGCGCGGGTCGGCCCGTGCGCAGGGTCAACATCCCGCAGAGGTCCTCGATGAGGATCTCCTGCTTGCCGCCGAAGCCGCCCCCGATGCGCGGCTTGATGACGCGGATGCGCCGCACGGGGAGGCCGAGGAGGGGAGCGATGATGCGCCGGACGTGGAACGGCACCTGGGTGGACGTGCGCACCATGAGCCGGTGGTCCTCGTCGAGCCACGTGATCGCGATGTGCGGCTCGATCGAGGACTGCTGAACGTAGGGCACGCGGTAGGTCGTCTCGAAGACGCGCTGCGCCTCCGCGAACCCGCGCTCGACCGAGCCCACCTCGGCCACGATCTCGGCGGCGAGGTTCCGGGCCGGGTCCTTGATCCCGGACGAGTCCGCCTGGTCGTGGATGACGGGCGCTCCCGCGGCCATCGCCTTCTCCGGGTCGAGGAGGGCGGGGAGGATCTCGTATTCGACCTTGATCGCGTCACACGCGCGCTGGGCCAGCTCCGGGTCGTCCGCGGCCACCACCGCGACGCGGTCGCCCACGAAGCGCACTTTGCGGTCGAGCATGACCGCGTCGTAGGGCGACGGCTCCGGCCAGCCCTGGCCGGCGGTGGTGTACGGGATCCGGGGCACGTCCTCGTGGGTGAGCACGCAGACGACCCCCGGCATGGCCCGGGCCTGGCTGGCGTCGATCTTCGTGATGCGGGCGTGCGCGTGCGGCGAGTGGAGGATGCGCGCGTACATCATCCCGGGCACGTCGATGTCGTCCACGAAGGTGCCGCGGCCGGTGGCGAGCTTGACGCTGTCCACGCGCCGCTCCGACCGTCCGACCGTCTTCAGATCCGACATCGTGGCGAGGATTCCACGACCGGCGCGGTGAGGCAAGCGGGGCCGGCCGCGTCGCCGGCCCGGGAGGCGGGCAAGAAAACGCTTGACACGACGATCTCATTAGTACTAATTAATTAGAAATGAGACCGGCCGCCGCCACCCTCACCCCGCACGAGCTGGACATCATGAAGCTGGTCTGGGACCGCAAGGAGGCCACCGTGCGCGACGTGTACGAGGCGCTGCGCGCGCGCCGCCGCATCGCCTACACGAGCGTCCTCACCGTGATGAACGTGCTCGAGCGCAAGGGGCACCTCAAGAAGCGCGCGGAAGGGCGCTCGTTCGTGTACCAGGCGGCGCGTCCCCGTGGCCAGGTCCTGCGGGCGATGGTGCGCGAGTTCGTGGAGCGCGTCTTCGGCGGGGCCACCGAGCCCCTCCTGGTGCACCTGCTGGAGGACCGGAAGCTGACCCGGCGCGACCTGGAGGCACTCACGCGACGCGTCCGGGAGGGGCCGAAGTGAGCGCGTCCGGCGTCCTGGCCAACGTGCTCGCGCACTCCGCCCAGGTGGCGGTCGTGGTCGTGGTGGGGGCCGTGCTCGCGCGGCTCACACGGGTGCACGCACCGTCGGCCCTCCTCGCCTGGTGGCGGCTGCTCCTGCTCGTGTCGATCCTGCTTCCTCTCCTCCAGCCGTGTCTGGGCCCGGCGCTGCGCGTTTCCGGCGGGGAGCTCGACGTCACGGAGGGTGCGGGTGGCGCGATCGGTGGCCTGCCCTGGTCCGGGGCCATCCTCCTCGTGCTGGCGGCGGGCACGGTCGTGCGGATGGCCCGTCTCGGTGTGGGCCTCGCCCGCCTCCGCCACTGGCGGCGGCGTGCCGTCGCCGCGCAGCGGCATCTCGACGCGAGCGTCATCGCGGCCGCGGTGCGCGACGCCGGCGCGACGGCGCGGCTCTGCCTGACGCGCGCGGTGGACGTGCCCGCCACCTACGGCACCCTGCGCCCGGTGGTGCTCCTCCCGCAACGCGTGGCGGACCTTCCGCCGGACAGCCAGCGCGACATCCTGCTCCACGAGCTGCGCCACGTCCGCCGCGGCGACTGGAGCCGGGCCCTGGCCGAGGAGCTGATCGCGGCCCTTTTCTGGTTCCATCCCGCGCTGGCCTGGCTGCGCGCCCGCATCCGTCTCACCCGCGAGCAGGTCGTGGACGCGGAAGTGGTGGCGCGGACGGGAGAGCGGCGCCGCTACCTGGAGACGCTGCTCGCCTTCGCGGAGGCCGAAGGGGTACCGCCGCCGGCGGCGGCTCTCTTCTCCCCGCCCCATCTCGAGAGCCGAGTGGATGCGTTGATGAAGGAGGACACGATGACGAGAGCACGGACGTGGGCCGCCCTGGCCGCCTCGGGGGCGATCGTGGCTCTGGCCGGAGCGACGGTGGCGAACGCGGTGCCGCTGCGGGCGCTCGGAGCAGCGGAGGCCGGAGCCTCCGCGCCGAAGACGGGGCGGGAGCGCAAGCTCGTCCAGAAGGTCCAGCCGACGTATCCCGCGGATGCGAAGGCGGCCGGCATCGAGGGCAGCGTGGTCCTCGATGTGCTGATCACGGCGGCGGGAGACGTGACGGACGTCAAGCCGACCAAGGGGCCCGAGGAACTGCGCGAGGCCGCCGCCGCGGCCGTCCGCCAGTGGAAATACGAGGCCGGCCCCGCCGACACGCGCGCTACCCTGACCATCCGCTACATCCTGGACAAGGACAAGAAGGACTAAGGCCGGCGCGAAGCCGCCGCCGCCTGCATCACCGCCTCCACGGGCTTCACGTAGCCCGTGCAGCGGCAGAGACAGCCGGCGAGGGCGTCGCGTGCGTCGTCCTCCGTCGGCTCGGGGACGGCGTCTATCAAGGCCTTGGCGCACAGCTCCATCGCGGGCGTGCAGTAGCCGCATTGGATCGCGCCCGTGTCCACGAAGGCCTGCTGCACGGGGTGAAGGGCGTCGGGCGTGCCCAGCCCTTCCACGGTGTCGACGTGGCGTCCTTCCGCCCGCAGGGCCAGCGTGAGGCACGAGCAGACGGGACGGCCGTCCAGCAGCACCGTGCAGGCGCCGCACTCGCCCGTCTCGCATCCGTGCTTCACGCCGCGTAGTCCCGCGTCCCGCAGCAGGTCGAGAAGCGTGGTGCGCGCCTCCGCTTCCGCCTTGCGCCGCTCCCCGTTGATCCACATCTCGACCACGCCCGAAGTGAAGTAGGGCAGCTCGGTGGGAAGGCGCAGCGGCTGGGGCGGCCGCGGCGCCGGCGGCTCGGCCTTGGGAGCGCCGCGAGCCTGGGCGATCGCGCGCTCGAGCGCGCGCCGGGCCAGGACGAGGGTGACCTCCTTCCGATAGCTCGCGGGAGCGTGCGCATCGTCGCGAAACTGCGCGCGGGCCGCGATCTGATCCAGGCATCGCTGCAAGGCGGCCGCGTCCCCGGTGCTGCCCTCCACGCGGGCTTCCGCCTCGGGAATGCGCGCCGGGCGCTGGCGTAGACCGGTGAGGGCGATGCGCGCGCGGGCGCATTTCTCGCCGGCGAAGGAGATGGTCACGGCCACGGCGGCGAGGGCGGGGGCGGAAGGGAGCACGGCCACTCGCTCGAGGGCGGCTCCCTCCGGCACGCCCGGGATCATCAAGGACTGCAGGAGGCCACCCTCGCCGAGGTCGTCCGCGGGGTCGCGGAGGAAGCGGAGGGCGGGGCTCTCCAGGGGCCCCGTGGGCAGGGCGACTTCGAAGATCGCGTTCAGGGCCAGCAGCGCGGCCACGACCTCGGAGTCGTGAGCGCCGTGAACCGCCTCGCCCCCGACCGTCGCCATTCCCCGAAGCATGCGCGATGCGGAGTGCGCGCGCGCGGCCGCGGGCAGGAGACCCGCGGTGGCGGCGTGGGCCAGGGGGGAGTCGATGAGGTCCTGGAGCGCGACCATGGTCCCGATGCGGAGGTCTCCGTCGACCATCTCGATGCGCCCGAGCCCGAGCGCGGAGAGGTCGAGGACGTTGGGGACCTCGCGGTCCGACGCGAACAGCCGCGTGCCGCCGGCCAGGGGCACGACGCCCTGCCGGGCGAGGCTGAGCGCCTCCTCGAGGCGCGTCGGCCGGTGGTAGCTGCGAATCCCGCGCGCGAGCATCGCGGAATTCTAGTGTGCGCTCGCCGGGGACACCACCGAGTCTCCTATGATGGATTCATCCAGGGACCATCCGGAGGCCGCATGACGAAGACCGTGGTCGTCGCCGCCGTCATTGTCATCGCCGTGGCGAGCGTGGCCTCCGCGCAACGACCGATCCCTCCGTCCCCGTCTCCGATCCCGTCCGTTTCCCCATCCCCGTCTCCGTCCGTTTTGCCGTCCGCGTCCCCGTCTCCGTCCCCGTCCGTTTCGCCCTCTGCTTCTCCGCGGCGGCCGTCTCCTGCCGTTTCCCCGTCGCTCAGTCCTTCCTGAAATAGTCGTTCCCGGTCGCCTGCGAGGCCTGCCGCAACATCCGCTCCGCGATGGCGTCCGCCCGCGCCACCAGGGCCGGCACGTCCACCCCGACCAGCTCGCCGCCTTCCACGACGATCCGTCCGTTCACGATGACGGTGTCCGCGGGCTCGGGGAAGGGAGTGAACACGAGCGCGGCCAGGGGGTCGCTGGACGCGCCCGCGTAGGAGAGCCGGCGCGTGTCGATCATCACGAGATCGGCCGCCTTGCCGGGCTCCAGGCTGCCGATGTCGTCACGTCCGAGGCACGCCGCGCCCCCGCGCGTCGCCATCCAGAGCACTTCCTCGGCGGTCAGCCACCGCTTGGGCTCCTGGCCGATGCGATGGGCGAGGAGGGCCTGGCGTGCCTCCGCGAGCATGTTCGAGCTGTCGTTGCTCGCGGATCCGTCCACGCCCAGGCCGACGGGCGCGCCCGCGTCGAGGAGCGCGCGCACGGGAGCGATGCCGGACCCGAGGCGGAAGTTCGAGGAGGGGCAATGGGCCACGCCCGTTCGGGTCTCGCCGAACAGCGCGACTTCCTCCGCGGAGAGGTGGACGGAGTGCGCCATCCAGACGTCCGGTCCCAGCCAGCCCAGCCGCCGCACGTATTCGACGGGGCGGACACCGTGCATCTCGAGGCAAAAGGTCTCTTCGTCCTTCGTCTCCGCGAGGTGCGTGTGCAGCCGCACGCCGTGCTCGCGCGCGAGGTCGGCCGTCCGCCGCATGAGGTCGTCCGTCACCGAAAACGGCGAGCAGGGAGCGAGCGCGATCCGCGTCATGGCCCGCGGCCGCGGATCGTGGTACTCGCGGATGAGGCGGCGCGAGTCTTCGAGGATCACGTCTTCGTCCTGCACGACGTCGTCCGGAGGCAGGCCGCCCTGGCTCTTGCCCCGGCTCATCGACCCGCGCGTGGGGTGGAAGCGGATGCCCAGGTCGCGCGCGGCGCGGATCTCCGCGTCGATCAGCCGCTCGTGCCCGCGGGGGAAGAGGTACAGGTGATCGGTGGACGTCGTGCAGCCCGTGAGGAGCAGCTCGCCCAGTCCCACGCGCGCCGCCACCTCCACCGCCTCCGCGTCGTTGCCGCGCCAGACCTCGTACAGCTCGACGAGCCACCGGAAGAGCGGCGCCTCCTGGACGCGGGGCACGTTGCGGGTCAGGGTCTGTGGGAGATGATGGTGCGTGTTGACGAGCCCGGGCAGCACGATCTTGCCGCGCGCGTCCAGGCGCCGGTCCACCGGGCCCGCGGGCGGCTCTCCGGTGCCTACGGCGGCGATGTGGTCGTCTTCGATCAGCACCCATCCGCCGGGGAGACGACGGCGCGCGTCGTCCATGGTGGCGACCAGGCGGGCGTCGTGGATGAGGACACGCACTCCTTCTTCTTTTATCAGGTAAGTTGGGCCATCCCAAGGAGGACACCTTGCGCTGCCGCCCCCTGCCGCCCGCCGCTCTCGCCCTCGTGCTCGCCGCGATCGGGCCCGCGGGGGCGTCCGCGCAGACGGATCCCACGCGGCTCTCGCGGGACGTGGTACCGACGTCCGAGTCGGTCCGCCTCGCCGTCGATCCGGCCCGGCCCGAGTTCACGGGCACTGCTCACGTCGAGCTGAAGGTCGTCCGGCCCACCTCGGCGTTCGCCTTCCACGCCGAGGGTCCGGTCGTCTCCGCGCTGAAGCTGCGGGGGCCGGCGGGCGACGTGGCGGCGCGGCAGGCGTCCGCAGGACGAGGCGTGGTACGCGTCCAGACCGACCGCCCCCTCGCCCCGGGCGCGTACACGCTCGACCTGGAGTTCAAGACGCCCTTCGATCCGCACTCGGTCGGCCTCTACCGCACGCAGGCCGGCGCCGACTGGTACGCCTTCACGCAGTTCGAGGCGACGGACGCGCGCCGGGCCTTCCCGTGCTGGGACGAGCCCTCGTTCAAGATCCCCTACCAGCTCACGGTCACCGTGCCCGCGGCGAGCCTGGCCGTCTCCAACACTCCCGTGGAGAGCGACACGCCGGCCGGCGCTTCCCGGACCGTCGTCTTCAAGCGCACGCCGCCGCTGCCCTCGTACCTCCTCGCCCTGGCCGTGGGTCCTTTCGACACGGTGCCGATCGTGGGGATGTCGGTGCCCGGCCGCGTCGTGACCGTGAAAGGCAAGGGTCCGCTGGCCGCGGAGGCCGCGCACGTGACGCCTCCGCTCCTGGCCGCTCTCGAGAAGTACTTCGGCCGCCCCTATCCGTTCGAGAAGCTCGACCTCATCGCCGTGCCCGAATATTGGCCGGGCGCCATGGAGAACCCGGGGGCCATCACCTTCGCCGACCAGATCCTCCTCATCGACCCCGCGGGCGCGACCGTGGCCCAGCGCCGGCTGATGATCGAGGTCAACGCGCACGAGATCGCGCACATGTGGTTCGGCGACCTCGTGACGATGGCGTGGTGGGACGACCTCTGGCTCAACGAGTCGTTCGCGTCGTGGATGGGGGACAAGGTCACCCAGGAGGCCTTCAAGGAGACGGAGGTCGAGACGCGCTCGGTCGAAGGCGCCCAGAAGGCCATGAACACGGACGCCCGTCTCACCACGCGCGCCATCCGCCAGCCGGTGGGGGCGATGGACAACCTGCTGCAGGCCGCGGACGAGCTCGCCTACCAGAAGGGCGAGGCCGTGCTGGGGATGTTCGAGGCCTGGCTCGGCCCCGACGTCTTCCGCGCCGGCGTCCGGGACTACCTGGCCGCCCACGAATGGGGCAACGCCACCGCGGCCGATCTCTGGAGCGCGCTGTCCAAGGCGTCGGGCAAGGACGTGGGCAAGTCCATGGCCACCTTCCTCGACCAGCCCGGCGTGCCCGTGGTGAACGCGCTGCTGGTGGACGACGGCAAGTCCGTGCGCCTCAGCCAGCAGCGGTTCGTGCGCGCCGGGGTGAAGGCGCCGCCCGCGCAGTGGCAGATTCCCGTGGGCGTGAAGTTCTCGGATGGCGGCGTCGTGCAGACCAAGACGTTCCTCCTGACGTCCGCCTCGCAGGACTTCAAGCTCGGCATCCGGAACCCGGTGGACTGGATCCATCCCAACTCCGGTGAGCGCGGCTACTACCGCTGGACGGTGGCCCGGCCGCTCTTGACGACGATGGCGGAGGAGGCGGCGACGCGCCTCGACACGCGCGAGCGCGTCGGGTTCGTGGGCAACCTCTCCGCGATCCTGGACGCGGGACTTCTCCGGGGCGCCGACTACCTGCGGCTCCTCGCCTCCTTCGCCGCCGATCCCGATCCGCTCGTCGTGTCCGCCGTCGTGACCGCGCTCGACGAGGCGCGCACGGCGCTGATCACGCCGGAGACGCGTGGAGCGTTCGCGACCTACGTCCAGCGGACGCTGGGCAAGCCGCTCGAGCGCATTGGGCCGGCCCCGCGTCCGGGCGAGCCCGGGTCCGTGGCCGCGCTCCGTCCGACCCTCCTCTGGTGGCTCGCCGTCTACGGGAACGACCCGCGCATCCAGGCCTACGCGCAGGAGCTGGCGAACGCGTATTTCGCGGATCCCGCCCGCGCGGACCCGGCCCTGAGCGGCATCGCCCTCCAGATCGCCGCCGCCACCGCCGGCGACCGCGCGCTCTTCGACCGCATCCGCAAGCGCCTCGACTCCACCGCGGTGCCGGCGGAACGCGGGCGCCTGTTCGCCGCCCTCGGACGGCTGCGCGATCCGGCCCTGGCCGAGGAGGCGCTGTCCATTCCGGGCATGACCTTCCAGGAAGGCGGGGCCATCATCAAGGCCATGTCCGCTTCCGCGGAGGGCTCGCAGCGCGTCTTCGCCTACCACCGCCGGCACTACGACGAGCTCGCGCAGCGCCTGCCCCCGATGTTCCTGGCCTTCCTGCCCAACTACGCGCTGGGCCAGGCCTGCTCGGAGGAGCGCCTCGCCCCCGTCCACGATTTCTACGCCGATCCGAAGCGTAACGTCGCGGGCACGGACAAGGAGCTGGCCATGCGCGAGGAAGAGGTGCGCGACTGCATCGGCCTGCGCGCCCGCGAGGCCCCGTCCGCGGCGACCTACCTCCGCGCGATCGACCCGCGCTGATCGGCCGCGGTCAGCGGTCCTTCCAGCGCGGGGCCCGCTTCTCCAGGAAGGCCTGGACGCCTTCCTCCATGTCGTCCGTGGCCAGCAGGTCCTCGCGGTACAGGGCCTCGACGCGTACCAGCGCCAGATGGAACGGACCGCCCGCCCCCTCGCGCAGCGCGCGACGCGCCAGCTTCAGGACCGCCGCGCTCTTGCCGGAAAGCAGGCGCACCACGCGCCGCGTCTCCGCCTCGAGGTCCTCGACGACCCGCGAGATCAGTCCGACCCGGGCGGCGTCGGCGGCGCCGATCGGCGCTCCGGTGAGGATCAGCTCCGCGGCGGCCCGCGGCGCCACCCTCGGCAGCCAGGCCGCGGCCAGGGGCGGGAAGCAGCCGACGTCGATCTCCGGCTGCCCGAACACCGAGCGCGCGGTGGCGAGGGCCACGTCGCAGAACGAGACGAGCTCGCAGCCGCCGCCGAGGCAGGTGCCGTCGACGGCGGCGACTGTCGCCTGCGGCAACGCGTCGAGGCGGCGGAAGACGCCATGGAACGCGGCCAGCATCCCGCTCACGCGGTCCCGCGTGTGGTCCCGCACGTCCACGCCCGCGGAGAAGGTGCGCGGGATCGCGCTGCGCAGCACCACCGCCTTCAGATCGGAGCGATCGGCCAGCGACGCCAGAGCGGCGTCGAGCGATCCGATGGTCGCGATGTCGAGGACGTTGACGGGCGGGCGATCGAGCGTGATCCAGCGCGCACCGTCCCGGTCCTCGAATCGCACCGCGTCCATGGGAGGAGCGCTCACCGTCCCTTGAACGCGGGCTTGCGCTTCTCGAGGTTGGCGGCGATTCCTTCGCGCGCGTCCTCGGACTCGAAGAGCTGCTGTTGAAGCTCGCGCTCCAGGGACAGCGCATCCTGGAACGCGACCTCCGATCCCGTCTGGACCGCGCGCTTGATCGCGCCCACCGCCTTGGAGGCGCGGCCAGGGGGCACGAACTCGCGCGCCTTCTCTCTGACCCGTGCCAGGAACGTGTCCGCGTCCGGCGCGTCGACGAGGCCGTTCACGAGTCCCAGTGCGGCCGCTTCCTCGAAATCGAAGAGACGGCCGGTGGCCATGAGCTCGATCGCTCTCGCCTTGCCGACGAGGCGGGTGAGCCGCTGCGTCCCGCCCGTGCCCGGCAGCACGCCGAGGTTCACCTCGGGCAGGCCGATCTTGCCCGCGCCCGTGCGGGCCCAGCGCAGGTCGGCGGCCATCGCGACCTCGAGGCCCCCGCCCACGCAGTGTCCGTTGAGGGCCGCGATCACGAGCTTCGGCGTCTGCTCGAGCCGGCTGAGCGTCTCGTTGGCGTGCAGGCAGAAGTAATACTTGAAGCGGGGCGCCGCGGACGCGAGCATGCGGATGTCCGCGCCCGCGCAGAAGAACTTCTCGCCCGCCCCGCGCAGGACGATGACGTGCACCGCGTCGTCCATCCGCGCTTCCAGGACGAGCGCATCCAGGCGCCGCATCATGTCGTACGAATACGTATTCGCGGGCGGGTCGGTGAGCGTGAGGACGGCGATGCCGTCCGAGACGTCGTAGCCCACCAGCGTATCGGTCATCGGCTCCTCCCGCGCTTCGTTCGATCCTATCGCATGCCCGGAAGGACCTGACATAAACGCGGACCCCTGTGTAATCGCGGCGGTGGGTGTAGGACCTTCAACCTGGGGTCCCTTCCTTTTTACATGTGCCCGGCGACGAGCGGCCGGCGTCCTCGGGATATCGCTCATGGGCTTGAGGCGCGTGTCGCGCGCTGAATCGGCACGCGACTTGCTCAAAGGAAGCGGAGTCCTCGCCCTGCGGCGCGAGATTGATCCCAGGAGGGCCTGATGTCAGTTGCCACCCCGAACACCGTACAGAGCCGGGCACGGTTGGCGGCTCTCCCCACGCCCGGGCACCTCGCCAGTCGGATCGAGATCCTCGAGAACGCCATCGTCGGACAGGATCCTGCGCTCGGGGCCGAAGTCGAAGAGCAGGTCCGGCAGGCGCTTCGCGACGCGGACCTGGGAACGGTGCAGGTCCGCTTCCGCGTGTGCCAGGAGGAGCCGGAGGGGCTCCGCTTCATCTGCAAGGTGGAGAATCCCCCGCGCGTCGACGGCGACGGCGGCGCGCCCCCGTGGCGCTGGTGGTCTCCGCTCCTGGAGACGTCAGGGCAGTTCCGCGAGTCCCTGGAAGAGGGCCTGAAGGTCCGGCGCCACCGGCTCTCCTTCGCGGCCGGCAGCCGCTAGCCCTCTCCGTCGCCGGCCCCGCGGGCGGTTCGGATAAGATCCGTCCGCCAATGCCGGGCCCGGCCCCTCGCCCCGCGCCTACCAAGGAAGACAAGGCCCCGTCGGGGCCTCTGTCCATCGTTCTCACGTGCCCGAAATGCGGCGCGCCTTTCGAAGCCGACGACACGATGGTGACGGTGTCGTGCGGCCACTGCTCCTCGCTCCTCATCCTGAGCGCCCCCGGCCGCGACGAGATCTACGTGGCCGACGACGTCGTGCGCGGCCCCGAAGACATCCGCCAGATCGTCATCACCTACCGCGTCCAGGCCGAGCGCGCGGAGATCCTCGCGCGCCACGCCACCTACGGCGAGGGCGATCCGCCGTCGGAGTCCGTCATCCAGAACCGGCTGGCCGCCTTCGCGCAGTCCTTGCAGACGAGCGTCCGCGTCGTGGACGCGCATCGCATCGAGGTGCCGTATTGGCACCTCACGGGCAAGCTCGTGCAGTCCGTCGTCGGCCGCGAGGGCGACGGGCCCAAGTTCGTGCGGCTGCGCGCCTACGAGGTCGAGCACACGGTGCCGGGATACGACACGGCCAGGGCCGACCTCAGGGATCGCGGCCTGCGGCTCTCGCGGGCGCACGTGCGTCCGCTGATCGCCAAGGACCT
>Ga0207648_10002120_pt1 | contig 21575 bp, 21 predicted proteins | sample KBSMisM32_FD_184310 | JGI IMG/M metagenome (GOLD analysis project Ga0207648, IMG submission 184310) | Miscanthus rhizosphere microbial communities from Kellogg Biological Station, Michigan, USA - KBS Miscanthus M3-2 (SPAdes) (version 2) | ecosystem: Host-associated > Plants > Roots >...
AGGCCAGGCCGTGCGGCTCCCGCGAGCGCGGCGCGATCGGCAGGCGCAGGTTGAGCAGCGTGTAGACGAGCCGGCGCTTGGCCGCCTCGAGCTTGTACCAGGCGGCTTGATGCCCCTCCACGGTCGGGTCGGGAATGGTGATGGTGAGCTGGCACGCCTCGCACAAGGCCTCGTCGCGCTGGGCGTCCACCGCCCAGTTGCATACGTGCGCGCCGGAATAGTTGGCGCAGAGCCGGTAGGTGCGGTCGCTGGCGGCCGGGTGCGGCGAGCGCCAGATGCCGTCGCCCGCCGGGTCGAGAGAACCAATTTCCATGAGATCCGGCAAGAACGCCAGGAGATGCTCGCAGCGAAGGCAGTGCGTGTTCTCGAAGAACACCAGATTCTCGCAGTGATCGCAGTGGAAGATGCGCACGGGAAGGGAAACGCAAAAGGCGGACCGTCGTCTGGCGGGTCTAAAGACCCGCAACTACGCACAGCCGGCTTGCGTATGTGACAAGCATGAAAGCAGTCGTCTATGACACGTTCGGCGGACCGGAGGTGCTGCAGCTCGCGGACGTCGACACGCCGGCGCCGGGGCCGAACGAGGTTCTGGTCAAGGTGCATGCGGCCGCCCTCAATCCGGTGGACTGGCACTTCGTGCGCGGCTCCCCTTTCCCGATGCGGATGATGATGGGCGGCTTGCGCGGGCCCAAGGCCCCGCGAGGCGTAGGCGCCGACTACGCCGGGACGATTGCGGCCATCGGAAGCGCGGTCACGGGATTGGCCGTGGGAGACTCGGTGTTCGGATACTGCGAAAGCGGAGCTGTCGCCGAGTATCTAGTACGGCCCGCCGATTCAGTGGCACCGAAGCCGACGCGGCTCACGTTCGAACAGGCAGCGGCCGTCCCGCTGGCGGGGCTCACGGCGCTGCAGGCGATTCGCGACAAGGCGCAGGTTCGAGCCGGTCAGCACGTGCTGATCGTCGGCGCCGCGGGCGGCATCGGCTCCTTCGCCGTGCAGATCGCCAAGGCACTCGGCGCACACGTGACCGGCGTCCAGAGCACGGGAGCGGTCGATCTCGTCCGCGCGATCGGCGCCGATCGCGTGATCGACTACAAGAACGAAGACTTCACCACGGGCGACGCCCGCTACGACGTCGTCTTCGACAACGTCTGCAACCGCTCGCTGGCCGACGTCCGTCGGGTGGTGAAGCCGGGCGGCACGATCATTCCGAATGGCGGCGGCAGCCCCGAGAAGGGGATCAGCATGCTCGCGCTGCTCTGGATGCTCGCGACGCGCTCGTTCCTGAGCCACAAGATCGCGTTCTTCGTGACGAAGCCGAATCGCGCGGATCTGCAGATGCTGGCCGACATGATCCAGGCGGGTGCGGTGACGCCCGTGATCGACACGGTTTATCCGCTCGCCGACATTGCCGGAGCGATGCGCCATCTCGAGGGCGGCCACGTGCATGGAAAGATCGTGGTCACGATCCACAGGCCGGTCTAAAGACCGGCAGCCACGTACGTAGGGCGGTCTGAAGACCGCCCTCTACATCCGCCCTCTACATCCGCTCTCTACTTCAACAGGCGTTGCCAGCCGAGGACGAGGCGAATCTCGGTTGGCGCAGGGACCATCTCGGGGTCGAGATAGTAGACGCGTCCATGTGGCGTCACGTCGTATTGCGTGCTCGAGTGGCCGGCGCCGACGGCGACCGCGAGCTCGGACGGTGTGGACAGGTGCAGCTCGCCGCCCCGCTCCTCCGCGAGCACCTGCATCAGTCGCCCGTCCGGGTTCACGTAGAACAGCGCCTTCCCGTCCGGTCGCCACACCACCTGGTCGCCGCCGCGGGGAGACACGGTGTAGCGGCGCGGCGAGCCGTCGAGCCGTCGCACCGACACTTCGGGTTTGCCACCTTCGTCCGACACGTAGGCGATCCACCGCCGGTTCGGCGACAGCCGCGCGTCGCGCTCGTTGAACCGCGTCTCGAGGAGCGGCCGCGACGTGCCTCCCTCGGCCACGGCCACCGCCCACACATCGATGCCCCCGGCCTCGTACGAATTCACGATGATTTCGCGGCCGTCGGACGACCAGTCGGTGGGCTCGCAGATGACGCGCGGACACGCCACCCGCCGTGTCGCGCCGGATCCGTCGGCCGCGACGATGCGAATGAACCCTCGCTCGTCGAGGTCGTAGATGTGCGCGAGCTGCAACCCGTCCGGCGACCACACGTGACCCATGTCGCGCCCCGGCGTGGTCGTGACGCGCGTGCGCGTCCCGCGCGCCAGGTCCGCCACCCAGATGTCGGCGCCCTGATTGACGTCGATCTGGAGCCACGCCAGCCGCGTGCCGTCGGGCGACACGCGCGGCCGCTGCTGCTCCGCGCGGTCGTTGAACAGCGCCGGCCGGGTGCCGTCCGCGTTGACCGACTTGATCTGCACGCCGTAGGCGAGCTTCGACGCGTAGGCCAGCAGCTGCGACGACGCCCCGACGGCGGCGGGTTGGAAGAGCGTGTTGTCACCTGCCGCGATTCCAAGCGCCTGTGACGGACCGATCGGCGTGCGGCGCGCGGGGTCGAACGGCTGCGCCTCGATCTGGCCGTTGGCTACGTACAGCAGCACCCCCTGATCCCGGCCGGCGCGCGGCACGTAGATGGCGTTGGATTCGACAGCCAGCACGCGCTCGCGACGCGTCGAGGTGTCGCGCAGGGCGCCCACGAACACGCCGCGCGCGTCGGCCTCCCGCGCGCGCACCTGGTAGAGGAAGTGCTGTCCATCGGGCAGGAACGTGGGAAAGCGATGCTGCTGCTCGGCGCTGTCATCGAGCGCGGTCGTCGCGGCTGGCACGCCACCAGCCGCGGGCACCACAAAGAGCGAGGCCGGATTGAAGGGGGGACCGTAGACGATCCCGCCGTCGGCGCCCCAGGCCCCGCCATGCTCGGTGCGGCGGCTGCTGGTGAACGTCTTGGCGTCGTCGGCGATCAGGACAGGAGCGCCGCCGGCCACCGCCACTTTCATCAGCCGGCCGCGTGAGAAGAACGCCACCCATTGGCTGTCGGCCGACCAGAACGGCCAGAGCGCGCCGTCGCTGCCGGGCACGAGCCGGGCGTCGAACTCGTCGAGGGCGCGGATGAAGAGATGCGCCCCGTCCGCGCTTGCGCCGGCAAACGCCACCCGACGCCCGTCGGGCGACACGGCCGGCGCGGACGCCAGGCCCACACCTGCCGGCAGCGTCCAGGTGAATCGCGTGATGTCCGGATCCACGCTGCTGCCGGAGGCGTCGCGCTTCGGGAGCGCCGTCAGCGCCGCCGCCGTCAGCACGGCCGCGGCCAGCGCAGCCCACCCATAGGCGGCCTTCCGCGAACGGAGAGCCGCCGGCGCCATGGCAGCAGGCGCGGGGCCTGCCTGTTCGAGCGCCCACGCCAGATCGGTGGCCGACTGGAATCGCTGCGCCGGGTCCTTCTGCAGCAGGCGCATCACCGCGCGAGCCACCGCAGCAGGCACTTCGGGACCATCGGTAGCGAGGTCAGGCGGGTCGGTGGTCAGAATGGCGTGCAGCGACTCGATGGCGCTCGCGCGTGTGAACGGCGCGCGGCCGGTGAGCATCTCGTAGAGGATCACGCCGAGCGCGAAGAGATCCGAGCGGGCGTCGGTCTCCTCGCCGCGCACCTGTTCGGGCGCCATATACCCGGCGGTCCCGATGATCATCCCCGCGATCGTTTCGCCGCCTGTCGCGCCCAATTCGCGGCGATGCTGGAACTTGGCGACGCCGAAATCGAGAATCTTCACGCCTCCCCGCTCGAGGAAGACGTTCTCCGGCTTCAGGTCTCGATGCACGATGCCGCGCGCGTGGGCGGCGGACAGACCGCGCGCCACGCCGACGGCCACCGGGATCGCCTCGTCCACGCGCATCGCACCGGACTCGAGCCGCGTGCGCAGGCTCTGCCCCTCGAGCAGTTCCGACACGAGAAACGGCGTGCCGTCGTGCTCGCCGACGTCGTGCACGGCGAGCACGTTGGGATGGTTCAGCGAGCCGGCGGCTCGTGCTTCGTCCGCGAAGCGCCGCAGCCGGCTGGGGTCGTCGGCCAGATGCGGCAGCAGCACCTTGATGGCCACATCCCGCCCCAGCCGCTCGTCGCGGGCTCTCCACACTTCACCGGCGGCGCCTCGGCCGATCAGGCCGCGCACGGTGTAGACGCTGACGCGGTCGCCCGCGGCGAGCGTCCATCCCCGGGTGCCCACCGACTCGGCGAGGCGTTCGAACGCGGTGGCCGCCATGAACGCGCTCGACTCGCCCTCGGCGGCCAGCAGCGACAGCACCTCGGCCTGCAGCGCCTGGTCGTCGCTGGTCTCGTCGATCACGAAGGCCGTGCGCTCGTCCGGCCCGCGCTGCAAGGCCTCCACGAACAGCCGGTCGAGACGCCGCCAGCGGTCAACGCTCATTCCTGCGCCCCGGAAGTAAGAGTGCGATACAGCCACGCGCGCGCGAACGCCCAGTCGTTGTGAGCGGTACGCAGCGAAATGTCGAGCGCCTGCGCGATCTCGTCCATCGAGAGCCCGCCGAAGAAGCGCAGCTCCACCACTTGCGCTTTGCGGGCATCGTGCTGCGCCAGCCGTTCGAGCGCCTGATCGAGCGCCACGAGGTCGGCGTCGAGCGCGTCGCCCCCCACGGCCACGTCGATTTCGTCGAGCGGGACTCGGATCGCTCCGGGACCACCGCGCCGGGCGCGATTCCGCCGCCGCGCGATGTCCACGAGCACGCGCCGCATGATCTGCGCGGACACGCCGAAGAAGTGGCCGCGGTTCTGCCAGCGCACCTGGTCCCAGCCAAGCAGGCGCAGGCACACTTCGTTGACGAGCGCGGTGGCCTGCAGCGACGCGGCACGTTCGCCGGCGAGCGACCGCAGCGCCATCCGGTGCAGCTCGTCGTAGACGAGCGGCACCACCTGCTCGAGGGCCTGCTGGTCACCGTCGCTCCACGCGCGAAGCAGGTCGGTGAGCTGACCAGGGGGGAGGTGGTCGGGACGCTCCATGACGTGGGAGGTTGGGCGTCCCGAGTCTAGCCGTTTTCTCGCGGTGTCCCACGAAGTACTAAGGCGCCATGTGCTGCGGAATCGTGCAACGGCACCAGGAGCCGGGGCCGTTGCATGTTCGCGTCACTGATCGCGCCTTACGGGGTGTGGCCGTTGACGGCGCACTTATCACAGGAGCGAGACATGACTGTACAGACCATAAGGCAGGCGACCGCCTGGGCCGTCCTGGCCGCATCCGTGAGCGTGGGCGCGCTCGATGCACAGGCACAGGCGCAGTGCACGACGCTCGCTGCCGATCTCGGGTTCCCCGTCGGCATCGCGCAATCCAACCTGGGCAACCTGCTCGTGTCCGAAAACGGCATTCGCAACGTGCTGCACCAGGGGCGCATTTCCATCATCGGCCGTGACGGCTCGCGGCGAACGCTCGTGGATGGCCTTCCGTCCGCCAACTCCGACGTCGGCGACCCGGCGGGACCAGCGGGGCTGATCATGCGCGGACGAACGCTGTACGTGGCCATGAGCATCGGCAACGCGATCATGGCGAAGCCGGGCAATGCCAACGCGCGGATCCCCAACCCGTCTCCCGCCTCGCGCCTCTTCAGCAGCGTGCTCGCCATGCACTTCAGCGCCAACGCCGAGCGGACGACGCTCGGGTTCTCGCTCACCGCCACGGATCACGACGCCCTGGCCGATGGAGAGAAGGTCACCTTGTCGAACGGCGGCGGCGACAAGCTGACGATCGAGCTCGTCGCGAACTTCCCTGACTACGTGCCCGCGCCGCTCCCCACCGCGGCCGACAACGTCCGCGGGTCGAATCCGTTCGACCTCGCGCTCATCGGCAACCGGCTGTATGTCACCGACGGCGGCCGCAACCTGGTGTGGGAGACGGACATTCACTCGGGCGAGTTCGCCGCGCTCGCCGCCTTCGACCCCATCCCGAACCCGATGTTTCCAGCCGTTGGTCCGCCGATGATGGATGCGGTGCCGACCGGCATCCGCGAATTCGACGGGCAGCTCTTCGTCACGCTGTTCCGCGGCGTGCCCTTCCCGGCCGGGACGTCGGTGGTCGAGCAGGTCGATCCGGAAACAGGCGCCCACGCAGCGATCGTCACGGGACTGAAGACCGCCATCGACGTGTGGCCGACGAAGGAGGATGGCGAGCACACCAGCCTGTTCGTGCTGCAGCATTCGTCCGGGCCCGCGCCGTTCTTCGTGGGGCCCGGCACGTTGACGCACATCCAGTCGTCCGGCTCGACGCTGCTCGCCAGCTGTCTGTCGCGACCGTCGTCGATGGTGCGCGACGAGCAGTCGGGCGCGTTCTACGTGACGGAGGTCATCACCGGGCGCCTGATCGTCGTTCGATAGCTACTTCAGCGTCGCGCGCCGGCGGTCGTGCCCCGGCGCGCGGCCTCGATGGTGGCGATGTCGATCTTCTTCATCGGCATCATCGCCTCGAAGGCTCGCCTGGCCTCGTCACCACCGGCCGCCATCGCATCGCTCAGCACGCGCGGCGTGATCTGCCACGAAATCCCCCAGCGGTCCTTGCACCAGCCGCACTGACTCTCCTGGCCGCCGTTGCGAGTGATGGCGTTCCAGTAGCGGTCGGTTTCTTCCTGGGTGTCCGTCGCGATCTGAAACGAAAACGCCTCGTTGTGCTTGAAGGTGGGGCCGCCGTTGATGCCAACGCACGGAACGCCGCACACGGTGAACTCCACCACCAGCTCATCGCCCTGCTTGCCGCCGGGGTAGTCGCTGGGCGCCCTCTGCACCGCGGTCACCTTGCTGTCCGGGAAGGTAGCGGCGTAGAAGCGCGCCGCATCGTGAGCATCCTTGTTGAACCAGAGACAGATCGTGTTCTTGGGCTTCATGCTCATGTGCTCCTTGCGGGGACTGGCTCTATGATGCCACCGTGACGCTGTGGCTGACGGGCGGAGCGGTCGTGTTCGCGTTGCTCGCGCAGAGCTCGGCGCCGGGCTGCGATCCGCAGCGCCCGTCCACGACGCCTTCGCCGCCAGCTGGCTCCGCGATCACCTTCACCACGCAGGACGGTGTGCGCGTGCAGGCCGACACGATGGTGTCGAACCTCGAGGTGCCGTGGGCGCTGGCGTTTGCGCCTGACGGGCGCCTCTTCGTCACCGAGCGTCCCGGGCGCGTCCGCATCGTCAATCTCGCCTCCTCGACCACCGAGACCGCGCTCACGCTCGACGACGTCTACCGCCAGGGCGAGGCGGGCCTGCTCGGCCTGGCGCTGGCCCCGGACTTCGCGTCGTCGCGTCTCGTGTACCTCTCCTACACCGCGGCGCAGGGCAGCAGCGCCGTCAATCGCATCGTCCGCTACCGCGAGGCGGGCGGGCGGCTCGCCGAACGCGCCGTGCTCCTCGACAACATCCCGGCGTCCACCATCCACGACGGCGGCCGGCTGCGCTTCGGACCGGACGGCCTGCTCTACGCCACCGCCGGCGACGCCGCGGACAGCTCGCATGCGCAGGATGCGGCCTCGCTGGCCGGCAAGTTCCTGCGGATCGATCGCGACGGGGCATCGGCGCGGGGCAACCCGTTCGGATCGCCGATCTTCAGCTGGGGCCACCGCAACCCGCAGGGATTCGACTGGAACCTGACCACAGGCGAGATCTGGGCCACCGAGCACGGCAACACGGGCAACGACGAGATCAACGTCGTCCGCGCCGGCGTCAACTACGGGTGGCCGACGATCGAAGGCGCGCAAACCTTCCCGAATATGGAAGCGCCGGTCACGTCGTTCAGCCCGTCGATTGCGCCGTCGGGCGCCGCGTTCTATCAGGGCACGCGCTTTCCGCAGTTCGCCGGCAACTTCTTTGCGGGCACGCTGCGCGGGACGCACCTGCTGCGGCTGGTGGTGGATGCCGCGGGACGGCGGGTCACGCGGCAGGAGCGCCTGCTCGACGGCACGTTCGGCCGCCTGCGCGACGTCGTGGTCGGACCGGACGGCTACATCTACATCAGCACCAACAACCGCGACGGCCGCGGCAGCCCGGCGTCGGCGGACGATCGCATCATCCGCCTCAGCCCGGCTCCCTGAACGTCACGACAGACGAGCGCGCGATTCAGCGCTTGATAGCGTTGCCGATATCTTTCACGGCCTCGCCGACTTTGCGCTTGGCGGTGCCAAAGCCTTCCCGCACTTCACCACTCGCTTCGTCCACGACGCCTTCGTCCTCGAGGTCGGGATTGTCGGTGGCCTTGCCGATGGCCTGCTTGACCTTTCCCTTCACCTGATCCGTCTTACCCGCGACTTCATCCTTGTTGAGCATGGTGTGTTCTCCCGCCCATGGTTGTGCAATGCGGGAGCCAGAGCCAGGCTCGGCCGGCCTTGAGCCTTTTTTGCGCCTCAGGCGACGGCATCGGATCCATGATCTGGCCCATGAAAATCGCCCGCCTAGCCTTGCATGCACTGACCATCGCCATCGTTGCGGCCGCCACCGCTCACATGGGCAGCACGGCCCGCGCAGCCGACGCGTGCAATCGGGCGTGCCTTCGCGACTTTCTTACTCGCTATCTCGACGCGATGGTGGCCCACACACCGGGCGCGCTCCCGGTTTCCCCCACGATGAGGTTCACCGAAGACTACGTAAACATGAAGCTCGGCGAGGGGCTGTGGAAGCAGGCGTCGAAGATCAGGCCTTACCGGCTCGACATCCTGGACGTGGCGCAGGGCGTCGCGGCGTCGCAGGTGGTGGTCGAGGAAGCGGGCATGCCGGTGATGCTCATGCTGCGCCTCAAAGTGGCGGACATGAAGATCACCGAAGTGGAAACGCAGGTGACGAGAAACCAGAAGGAAGGCGCCATCTTCGCCATCGAGGATCTGAAGTCGCCGAACGCCGCGATGATCGCGCCGGTGCCTGCCGGCAAGCGCGCGTCACGCGCGGAAGCGATCCGGCTGGCGGAGTTCTATCCCGCGGGCCTCGAAGTCGGCAGCTTCGTCACCGTGAACGCGCCGTTTGCGGCCGACGCGTATCGCTTCGAGAACGGCCGGCTGATGGCCGGTAAAGGGTGCGTGTTCCGTCCGCCGGCGTGCGAAGACATCAAGGGGCAGGAGATCACGAAGCACCCGGGCCTGAGCTACCGGGTGATCGCGGTGGACGAAGAGCTCGGCATCACGCTGCTTCGCATGAACTTCGGTGCGGCCGCGGGGCGCTACGGCGAGGGCAACGGGCTGATGGTGTGGGAAGCGTTCAAGGTCTACGGCGGGGAGATCCACGGCGTCGAGGCGTTCATGAAGGTGATGCCGGTCGCAGCCCCGTCAGGGTGGGATACCGACGTCAGGCATCCCAAGCACTGATACGGGTCATCGCCAGAGTTGCACTCCGATCAGTCCATTGATGCGGATGTGCGCTTCCCACCCCGCACGCACTTCGACACCGAGCGTCACGCGATCGGCGGCAAGCGCGCGCACACCGCCTCCCACCGTGAACGCCCCTTCGCTCGACGTGTAGGTGCCGTTGAAGAAGTGCTCGCGCGTCTGAAACACTCCCCCTCCTGCGACCACGAAGGGCGTGACCCGGCCTGGACGCCTGCTCGTCGGAGCGAGGACATCCCACGTCACGTTGCCGGTGACCATCAGGTGGCTGTGGTTGGTTCCGTGGATGTAGCCGAGCTCCGGTCCGACACTGATCCGAGGTAGCAGATACCACCGGGCGGCAGCTCCGACGAGACTCTCGTTCACGATTCCGTCGTCCGCGAATCCCACCCATCCCGCCGCAACATCCACCGCGAGTCCCGGCCGATCCTGCGCGACGGCCAGGTGCGCCATCGGCCCCGCGAGCAGGGCGCACACGACGATGGCCGCTCTCGCACGTTGTCGACGACTTCTCATCACGGCACCTCACCTCTTAGGAGCATCGCAAAGACCGTGCTGAGCCTGGCGAGCTCGACATTGTTCACGATGCGAGGCAGCGCCGGGTTCGCGATCGCGAAGATTCACCACTCCATCGGGAATTTCTCTCGCTGACGGCGCCGGTTCCGGGCGGGAGCGCCGCGACAGGGCCGGTTCCAGAGTACTGGACGTGGGCAAGGTTCGTGCGATCAGAAGAAGCATGGCTGCAGTCGCATCACCCATCGTCGAGGGACACGTCAGTCGCGGCTTCGAGGCCGTGGCCGAGGCGTTTGCGGACAACTGTGCTCACAGACAGGAGCTCGGCGGGGCCTGCTGCGCCTACGTTCACGGCGAGAAGGTCGTCGACCTCTGGGGCGGTGTTCGCAACAAGGACACCGGCGAGCCGTGGGAGCGCGACACGATGGTCGTCGTCCACTCGGCCACCAAGGGCCTGTCGGCGATGACTCTCGCGCTCGCGCACTCACGCGGCTGGCTGGACTACGACGAGCGAGTGGCCACGTACTGGCCGGAGTTCGCGCAGAGCGGCAAGGAGACGATCACGGTGCGCCAGCTCCTCGCGCATCAGGCCGGCCTGTTCGCCTTTGACGAACCGGTCGATCGCCACGTGGTCGCCAACCTGGACCAGCTCGCTGCAGTGATGGCCCGCCACAAGCCAGCGTGGGAGCCCGGCACCCGGCAGGCGTATCACGGGCTGACACTGGGCTTCTACGAAGGCGAGCTTTTACGCCGCTTGGATCCCCGGCATCGCACGCTGGGGCAGTTCTTTCAGGACGAGATTGCGACACCGCTTGGAGAGGACTTCTACATCCGGTTGCCCGAAACGATCCCGAACGCGCGTCTGGCCACCCTTTCACCTCCGGGCATGATGAAGATGCTCATCGGATTCCGTCCCGCGCGGCTGCTGGCAGAAGGGCTGAATCCGCGCTCGAACATTTCCCGCGCGCTCATGGTGAACCCTGGTACCGCGGTCTACTTCGACGAGGCGCGCGTGTACGCCCGCGATCTGGAGGTGCCGGCGGGCGGCGGTGTGGGCACCGCGCGCGCGATGGCTCACGCGTACAGCGCCTTCGCCACTGGAGGACGCGCGCTGGGGCTGCGACAGGAGACGCTGGACCTGCTGGCCGCGCCGGCCATTCCTCCCTCGCGCGGGTTCTACGACGAATGCCTGAAAGGTGAGGTGGAGTTCTCCCTTGGCTTCATGAAGCCGAGCGCGAACTGGCGCTTCGGCGGCCCGCACTCCTTCGGTTCGCCAGGCACCGGCGGCGCACTCGGATTCGCCGATCCGGACGCCGGCGTCGGATATGGCTATGTGACCAGCCGGATGGGCACTGTGTTCACGGGTGATCCGCGCGATGTGGCGCTGAGGAACGCCCTCTACTGGGCACTGTGAAGGGGACGGGATGGTATGGCTATATGCCTCGCGGTGATTCGCGAGCTGACGACGCAGCCACCTGCGCGGCCCAAGGCCGACGTCGATCGCGAACTCCGTGACCTCCGACGGACGCGTCGAACCGGCTGGGCACGACCGTCCGACCAGCCGCGGTAGACGGACCTCAAGGTCCGCCTCTACGAAAACGGGCCGCCTGAAGGCGGCCCCTACGTACGCCAGCCCAGAGCCTAGAGGCGACAGAGTTCTAAGACGTCCCCTGGCTGGGTGTCGCGCTCGGCGAGCCTTGCGCGGCGACGCCTGGCAGAACTACTGCGGAGTCGCGATCGAATTCCCGTCGATTTCCGAATACACGTAGGTCATGCGCAGGCTCGAGTCACCGAGGAACCGCACACGCGCCGTCGAGTCCAGCGCCACCGGGACGACCCTGCCGTGGATGCGCCGGTACTTCCGCACGATATCGACGTCCTTGATCCAGAACGACGGACTTTTGGCGAGCCGGCCCTGCAGCCGGACCAGCGCCCCATCCGCAGCGTTCAACGCCATCATCCCTGAGACGAGCACGCGCTCGCGCCGTCGCGGCGACAGCAGGACGTTGGCGAGCCCTTCGGCATCGATACCGTTCGGCTGAAACGTGTAGTTCGTCGGCGCCAGCGAAGAGCGCGTTGTCTCGCCCCGCGTAATGACGTCGCGCTCGCCGTCCAGCACAGCTTTCAGCACTCTGGCTCGGATGTACCCCGAGCCACCCTCGCGCGTGATCTGGTATTGGAATCCACGCTCGGGTGAGTACTCGGTGACGGCATCGACCCACCCCTTGCGGCTGCCGTTCTCCGCCTCGAGGTGGCGGAGCGCACGATAGGAGGGCTGCGTGTCGTCCTGCGCAAGAAACCGCTTGATCGACTCATCCGCGGCGTTGGGCACCGTCGCACGAGCGGTCGATGCGAACGCGGTCGCGACCGCTATCACCGCGAGGCGTCTCAACCGCGACGTCGGGACCATATCGACGTCAGTGCAGGGAGTGTGCCGGTGGCGCGCGCCTTTCTGGAGCGCCTTCGCAGCACCAGAGGTCTGCCTGGTCTGGCAGTATTGCCATATGCCCGAGGTGAAGTACGGCGCGAGAACGGGCCGCCTGAAGGCGGCCCCTACAGATGCGACGGGCCGGCTAAAGCCGGCCCCCACGACGGCCTAGAGCCCACCAGGGCTAAAGCCCAGAGCCCAGAGCCTAGAGCCGACAGAGTTCTAAGACGTCGCCTGGCTGGGTGTCGCGCTCGGCGAGGGTACCGGCGCGCATCTCGATCACGGCAAACGCCCGCAGCGCACCGCTCATGCGCCACGGCTTCACGCCGGCGCGGGTCTTCACCACGCGGCCGTCGCGGCGCACGAAGATCAGGTCCAGATCGAATTTCATGAACCACGTGTGAACGGCGTTCGAGGGCGCGATGAGCATCGCTTCGCCGTCGGCCAGCGAGGTGTGCTTCAAGAGACCGGTCTTGCGGGTCGCCGAGTCGAGCGCCGGCAAGAGCGTGCTGGCCAGCGTCTGCCCGGTGCGTTGATTACGGAGGCACAGCCCCGCGGGGCTGGAACTGTGGAGTGGGCGAAGGAAGTGCGGCGCGCGCGCCATGAAGCGGTCCGTTGCTCAGGGCTCGGGGATGCCGAGCTGGCGCATGCGCGTGCCCATCGCCTTGAACCCGATCTGCAGCGAGTCGGCGGCGATCGACTTGTTGCCGCGCGCGTCCTTGAGCGCCTGCTCGATCTTCCGCCGCTCCACTTCGGCCGAGATGCGGCGCAGCGCCTCCCCCATCGTGCCCGAGAGGTCGATCTGGTCCCACGGGCTGGAGGGCGACGCCGGCGCGGCCGGCGCGGACCCGCTGCCGTTGACGGGAGCGGTCGACGGCACCAGCGGCGGACCCGGCTGACGGAACGACAGGCTCAGATGACGCGGCTGGATGGTGTCGCCCTCGGTCAGGATCACCGCGCGCTCGATGCAGTTCTGCAGCTCGCGCACGTTACCCGGCCAGCTGTAGTTGCGCAGCTCCTCGACCGCCCCGTCGGACAGCAGCAGCGGCTTCTTGTTGACGTCGCGGCAGAAGCGGTCCACGAAGTGGTGCGCCAGCGTCATGATGTCGTCGCTGCGCTCGCGAAGCGGCGGGATCTGGATCGGGAACACCGACAGCCGGAAGTACAGATCCTCGCGGAACTGCCGCTCGGCCACCCGCGTCTTGAGATTGCGGTTGGTGGCCGCCACCACGCGCACGTCCACGTGCAGCGACTGCGTGCCGCCCACGCGCTCGAACTGCTTCTCCTCGAGCGCGCGCAGAATCTTGGCCTGCAGCGTCAGCGGCAGGTCCCCGATTTCGTCGAGAAAGAGCGTTCCGCGGTGCGCCATCTCGAAGCGCCCGGGCTTGCGATTGGCGGCGCCGGTGAAGGCGCCTTTCTCGTGGCCGAAGAGCTCGGTCTCGAGCAGCGTCTCCGGAATGGCGGCGCAGTTGATGGCGATGAACGGGCCGTCCTGCCGCGGGCTCAGCGCGTGGAGCGCGCGGGCAAACAGCTCCTTGCCGGTGCCGCTCTCCCCTTCGAGGAGCACGGTGGCGTCGGTGCCGGCCGCCCGGTGCAGGTGCTGCAGCACGCTGCGCAGCGTGGGATCGTCGCCGATGATGCGCGGCGCGCCGCGCTTCTCGGCCAGCTCCTCGCGCAGCACCATGTTCTCGGTGAGCACGCGCCGGTGCGCCAGCGCGCGGGCCACCATGAGCGACAGGTGATCGGGGTCCACCGGCTTGGCCAGGAACTCCATCGCTCCTTCCTTCATGGCGGACACGGCGTCCTGGATGCTGCCGTAGGCGGTCATCACCACCACCTGCAGATCCGGGTCGAGCTCCTTGGCGGCGCGCAGCACGCCGAAGCCGTCGCCGTTCGGGAGCTTGAGATCGGTGAGCACCACGGCGGGCCGCGCCTGGCGCATCTCCTTGATGGCCTCGGTCTCGTCGCGCGCTTCCACCACGGCGTGCCCCTGCGCTTCGAGCGCATGGCGCAGCATCGTGCGCAGCGAGTCCTTGTCCTCGACGAGGAGTACGGGGGAAGAGGGCATCGGCGCGCGGGGCGCGGCGGTTAGCGGAGCCACCCGGGCGGCACGCCGCTCTTGCGGGCTTCTTCCTGGAGATCGGCCAGCGCCTTGGTGTTCTGCTGGATTTCCTTCTTCACGCGATCGAGCTCGGTGAGCGCCCGCTGCTTGTCCGCCGCCACGATGCTGCGCTGCGCCGGATCGTCCCGGGCCGAGAAGTCGGCCGTGAGGCCGTTGATCCGGCTCTGGAGCGAGTCGGCAAAGAGCTTGGAGCGATCGAGCGCGGTCTCGAGATCCTGGCGACGCTTCTTCCACGAGGCGGCGTCCCCTCTCGGGTCTGCGGGCCGTTCGTCGGCCTTGGCGTCCGCTTTCGCGTCGGTCTTGGTGTCGGGCTTGGCGTCCGCCTTCGAGTCGGCCTTCGCGTCGGTCTTGGCGCCCGCTTTCGGGTCGGCCTTCGCATCCGCCTTGGCGTCGGTCTTGGCATCCGCTTTCGCGTCGGCCTTGGCGTCGCTCTTGGCGTCGGGCTTGTCGCTCGCCTTGGCGTCGCCGTCAGCGGGCTTGGGGTCGGGCGTGGTGGCCGGCGCGGGCGCCGGACGCAGATCGTCGTTGGTGTAAACCTTCGCGCCGCCACTCTTCTTGCGCGCCTCTTCCTTCTTCGCGACGTCGCCCAGCGACTGGGCGGGCGCGCCGGAGGTCAGCACCGCGGCCAGAGCCACGATCACGACCACGATCTGCACGGCGATGCGTCGAAGAAGCGGAAGTGTCATCACGGGCTGCCTATGTTTTCGGCCGATGTCCCTCTTCTCCGCAGCACGGAGTTCACGTGATTTCACGCCAGACGCGTATGCGCAGCTGAGCGGACGGCCAGCGCGGGTCCCGTTCGACCACCGCCTCGATGGCGCGCCGGGCGCCGGACGGCCCGTAGGCCCGCGCATGCAGCCACAGAGCGCCGCGGCCAGGGTTGGCCCGATTGGCGGCGTCCACCAGCGCCGGGGGCCCGCCGTCGCGCAGCGGCTGCGCGTCGTTTTCCGCCGGATCATCGGCCACCCAGATCACAAGATAACTCCGCGCGGCGATGGCTGCATCCGGCACCAGCTGAGCCAGCGGTCCCGACGCAAACACGGTCCACCGCGGGTTGTTGCGCCCCCAGGGGCGCGCGGCGCTCACCCGGTCCATGTCCGCATCGCCGCACGCGGCGGCGCCGCAGCGCAAGCGGTTGGTCTCCTGTGGCACGTCCAGCCTGCTGCCATCCGGCAGCGTGACCACGCCGGCTCCGTCATGGAACGGCGACGTCGCCGCACCGGAGAGGACGGCATCCCAGTCGGCCTGCGCCAGGTCGGCCAGGGCGCGCTCGAGCCCCGCGTCGGCGGCGTGCAGCGTCTGCACCGCGTCGCGCTGGTTGGCGGCAATGCCCACTTCGACTGTCGTGGTCAGCGCGAGGCTGAGACCGAGCGCGAGCAGCAGCGACGTAGCCGACATCACCGCCACGAGCGCGATGCCGCGCTCGCTGCCTATGGCGTGCGCGGTCATGGCGCCGCCCCGAGATTGCGCGGCGTCACGTCGAGGACCACCTGCTGATCGGGCGCGAAGAACTCCGCCGTCGAGGACGTTCCGCCCTTCGCGAACAGGCGTCCCGCGGGGCCGCGCATCGCGGCCACCGCCACCTGCACGCGCAGACGCAGGCGGACGCGGCGGATGCGTAGCAGATCGGCGTCGAACCGCGCCGGATGGGCGTCGTTGGGGCACCACGGGCCATCGCTGAACCAGGCCGGATCGAGCGGCACCGGCGACAGTGCCGGCGCGAGTCGAGGCAGCGGCGGCAGCGGGACCGGCCCGTACGTAGTGGCCGGCCGTGGAGGATCCCCGGCCGCGACGGCGGCCAGTGTGCGCGGCGGAGACGGGTCGCCGAAGTACTCCACGTGAAACTCCACCACGTTGTCCACCACCGGACGCTCGGTTCGGAAGCCGTCGTACCGCACAAGCTGCAGCGCACCCGTCGCCGCGTCGGGGCGCACCGAATAGGTGGGCGCCGTCACCTCCGCCATCACGGCGCCGCCGTCGTAGCTGGCCGAGAGTCCGCCGTGCTGCACTCGCACGCGGCCGCCTGCCACGTCGGTCACCGTGGCCACGTCGAACGCGCCGTGCGGATCGAAGAGGACGACGCGCATGCCGGCGGTGAAGCCGCACACGCGCTCGTGGACGAGCGCGCCGCAGTTGGGCGCCAGATCCACCAGCAGTTCGCGGCCGAGATCGAACGCGTGCAGGACGTCGGCTTCGGCCCGCGTGTCGGGAACGTAGACGATGCTCAGCGCGTCGGGGCGATAGAACACGCCGCCGCGCGCGTCGTCCGCCTGCCCGCGGCGATACGGCGCCACCGGCGGAAAGCGCCGCACGAGTGGACCCGCCAGGCTCGTGGACAGCGGTCCCGCGCCGGCCATCAGCAGATCGTGGCCGATGGCCGACGCGGCCACGCGCGTGCGCTGCTGCATGTCCGCCACTTCGGGCTGCGCGCGGAAGGCGAGCTGCGCGCGCACGGCCGCCGAGCCCGCCACGGCGGTCACCGCGAGCAGAACGCCCGACGCCACCAGCAGCTCCGCCAGGCTCACGGCCGCCGCCTGGCGCGCATCGTGACCGCGCTGGCCAGCTCCTGATCGCTCCCGATACCAAGCACGCGCACGCGCAGGATCAACAGATCCGGGCTGCCGCCAGACAGGTCCACGGCCCAGCGGCGGCGATAGCGCGCGCCGAGCGTGGCTGGATAGTCCACCCAGCCGGCGCTGTCGCGGACCAAGGTGCCGGCGGGCGACGGCTGCAGCAGCACGTCGGTGATGGGCCCGCCCGCGTCGTCGAACGTCAACGCCAGCGAGCGCAGTTCGTCCATCTTCTGCCACGCCAGCAGGGTGGCGTCGCTGACGCCGCGTGCGCCGGCGGTGGACCCGGTGGCGGCGGCCACGAGCTGCGCCACCGACAGGACGGCGCAGCCGAGGATGGCCGAGGCGACCATCACTTCGATCAACGAGAAGCCGCGCGAGGAATCAAGGCGGGACATGCCGCCGAGAGGTGCAATGGACGGGCCGCCTAAAGGCGGCCCCTACGAATAGGCCGGTCTAAAGACCGGCAGCCACGAACGTGGCGGAATCAGCCGATTTCGACGGCGGTGACGGTGGCGGTTTCCGCGTCGCCGGCGCGGAGCGGGAACACGATCTGGAACGAGGCGCCGCCGAGCGGCGAATCGCCGACGGTGACGCGCCCGTTGTGCGTGACGACGAGCTTCTGCACGATCGACAGGCCCAGGCCCGTACCGCGCGAGCGCGTGGTGAAGAACGGCTGGAAGATCTTGGTGCGGGCGAGCTCGGGGACACCCGGCCCGTTGTCGTCCACGGTGATGCGGCACATCCGCCCGTCGGCCTGCCCGCAGATCTCGATTCGCGGCGCCACGCCCGCCGTCTGGCACGCCTCGGCGGCATTGCGAATCAGGTTGCCGAACACCTGCCGCAACAGCACCTCGTCGCCTTCAAGGTGGCCGAACTCCCCACTCACGTCGACGACGGTCTGGGGCGGTAGATCGTTCGCGAGCTCGTCGGCCGCACGGTGGATGACCGCCTCGAGATCGACGGGCAGGAAGATCACCTGCTCGGGCCGCGCGAAGTTGAGGAAGTTGGTCACCACGTGGCCGAGCGCCTCGGTCTCCTGTCGAATGCCGGCCACGTAGGGGCGGTAGGTGGCCGGCAGATCCTCGGGGCGAATCAGGCGGCTGTAGCCGTGGATGGTCGCCAGCCCGTTGCGGAACTCGTGGGCGATGCCGGCCGTCAGCTCCCCCACCCGCGCCAGCGCTTCCTTGAGCCGCAGCTGGTCTTCGAGCTCCAGCATCTGGGTGAGATCGGAGAACAGGCAGATGGCGCCCTGGCTCGAGCCGTCGGCCGCCGAAAGCGGCGACACCGTCGCCGCGAGCTGGGTCACGTCGCCGCGGCTGCACGGGATCCGCCGCCGCGGGACCGGCGCGGCGGTGGCGAGACAGCGCGCGATCAGCTCCTGCAGCTCGGGCACGTCGGCAAGAAACGCGCGGTAGTCGCGCCCCACCACGTCGCCCGGCGCGCCCAGCATCCGGTGCCCGGCGGGATTGAGAATCTCCACGCGCCCGTCGCGGTCCACCACCAGCAGCCCGGCGGCCAGGCTCTCGACGATCTGGCCGTTCAACTGCTCGGAGGTGATGGCGCGGATGCTCATCGCGTGTTCCTGCGCCTTGAGCTTGGACACCGCGTCCTGCAGCGCCACCGACAGCAGCGCGGCTTCCGATCCGCTGTCGCGCAGGCGCTCGCGCGCGCCCTTGGCCGCCGACGACAGCCGCAGCACCGCGAAGATCAGCATCATCACCACGACGGCGGTGATCGCCGTGAGCCCGAGGTTGAGGATGCTGGCGTGGGTCACTGGTAGAAGCCCACGTACCAGTTGAAGATCTGATCACCGGCCACCGCCGCCACCACGGCGCCCACGGCCAGGAACGTCCCGAACGGCAGCGCCGCCTTCATGCCGCCGCGCCCGGACGTGAGCAGCGCCACGCCGACGAGCGCGCCGGTGAAGGACGCAAAGATCAGCGTCACCAGCGTCAGCCGCCAGCCGAGGAAGGCGCCGATCATCGCCAGCATCTTCACGTCGCCCATGCCGAGCCCGTCGATGCCGCGCAGGCGGTAATAGGCCTCGCCGATCACCCAGAGCACGCCGCCGCCCAGCACCAGGCCGATGAGCGATTCCTTCCATCCGGGCGGCAGGAAGAGGCTGAGCGCGAAGCCGATCGGCACGCCGGTCACGGTGATGACGTTCGGCAGAATCCGGTGCTGCAGGTCGATGACGAAGAGCACGATCATCGCGCAGCCGAACGCGATGCGGACGAAACCGAGCGGCGTGGCGCCGTACAGCAGGTAGGCGCCGACGAAGAGTGCGCCGGTCACGAGCTCGACGATCGGATACATCGCGCTGATGCGCTCGTGGCAGGTGCGGCAGCGCCCGCCGAGCGCGAGCCACGCCACCACCGGCACGTTCTCGTACCACGACAGCTCGCGCTGGCACTTCGCGCAGCGCGACGCCGGCCACACGATCGACTGCTTGAGCGGCAGCCGGTAGATGCACACGTTCAGGAAGCTGCCGACGATGAGGCCGAAGGCGGCAAAGAACGTGACGACGAGGGCGGGCGGCACGGTGGTCATGGACGTGCTCCGCCCTCCTTGGGCAGCGGCAGCAGCTTGGATGCGGGATCGAGCGACACCGTCGATCCCTCGAGCCGGTACGGCGCGCCGCTCGGATCGACGACGGCGCCGCGCACGAAACCCGCGCGCGCGAGCTCGGCCCACGACGCCGGCGGGCGCCCCTGGCGGGCAGCAAACGCCGCCACGACCTTGGTCAGCAGGTCGATCTGATCCATGGCGTCGAGCTGCTTCAGCCGGCGATCGGCCTCACCGCGGAACCAGTCGTCCTGCGCGGTCTGCTGAATCTGCTGCCACATCAGGCGCGACGACTTCCGGTTGCCCCCTTCGGCCAGCGTCACCGCGGCGAGCGGCCCCATCCACGTCGGCGCGCCCGGAAGGCGCGACGCGCGGCCGAACCAGTCGGCGGCGGCGGCATAGTCCTGGTGGGACCAGTAGTAGACGAACCCGATCGCCTGATGCAGCCGCCAGTCCTCGGGCTGCGCCTCCACCCCGCGCTGCAGCAGCTTGATCGCCAGGTCGGGGCGCCCGGGGCCGCCGGGCGGCGGTTCGGCCAGGAAGAGCGCTCCGAACTGATAGGCCACGGCGAAGGACGGGTCGAGCGTGGTCGTCAGCTCGAGCAGCGGATAGAGCAACGAGTAGCTGCGATCGGCCGTGCGTCCCAGCTTGGTGTCGCCGTACAACTGCACGGCGCGAATCCAGTAGACGTCCGCGAGGATCGACTTGTACGAGAGCGCCATGCGCTGCAGCGCCGCGGGCGATCGCACGTAGAGCAGGCTGTCGGGCCCGGCCGGCAGCTCGCCGCCGCGCTCGCGCAGCGCCTGCAGGCCGATGGCCGACGCCATCAGCATCACGAGCAGCACGGGGGTGAAGACGCGTCGGGCCATGGACTACTTGAAGTCGCGCCGCGAGAACACCGCCACCGACGCCACGAGCAGCAGCGCGATGTAGACGCCGCCGTAGAGCGCGGTGGTGGCCAGGTAGGTGGCGGGCACGGCCTGCGCGTAGACGACCTGCTGCTTGATGTCGAACGCCGAGAAGTTCGGCAGCACGTAGTAGAGCCCGTGCGCCACCCAGGCGGCCGCGCGCGAATCCACCACGCCTTCGAAGTTCTTGAGGTCGGCGTTGAAGTGGCCGACCACCCACAGCCCCAGCGTGAAGCCGGCCGAGAGGAACGGGCTCGAAAAGGTCGAGAAGAACAGGGCGATCGCGGTCACGAGCATCAGCTCGACGAGGATCAGCCCCACCGCGCGCAGCATGCCGAGATCGGTGGCCGGGGCCGGCCAGCTGGCCCGCACCTCGGGCGGCACCGTCGTCGCCATGTAGGCGAGCACGACGTACCAGGCCACGACCATCACCAGGACGTTGACGGCCAGCGTCAACCCGAGGCCGCAGTACTTGCCGAGGATGAATTCGGCGCGGCTGAGGGGCTTCGACAGCAGGCTGTAGATGCTGCGGCGCTCCACCTCTTTCCACACCAGACCGATGCCGATGAAGACGGCAATCATCAGCCCGAAGGTGGCAATCGCCGCCAGGCCGAGGTCCTTGATGATCTTGATGTCCTGCCCGGCGGTGAGCTGGCCGATCAAATAGGACGCCGCCATCAGCAGCACCGCAAACACCACCAGGTTGTAGAGCACTTTGTCGCGCACCGACTCGCGGAACACGTTCACGGCCACGGTGCCGATCGTGCGCAAGGAGCTCATTCCAGCCCCTCTTCTAATCCACGGGCGGACTTCGCGCCCGCGACCTGGCGCACGAAGAAGTCCTCGAGCGTCTCGCGCACCGGATTGAGCGAGACGAGCTGCGCCCCCGCGGCCGTCATGTCGGCCAGCAGCCGCTCCGGCGGCGTGCCGAGCGGCAGGTCGAGCGCGTAGCGGTCGGGCCCGAGCGGCAGCGCCTTGAGCACGCGGCCGTCCTTGAGCGCGCAGTCGAGCGCGGCCGCCGGCACCTGGCTCATTACCAGCTCCCAGCCATGCACCTGGAACGCGAGGATCTCGGAGAGCGGGCCCGACGCCACGAGCCGGCCCTTCGCCACGATGGCCACG
>Ga0207648_10002128_pt1 | contig 21540 bp, 14 predicted proteins | sample KBSMisM32_FD_184310 | JGI IMG/M metagenome (GOLD analysis project Ga0207648, IMG submission 184310) | Miscanthus rhizosphere microbial communities from Kellogg Biological Station, Michigan, USA - KBS Miscanthus M3-2 (SPAdes) (version 2) | ecosystem: Host-associated > Plants > Roots >...
AGCACATCGCGCACGCTGAGTCCGCCCGGCTCGTGGTGGGAGACGCCGGGCGCGAACGCCGGATCCAGTGCGTCGAGGTCGAAGGTCACGTAGACGGGTCCGTCAAAGGAGAAGGCGATGTCAGGCCGCCAGTCCTTCATCTGGATCATCTCGACGCCGAAGCGGCGGGCCTGATCGCGCTGGTGCGGGTTGAGGGTGCGGATGCCGACCTGGACCAACCGAACGGCCAGCCGCTCCTCCATGATCCGTGCGAACGGGCTGGCGTGGGAGTAGCGGTTCCCCTGGAAATCGTCGTAGAGGTCGGGGTGGGCGTCGAAGTGCAGGAGGCTGAGGCCGGGATGGCGCGGGGCGTGCGCGCGCACGATCGGATAGGTGACGGAATGGTCGCCGCCAACGGACAAGACACGCGCGCCCTGCGCGAGCAGGGCATCCGTCGCCGTCTCGATCGCGGCGATGGAAGCCGCGCCCGAGGCCAGCTCGACGTCGCCGACGTCGACGAAGCGGGGATCGGACCCCACGTCCGTGCCGTCCTCGGCGCAGAGGTTGGAGGATCCGGAAGCGATGACCTCGCGGACCCGGGCGGGACCCAGCGCGCATCCGCGCAGATACGACGAGTTCTCGTCGAGCGGAATGCCGAGCAGGGCCACGCTCCCCGTACGGATGGCGCTGCTCGCGCGAGAAACGTCTTGCGTCGTCACACGAGGCCCCCCATGCGCACGAGCTGCACCACCGGCTCACCCGTGACCCGCGAAGCCGTGAGGTCCACGTCGACCTCCGCCACCCAGTCGTTCAGACCCGAGGGGTCGATCAGCATCTGCTGCACGCGCCAGGACGCGCGGTCTTCCGCCACCGCGACCGACGTGTGCCGCAGGTTGCGCGCCTCCGGATCCAGGCGCAGCCCGCCATGCTCCAAGCGATGGGCCTCACGCAACGAGCGCAACCGCGCGACCGTCCACGGCGCGCCGTCCCGGTCGACGGACGCATCGAGCAGCGCGAGCGCCGCCTCGTCCTGCCCGATCGACCACGCGCGCAGAAACGCGAACACGCGCGTGCGGATGGCGGCCGTGAACGCCTTGGTGTCGCGCGTGACGTCGAGAGGCTCCTCCGGCCGAGCCGGCCGCATCTCGGGACCGGAGGCACCCGCCACGTACGACGGATCGCGCATCCGTTCCCACTCCTCCATCAGGCTCGAGTCCACCTGGCGCAACATGTCGCGCAGGTAGAGCTCGATCTCGCGGATCGCGTCCGTCTTGACCGCGTCGGGCACGGTCTGGCTGAGCGCCTTGTACACGCTGTTGAGGTGCCGGAGCAGCAGTCCCTCTGCGCGCTCGAGGTCGTATTCCTGCACGTAGTCCGAGAAGGAGCGGAAGCCCTCGAACATCTCGCGCGCGATCGACTTGGGCCGGATGGCCTCTTCCCCCACCCAGGGATGGCGGTCGGCAAAGGCGTTGAACGTCATGTAGACGAAATCACGCAGGGGCTTCGGGTACTCCATCTTCTCGAGCTCGGCCATGCGATGGTCGTAGTCGAGCCCTTCCGCCTTCATCTCCGCGACCTTGCGGTCTTTCAGCTTGTCGAGCTGGCGGCGCAGGATCAGCTCCGGGTTCTCCAGGATGCTCTCGACCAGCGTCAAGAGGTCGAGCGCGTGCGTCTCCGCCTCCGCGTCCAACAAGGGGATCGTCTCGAACAAGTACAGCGACAGCGCGTGGTCCATCGAGAAGTCTTCCTGCAGGTCCACGTTCACGCGAACGCGGGAGCCATCGTCGGTCCGCGGCGTGATCTCGACGATGCCGCGCTCCACCAGGGCCCGGAAGAGCTGCCAGCCGCGGCGGAAGTGCGCCTTCTTCGCGCGATCCGTCTCGTGGCTGTCGCGGATGAGGGCCTGCATGGCGCGGCAGCCGTCGCTCCGGCGCGAGAGGACGTTCAGCAGCATCCCGTGCGAGACGTCGAAGCGCGAGGTCAGCCGCTCGGGCGGCGCGGCCATGAGCCGCTTGAAGGTCTGCAGGTCCCAGTTCGCGAAGTTGTGCTCGGGCGGCTTGCGCTTCACGACCTTCTTGCCGTCCTTCGCCTTCTCGTCGAGCTTGAGGTTCTCGATGAAGTGCTCGGGGGCCTGCGCGACCACGAAGCCGAGGTCGTCGAACCCCTTCCGCCCCGCACGTCCCGCGATCTGGTGGAAGTCGCGCGCGGAGAGGACCGCCGTCTTCTGCCCGTCGAACTTGCAGAGGCGCGTGAAGAGGACGGTGCGGATGGGAACGTTGATGCCGACGCCGAGCGTGTCCGTCCCGCAGATGACCTTGAGCAGGCCGCGCTGGGCCAGCTGCTCGACCAGGACGCGGTACTTCGGCAGCATCCCCGCGTGGTGCACGCCGATGCCCTGCTTGAGCCACTTGCGCACGTCGGGACCGTGCGGGCTCGTGAAGCGGAAGTCCTTGATGGCCTCCGCGACCGCGTTCTTCTCCTCGCGCGTGCAGAGGTTGAGGCTGGTGAAGTCCTGCGCGCTGTCCGAGGCGTCCTTCTGGGTGAAGTGGACGACGTAGACGGGCGCCTTGCCCTCCGAAGCGAGCTTCTCGAGGGTCTGGGCCAGCGGGATCTGCGAATACGCATACTCCAGCGGGACCGGCCGCTCGACCGACTTCACGACCGCGGTGGGACGGCCGTTCAGGCGGGTCAGCGCCTCTTCGAAGAACGTCACGTCGCCGAGGGTCGCGGACATCAGCAGGAAGCGGGCCTGGCGCAGGGCCAGCAGCGGCACCTGCCAGGCCACTCCGCGGTCGCGGTCGGCGTACCAGTGGAACTCGTCCATGATCACGTCGTCCACGTCCGCGCTGTCGCCGTCGCGCAGCGCGATGTTGGCCAGGACCTCCGCCGTGCAGCAGAGGACGGGCGCGTCGCGGTTGACGGTGGCGTCGCCGGTGGAGAGGCCCACGTTCTCGGGCCCCAGCTCGCGGCAGAGGGCCATCCACTTCTCGTTGACGAGGGCCTTGATCGGCGAGGTATAGACGGACCGGCGGTTGTGGGCGAGCGACGCGAAATGCAGCGCGGAGGCCACCAGCGTCTTGCCCGAGCCCGTCGGCGTGTTCAGGATGACGTTCTTGCCCTCGAACAGCTCGAGGATCGCCTCCTCCTGCGCGGGGTAGAGCTCCAGCCCCTTGCCGGTGACGTAGTCGAGGAAGCGCCCGAGGAGTTCGTCGCTGTCGGCGTCGGTGTCGTCGACAGGCGGCAGGATCGCGTAGAGGGGACCGGGCATGAAGAAGCTATTGTGGCGGTTTCCAGGCTTGGAGCGAGAGGGGAGCGCTGGTACCGTCGCCGCCGTGAGGAAGACGTTCATCGTGGCCGGAATGGGGTTGGCGGTCATCGCGGCCGCGACTTTGACGGTGGTCAGGTGGAACCAGGGCCGATTCCCGTGGAACGCGCGGCCCCCGGCCGTGTCTCCCGGCCCCGTGATGGCGGCCACGGCGTCCTTCGAGTTCGCGGTCTACAGGCTGTCGCCGCGCTCGGAAGACCCGTCGACCGTTCTCGACGGCCTGCTCGGTGGTGAGTTCAAGGTGTTCACGAGGGTGAACGCCTCGCCGGACGGGCGAAACGGGCCGCAGGTCCACGCGCGCCTGGTGAAGGACGTGGCCCAGGCCTACGCGCCGCCCAGCGTGGACATGATCGAGCGGTTCGGCCGGGGGGTGAGTCACGCGCAGAGCGTCGCTCTCCAGGGAGCGAAGGAAGCATTGGTCCTGGAATTCGGCGTGCCTCGGGATCACGTCTGGGACGGTGGCCGGCTCGCCTGCCGGCTGGTCGGCGCTCTCGCGAAGCAGACTGGTGGGATCGTCTGGGACGAAGACACGCGGGAGGTCTTCAGCCCCGAAGCCTGGGAAGAAAGGCGCGTCGCTCCCTGGAAGGAGGGGATTCCCGACGTCTCGAGCCATACGGTCATCCATGCGTACCAGGACGGCGAGTTCGTCCGCGCGATCACGCTCGGCATGGGGAAATTTGGACTGCCCGATCTCGTCGTCGAGAACTTCCCGTGGTCGCTCAACCGAAACGTGGGCCACTTGATCAACCTGACGGCGCAGGTCCTGGCCGAGGGGGGTGAGTTGACGCGTGACGGAGGGCTCAGGGTGCGGCTCGCGGACATCCGGCACAAGGATGTGCGGGAACCGCAGATGGCGTCGCTCAAGCCCAAAGGAACAGGTGACATCGTCGTGCGGCTGCGAACCGCCGCGTTGCAGGAGGGAGATGCACGCAATCGCCTGCTGGAGATCGTCTTCGACGACGACCCCTCCCGCGACGTGCACACCCGGCAAGAAAGCCTCCTGTCACGGTTCTTCGGTTTCGAAGACAAGGTTTCGCCGGTGAACCACGATGCGGAGTTGCTCGCGGCGAGCGCGCGGGCGCGAGCGAGGCTGCCGGCGCTCCGCGATGCGTTCGCAAGAGGGCTGAAGCCCGGGGAATACCTGATGCTGAAGGCTCCGTTTCGCACGACCGATGGTGGCAACGAGTGGATGTGGGTCGAGGTGACGTCGTGGCGATCGAGTCGCATCCGGGGGCTGCTCCAGAACGAACCCGAGAAGGTCCCGACGCTGCGCGCCGGTCAGTCCGTGACCGTTCGTGAGGACGATGTCTTCGACTTCCTCTTCCGCCATCCCGACGGAACGCAGGAAGGGAACGAGACGGGTGCCGTCATCGAGGCCCAACAAGCGGCGCTCAAACCGGCGCAACCGGAGTCCTCATCGTCGCCCTGACCTCGACCCGCTCGAGGATCGCGCCGGTCATGGCCAGCGCGCCCATTCCCCCCAGGTCAGGATCCGGAAAGGGACCTTCAGGGGAGCGAGCCAGGCCGCCACCGCGTCGTAGCCGTCCTCTCCGCCATAGTCCGGCTGCCCGAGCTCCGCGACGTGCGTGGGGACCAGCAGCCGCGGGTGGAGCGCCTCCGCCAGGCGCTCGATGGCCGTGCCCGCGGCGAGGCTCGCGCCGGAACGGCCGAGCGCGGCCAGGAGGACGTCGGGATCCCGCGCGTGGTCGGCGAACTGCGTGTGGTCGTGGTCGCCGAGGTGCAGCACGGTGGCGCCGTCGAGGCGCACTTCGTACGCGCGCTGGGCGACTCGCTCCGGGTCGCGCCGGTGCACCGCCCGGTGGGCGCGTACCTCGATCTCGTCCCCGCGAGGCGCGAAAGTACGCACGGCGCCCGCGGCCATGCCGATGACCTGCCCGGCGAGAGTCGTGCGCACCTCTTCGGGGACGACGACGGTCCCCCCCGCCGCGCCCACCGCGCGCACCACGTCGAGATCGAGATGGTCCGGAAGGCGCTGGGTGACGAGCAACAGGTCCAGGTGCTCGGCGAGGCCGCGCACGATCTCGTCCGCGATCGGCCAGTTCACGCCCCACACGTGGCGCCCGGTGACCACGTCGATGCCCACGGCCAGGCCGGCCGTCCGGATCACGACCCCGCAGTTGTAGAGCTGGAGGATCTCGATGCCGGAGGTCGGCCCCGGCTGCCCGAGGCGCGCCACCGCGGCCTCCAGGCAACGCCGGTAGTACGCCTCGACGGCGGTGTTGGCGGCGGCGTTGGGCAGGCTCAGAGCGAAGTCGAGGGAAGAGCGCGCGAGGGCCTTCTCCTCCGGCGGCTTGTCGCTGTGCAGGTCGTCGAAGACCCGCGAGGCCAGCTCGTCCGCGAACGCGTGCTCGGCCGTCGCGAACACGGAGTTCGTGCCGCCGTAGCTGTCCGGCTCCGTGCGCGGGTTCGCTTCGTCCTCGACCCAGTATTGGCCGTCGACGATGAACTTGTAGAGATGGCGTCCCGGGAAGGGAAGCTCGACCGTCGCTTCCCAGCGTCCCGCCTCCCCGCGCTGGAGGGGGAGTCCCTGCCGGTCCCATTGGTTGAAGGTCCCGGACACGGCCACGCGGCCGGCCTCGGCCGGATAGTGGAACGTCACCTTGCGCCCTTCGACGCGCGGCTCCTCGAATCGGCGGGCGTGCGCGGGCAGGGCCGGGCTCTCCGCGGCCTGGACGGCGGCCAGCGGCTGCACCAGCCCGTATCCCTGGCGCTCGCGAGGGATGTGCGGGAGGGGGCGCGCGGTGTCGATCAGCACGTCGCGCACGGCGCGGGGGGTCAGGGTCGGGCAGGCTTCGAGCATCTGCGCCACCACGGACGTCACGATGGGGGCGGCGAAAGACGTCCCGTCCACGTGCTGGTAGTGCGGCCCCACGAGCTTCAGGGCGCGGATCTCCTGCTCCAGCCGCGTGCGCAGGCCGGCGTCGTCCAGGGGCGCGGGGTCGATCCCCAGCTCGGGCCGCTTTGCCAGGGCCTCGCGCAGCTCGGTCTCGGTGAGCGCGCGGCCGAAGTAGAGGGTGCGCGCCTTGTCGAACATCGGGGTTCCGGGCAGGATCGGCGCGGCCACCAGCGCGCCCGGAGCGCACAGCTCGGGTTTCGTGAGGCCGTCACGCGTGATCCCGTATTGCGACCGGTAGGGCGCGAAGGCCATCTCGTGGGCGACGTTCTTGTCCACGAGCCCGCCCACCGTGACGACCGAAGGAGCGTTCGCGGGGGGCAGGCTCGGGCGCAACGGGTCGTTGCCGGCGGCGGCCACCACCACCACGCCCGCCTGCACGAGCAGCTCCGCCACCTCGTCCACCGCGCTGTCGCGGTAGGAGTCGGCGGCCTCGCCGCCGAGGGAGACGTTGACCACGCGTATGCCGTGAGTCGCGTGGTGCTCGAGCACCCATTCCAGGGCGCGGACGACGTCCTGCTCACGGATGTGGCCATCCCGCCCCACGGCGAGAAGGACGAGCTCGGCCTCCCGCGCGATGCCGCGGTAGAGGCCGTTCGAGAGATATCCGTTGCCGGCGCAGGCGACGGTCGTCATGGTGCCGTGCCAGGCGTCGTCGTGCGCGGTGGTCAGGGGGCGGTCGAGGCCGGTGAGATCGACGTAGCGGCGAATGCGGTTGCGCGGAGTCACGAGATCGGGGTGCGCGGAGAAGCCGGAGTCGACGAACGCGATCACGATCCCTTTCCCCGCGTAGCGGGGATGAGCGCCGACGCGCGTGGGCGTGGGCAGGACGACGGGATGGTCGAAGAACGTCGGCTCGGTGGCGGCATCGCCCAGGAGCAACCCGCTGGCATGTCGCTGCACGAGATCGGAGACGTCGGCCTCGGACCACGGACGGCCGTCGTCCTCGTGGAGCAGGACGTCTCCAGTCTCGCGGGTCAGCAACTGCCGCATCACGGTGCTCGGCTCCGGCGGCAGGACGGTGACCAGGGGAGGGCCGGCCCGGCGGGCCTGGGAGATGCGGTAGCGTCCCATTTCCACCGGCTCCACCTGGGCGCGGCGGAGGGTGGCGATGTCCCTGACCTCCAGGCTGGTGCCGTAGTAGAGGAGGAGAGCGAGGGCCTCCCGAAGCTCGGAGAGGGACGCGCGCGGCCCCTCGCTGGCCAGGACTTCCTCGAGCTGGCGGCGCAGCTCGTAGACCCGGCCTTCGCGCTCGCGAAGCTCCCAGTACCGGTCGAGCGCGGCGCGGAGGAAGGCGGAGCCGCCCATGAGCCCGCAAACTTAGGCCGGCCGGACATCGCGGTCAAACGAGGAGTGTCAGAATGCCGTTCATGTTCTTCATGTCCAGCCTCGTCCTGGCCGCGGCCACCGTCACCGCCCCCACGCCGGATGCGCCGGAGACCGTCTCTCCCGAGCCGGCTCGCCAGCTCGTCCGGTCCATCTACGCCGAGCTCATCGCCTCCAACACGAGCTACAGCACGGGCCAGACCACTCCCGCGGCGGAGGCGATGGCGAAGCGCTTCCTCGACGCCGGCTTCCCGCGCGAGGACGTCGTGGTCGCGGGAGCGGCGCCGCACAAGGGCAACGTCGTCGTGCGTTATCGCGGGACGGGGAAGGCCAGGCCGCTCCTGCTCCTCGCGCACCTCGACGTGGTCGAAGCGAAGCGCGAAGACTGGAGCGTCGATCCCTTCACGCTGCTGGAGAAGGACGGCTATTTCTACGGGCGCGGCACCGGGGACGACAAGGCGCAGGCCGCGATCTGGGTCGCGAACCTCATCCGGTACAAGCAGGAAGGCTTCCGGCCCTCACGCGACATCATCGTCGCCCTCACCGCGGACGAGGAGGGAGGCGGGCCGTTCAGCGGCGTGGACTGGCTCTTGAAGAACCGCCGCGAGCTCATCGACGCCGAGATGTGTCTCAACGAAGGTGGCTGGGGCGAGATCCGCGGAGGCAAGCGTCTCGTGAACCTCATCCAGGTGGGCGAGAAGCACTCCGCGACCTACCGGCTCGAAGTGAAGAACCCGGGCGGGCACAGCTCGATGCCGGTCAAGGAGAATGCGATCTACCGCCTGGGCGACGCGCTCCATCGCCTGGCCGGCTACGAGTTCGAGGCCCAGCTCAACGACGTCACGCGCCACTACCTGGAGACCCTGGCCGGCCTGGAGTCGGAGCCGACGGCGTCACAGCTCCGAAAGGCGGCGGCCGGCGATCCCGCGGCCATCCGCGCGGTGTCGGACGCCTCGCCCGCCTGGAACGCGGTGGTGCGCACGACGTGCGTCGCCACCGGCCTCGACGGGGGCCACGCCGTCAACGCCTTGCCCCAGACCGCGGGCGCGCGCGTGAACTGCCGCGTGCTCCCCGGGCAGACGCCCGAAGAAGTGCAGGCGATCCTGACCCGCGTCGTCGCCGACGACAAGGTCGCGATCTCGATCACGGACGCCCACGGCGGCAGCCCGATGTCGCCCCTGCGCGACGACGTCCTCGCGGCCACGAAGAGCCTGACCTCGCAGTTCTGGCCCGGCGTCGTGACCCTGCCCTACATGGTCATGGGCGGCACGGACGGGCGCATGCTGCGCCAGGCCGGCATCCCGACCTACGGCGTGCAGGGGATCTTCTTCGACACCTCCGACATCCGCTTCCACGGCCGGGACGAGCGCGTGGGCGTGCGCGAGTTCTACGAAGGGCAGGAGTTCCTCTACCGCCTGGCCAAGGACCTCGCGCGCTGACCAGACCGGCTCAGATGCTGTCCGCGACCTCGTAGCGGAAGGCGCGGCCGCGGGACTCCGGATCCCAGCCCGCGCGGATGGCCTCACGGATCGCCGGCTCCAGGGCCTGGACGACGCGGATGTCGGAGGGAGGGCCGTCCTCCGGACCCACCTTCATCGTGAAGTCCAGGATCAGCTCGCGCGTGCGCCCCGGGTGCAGGGAAACCGAGATCGAGAGGGCCTTGATCCCCTTGCCCCAGACGTGCCAGCCATGCCGGGACGCCCACACGTAGGCCGTGCCGTCCACGGAGACGGTGGTGTTCTTCGCGTCGCGGCGGCCGGCCTTGGCGCGCAGCTTTCCGGAGATGAGCCGGTCCTCGGCCAGCTTGGGGTCCTTCTTCACCGTGCCCCGATGGTACGTCGAGTCAGAAGAGGCGCAGCTGCCGGGCCGTCCCGAGGATCTCGTCGAGGTCCAGGCCGAGAAGGGTGAGCACGGGCTCCGCTACCGCGCCGACCTGCTTGTCGAGGTAGTGCGCGTAGTCGAGAGGCGCCTGGGGAGCGCCCGCCGGCTCCGGCCCCGCGGTCGTGATCACGTAGGCGATGCGGCCGCGCTCGCGCTGGCCCAGCGTCCGCGCCACCGCGACGTGGGGCGGCGTGTTGGCCGTGTAGGCCTCGGGGCGCTTGCGCAGCGCCTTGCGATAGACGAGACGGTCGTCCAGCTCGCCCGCCCGCATCCGCGCCACGACGTCGCGCAGGTAGGGCCCTATGGGCTGATCCGCGAAGAGGCGCGCGTACAGCTCGCGCTGGACCTCCTTCGCCAGCTCCGTCCAGTCGCTGCGGACCGCCTCCATGCCCGTGAACACCACGCGCGGGCCGTGTTCGTCTGCGACCAGCCCGGCGTAGCGCTTGCGCGCACCCGTCGTCTCGTGCCGCATCGCGGGCAGGCACAGCCGCAGGTAGAGCCGGTCGAAGACGAGGTCCAGTCGGCTGGCCACGCGCCAGCGGTCCTGGATGTAGGCGGCCAGGGCGACGTTGAGGCTCGCGGCCAGCGACTCGCCGAACGCGCGCGCGCCGGCGGCGTCCGCGATCCCGGACTCCACGAACAGGCTGTCCGTGTCGCCGTAGAGGACGCGCTGGCCCTGCCGCTCGATCCGGGCCTGGCACCACAGCAGCATCTCGCGGCCGAAGCTCGTGATGGCGTTGGCGAGGCGGGGATCGTAGAAACGGCAGGCGGGCGTGCCGAGGACGCCGTAGAACGAGTTCATGAGGATCTTGATCGCGTGGCTCTTGACCGCGTCGCCCGTGCGGCGCGCTTCCTCACGCTGCGGCATCAGTTCGTCCAGGAGCGTCCCCAGGATGGCCTTCCTCCGGAAGAAGGCGGCGCCACTCGGAGCGACGATGGGATCTTCGGCGGTCGCGCCTGCCTCCGGACGTGCCAGGTTCAAGGGGTCGATCTCGAACGTGCGGATCAAGCTCGGGTACAGGCTCTTGAAGTCCAGCACGACGACGTTCGTGTAGAGCCCGGGCATCGATTCGAGGACGTGCCCGCCCTCCTGCGGCTCCACGGCGGGGACGGCGCGGACGCTGGGGGCGACTACGCCGCGCCGTCCGAGCTCCGAGAGGTAGAGGAAATCGAAGGCCGCGATCGACCCGGACACGCGGTCGAGCGGGAGGCCGGTGAGCTTGCTGCGCTCCACGGAGAGCGCCACCAGGCGCAGGCGCTCCAGGATCTCCAGGGCCAGGCGGGCGTCCGTGCGGTTGTATTCGACGAGGCGGGCGCGGTCTTCCTTGAAGAGGCGCAGGATCTCGCCCGCCTTGTCCTCACCCGCGAGCGTCTTGCCTTCCCCGAGGACGGAGCGGGCGACGGCGTCCAGCCCGTAGTCGTCCATGCGGATGAACGCGCCGCGCATCAGGTGGATGCCGTCGAGCACGACGCGGCCGGGAACGCTGGCCTGGGCCGCGCCGCGCGAGCCCGCGGGTCGCAGGCGCACGCCGCCGGCCCCGCGGCCGAGCTCCAGTGCCACCCGCAGGCGCTCGGCCATCCGCGCGAGGACGGTGAGGTCGAAGTCCACCACGTTCCAGCCCGTCAGCACGTCCGGATCCAGATCGCGCACGCGGCGCGCGAACCCGGTGATCAGCTCGCGCTCCGAACGGAAGGGCGTCGCCTCCGGCGGACATGCCCAGCCCTCGGGGGTCAGGAGCAGGACCTCGGACGCGCCACAGCCATGGATCCCGATCGCGAGCAGCCGGCGCGCCGTGGGATCCGTCTCGATGTCGAGCGAGAGGACTCCCAGGCGCGGGGTCCAATCGGCGGGAGCGACCTCGGGATCCTCGAAGACGAGTCCGAGACCCGGGGCCGCGCGGCCGTCGCCGCGGATCTCCAGCGATCCGCGGATCCCGCGGTCGATGAGGTAGCGCATCGCGAAGCGGACGTCCGCTTCGTGGGCCGTGATGCCGGCGGAGATCAGCCGGTCGCGCAGCGGGGGAGTGTCGGACGGCGCGGCCACTTCGACGGCCACGACGGGCTGGCCCGTCAAGGTCACGCGTTCGCTGGAGACCTGGCGTTCGGCACCGAGCGCCCGCGCTTCCGAGGCCAGCGCCCGCTCGACGTAGAAGTGCGGGACGGTGCGGCGATCGCGCACGAGGAACGCGCCGCCGTCCTCCAACGTACCGTAGAGATGAACGACCGGCCGGCCGTCCTCGACGCGATACGTCGGCTGGAGGATGAAGCCGCGGTGGGTCGCCATCGGGGGAGAATCAGTATGATGGCGGAGAGTGCGCCCGTGGGTCTCCTTCCCGAGCTGATCGCCGGCCTCCGCACGATGCCGGACGAGCTGGCGCGGCTGATCGGCCAGGTCCCGTCCGACCGCCTGCGCTGGAAGCCGGAGGTCTGGGACGGATCGCCGGGCGAGACGTTCTCCGCCCTCGAGCACGTCTGCCACGTTCGTGACATCGAGCGGGACGGCTATCAGGTGCGCATCCGCCGCCTGTTGCATGAGACCGATCCGTCACTCGTGTCGCTCGACGGGTACGAGATGGCGCGCGATCGCCGATACGCGGACGCGTCGTGGACGGAAGCGATCGAGGAGTTCCGCACGGCGCGCGCGCAGACGGTCGCCACCATTCGCGACCTCACCGATGCCCAGCTCGCGCGGACGGGCACGTTCGCCGAATACGGCGCCCTCACGCTCCGCGGCCTCCTGCATTACCTGCGCAGCCACGACCAGCAGCACCTCGCCTGCCTGCACTGGCTGCTGGGGAAGATGGGATAGCGGTCCTGGTCATCCCCGAGGCGCACAAGAAGCCCGGCGTCTTCTACGCCGAGAGCGCGGACGGCATCGAGCTGCCGGTGGTGGACGTGACCCATCCGTCCTTCGCGCTGCCCGTCGGCCGGCCGGAGGCCATCGATCGGATCGAACGCTACGCGCAGGCGGAACGGCGCCGGGGAAGGCTTCGGCAGTGGGCGAGGCGCCGCTTCTACGGCTACTTCCTGAAGCGCTCCGTCCTCGGCCGCGCGCTCATGGGCGCGGCGGGCACGTTCCTGCCCGGCATGCCGACGTACCTCTTGAAGCTGGGACCGGATCACCTGGGTGCGGGCTACGCGCAGGAGATCGATCGCCGCATCGCCGGCTCGCCGCCCGCCCTGGCCATGCGCCTGCGGCTGCTCGACGTCGTGACGCTGCTCGCCGAGGGCATCGCTCCCTCACTGGCCGCCGACGCGACGGCGCCGCTGCACTTCGTGAACATCGGCGGCGGCCCCGCTTCGGACTGCCTGAACGCGCTCATCCTCCTGAGGCGGGACCATGCGGGTTCATTGGAGGGCCGCAAGGTCCGCATCCACGTCTTCGATCGGGACGACGGTGGGCCTCTCTTCGGCGCGCGTGCGTTGGAAGCGCTGCGGAGTGAAGGCGGACCGCTTCGGGGCCTCGACATCACGCTCGAGCACGTCCGCTACGACTGGACGGACACGACGGTGCTCGACACCGGGCTCGCCGCCATGACGCGGGACGGGGGCCTCGTCGCCTGCTCCTCGGAGGGCGCGCTGTTCGACTACGGCTCGGACGAGGAGATCCGCGCGAACCTCGCGAGCATCCGTCGCGGCACGCGCGCGGGCACGATCGTGGTGGGTACGGTCACGCGCGCGGCCCGCGCGAGAGGGCTCGGGGCCCGCGAGCGCTCCCCACACCGTGTGGCCGTCATCCCGCGCACGTTCGAGGAGTTCGAGACGCTCGTCCACTCCGCGGGCTGGCGCGTGGAGAAGCGCCTGGAGACGCCGCTCCAGCTCCACGTGCGGCTGGTGTGACTACTTCGCGAGCGGATCCGGCCGGAGCTGGAAGCGCACGACCTTGCTCGTCGTCCCCTTGCCCGTCTCCATGTGGAAGGGTGCCCGCGTGCTGACCGTCGACCAGAGCCCGCGTCCCTTCCACCCTCCCTTGGGATCGTCGATGCGGCCGTCCAGCCACTTCGCGTAGTAGCCCAGCGGATAGGGCACGCGCAGCACGATCCACTTGCCGTCCTTGAGGACGAGGAGCCCCTCGGACGCGTTGCCGGTGTCGATGGGCACGTTGCGGCCCAGGCCGAAGGTGTCGAACTGGTCCACCCAGGTGTAGTAGCTCGCCTCCGCGCTCCCCGAATCGGTGACGCCCTTCATCTGGGGAAGCGGCTCCGGGTAGAGGGTCCAGCCCTCGGGACAGTGCTGGCCCGTGGCCGTGGGGCCGCTCAGCGGACCCTTGCACTTCCGGCGATCGAACGACGCCATGTGCCCGCTGGCCAGGGCAGCCCAGACGACGCCGTCGCGGTCCACGTCCATCCCGCGCGGAGAGAACCCCTGCACCGGCGCCTTCGGGTTGTCGAACGGCGGCTCGTACACCTCCGCCAGCGCCGTCTCCGGCGGGTTGGTCCCCGGGACGAGGCGCACCACCGCGCCCGGGAACCCGAGCACCGACCCCCAGACGGAGCCGTCGGGAGCGGGAGAGACCGAATAGAAGCCTCCGCCGAAGCGCTTGTCCTTGGCCGGATCGACCGGCTGGTCGGGCTCCACGTACGCGTCGCGCTTGCCGTTGCCGTTCGTGTCCAGGATGAGCGCGGTCCAGCCTTGCGCCTTCACCTCGTCGCCCGTCTCGTCGAACAGCTTCGTGTTGAGCCAGCCCACGACCGATCCGCCGCCGCTCGTCCACGCCGTGTGGTTCGCGTCCTCCGCGAACATGACGTGGTGCGTGCTGAAGCAGGTCCCCACGTGCGTGATCTTCTTCGTCGCGGGGTCGTACACGGCCAGGTGCCGGCTGGACCGCGCGAGCGGGGCGAGCTTCGCCGAAGGATGGCTCGACCCTTCCTTGCAGACGTCGGGGTTGTCGAACGGCCGCACCGCGGACGTGATCCAGAGGCGGCCCTTGTGGTCGAACATCGGGTTGTGGACGTTGTTCCGGCTCGTCCAGATCGGCTCGTCGCCCCAATACACGGACGCGAAGGGCACCGCCGGTGCGGCCGCGACGGGAGTGCTGGGATCGCGCAGGGTCAGGGGCACCTTGCTCGCCGTGTGGCGCACGGGATCGAGCACGGGCAGGTAATCCGCGCTCAGCTCCAGCGCACCGAAGAGGGGGCCGTTGGCGTTCAAGGTCGGGTTGTTGCGGTCGGTCGAGACCTCGTCGTGGAGGTACGCCTTCGGATCGGCCCAGTCCCATTCCGTGATGACCACGTTGCGCTCCAGCCCTTGCGGCCGCGGGGGCGCCGGAGGGATCTCTCCGCCCGCGATCCGGTCCGTCCAGTCCGCGAAGACGGCCATGGCCGCGGGCCCGCCGAGCTGCGTCGCTCCCGAGAGCATGTTGCCGCCCGCCTGCCCGGACTGGATGCGCCGGTGCCACGCCTCCGCCGAGGTCGCGAACGTGCCCAGGGCGGCCGGGATCTCGCGCGTGGCCTTCGTGCCGAGCTGATGACAGGCCGTGCATCCGCCCGATTTCGCAAGGCGGATCCATTCCGCCTGGCTCTTCGCGCGTGACGCGACGCCGGTGCCGGCGGCCGCGCCCGTGAACGCGCTCTTGTCGGGCACGCGCAGCAGGGAGAACCAGTAGCCCGCGGGGTAGTACTCCGCAGCCGCGCGCGCGTTGGGCGCGGCCACGGCCTTCAGGTCCAGCGCCGCCCCGGGCGTGGCTTTGACCTTCGCGGAGTCCACGAGGCCGTAGCCGCGCACCCATACGTCGTAGCGGGCCTTCGGGAGGTCGGGGATGACGTAGCGGCCACGGTCGTCGGTCACCACGATGCGGACGAACCTCGTGGGAAGTTCCGCCGTCTCCGCGATGACCCAGACCCCGGCCTCCGGTCCCGACGCGCCGGTGACCACGCCGCCGATGTCGTCGGCGTCGATCGGTATGGCTTCTGCGGCCAGGGCCGGCGCGGGCGCGCCCCCTCGCGCGAGGATCATGCCGGCCGCGAGGCCGAGTCCGAGTCCCAACCTCGCCAGGATCGACGTGTTCGTCGTCATAGTGGGTCCTCCGGTGGGCGGATTCCGCGCATGATACTGCGCTGTCCGTGAGATGATGCGCGCCGATCGATGAAAAACGAGCCCGAGGAGGCCCGTGGCATGAACCGCGAAGGCAGCCTGGCCGAGCGCGACTTTCCGACCTTGATGTTGTCCCTCTACAAGGAGCGCTGGAGCGGCCAGGTCACGCTCACGAGCGCCGGCGTGGGCAAGACCATCACCGTCCAGGACGGCAAGATGGTCTTCGCGTCTTCGTCGAGCACCGACGACCGGCTGGGCGAGATGCTCCTGCGCCGGGGCCGCGTCAGCCTGCAGCAGCTCATGGACGGCTCGGATGCGATGGCTCCCGGCAAGCGGCTGGGCACCATCCTCGTGCAGCAGGGCGCGCTCACACCCAAGGACCTGGTGGCGGGCGTGGTGGACCAGACGCGCGAGATCATCTACAGCCTCTTCCTCTGGACGGAAGGGCACTACCGCGTGCAGGAGGGTCCGCCCTCGGCCGAGGCCATCAAGCTCAACCTCAGCACGCCCGACCTCATCGTCGAGGGCATCCGGCGCATCGACGCCTGGAGCCGCATCGCCCGCGCCATCGGAGGCAAGGACGCGCGCTACGAGCGCGCGCCGGACTTCGAGGCGGCGATCGCCGCCATGAGCCTCGGTCAAGAGCTGCGCGCGATCGTGGAGACGCTCGCGGCCCCGCGTACCGTCGGCGAGATCTGTGCCGCTTCGACGCTTCCCGACTTCGAGGTCTGTCGCGCCATCTGGGCCTTCCGCGTCCTGGGCATCCTCCGCAGCACGGACGCCGCCAAGCGCGCGGCGGCGCCGGCGGCGGTGTTCTCGCTCGAAGACGACGGGCTCGGCGACGTGCTCAGCGCCGGCGACTGACCCCGGGCCGGGAGCGCGTGGCCGCGGCCAGCAGTGCCCGCGCCCGCACGCGCAGCGATTCCCTCAGCGCGGCGGGATGACGGATCTCGAACTCGAAGGGCAGGCGCGCCAGCTCCCGCGCGAACCAGTCGAGGTCGTCGGTCTGGCCGCGCAGGACCACGCCGCCGTCCGCGGGCTCGAGCACCCCGATGGTCGCGAAGAGCTCGCGCCTCGCGCGGGCCAGGTCCGTCTTCAGGAGCACCTCCACGGCAAAAGCGCGCGGGATCGTGGCCACCGAGAAGACGAGATGGCCGAGGGCGTCGAAGTCCGGCGGCCGCTCGAAGCGGGCTTCGGTGGCGCGCACGCCGTGGATGCGGTCGATGCGGAACGAGCGCAGGCCCTTGCGCAGGTGGCAATGGCCCACCGCGTACCAGCAGCCGCCGCGGTAAGCGAGGCCGTAGGGATCGAACTCGCGCTCGGTGAGGGCGGACTCGGCCGAGCGATAGCTGAGGTGCACGCGGCGGCCGGCCTGGGCGGCGGCGCTGAGCGCGGCCAGGGCCGCCCCGTCCGCGGAGGCGGGCTGGCGCGGCAGGTCCAGCGCCATCGTGTCGTCGGCGGCGCGTACCCGCCGCCGCAGGTCCACGGGCATCACGCGCTCGAGCTTGGCCTGCGCGCCCGCGACTCCGGGCGCGGTATCGGCGAGGCCCAGGCCGCGGGCGGCCAGGAGCCCCACGGAGAGGGCGAGGGCCTCCTCGTCCGTGAACATCATCGGCGGCAGCTTGTAGCCGGCCACGAGCATGTAGCCGCCGTGCCGGCCGTGCTCCACCGCGATCGGGATGCCGAGGTCCTCGAGGCGCGCGATGTAGCGGCGCAATGTGCGGCCGTTCACGCCCAGCCGGGCCGCGAGGTCCGATCCGCTCAGGCGGCCGTGGGTCTGCAGCAGCTCGAGCGTGGCCAGGACCCGTGTGGTCGGGTGGTACACGTCCGGGATGCTAGCCGGAAATTAGGGCGGATATCGCCCTATATTCGACCTACCCTCTGGCCATGGGCGACAGCGCGCATCTCTGGCTGTTCTTCGGCCTCGTGTTCGGGATCGTCATCCTGCCCGGCATGGACATGGCGTTCGTGCTCGGGAGCGCGCTCGTGGGCGGACGCCGGACGGGGCTGGCCGCGGTGGCCGGCCTCATCGCGGGAGGCGTGTGTCACGTGGTCATGGGCGCGTCCGGCCTGGCCGTCCTCCTCGCCCTCGTCCCCTCCGCCTTCAACGCGATGCTGTTCGCAGGCTCCCTGTACGTCGCCTGGATCGGGTGGGGACTGTGCCGGGTCGAAAAGGGGCTGGCTCTCGAGGGGCCGCGGGCGATCCTTTCGCCGCGCGCGACCTTCGCGCGGGCCGCGCTGACGAACCTGATGAACCCGAAGGCCTACGTCTTCATGCTCGCCGTCTTCCCCCAGTTCATCCGGCCGGAGCGGGGATCGATCGCGGGCCAGGCCGTCGTCCTGGGGGCGATCATCGCGGTGACCCAGGCCGGCGTGTACGGGACGATCGCGTGGCTGGCCGATGGAGTCCGCGATTGGCTGGGAAGCCATCCCGGAGCGAATCGTGGGATTGCCCGCGCGATAGGAGTGTTTCTGGTCGCGGTGGCGGCGCTGACCGCGCTGGAAGGCTGGCGTAGCTCGCCTGGGGAGAATCGCGCCGCCGCGCCCGGTCAGGCATTGGCGCGGCCGGCGCGTCCGCTGCCACGCCGTTGACGCAAGAGATGGCAGACCGACCTGGCCACAACCTCTTCTTGTAACCAGGCCGATCGATCATCCGTTGCTTGTCCGTTGTTGTTGTCTATTTGAACGCGACCCCGTGCGGCCGGGCCGGACCCGTCGCAAACGCCGTGTCGAAGTCGAGCTTGAACCGACGGTCGAGCACGAGCCCCCTCTCCGTGACCCGGGCCACGTGCACCTTGTGGTCGCCTTCGGCGTGGACCTTGCCCGCCTCGTCCTCGTTGAGGAAGTAATCCGTGATCACGAGGCGCTTCTCGTCGCGGGTGAGCGCGATGTAGTGCGGGCCCGAGCCTTCGCCGAGGTCGAGCACCTTCAGGAGCACCGGTCTCTCCGGGTCCGAGGTGTCGAGCATCGCGATCTTGCCCGCGACGTTCATGGACACGAACAGCCGGCGGCCGTCGCGCGTCATGCGCATGAGCTGCGGCCATCCGCCCTTGGCGATGGTGCCGAAGTCGAAGACGCCCCGCGCGCTCCCGCGCCGGGTGTCGATCAGGTAGAGGGTGTCATCCGTCATCCCGGCGCTGAAAGCCCGGCGCCGTGGATCGCCCGGGATGAGGCGGACGTCGATGGTTCCCGCAGGGTTGGGCAGCGTCACCGTGCGCACGATCTTGCGCTCGCGGAAGTTCCAGATGCGGATGCTGCCGCGCAGGTCCAGGCCGCCGGGCACCGCGTGCAGCGTGGTGGACGGGCAGATGAAGTCGCTGGTGACCATGAGGTTGATCTCCGGACGGACGGAGATCCCGTGGGGGTTGAAGCCGTCCGTGGGCGGCTCCGCCGGATGTTCGGCCACCAGCCGGAGATCCCGGTCGAACTCGGCGACGCGGCCGGGGTGATGCCCGGCCGGGCCCCCCATCATCGTGACCAGGAAGCCGCCTTCAGGGAGCGGATAGAACTCGTCGGTGATGGCGGAGTCGGGCGGATCGGCGGAGGAGACGAACTCGGGCGCGTCCGGATCGGAGACGTCGAAGAAGAAGATCTCGCGTTGCCCCTTCAGCACGCTGAGCAGGCCGCCGGTGGCCAGGATCCGTCCGTTGGCGGAGAGCCCGACGTGATGGGGCTCGTTGCCCGACTCGCCGGGACCGGGCAGGGGCACGGTGTTCAGGACCTTGCCGTATCCGGGCGAGCCCTCGTCGAAGTCCACGACGGCGAGGAAATCGGGGGCCTGGCGGGCCTGGTCACCGGCCCAGACGAGCAGGCGATCGCCGCGACGGCCCCGGCCGTCGTGGCCCTCGTCGGCCGCGCGGGCCAGCACACCGCCGGCGAGCAGGAACACGCTCCCGGCCGCGAGAATGGAGCGACAGCGTTCTCTCATGGACATCCTCCGCAGGGGCTCTTGCCCCCTGCAGAGAGAACGCGTCAGTCGCGGGAAAACCCCGTCACGCGGTTCCCCGCGATCCAGACCGACTCGAGCGTCCGCGTGTGGCGGATGTCGGTCAGCGGGTCCTCGCGCAGGACGAGGAGATCGGCCCAGGCGCCCGGCTGGAGCGTGCCCACCTTTCCGGCGAGGCCCAGGCATCGGGCCGCGCCGCCCGTGGCCGTGACGAGCACCTGGGCCGGGGTGAGCCCGGCCGCCACCATCCGCTCGAGCTCGAGGTGCTCGAAGTACCCCTGGAAGCGCGCGGGCGGGCCCGAGTCCGTGCCCATCGCGATCGGTACCCCCGCGTCGAACAGCGTCTTCAGGTTGCGGCTCGCCACCTCCAGCGCCTCACGGTAGCGCGCGGCGCCCACGCTGGCGGCGACGGTCTTGACCCGCTCCGGACGGCGCAGCTCGGCCAGGACGGCGGGGTCCGCTTCTTTCAGGAAGAAGGGATCGGCGAAGAAGTCGGGCTCGGAGCCGTACACGAACGCGGAGACCTCGCGCATGAGCGTCGGGCAGACGCAGACGGGGCGGGCCTTCAGCGCGTCCACGAACGCGCGGTCGACGGGCCGGTCGCGGACGCTGTGCGCGATCATGTCCGCCCCGGAGGCGACGAGGTCCCGGGCGTCCTCCATATAGAAGATATGGGCGGCGACGCGCAGCCCGTGCTTGTGGGCCTCGTCGATGACGGCCCGATAGACGGCGGGGGGCATCTTGGCGGTGGTGCCGAGCGAGTCGTCCACCCGGATCTTCACCCAGTCCGGCTTCCGCGCGGCGAGCGCGGCCACCTGGGCTCGCGCCTCGTCCGGCGTCTTGCCGTCGATCACGGGGCCGGCCACGTAGAGGCGGGCGCGGTCGAGGGCGGGCGTGTCCTGCTCGTCGCGCAGGCGGAAGCCCTCGTCGCGGTCGCCGCCGAGGCTCGTCACGGTCGTGATCCCGTAACGCGCGTAGAGCCCGAGCTGGGCGAGAACGTTCGCGCGGTCGTAGAGCTCCGGCCCCGACTTCAGGCCGCGCGTCTCGCCGACGTGTCCGTGCGCGTTGACGAGCCCAGGGATCACGAAGCGGCCGGCGAGGTCGATCCGCTCGGCCCCCGCCGGGATGCGGACGTCGCGCGCGGCTCCGACGGACAGAACGCGGCCGTCCTTCACGACGAGCACGGTATCGGCCATTGCCGGACGTCCCGTGCCGTCGAAGAGGCGCGCTCCCACGAACGCCTTCACCGCGCTCGCGCCTCGCGCCGGCGCCCGGTTCGTGAGGATCAGGCTCGCCACAAGTGCCACAAGCACGGGCGCACGCATCCAGGGCTTCACGGTCGCCATCTTATGACGCGCCCGCGTCACCGGGAAAGACGGAGTCGAGTGCCGGCAGTCACCGCCTCCAGGCCGGATTCCTCCCGCCCGCCAGGCCCGCTGCGTTGTAGGGCTCGCTCAGCCGGTTGATCTGGAGGGAGACTCCTTCGATACCCGCGAAAGCCACGCTGCGTCCGTCGGGAGACCAGGCGGGATGGTTGTGGTTCTCGTACTCGGAGCCCGTGAGCTGCCCGGCGCACGACCCGTCGCTGCTCATGATCCAGATGCTCCGCATGCACCCGCTCCACCAGTCGCAGGCGACGCGCGACAACGCAAGCATGGTGCCATCCGGCGACCAGGCGGGCTCGGCGTCCGCGTCCCAGGCGTCACTGCTGAGGCGGGTGACGCCCGAGCCATCCGCGTTCATCACGTAGATGCGAGAGGAGCCGGGGTCCCCGTCGCGGCTGCTCCGGAACGCGATCCTCGTGCCGTCGGGTGACCATGAAGGGTCCCCATCGTCGGCGGGATCGTTGGTGAGGTTGACGAGATCCGCCCCGGTGGCGTCTATCACGTAGATCTCGCCATTGCCTTCAAGCCAAGTCGTGAACGCGATCCTGGTGCCGTCGGGCGACCAGGCTGGACGAGTAGCGTCGCCCAAACCATCGGTGAGCCGCAGGGGGTTCGAGCCGTCCGCGTCCATCACGTAGATCCCGGCATTGCCGTCACGGTAACTCTCGAAGGCGATCTTGCTGCCGTCGGGCGACCAGGCGGGCGCCACGTCCGCGGCCGGGTGCGTGGTGAGGCGCGTGTGGCCGGTGCC
>Ga0207648_10002129_pt1 | contig 21539 bp, 29 predicted proteins | sample KBSMisM32_FD_184310 | JGI IMG/M metagenome (GOLD analysis project Ga0207648, IMG submission 184310) | Miscanthus rhizosphere microbial communities from Kellogg Biological Station, Michigan, USA - KBS Miscanthus M3-2 (SPAdes) (version 2) | ecosystem: Host-associated > Plants > Roots >...
CCGCGGAAGCCCGAGCTGTCCCGGAGCCAGGGCAGCAGCTGGTCGCGGACGATCTCCAGCCCGAGATCATGCTGCTCGGGGGTCGTCTGGAGGACGTGCATGCGCGCGAACACGCTGTGGTTTTACACTGTCGCCATGGAGTTCGTGCCGCGTCTCGCTATTGCCTGGGCGATCAACCTCGCCGCCCTGTGGGTCGCGAACGCGATTTGGGACGGCGTCCAGATCCACGGGTGGGCGGGATACCTCATCGGCTCGGCGGTCCTGGGGGTCGCCAACGCCGTGCTGAAGCCGTTGCTCGCCATCCTCACCTTGCCCCTGATCCTCGTGACACTCGGCTTCTTCTACCTGCTCATCAACATCGCAATGGTCGCGCTCGCCGAGTGGATCGCGCCGAACTTCTCGATCGACGGGTTCTGGGCCTACGTCGGGACTGTCGTCGTCGTCTGGGCCGTCAACTGGATCGGCAGCCAGGTCCTCGGCGACCTGGAACAACGTCGTCGTCCGCGCCTGACCTAGCCTCGAGGCTCATTCCCAGAAGCCGTCGTGGACGGCGGCAGACTCCTTCGGGAGGTGTGGCCCGCTGACCTCGACAGGATGGTCGCCCCGTGCGAAGACCTCGCGGGACGAAAGCTGGAGCTGCATGTTCTCGGGATTGCCCGCGCTGATGGCGTGAATCTGCTCCTGGCTGAAACCGAAGACGACGCTCCTGATGTTCCCCCAGTAGATCGCGCCCGCGCACATGGCACAGGGCTCGGTGCTGGTGTACAGGGTGCAGCGACCAAGGAAGTCGCGGTCGAAGCGGGCGGTCGCCAGACGCATGAGGTTCGTCTCGGCGTGGGCCGTCACGTCCTTGTCCGTTCGCACGGTGTTCTCGGCCTCGAGCACGACATTGCCCTTCGCGTCCACTAGCAGCGCGCCAAACGGATGGTTGCCGTGCTCCCGTGCCAGGCGCGCAAGCTCGATCGCGCGGCGGAGAAGCTGCCGGTTGCCGTTGCTCATCGGCGACGAAGATATCGCTGCAGGAACCCGGGTCGCCGCGGTTGGGTCGCGCGCCAGTCGTCGTAGGTCTTGAGGGTGCCTGCCTTGCGGGCTCTTCCGACGCACTCTGTGTGGGCATGGCGGCGGCGTTCGGCGTCGTTCTCGGGCGCGATCACGACGTGTTCGCTCATGGCGTGCAGTCGCTGCCCGCAGAGCGGGCAGGTGTACGTCGCCGGCTTCCTGCTGTGCGCCCGGCGTACCGCCCACCACTCGGTCATGCGAAGTCGATGACGCTGCGGATTCCGTCCTGCGCCTCCATCAGGTCGAACCCGCGGTTGACGTCGTCGAGCGTGAGCTTGTGGGAAACGAACGAGTCGACGTCGATCTCGCCCGCGAGGTAGCGGTCGACGAACTGCGGCACCTGGTCGCGACCCTTGACGCCGCCGAACGACGAGCCCGCGACCCGGCGGCCGGTGATCAAGAACCGCGGCACGATGTCCAGCGTCTCGCCTTTGCCCGCGACGCCGCAGATCGTCGCGACGCCCCAGCCCATTCGTGCCGACTCGACCGCCTGTCGCATCACGTTCACGTTGCCGGTCGCCTCGAAGGTGTAGTCCGCGCCCATCCCTCCGGTCAGCTCGAGGATCTGCTCGACGATGTCCGGGCCACCGAGCAGCTCCTGCGTCGCGCCGTGCCTGCGCGCGAGCGCGAGTCGTTCTCCCGACAGATCGACGCACACGATCCGTTCGGCGCCCTGGAGCCGGCAGCCGACGACCGCGCCGAGGCCGACCATGCCCGCGCCGATGACCACGCAGGTCGATCCGGGGGCGACTTTGGCTGTGTTCATCGCCGCGCCGATCCCCGTCGAGAGGCCGCACGCGAACAGGCAGGCCCGATCGAGCGGCGCCTCGGGGTCGATCTTCGCGAGGGCGATCTCCGGCATCACCGTGTACTCGGCGAACGTCGACGTACCCATGAAGTGACGGATTGGCTCACCGTCGCGGGAAAGACGTGTCGTGCCGTCCGGGAGGTGTCCCTGGTTCTGTTGCTCGCGGATCGCGAGGCAGAGGTTCGTGCGGTGGTCGTGACAGTGCTCGCATTCCCGGCATTGGGGTGAAAAGAGGGTGACGACGTGGTCGCCTGGCTCGACATCGGAGACGCCATCGCCGATCGCCTCGACCACACCGGCGCCCTCGTGTCCGAGCACCGTCGGTGAGTAACCGGAGGGATCCGCGCCCGACGCCGTGTAGAGATCGGTGTGGCAGACGCCGCAGGCGACGAGGCGCACGAGCACTTCGCCCGCTCGCGGCTCGGCGAGATCGAGCTCCTGAACCTCGAGGGGAGCCCCGAAGTCCTCCAGGACTGCGGCCCGGATCTTCATCGGTTACGAGCGAGCCCTAGGCTGCGGCGAAGCGCTTCGCGGCTCGCGCACGGGCCCGTTCCGCTTCGACCTCGCGGTCCTTTGGGGCTGCAGACGTCACGAGTGCGTCGAGCAGTCGATGCGAAGCCGCGGCGACCTCGTCGACCGCACGCGCGAATGCTTCCTCGTTCGCCTGCGACGGCTTCGTGAAGCCGCTGATCTTGCGGACGAATTGCAGCGAGGCGTCGCGGATCTCGTCTTCCGTTGCGGGAGGCTCGAAGTTGAACAGGGTGTGAATGTTTCGGCACATGGGCTCAATCCTATGGTCCGGGAAGCTCCTCACGCGGCGTCCGACACGGCGCCGGCCCCAGCAGTACTCGCCCTAGCCGATCGCGAAGGTCACCGTCACGGTCGCCTCGATCTCCTGAGTTCCCGGCTCGATCCGCACCGCAGAGTCCTTCGCGCCGAGCGGTAGGGGCACCGCACCGGCGCCGCCCTCGACGATGGCGGTGATCTTGCCGAGGGTCGAGCTCGATGCGCTCGCGAGTGTTTCCGCCTTCGTGCGCGCCTGCGCGACTGCGGCCTTCAGTGCGGTGCGGTAGGCAGTGTCCTGATCGGAGGCGAGCAGATTCGGACCGGACACCTGATTCGCGCCGGCACCGACGGCCGCATCGACGACGCCGCCTGTATCGCCAAGCCTGCGGATGGTCGCCGTAACGGTGTTCGAGGCCGTGTAGCCGACGATGTCGTTCCCGTTGTCGTCCATCCGCGGCGAGAGCGAGACGTCGGAGGTCTGGAGGTCGGCCTGCGCGACACCGGCCCGCTTGAGGGCTGCGATCACGCGTGCGACGGCCTGTGAGCTGGCCGCGAGGGCAGCGTTCGCCGTCTGGGCCTGGCTGACGGTCCCGAAGGCGAACGAGGCACGATTCGGCGTGACGTTCGCGGATCCGGTGCCGAGGACGGTGATGCCGCCGGCTGTCTCGTCGCCGGGCGCGCTGCTTGCGCCCGACGGCTGGAAGACTCCGGCGAAGGCGGCGACCGCGAGACCGGCGGCCGCCAGTGAAGCGATGCGAGCGAGCTTCATGAGGATCTCCTTGGGGTTGTCTGCGACGTAGTACGTCACAGACCCCCACGATCCTCACATCACATCGGGAGCTGCTCTCGCCTCCGATTCCGTGCGGGAGTCGGCCCACAACCGGCACTAACTCGCGCGTAACTCCGTTTCTCCACAGTCGACCGCTTCGGCCACTGGTTGGGGTCAGACCCCAAGACACGCCAGTACCGGACTTGGCCCTGATCGATTGTGATCGAATCGCTTTGATGGCTTCGTTCGAGGAGCTTCTCGAGAGCTGGAGCGGCGAGCAGGCAGTCATCCACCGCGATCGCGAGAGCGACGGCTGGATCTTCATCTGCATGCACTCGACGCAACTCGGCCCGGCCGCCGGCGGCACGCGCCTGAAGGTCTACGAGACCCCGGCCGAGGGGCTCCGCGATGCGATGCGGCTCTCGGCCGGGATGACGGCGAAGCTTGCGGTCGCAGACCTCGGTCTTGGGGGCGGCAAGGCCGTCCTCGCCGTCCCGGCGATTCCGCAGGGTGACGAGCGCCGCGCCCTCCTTCATTGCTACGGCGACATGGTGCAGTCGCTCGGCGGCGGGTTCATGACCAGCTCTGACATCGGCACCGGCGAGGCGGACATGGACGTGATCGCCGAGCGCACCGAGCACGTCTTCGGCCGCAGCCTGGCGGCCGGCGGTGCGGGGGATCCAGGGCCCTTTACCGCAGTCGGCGTCTTCCACGGGATCAAGGCGAGCCTCGCGCGCTCCACCGGCTCCAGCGAGCTCGCCGGGCGCACCATGCTCGTGCAGGGCGCAGGGAGCGTCGGCGGCGCGCTCTCGGAGCTGCTCGGTCGCGCGGGAGCCACGGTGCTGGTCGCCGATGTCGACTCGGAGCGAGCCCAGGCCGTCGCGGCGTCAATCGGCGGCTCGCCTGTCGAAGCGGGAAACGCGATCGGCACCGAGTGCGACGTGTACGCGCCGTGCGCGCTCGGCGCAACGCTGAGCCTCGAGAGCGTGCCGAAGCTCCGCTGCCGAATCGTCGCCGGCTCGGCGAACAACCAGCTCGCGGAGCCGGAGGCCGCCAACTTGCTGCGCGACGCGGGAGTCCTGTACGCGCCGGACTACGTCATCAATGCCGGCGGTGCGATCGCGATCAACTTCCTCGAGTCGAACAGGCGGAGTCACGCCGACGTCGATGCGGCGCTCGAGAAGATCGGCGACACGCTCCAGGAGATCTACACCCGCGCAGACACCGAAGGCATCACCACGGCGTCGGCGGCGGACGCGTTGGCCGCCTCGCGCCTGTCGTAACCCGTCGCGAGGCGGCCAACGTGGGGTGCAGCTACATGCCCTTGGCCAGCCCGACCACGTGTCCCTCGGGGTCCGCGAACAGCGCGATCGTGACCTCCGGCAGCTCCGTCACCGGCAGGATCGTCTTCCCACCGAGCTTCTCGGCCTTGTTGAGGGTCGCCTGCGGATCGTCGGTGCCGACGTAGAACGTGACGTGGCCGTTGCCGTCGGGCGACTGCCCGATGCCGCCGCCGATGCCGCCGTCTTCCTTCTCGACCATGGCGTACGGCATGTCACCCGGGATCTTCTGGGTCTTCCAGCCGAAGAGCTCGCCGTAGAACGCCTGGAGTGAGTCGAGATTCTTCCCAGACACTTCGAAATGCAAAACGGGATGTGTCATTGCGTGTTCCTTTCCTACATCGAGGGTGGGTTAATGACCCACGGGTCCTCACCCGGATCGCCGCCGGCGGCAGCTATCTCGAGTCGCGGCAGGTAGTGATCCCAGCCGTGTGAATGCGATTCCGCGGACTCGACGCTCGAGAGCGTGTGGACGAAGTGCAGGCTCGTCCCGTCTCCGTCGCGAGCGAGCTCGATCTCGACCGTCGATGAACCGGGCGGCGTGCGCTCCTCGTTTTCCCAGCCCCAGGTGAAGACGAGTCGGTGCGGTGCATCGAGCTCGACGAATTCGCCTCGCGCCGTGTGTCCCGGGATGACCTCGCAGCGGTAGAGGCCGCCGGGCTCGGCCTCGAACGTGCAGGTCTGGCCCATCCAGCGCGTCGCCTTGTCAGGGTCGACGAGGAACTCCCAGACCGCCTCCGGACTTGCGTCGATCGAGAGGGTCCGTTCGACCGACATGGTCTCAGTGGTTGCGTCCATGCTTTTTCTTCTCCTCCTTTTCTACTTCGCGTTTGAGGGCGTCGAGCCGCACGTCCCAGAACTCGGTGAGGAACTCCTTGAGATCGGCGAGCCCCTCGGGACGTGCCCTGTACAAACGCCTCGTGCCGTTGCGTCGCTCGCTCACGAGCCCCGCCTCCTTGAGGACGTTCAGATGCTGGGAGACCGCCGGGCGAGTCACGTCGAAGTGGCTCGCGATCTCGCCGGCGCTGAGCTCGTCGTCTCGAACGAGCTGCAGAATCTGGCGGCGCCGGGGAGCAGCGATCGCTTTCAGGGCGGCTTCCACGAATCATATGTAAGCATATTCTTACGTAAGAAGCAACTTACGAATCGACTCCGATCGAGATCTCTGGTCTCGAGGCCGGAGCGAGCCAGCGGAGCACGCGGAGGAGGGCCGGCCGCCGCAGGCTGATGCAGCCGCTCGTCGCCTTTCCGATCTGCACATGCAGGAAGATGCCCGAGCCGCGTCCGGGAACGACGGGATGCATGTTGTACTCGACCACCGCCAGATGTGCGTAGGCGCGCGGCGACGTCGACATGTCCGGCGTCGTCACCTTGAACGGTGGGCGTCGGCCGCAACCGACGCGCTGGAACGTGTTGTACGCCGGAGACTTCGAGTCCTCGACCCACCAGTCCCCGCAGCGGAGGCGAACGTAGCGAAACGCAACGCCCGGATCCGGCGAGTTGCCGTACATCGTCCGGCCGATCCGAAAGAGCCCAGCCGGTGTCGAGCCGTCGCCCTCCCGTCGGTTCACGCGCACGCCGTTCTTGCCGACCCGAGCGGTGTACGGACCGCCCACGGGAAGCCAGCAACCGTCTTCGCCTCGGACCCAGGTTCTCGTGGTCGCGTACGTCGACCGTGCGGTCGCGGCTCGAACGGTGATCAGCTGCCGCGAAGCCGCGTCGGCGGGGGTTGCCAGATCGTTCGCAAGATTTGCCGGACACGCGGCCACCGCAATGGTCGCGAGCTGGACTGCCAGGAGCATCGGGGCACGTTATCGGCCGTTCGCACGGCGTAGGGTTCGGTTGAACGGATGAATACCACTGCTGACCTGGAACGGGGCCACGCCGCGTATTCGAGCTCTCGGTGGCAGGACGCCTACGCATTGCTGTCCGAAACAGATCGGGCCACTCCGCTCGCCGCAGAGGATCTAGTGCTGCTCGCGACGTCGTCCTACATGCTCGGTCGCGAAGACGACTGCATACGGATCCTGGGGCGCGCATTTCAGCGTTACTCCGACGACGGGGTCATGCTTCATGCCGCGCGGTGTGCGTTCTGGATCGGCATGCAGCTTGCGCTTCGCGGGGAGATGGGCCCGGCAACCGGTTGGCTCGGACGCGCACAACGGTTGGTCGAGCGCGAGGACCGTGAATGCGCGGAGCAGGGCTACATGCTGGTGCCTGTCGCCTTCGAGCACGAGGCCGCCGGCGACTTCGAGGGCGCGGCCGCGACCGCAGGCGCAGCAGCGGAATTCGGCGAGCGTTTCGGCGACGCGGATCTCTTTGCCCTCGCGGTGCATATGCAGGGCGGCGTCCTCGTCAAGTGCGGTCGTGTCGAAGAGGGGCTCGCGTTGCTCGACGAGGCAATGGTGACCGCGATCGCCGGAGAGCTCTCGCCGATCGTGACGGGCATCGTCTACTGCGGCGTGATCCTGGCGTGCGAGGAGATTTACGAGCTGCGTCGCGCGCAGGAGTGGACCGCTGTCCTGGCACTCTGGTGCGAGCAGCAGCCCGACCTCGTCGCGTACACCGGCCGCTGCCTCGTGCATCGCGCTCAGCTGATGCACCTTCACGGGGATTGGCACGACGCACTCGATGAGGCTCAGCGCGCAGCCGAGCGTTTCGAGCTGAGCATGAACGAGGCCGCTGCTGCGAAGGCCTGCTACCTCCGCGGTGAGGTCCACCGTCTGCGAGGAGGATTCGCCGAGGCCGAGGAGTCGTATCGGGAAGCGAGTCAGTTCGGGCTCGAGCCGCAACCGGGCTGGGCCCTGTTGCGGCTTGCGCAGGGAAACGCCGACGCGGCGGCTGCAGCAATTCGCCGCGCGATCGGCGAGACGACCGACCGGTTGAAGCGTGCCGGCCTCCTGCCTGCCTACGCCGAGATCCTGATCGCAGTCGGCGACCTCGACGAGGCGCGACTGGCGTGCGCCGAGCTCGAGGAGATCGCTGCCGAGTGCAACAGCGCGATGCTGAAGGCGATTCACGGACACGCTCGCGGCGCGGTCGAGCTGGCGGCGGGCGACGCCTCTACAGCGCTCGTGAGTCTTCGCCGCGCTGCGCAGGCCTGGAACGAGCTCGAGGCTCCCTACGAAACGGCTCGCGCGCGTGTGCTCGTCGGGCAAGCCTGCCGGGAGCTCGGCGACGAGGATGCGTTCTCTCTCGAGTTGCAGGCGGCGCGAGGCGTGTTCGAACTGCTCGGAGCGGTTCCCGACCTTGCGCGCGTGGATGCCCTCACGGGAAAAGCAGCAGCCACGGACGCACACGGCCTGTCGCCGCGTGAGCTGGAGGTGCTGCGGCTGGTCGCTACCGGCAAGAGCAACCGGGAGATCGCCGCCATCCTCGTGATCAGCGAGCACACGGTTGCAAGGCACGTGCAGAACATCTTCACCAAGCTCGGCGTTCCGTCGCGAACGGCAGCGGGTGCGTTCGCGTTCGAGCACGACCTCGTCTGACATCGCCGATGGTCAGAAATGACCATGCGCCGAGCGAGGCAAGTTGGTGGATCCGCGCGATGCGGCCGGGTCACCTCCCGTCGTACCGTCGCCATGCAGGTCATTCGACACCGAGTCCACTGGAGGAACGGTCATGGCGACACAAGAAGCAGGGATCAAGAACCGGCACGACGCCGGTACGAACAGCAAGGGCACGGAGGAATTCGACACCGTCGTCATCGGCGGTGGCCAGGCCGGACTTGCCGTCGGCTACTACCTGAAGAAGCACGGCCGATCGTTCGTGATCCTGGACGCGAATGATCGAATCGGCGGATCCTGGCGCACTCGAACCTGGAACTCGCTGCGCCTCTTCACCCCGGCTCGTTACGACGGGTTGCCCGGCTGGGGCTATCCCGGTCCGGGTTGGTCGTATCCGACCGCGAGAGAGTTGGCCGACTACCTGGAGGCCTATGCGCTGCGGTTCGAGCTTCCGGTGCGAAGCGCGACGGCGGTGAAGGGTCTCGCGAAGGAAGGCGAGCGCTATGTCGTGGACTGCGGCGAGCGCCGCTTCGTGGCCGACAATGTGGTCGTCGCGACAGGCTTCTACGGGATGCCGTCGGTACCGGACTTCGCGTCCGAGCTCGATCCGCGCATCGTGCAGATGCATTCCAGCGAGTACCGCGATCCGTCCCAGCTTCGGCCCGGCGGCGTCCTCCTCGTCGGAGCTGGAAACTCTGGCGCGGACATCGGAATGGAAGTGGCGGCCACCCACCGGACCTGGCTCTCGGGGAGAGACAAAGGTCAGATCCCGTTCCGTATCGAGCACCCGCTCAGGCGCGTGGTCGTGCCGGTGCTCTGGTTCGTCGCCTCGCACGTCCTGACCATGAAGACGCCGCTCGGCCGCAAAATCCGCCCGCACGTCCTCGAGGGCGGCGCACCGCGCATCCGGGTTAAGTCGGAGGACCTCCTCGGAGCCGGCGTCGAGTGCGTCGCAAGGACGGTCGACGCTCATGACGGCTTGCCCGTACTCGAGGACGGACGCGTCATGGATGTCGCCAACGTCATCTGGTGCACGGGCTTCCGGCAGGACTTCAGCTGGATCGAAATCCCGATCTTCGGCGACGGCACGCAGCCGATGCACGAACGCGGGGTCACGTCCGAGGCGGGCCTCTACTTCGTCGGCCTCGACTTCCTGTACTCGTTCACGTCGGAGAACGTCGGCGGCGTGGGGCGGGATGCGCGCTACATCGCCAGGCGCATCACGTCACGAAAGGCGGGAGCGCCGTAGACTCGCTTTCGTGGCACTGGCGGTCGAACGGCGAACCGAGCTGAGAGAGCGGCACCGCGGTCCGGTCATCGCTCCGGGCGACGACCGCTACGACGGCGCGCGCGCGACGTTCAACGGGATCGTCGACCGCCGGCCCGAGGTGGTCGTTCGTCCGTTGGATGCGGCGGACGTCGTCACGGCCGTCCAGTTCGCCCGCGAAGGAGACCTGCCCGTATCGATCCGCGGCGGAGGCCACGGTGTCGCGGGCCACTGCGTCGGCGACGGATCGGTCGCGGTCGACCTGCGGCTCATGCGCCAGGTCGTCGTCGACCCGGAGAAGCGGACGGCGACCTGCGGCGGGGGTGCGCTCTGGGACGACCTCGATCCGCCGTGCCAGGTGCACGGTCTCGCGACGCCAGGCGGGACGTTCGGCGACACAGGCGTTGCGGGCCTGACGCTCGGGGGAGGCCTCGGGCATCTGAGCCCGTCGCTCGGGCTCACGCTCGACAATCTGCTTGCAGCGACCATCGTCACCGCGGACGGGACCGTCGTCTCGGCGAGCGAGGCAGAGAATCCCGAGCTCTTCTGGGCGCTCCGTGGCGGCGGTGGCAACTTCGGCGTCGTCACGCAGTTCACGTTCCAGCTGCATCCAGTGGGCCTGCTGCTCGGCGGTCAGATCGATTTCCACTACGAGGATGCGCCGCTCGCACTCACGCGCTGGCGGGACGTGATGGCGAACGCGCCGGACCACCTCGCGAGCTTCGGGCAGGTCTACCGAAGCCCCCTGGTGGGCCAGGCCGGCGCGAACCTGTCGTTCGCATGGCTCGGTTCGGTCGACGATGGAAACGCGGTGATCGCCGAGCTCACGGAAGGACTGACGCCGACGCGGAACACCGTGCGGCCCATGCACTACTGCGAGCTCCAGGACATCTACGAGCGAATCCCGTTCGGTCTGCGGAACTACTGGTCGGGCCGGTTCCTCGGAGAGCTCCCGGACGAGCTGCTCATGCAAACGATCGAGCTCTTCCGCGACCCGGCAATGGCCGGAGGCGTCCTGATCGAGCCGATGCACGGTGCGCCGGCGAGGATCGCGTCCGATGCCACTGCGTTCGCCGGACGAGAGGCGCTCTGGAACGCGACGTTCCTCAACATCTGGACCGATCCGGCCGAGGACGAGCGCGAGATTGAGAAAGCCCGCGCGTTCTCGCGCTCGCTCGAGCCGTGGCGCATCGGCGGCGGTTATCTCAACTACGCGACCGAAGCGGCTTCGGACAGCCTCGAGACGGAGTTCGGCGCGGAACGATTTCGGCGGTTGCTTGCCGTGAAGCGGGAGCTCGACCCCGCGAACGTCTTCAGGTTCAATCACAACATCGCGACCGCCTGATTCCTTCGCGAGGGCGACTCGCGCCGCCCTCGCGAACCTGAGGAGAGCCCGCCGGGCTAGACGGTTCTGGCGGAAGGTTTGCTGCGGAGGAACATCATGATCGACACGATCAGGATCCACAGCAGGAAGAGGAACTGCGGGAAGAAGGCGACCGAGGCGAGCGACAGGATGCCGACGATGACCCCGAGCCAGCCTGCCCAGGTCGGCCATGTCCCGGCCCACATGAACGCCAGCGAGGCTGCGATGATCATCGCGGCGAGGCCGAGCGCGCCCGTCGCGTGCATGACCCAGCCCACGTCGTCCGCCGCGTGGATCAACTCCGGGAAGACCTGGTGGTGGTAGGTGTCGTCGCTCATCGTCCTGAGTCCGTCTGTGAGCGCGACCGCTGCTCCTGCAACGGCGATGTAGATCCCGCCGCCGAGGCCGACCACGGTCGTCAGGATCCCCTCGCCGTCGATCAGGCTCACCGCTCGGCGCAACGCCGCGACGAACCAGAGCAGGAAGAAGAGGCTGAGGCCGATGAGAATCCAGCCGCCGTTGATGCGGTCGCGGTGGCCTGAGTCTGAGTAATACTGGATGATCTTCGCTGGCGCTGAGCTGCTGTCGGGCGCGCCGCTGAAAAGCAGGATCGTCCCGACCACGAAGAGCACGACGTAGAGCGCTCCCCCGATAAACGCCATCCGCGCAACGGTGCGGGGACGGCCAACTGGAACCGCAGTTTCCATGGAACCTCCCTCTGAACCGCGGGCACCATGCCCGACGATGAGGCCCGGTTCGCCTCGCGTGGGGGGAGTCCTTCGCTACTCCGTTCGGCGCCGTCGGCAGGTAAAGGCAAGGGCCGCAGCAAGGGCCGCAGCAAGTGCAAGGAGGTAGCGCTGGCGAGTACGAAGGCGTGCTTCGGCTGCGACCTGCTCTTGGCGGTAGGCGAGCTGCTCAGCGAGATAGGCGACGAGCTCGAGCAGCGTGATGCCCGCATCGCTCTCGGCGAAGTCGGTCCAGTCCTTGGCCTTCCGGCGCTTCACCTCGGGACGAATGGCTTGCCGGCGCGTTCGAGCGGCAAGCCTGCGTCCCGCCATTCGTTCTTGCCGCCCGGGTAGTGGCGGACGTTCGTGTAGCCGAGCTCCTGGAGTTGCACACCTGTGGCGAGCGAGTCCTCGCAGTTCGGGCTCGAGCAGTAGACGACGATCTCCGTGTTCCGGTCCGGAATACGCCGCGCGACCACGTAGGAATCGACGGCTATCGGCGGCAGGTTGATCGCTCCCGGCAGGTGGGAGTGGGCGTACACCATCGGCGCGAGCGCGTCGACGAGCACGACCGGCTCTCCGTCTTCGAGCTTGCGCAACAGCTCGTCCGCCGTGATCCCGGGAATCGTCACCGGGCGCCAATTCTTCCAGCCGCCGGCTGACAAACAGGTGCGGTTAGCCGTACTTCGATTCGCCGGGCCAGACGATTCCGTAGCCCTCCCGGCCCCAGGCAACCTGAAATCACGGCTTTCTACTTGAAGGGATAAGGACGACATGGTTACTTCAGATCGACGCAAATGGTGGGCGCTGGCGCTTCTCAGCGTCGTGCAGTTCATGGTCGTCCTGGACATCGCAATCGTGAACGTGGCATTGCCCTCGATCCAGGTCGACCTGGGGTTCTCTGAGCAGAACCTGCAGTGGGTGATCAGCGCCTACGCGCTCGTCTTCGGAGGCTTCCTGCTCCTCGGCGGCCGCGCGGCCGACCTGCTCGGGCGGAGGCGGATCTTTCTCGCCGGGCTCGTCGTGTTCACTCTCGCCTCACTCTTCGCCGGCCTGGCGTGGTCCGAGGCGTCCCTGATCTCGGCGCGCGCCATTCAGGGCCTCGGCGCGGCGGTGATCACGCCGGCGGCGCTCTCGATCCTGTCGGTGACCTTCCCCGAGGGCCGCGAGCGGAACATCGCACTAGGCGTGTGGGGCGCGGTGGGCGGCTTCGGTGCCGCAGCGGGCGTCCTGCTCGGCGGCGTGCTCACGTCCGTGCTCAGCTGGTCCTGGATCTTCTTTGTGAACATCCCGGTGGGGGTGGCCGGCTTCATTTTGGCGCCGATCCTGTTGAAGGAGAGCCGTGACGCGAGCGTCAAATCGTTCGACGCAGCCGGCGCCGTGCTGGTGACGAGCGGGCTCTCCCTCTTCGTCTATGCCATCACCGAGGCGGGCCGGAACGGTTGGGTCGCGGGAAGCACGATCGCCCTCTTCGCGGTAGCGGTCGCGCTGCTCGTCGGCTTCGTGCTGTGGGAGCTCCGGCACCCAGAGCCGCTGATGCGGATCGGGATCCTGCGGATCAAGACCGTCACGGGCGCCAACGTCGCGGGCTTCATCCTCGGCACGGCGACGTTCTCGCTCTTCCTGATGCTGACGCTCTACATGCAGCAGGTGCTCGGCTATTCGCCGATCAAGACCGGAGTGGCGTACCTCGCGGTCGCGGGGACGGCGATCTTCACCTCGGCACTTGCTGCCCAGCTCGTGAACAGAATCGGTGTGAAGACGGTGCTGATGATCGGGATGACGTCGCTCACTGCCGGCCTCGTGTACTTCACCCAGACGTCGGTGCACGGCTCGTATATCGGCGACCTGTTGCCCGGGTTCCTGCTGGTCGCCGTCGGCCTCGGCTTCTCGTTCGTGCCGATCTCGATCGCCGCGCTGGCGGGCATCCAGCCGGCCGAGGCGGGCTTGGCATCGGGCCTGATCAACACGTCGCAGCAGATCGGCGGCGCGCTCGGTATCGCCGCGCTTTCGACGATCGCGACGTCGCGGACGAGTGACGCGATCGCCGGCGGCTCATCGCAGGCGTCCGCGCTCGTGAGCGGCTTCCACGGCGCCTTCGTCGCAGGCGCGATCGTCGCCGGGATCGGCATCGTGGCCACGTTCGTGTTGATCCGTCCCGAAGAGATCGAGCAGACGAACGTCGAAGAGCTCGAGCCGGTAATCGATCTGGCGGCCTAGAAGGGGGGCTTGTGGGGGAGCTGCTGCTCCCCCAAAGGCCTTCGGACACTCCTAACCTCGTCGACGATTTGCGGCCTCGCGTATTAGGGTGCCGCTCCGCGGGTGAATACGTCGACCGCCATCGCTCTGCCGCTTGCGCTCGCGTCGACGGTGCTGATCAACTTTGCGTATCTGCGCGAGCACGAGGCGGTCGCAGCGCTTCCGGTTCTCAGCATGCGCCGCCCGTTGCAGTCGGCTCGCGCTCTGCTGACCGACCGCAGTTGGCTACTCGGCTTCGCGATGGAGTCGTTCGGCTTTCTTCTCTATGTGGCGGCGCTCAGACTGGCATCGCTCGCCCTGGTGCAGAGCGTCTCGGCAGGAGGGATCGGCGTCCTTGCTTATGTGTCCTCGCGGTTCGCCGGGCGGCGTCTCTCACCGCGTGAGCGGCGTGGCGTCTTTCTTTCCGTCTTCGGCCTGACGGCGCTCGGGGTGTCCTTGCTCGGTGGGAGTGAGCAAGGCGGAGCAGGCTCCACTGCGGCAATCCTCGTCTGGCTCGGCGCTACCGCGGGAGCGGCGGTGCTCGTCGTCACACTGGGGCGGAGGATGCTTGGAGTCGCCGTTGCCGAAGGCGTCGCGGGTGGGTTGTTCTTCTCGGCCGGAGACGTCAGCACGAAGGTCGCGACGCAGGGCGGTGCACGTATCGCCTTTGTGATCCCTCTGATTGTCGGCTACACGCTCGGGACGTGGCTCCTCCAGCTCGGGTATCAGCGGGGCGCTGCGCTGACTGTCGCCGGGTTGGCGACGCTCCTCACGAATGCGGTGCCGATCGCCGCCGGCACGATCGTGCTCGGGGAGCCGGTTCCGTCCGGTGTCTACGGCGCCTTGCGGATCATCGCGTTCGCCGCGGTGACGATCGGCGCAATCCTCCTTGCGCGCCCCGAAAAGAAGGCGTAGCTCAGCGACGCCGGCGGCGGCGCCCGAACGGCTGACGCTTCTTCGAGGTTCGGCCGAGGAGCTCGCTCTCCTCGAGGCTGCTGCCGGCGCCGAGCACGACGCACTCGAGCGGCTTCTCCGCGACGACAACCGGCAGTCCCGTCTCGCTGCCCAGTAGCTGGTCGAGCCCGCGGAGGAGTGCACCGCCGCCGGCGAGCACGATCCCTCGGCTTCCCAGATCGGCGGCGAGCTCCGGCGGTGTTGATTCAAGCGTTCGCTTGACCGTGTCGACAATCGTCTCGATGGGCTGGGCGATTGCCGCCCGCAGGTCGTTGGAGTCGATCGTGTTTCGTCGAAGCATTCCCGTCATGCGGTCGCGGCCGGCGACCTGTGTCTCGAGCGTCTCCGCCAGCGGCCATGCGGCCCCGCACGCGATCTTCGCGGCCTCGGCGGTCTCGGAGCCGATGAGCAGACGCGCGTTCGCGTCGACGTGTCGAACAACGGCTTCGTCGAGCTCGTAGCCGCCGACCTTGATCGATTCCCACACCACGATCCCGCCCAGCGCGAGCACCGCGACCTCGGTCGTGCCGCCGCCGATGTCCACGACCATTGTTCCCTGTGCTTCGGCCACGGGCAGGCCCGCCCCGATTGCGGCGGCCATCGGCTCCTCGATCAGCGAGACCCTGCGTACGCCGGCGGCAAGCGTTGCTTCCTCGACCGCGTTTCGCTCGACATCGGTGATGCCGCTTGGCACGCACAGGACGACATGCGAATACGAGAGGCCGCCCCCGCCGCCGACGCGGCGAATGAAGTAGCGGAGCATCTCGGCGGTGATGTCGAAGTCCGCGATCACACCGTGGCGGAGTGGGCGGATCGCCCGGATCGTCGCCGGCGTGCGCCCGATCATGCGGCGAGCCTCCTCGCCGACCGCGTGAACGCGCCCGGTTACGTCGTCGATCGCAACGACGGACGGCTCGAACACCGCGATGCCCTCGCCGCGGACGAACACGAGCGTGTTCGCCGTGCCGAGATCAATCGCGAGCTCACGACCTCGTTGGAAACGCCGTTGTGCCACAGACCCCGGTCAACGGTACCGGGACGCCTTACCAGGGGGCGACTGTTACCCCGCCCCATTCCTCCGGCTCGACGTCGCGGATCGACTGCGTGAGCTCCCACCGATGGCCACCCAGGTCCTCCACCACGCATGAGCGCTCGCCGTACTCGTACGTCGTCGGCTCCCCGAGGACTCGAGCGCCGAAGTCACGCGCCCGCGCGAACGCTGCATCGACGTCCGGCACACGCACTTTGAGGAGATGGGTCACGACACCGCCGGTTGGGGCGACCTGATCGGAGCGCACGTCGGCGACGACGACGGCGCCGTCTGTGCCGACGCGCAGCTGAGCCCGGTGCGCGTCGCCGATGCGCACGCGTTCCTCGAAGCCGAAGGCGGAGTCGAGCCAGGCGACGGCAGCGCGCACATCCGAATAGATCAGCACCGGCGTCACGGTCGCGGGCGGCGCGGAGCGATTCGTCAGCACGAGCTCACGCGATCGTGGTGATGTAGGAACCGACGAGGGTCGCCGACTGCTGGTCGACGGCACCGTCGCGGCGTTCCACGTGGCCATCCTGGAAATGCGCGAACGCCGCAGTCGAGGCAATCGGGTTCGTCTCGTCCTCGCGATGATCGTGGAACGAGACGTGCACGAATGAGTCGTCCGCGAGCCGGAGAACGATGTAGCTCACGTTGTCGGGGTTCGTTGTCGCCAGCTCGTCGAAGACACCTTCGACGCGACGTTGGTTCTCATCGGCCGCTTCAGCCGACTGCATCGCATAGCGCGTTACCAGTCGCTTCTCCATGGCTTGCTCCTTCCGATCTTTGCGAGAGTGGAACCTGCCGGCATTGAGAACCTAGTGGAAGGAACAGCCAATGAGCGAAGGGGAGAACCTGTACGGCGAAGAGCACGTGCGGCGCTACCGCGAAACCGGGGGCGAGGTCGGCCACAAGTGGAAGCGAGGCTCGAAGACCTTGCTCCTGACGACGAAGGGCCGAAAGAGCGGCAAGCCGCGAACGAAGCCGCTCATCTACGAGCAGGACGGCGACCGTTACGTGATCGTCGCGTCGAAGGGCGGCGCGCCCAAACATCCGGATTGGTACCGGAACCTGGAGAAAGATCCCAATGTCGAGCTCCAGGTGCTCGACGACGTGTTCCCGGCGCGTGCGCGCACAGCGGAGGGCGAGGAGCGCGAGCGGTTGTGGCAGCTCGTCAACCAGCAATGGCCGGACTATGAGAGCTACCAGACGAAGACCGACCGAGAGATCCCGGTGGTTGTCCTGGAGCGCGCCTAGACCCTCGAGGCGACGTGTGTGAGGGAGTCAGCATCCCCCACACACCTCGCCAGGCGGCTCAAGCCGCAACCGCGACAGGATCGGGTCGGACGAGCACCGTCTCCGCGACCTCGACGATCTCCGTCGCCGGGAGCCCCGCACGCTCAGCGTGCTCGCGGATCTTCTCGGGGCTCGAGGCCTCGTAGACACAGAAGGTGCCGAGCGTCCCGTCGGCCTCCTTGACGACGTAGGAGCGGATCCAGCGGATGTCCGCCGGCATCTCCTCGTCACCCACCTGCTTCGATATTGCCGCCGCAGCCTGGAGCTGCTCCGTGGTTCCCCAGCCGCTGGGTCTGCGAATCACGTACAGGTTCATCGTGAGCCTCCCTGACTAGTTAGTACGATCGTTCGTGCGTGGAGTATACGAACGGTCGTGCTATCTTGTCAAGGAATTGATGGAGGCCCCCCGCAAGCGCCGCAGTGACGGCGAAAGAAGTCGCAAGGCAATCCTGCAAGAGGCGGCGCGGCTCGCCACGGTCGAGGGCATCAACGGGCTCTCGATCGGCCGGCTCGCTGAGGCGGTCGGGATGAGCAAGAGCGGGCTCTTCGCCCACTTCGGCTCGAAGGAGGAGCTACAGCTGGCGACGATCGAGACCGCCCACGCGCTCTTCCATGAGCTCGTGATCGAGCCCGCGCTGGTGTCGACGACGGCGCTCGGGCGCCTACGTCAGCTGATGGAGCTGTTCCTGCGGCACGTGGAGAACAAGGTCTATCCGGGCGGTTGCTTCTACGTGTCGGTGGGCGCAGAGCTCGGCGCGCAGACCGGACCGGTGCGCGACGAGGCGGTCGCGCTGTCAGCGGAGTGGATGCGGCTCGTCGTCGACACGATTCAGGAGGCTCAGGCCGAAGGGAGCATCGATGCGGCGGAAGATGCCGAACAGCTTGCGTTCGACCTCACCGGCTATCTGCTCCTCGGCAACACGCAGTTCGTCGCCACCCAGGACCCGGCAGCGATCGACCGGGCACGCCGCGCGGTGGACCACCGGCTCGCGGAGGCAACGACCTAGGAGCTCGCGTTCCGAGCTCGTCGAGCGGGGGGAGTTCGATTACACGTTGTGTAGTGAGGTTATGGTGCGATCGTCGCGCGATACTGAGCTGAGTCGGCGGGGATTCCTGGAATAAGTGTGACTCGAACCGTGCCGGGCAGGACGACGAGTCCTGCGAACACGCCGGTGGCGGCTGAGATCGTGAACGTCCCTGAGCCCTTGTTGTTGCAGATCGTTCCATCGAAAAGGCTTAGCGTCAGCGTGCTCGACGGATCGTCCACGAGTTGGACATCTCGGACCGCAGTTACGTTGATCAAACAGCCGGTGGCTGGATCGAAGTCTTCGCCGGTCAGATCCAACGTCGTGGTGACGTGCCCGTAGCCTTCGACGAGCCCCGTCCCACAGAGAGCGTGGGTCACACAGTCGTCGTCTTGGAACTGCGCCTTGAACTCTCGATCTGAGGCAGCGCCTGCCGGAATGGCTAGTGCGGCACCCACGCCCAAGGCCAGCATCGCCAGTACGAGAAACCGTCGCATCGGAAAGTCTCCCTTCGCGTCGCTGTCGTGGTCTCCCGACCCTACGCCGGTGGCGATGTACAGACAAGACCTCGGGAATAGCCCCGGGCGCGAGCCATGGCGAAGGGAGAATGCTCGCACCAGCCGTGACGCGCTGAGCACCGCCGTCGCTTGAGGTTCGTGGGCCCAGGTGCTTAGCTGGGCCGATGGTGGTTCTTGGAGCCATCGTGGGAGCGATCGTCGGGTTCGCAATTGGGATCCTCTTCGTCGAGGTGATCTTCGCGAACAACCAGAGCTGGCCGGACGTCGTTCCGTTTGCTCTGGCGGTCGTCGGCGCGCTCGCCGGAAGCCAGGCTGTGCGTCGGATCCGTGGTAGAGCGCCGAGGCCGGAATTGAGGTGACTGGCAGCAGGTGAGACGCCGAAGACGCGTGCTCATCGTGATTGCGATCCCGCTCGTGATCGCCGCTCTCATTGCGGTCTTGAGCCTGGCGGGCCTCATCCTCACCGGCTATGCACAAGGGACGTTCAGCATGGCTCCGACCCTTCCGGGCTGCAATGGTCGTCACCTAGATGAGGGCTTCACCTACCGGTTTCGCGATCCGCATCGCGGCGAGATCGTTCTGTTCCATGCCCGCGGTGAAATCGGGGGAACGATCACTCCTGATCCGAGCTCGAGGCAACTCGGGATCACAAAGCGAGTGATCGGTGTTCCCGGCGATACGGTCGTCGGTCGAAGCGGGCGCGTGTTCGTGGACGGGAAGGCATCCGACGACATCCCGACCGAGCCCTTCCCGTCCGTTCGACTCGGGAAGGGAGAGTACTTCGTGCTCGGCGACAATCGGAGCGCTTCAGAGGACAGCCGCATCTTCGGCCCGGTGCCGCGGAAGGCGATCTATGGCCGTGTCGTGCTCGTGTTCTGGCCGCTCGGTCGCTTCGGCTTACCGGGCTACAACAAGCACCTCAAACCGCCCGGTCCCCTCTGTGGGGCGACCTGATATCGAGCAGTGACGCCCGATCCCGTGGCGCGGCTTGCGGGGCCACGACGTCTGCTTAGCTTTCGAACTTGGCGACGTTCTGCCTCCTACACGGCAACTGGCACGACGGCTCCTGCTGGCAGCCGTTGGTCGACTGCCTCGAAGCGCGAGGTCACAAAGCGGCCGCGCCCGACCTTCCGTTCGACGATCCGAGTTGGCGTCGAGCCGATCGAGCTTCCATGCGGGCACTACCCGATGCTCGAGGATCCCGAGGGTCTCGCGGACCTGCTGAGCCGACTAGCCGACGCGCACTGAGCGAGCGCACGAAAGCGTTCGCGTCGCCTGGCGGTAGGCGAGGATGCCGGGGAAGAGGTGGGGGATGGAGACGGTGGTCTCATTGGGCGACGGCCGGACGGTGAGTGCCTGTGCCTGCGCCATCCTCGTGACGAGCGGGCGGATCGGTTGCAGGTATTTCGAGCGGCCGCACGAGACCTCGGCGGTGTAGAGCACCTTTTCCCGGAACGGGCGGGCCTCGGGCAGGGTGAAGGCCAGCTCGACCGCATGGTCGCCGGCTGAGAGCGAAGGCTGTCCCACGAGGGCGAACTGCATCCCTGGCTCGGCTCGCAGTCGCTTTGCGAACGCGAGCGCGATCGACGTGACCGGAGCCTGCACGGGTAACGCCACCGGCGAGCCTGGCGCGTCGGTCGCCGCGGCGTGAATGTCCGTCGCATCGGCGGGAAGCTCAGCGATCAGGGGGCCCGCGCAATCGAGGTCGTACGGGGTTCCCCGTGGCAGCGGCCGCGTGCGTAGGTGGACGACGAAGAGCTGAACCAGCACAGCCGGTCCAGTCGGATCGTCCACGTCGTAGATACCCGTGATGGAGCAGTCGATCCGGACGACTTGCCTGGCACGTGTCGTCGTTCCCCGCGCGCGCTGCGGAGTGACATCCACCTTGGTGGACTGCTTCACCACGACCGGCGAGTCTCCGAGAAGCTGAACCGCGATCTGGCTTTCGAACGAGCATCCCGCGGCGAGGATCGGCAGGCCAACGACAAGCGCGACGATCAGCCGATGTCGACCCCCACGCATCCGCCGCTTAGAGTATCGCCGCGTGAGCTCCGAGCCCTTCGTGCCGCCGGACTTCGTCGTGCCGCTTCGGCTCGAGACGCCGCAGTTCGTGCTGGAGCCGCTCGGCCCGCAGCACAACGACGCCGACTACGAAGCCTGGTCGTCTTCGATGAAGCACATACACGGCACGCCCGGCTGGGAAGAAAGCTCGTGGCCTCGTGCGATGACGCTCGACGAGAATCGCGCAGATCTCGAGCGGCATGCCGCGGACTTCGAAAGTCGGAACGGCTTTACCTACACGGTGCTCTCGCCGGGCGGCGATGTGATCGGGTGCGTCTACATCTATCCCGTTCCAACCGACGGTGTCGACGCGCGGGTGCTCTCCTGGGTCCGCGCGAGCGAAGCCGAGCTCGACGCGCCGCTGTGGAGAGCTGTAAGTGGGTGGGTCGAGTCGGACTGGCCTTTCGAAAAGGTCAAGTACGCGACTCGTAACTGAGCAGCGAGGTCTGGGCAGCTTCGCGCGAGTGCCGCTCCTTTTCGGCCTTTCGCCGGTGCACCGGCTCTAGCGGCTGAGCGAGCACCTCTGCGGCAAGGTGGAGATCTGGGCGAGGCGTGAGGACTGCAACTCGGGTCTCGCGTACGGCGGCTGCGACACGCTCGTTTCAATCGGATGGCGAACTTCGAGGCGTATACCTCGAGCGCGCGCCGTGCGGTAACCAGTCAGGGCTTACTAGGGAGCGACGGTCGCGCAGACGACCCAGGCCTGCACGGCCCAGTTGCCGGCGTTCCCGCCGCTCGACTCGCGACCGGTCGCAACCCAACCAGTGCCGGCGTCTGACGGTCGGCTAGTCGAG